>Ga0209587_1000406_pt1 | contig 21019 bp, 22 predicted proteins | sample NGEPerD_2_FD_184512 | JGI IMG/M metagenome (GOLD analysis project Ga0209587, IMG submission 184512) | Arctic peat soil microbial communities from the Barrow Environmental Observatory site, Barrow, Alaska, USA - NGEE PermafrostL1-D... | ecosystem: Environmental > Terrestrial > Soil > Wetlands >... | reverse complement strand
GGGTTAGCGAGTACCCCCAGGCGGGGCCGCCGCCGGTTCTGCTCGGAGCCGCTGACGGCTTCGCGGTTCTGGGTGGCAGCACGATCACGAATACGGGTCCTACGGTGATCAACGGCGATCTCGGCTTGCATCCGGGCAGCGCGGTCGTTGGATTTTCGCCCGGAACGGTCAACGGGGCCGAGCACGTGAGCGACGCTGTCGCCGAGCAGGCCAAGACCGACCTGACGACCGCGTACAACGACGCGGCTGGCCGGCCGGCGTCTGCGACGTCGCCGCCCGACATCGGCGGGCGGACGCTCACTGCGGGTGTCTATGGGACCGGGTCGGTCCCTTCGCTTGGGCTGACCGGGCGCCTGACGCTGGACGCGCAGGGCGACCCGGGCGCGGTGTTCATCTTCCAGATCGCGTCGACGCTCGTTACGGCAACCGATAGCAGCATCAGCCTCATCAATGGCGCCCAGGCGTGCAACGTCTTCTGGCAGGTGGGCAGTTCCGCGACGCTCGGAACGAGAACTGCGTTCCAGGGCAACATCCTGGCTTTGACGTCGATCTCGGTGAACGACGGCGCAACTGTGAACGGCAGGCTCTTGGCCCGCAACGGCGCGGTCACGTCGATCAACGACACGGTTACGCGATCGCTGTGTGCGGCCGGCACGGGCCCGGCGCCGCAGGTGCTGGACGTGCGGCTGTCGAAGCCCGCCGTGATCGGTCGAAACACCTCGATCGTGGTCGAGGCGATCAACACCCTCGCGCCCGTCAGCGGGGTGAGCGTGCAGTTCGGCCGCAGGGGCGACGTGTTCGGCAGCAGCGCCTGCCGGGCCCTTGACTCCGAAGGGAATGTCCCGCGAGCCTTCAGGCCGGGAGTGCGGACGCGGCTGGCCGCCCCCCACCGCTTCCGCAAGAGGGGGAAGCAGAAGGTGCTCGTGCGGGTGGACTCGGGCGGCTGCGCGTCCCCGCTGACGAGCGTCTACCAGACCGTGACGGTCACTCCCACCAGCCCAGGTGAGCGCCCGCGCCCGCTGATCGTGGGCGCGCCGACGCTGGTCAAGCCGTCCGGAGCGCTGCTTCCGCCGATCCTGCCGGCCAGGCAGGTCTCTAGCAGCGGCTGCAGCGGCTCGGGCAAGCGCCTGGGGAGCTCGCGCGCCTCGCGCAGGACCGCGCGCCGCGCCCTGCAGTGCCTGCTCAACAAGACGCGCCGCGCCCACGGCCTGAGGCGCCTGCTGGGGAACCCCCGCCTGCTCAGGGCGGCCGAGCGCCACTCACGGTCGATGGTCGAGCGCCGCTACTTCTCCCACGTCGAGCCGGGCGGCCTGAGCCCGCTGGACCGGATCCTGCGCACCGGCTACCTGAGGGGCGCGCGCGCATACAGCACCGGGGAGAACCTCGGCTTCGGCCAGGGCCGGAGCTCGAGCCCGCGCATCATGATGCGAGCCTGGATGAACAGCACGGGGCACCGGGCGAACATCCTCAACGGCAGCTTCCGCGAGGTCGGCCTGGGCGTGGTGCAGGGCATCCCGGGGTCCCCCCGCGCGCGCGGGGGGACCTACACGACTGTTTTCGGCGGGCGCCGCTGAGCCTCGCCCAGTGCCCCGAGCAGGAGTCGAACCAGCGGCCTACTCCTTAGGAGGCCACCGAGTCGGCGGGGCGGAAGGGTAAGCGAGGGTGCGCGTGGCCAAGCAATCCCTGCAAGCGCGACCTTTCCAGGCGGGCAGCGTGGCCGCGCTGCGCCGCGGTTGGCCGGGGGTTTGTACCCGTCTTGTACCGGAGACGGATGCGCGGGCTTGATTCTCAAGCCTACGTGTGTTCAACTGACTAATACGAGCGACCTAGACGGTCGTCTAAAAGTGCCAAGAGAGGAGACACACATGGCTGACGGCTCCCACACCGACGACCGCCCGCGTTCCTTCCACGCCTCGCCCGCGGAAGCGCTCGAGGCGCCTCCCGAGCGGTTCCTATACCTCGCCTGTCTGCACGAGGGCACAGACGTCGATCAGCCGGACTTCATCGCTGTGGTCGACGCCGATCCCGATTCCGGCAGCTACGGCGAAATCGTCGACGAGACGCCGATGCCGAACGTCGGGGACGAGCTCCACCACTTCGGCTGGAACCGCTGCAGCTCCGCCTGCCACGGGCCCGACCGCTCGCACCTGATCGTGCCCGGCTTCCGCTCGTCGCGGATCCACATCCTCGATGTGGCAACCGATCCGCGCCACCCCCGGATCGAGAAGGTGATCGAGCCGGAGGAGCTGGCTGAGAAGACCGGCTACAGCCGCCCCCACACCGTCCACTGCATGCCGGGCGACAACGTGGTCGTCAGCATGCTGGGCGACAGGGACGGCGGCGGCGCGGGTGGCTTCGCCTGCCTCGACGCGCGCACCTTCGAGGTCAAGGGCCGCTGGGAGAACGGCGGCCCCCAGCCGAAGCTCAACTACGACTTCTGGTACCAGCCGCGCAAGAACGTCCTGATCTCATCGGAGTTCGGCGAGCCGAACGCCTACGAGTCCGGCTTCGACATCGAGCATGTCGGCGCGGGCCGTTACGGGCAGCGGCTGCACTTCTGGGACCTCGCTGAGCGGCGGCTCGAGCAGACGCTCGACCTGGGCGACGCCGGACTGATCCCGCTCGAAGTGCGCTGGCTGCACGACCCCGAGGCCGAGCAGGGCTTCGTCGGGGCGGCGCTGGCCAGCAACATGTTCCGCTTCCATCGCTCGAACGGCAGCTTCCAGGCCGAGCCTGTGATCGAGGTCGCGAACGAGAAGCTCGAGGGCTGGCCGCTGCCCGGCGGCGTGCCGGGGTTGATCACCGACCTGCTCGTCTCGATGGACGACCGGTTCCTCTACTTCTCGAACTGGCTGCACGGGGACCTGCGCCAGTACGACGTCTCCGATCCGGAGCACCCGAAGCTGACGGGCCGGCTCTGGCTCGGTGGGCTGCTCGGCAAGGAGAACGACGCGGGCCGTGAGCTGAACGGCGGGCCGCAGATGATCCAGCTCTCACTGGACGGGCGGCGACTCTACGTGACGAACTCGCTCTACTCGACGTGGGACAACCAGTTCTATCCCGAGCTGCGCTCATGGCTCCTCAAGGTCGACTGCGACCCCGAGGGCGGGATGGAGGTCGACCGTGACTTCTTCGTCGATTTCCACGAGCGGCCCGGCGGCCCCGCGCGCGCACACGAGGTGCGCCTCGAGGGCGGCGACTGCACCACGGAGATCTTCCAATGACGGTCATCGCCCACCACGCCGGGGAGCAGCTGATCCTGACCGCGGCGATCGGGAGCGGGCTGTTGTCGGGCTCGCTGCTCGTCCTGCGGGCGCGCCTGGCGGAGCTCGCCCGCCGTCACTGGCGGAGGCATCCATGAGGGCAGCGTCTCAGCCCTCGACGCGGGCGGAGACCGAAGACGCCTTCCTGGACGCCGCGGAGCGGCTTCTGATCGAGCTCGGCTACTCGGGAATCAGCACCCGGCGCGTGGCCGAGGAGGCCGGCGCCAACCATGGCCTGGTCCACTACTACTTCGGCTCGATGGAGAACCTGTTCGTGCGCGTGCTCGAACGGTTCACGGCGCGCCTGATCGCGCGTCAGCGCGAGATGTACGGGCGCACCGAGATCTCCGGCGCCGAGAAGTGGAAGACGGCGATGGCCTACCTCGAGTCCGACCTGGCCGCCGGCTATCCGAAGATCTGGCTCGAGCTGCAGGCGCTGGGGTGGAACCGGCCCGACATCGCGGAGCGCGTGGCGCAGGTCAACCGCGAGTGGCGCGCCGTGCTCACCGAGGCGTTCGACCAGCTGATGGATGAGTACGGCCTCGACCGCGAGCAGTTCCCGCTCGCGGCGGTCGTCAGCCTTGTGATGACGTTCAATGAGGGGCTCATGGTCGAGCGCCTGTCCGGCATCTCCGCCGGTCACCGCGACCTGCAGGAGATGGTGGAGCGCTGGCTCGGGTCCCTCGAGGAGGCGAAGCGATGACCGGCACGACGGAAGTGCCCACCGCTCGATCGCAGCCGGTCGAGCAGTCCCGCGCGCGCTACCCGGACGAGGACGGCTACGTCGAGCGCGACGGCGTGCGGCTCTTCTACGAGCTGTACGGCGAGGGCGAGCGCACCGTGCTTTTCCTGCCCACCTGGTCGATCATCCACTCGCGGCACTGGAAGGCCCAGATCCCCTACTTCGCGCGCCACCACAGGGTGCTGACCTTCGACGGACGCGGAAACGGGCGTTCCGACCGGCCGCGGGGCACCGACGCTTACGTCGCTCGCCAGTTCGCGGACGATGCCCTCGCCGTGATGGACGCCACCGGGACCGAGACCGCGCTCCTGGTCGCTCTCTCCGCCGGGGCTCTCTGGGCGACCCTGCTGGCCGCCGACCATCCCGAGCGGGTCGACGCCGTCGCCTACATCGGCGCGGCGGTGCCGCTCGTGCCCGGGCATCCCGAACGCACGCGCTACCCGTTCGAAGAGCGGCACGAGACCGATGAGGGCTGGGCCAAGCTCAACCGGCACTACTGGCTGAAGGACTACCCGGGCTTCCTCGAGTTCTTCTTCGGCCGGATGTTCACCGAGCCGCATTCGACGAAGCAGATCGAGGACTGCATCGGCTGGGGTCTCGAGACCGGCCCTCAGACGATGATCGACATCACCCGCGGGCTGGCTCCCCCCGAGGGCTTTAGGGAGAGCTGCGAACGGGTGCGCTGCCCGGTGATGGTCATCCACGGCAGCGACGACGCGGTCCGCCCGCACGCGGGCGGGGCTGCACTCGCAGACGTGACGGGCGGCGAGCTCGTCACGCTCGAGGGTTCGGGCCACGGGCCTCACGCGCGCGACCCGGTCAAGGTGAACCTGCTGCTGCGCGACTTCGTCGAGCCGCCACGCCCGAAGGCGTCGGCGTGGACCCGCGGAAAGAGCCGCCGCCGCCGCCGCGCCCTGTACATCTCCTCACCGATCGGGCTCGGACACGCCCAGCGGGATGTTGCGATCGCCAGGGAGCTGCGGCGGCTCGTGCCCGACCTCGAGATCGACTGGCTGGCTCAGGACCCGGTGACCAGGGTGCTCGAGGGGGAGGGCGAGCGGATCCACCCCATGAGCGCGGAGCTGGCGAACGAGTCGCGTCACATCGAGTCCGAGTCGGCCGAGCACGATCTCCACTGCTTCCAGGCCTGGCGCAGGATGGACGAGATCCTGGTCGCCAACTTCATGGTGTTCCACGACCTCGTGCGCGAACACGACTACGACCTGTGGATCGGCGACGAGGCGTGGGAGCTCGACTACTACCTGCACGAGAACCCCGAGCAGAAACGGGCCGCCTACGTGTGGCTGACCGACTTCGTGGGCTGGCTGCCGATGGAGGACGGCGGCGGCCATGAGAGCTACCTGACCGCGGACTACAACGCTGAGATGATCGAGCACATCGAGCGCTTCCCGCGCGTGCGCGATCGAGCGCTGTTCGTTGGCAACCGCGACGACGTGGTGCAGGAGTCCTTCGGCGCCGAGCTGCCCATGATCGGCGACTGGACCGAGGAGCACTTCGACTTCACCGGCTACATAACCGGCTTCGACCCAGGCCAGTTCGCGGATCGCACCCGCTTGCGCGCCGAGCTCGGCTACGGCGACGACGAGCGCGTCTGCCTGGTCACCGTCGGCGGCTCGGGCGTCGGCGGCCACCTGCTGCGGCGGGTGATCGACGCCTTCCCCGAGGCCAAGCAGCGCGTGCCCGACCTGCGGATGATCGTCGTCTGCGGCCCGCGCATCGACCCGCGGTCGCTGCCGGCGGCACCCGGCCTCGAAGTGGTGACCTACGTCCACAACCTCTACCGCCATCTGGCCGCGTGCGACCTCGCGGTGGTCCAGGGCGGGCTGACCACGTCGATGGAGCTGACCGCGTCCCGACGACCGTTCCTCTACTTCCCACTGAGCCACCACTTCGAGCAGAACTTCCACGTGCGCCACCGCCTCGAGCGCTACGGGGCCGGGCGCCGCATGGACTTCGACGACTCGACGCCGGAGGTGATCGCGGAGGCGATTTCCGAGGAGATCGGTCGCCAGGTCGACTACCGCCCGGTGGAAACCGACGGTGCCACGCGGGCCGCGACCCAGATCGCCGAAATGCTCTGAGCGTCGACCTTCGCGCGGAGTGCCCCGAGCAGGATTCGAACCTGCGGCCTTCCCCTTAGGAGGGGGACGCTCTATCCAGCTGAGCTACCGGGGCCCGGGCAGAAGATAGCCCCGCCGGGAGGTCCCGGGCTATTCCTCGTCGTCCTCGTAGAGCGACTCGCCGGCCAGCTCCGTGCCGCGACGGTCGTAGAGGCGGACCTCCACGTAGTCGCCCGTGTAGGCGTCCAACGACACGAGCGTGAAGCGGTCCTCCACCAGCAGGCACTGGTCGGTGGTCGTCGGGCCCAGTTCCGCCGTGGCAACCGCGCCGTTGGCGACCAATGACACGCCCCAGACCAGCGTGATCACCCCGCGCCGGCTCTCGGACCCGCGCCAGTGGCCGATCTCCTGGTCGGAGAGGTCCAGCGTCCAGTCCGGGTTGGCGTCGGCGGTCTCGTCGGTGTAGTCCACGACGGCATCGAAGTCGGTGGCCTGGGCGCCCTCGTGCTCGCGGGTCGCGGGTGTAGGAGACGAAGCCGAACAGCTCGAAGCCGTTGGAAGTGGGCGCGGTGGCCGGCACGTACGCGCGGCCGCCCCAGCTGCGCTCGGGGAACCAGGTCACCGCGCCGGGGTCGCCGAGCGGCTCGTCGCTGTCCATGTCGCGGGCGGCGCCCAGGAAGCGCTCGGCCAGCGCGTCGCCCCAGCGGCCGTAGGGCACGGGCTCCTGCGGCGGCTCGGCCATGTAGCGGGGGATCGGGCGCTCGGCGGGGGGCATCGCGGCGGGAACCTATACGGGCGCGGCGTCGCGCAGCAGCTCGGCGGCCCGCTCGGGCGCCAGCACGCACAGTTCCACGCCCGCGCCCATCTCCAGCCCGGCGGGGTGGGTGAGGCGCGGGAGCACGTCGATCCGCCAGCAGAAGGTGCTCGCCCCGCGCGGGGCGGTGCGCACCCAGAGGTTCAGGGCGGGCACGGTGCCCTCACCGATCGCCGCCCCCATCCGCCCCAGCACGTCGTGCAGCATCGCGGCCCCCAGCGGGCCGGCGTCCTCGAACCGCGACGCGGGCGAGCGGGGCACGATCTGCACGTGGAACGGCCCGCGCGAGGCGAACGGGCAGATGGCCACCGCCTCGCCGTCCACGGCCACGAGTCGGTCGCGGCGGCGCACCTCCTCCTGGAGCACGTCGGCGAGAAGGTTGCGGCCCTGGGTGCGCTCGAAGTAGGCGGTGAAGCGCTCGCGCTCGCGGGCCACCGCGGCGGGCACGAAGGGCAGCGCGTACAGCTGGGCGTGGGTGTGCGGCAGCGACGCCCCCGCCCGCGCCCCCTCGTTCACGATCACGTGCACGTAGGCCGCGTCGTGATGAGCGCGCATCCGCTCGCGCCACACGCCCATCGCGGTGGCCAGGCCATCGGCGCCGAGGTCGTGCAGCGACGACACCGAGTCGGGCCCGTTCACCACCACCTCGTGCGCGCCGGTGGCCGGCCGGCCGGCGAACAGCTCCGGCTCGCCACGGCCGGAGGCGAGCGGGTCCGACTCCTCCGGCCCCGGGCCGCCCGGCTCGAGGGCGGGGTAGAGATTGGGGACCACGCGCACGCGCCAGCCGGGCGAGTCCGGCGGCCCGCCGCCCTCGCGCAGCGCGTACAGCTCCGGCGGCGTGCGGTCCTCGTGGCCCTCGAGGAAGGGATCGGTCTCGGGGTCGATCGGTGGCCGGTCGGCCGCCGCGAGCCAGGCGCCGGGCCGCTCGCCGCGCTCGCCGGCCACGATCACGCGCAGCCCGCTCAGCGGGTCGATGCGCAGCTCAGGCACCGGGCGCCTCCCCGCCAGCCGCTTCTCCATCGCCAAGTGCGCGATGCCCTCCTCGATGAACTCCTGCCCCTGGGGCTCGTATCCGGCGCGGTCGTACACCCCGCGCGACGCCGTCTGCGCGTGCAGGCGGATCCGGTCCGCACCGGCGTCGCGCATGGCGTGGTCGGCCTCGGCGAGCAGCGCGGCGCCTATGCCGCGGCCCCGGTGGCCGGGCTCGACGGCCATCCGGGCCAGGCGTGCCAGGCCGTCCTCCAGCAGCACCCGGCAGGTGCCCACCACCCGCCCGCCGTCGAGGGCCACGAGCTGCAGCGCCTCGCCGTCGCGGCCGTCCTGCTCGGCCGCCAGATCCACGCCCTGCCCCTCGCAGAACACCCGATAGCGCAACCGCAGGGCGGCCTCGACCTCCTCGTCGGCGCGGGCGGCGCGCACCTCGAATGCCCCTGGAGCGGCGATTCATCGAGCGTAACGCTCGATGTCCTCGGCCAGCTTGCCCTCGCTGGAGTACCCGCCCTGGCGCACGTAGGACTGCTTGCCCTTGGAGTCGATGAACACCGTGGTGGGAAAGCTCACCGCCGCGTCGATCGAGGCCGCGATCTCGGAGTTGGGGTCCTTGTAGCTGGGGAAGTCGACGGGGAACTCCGCGAGGAACTTCGCTGCGTCGGAGTCGTTGTCCTCGGCGTTGAGCCCCAGGAACACGATCTCATTGCCATGCTTCTTCGACTGGCTCGCGAAGTACGGGAACTCCGCGCGGCAGGGGGGACACCAGGAAGCCCACTTGTTCACCACCACGGGCTTGCCCCTTACCGCCCGCAGGCGCTCCTCGAAAGCGGCCTTTCCTCCGTCGACGAGCTGGGGCGACTCGGTGGCGGGGTTCCCAGCCGCGCCGCCGGGGCCGCAGCCGGTCAGCAGGGCGGTGCAGAGGGCGAAGAGGAGGGCGAAGAGGAGGGCGAACCGCATACGGGTAGAGGGTGGCAGAGCAGGAGGAGGACCGTCGCTAGACTTGTCTGTGCTGTAATACGTGGACGCGCGGAGCACTGGATGCGCCGCGGCTCCCGATCCGTCCTTGCATTTCAGGCAGGTGGGCGGATTGAAATCGACGCGCGGACCACGCTGAGTCCGCCACGGCTCTCCGAACGTACGGAAGCAGCCCGTTCCTCGCGTCTCCTACTGAACCCAAAGGCCTACATGGCTGAGAGAACTACCGAGGTTGCCTCCGCGCCGGTGTCCGGCGCCGATCTTGAGCGCGCTGAGCAGTTCGCGCGCGAGCCGTTCGTGCTCGAAGGCGAGGACGCCGACGCCCTCACACCGGCCACGCCGCGCAGGCGCGCCCTCGACGCCGCCCTCGCCGAGATCGCCGATGGCCGCGAGGACCCGTCGGTGGAGTGGCGCCGCGAGTTCTCGCTGATCCTGGGGCTCGAGCGCCTGCTGGCCGACGACGACCCCAAGCTGGTCGACGGCACCACTCTCGACGCCCACCAGGTGGACGCCCTCTCCGGAACCCTGATCGCGCTCACCGCCGAGACGCAGGCCGCCGCCCAGCGCAACGGCAATGGCCGCAACGGCAATGGCCGCAACGGCAAGATCGAGGAGCTGCCGTCCGGCGAGGTGGAGATCGAGGGCGACGACGAGCTGTCCGACGACGACGAGCCGCTGGACTGGGACGAGGCCGAGGAGGCCGAGGAGGAACAGGCCAGCGATGCCGTTCCCGACGACGCAGGCGCGGCGCGCCGATTCTGGTTCGAGCACGCCACCGGCGCCGGCAAGACAGTGGCCGCGCTGGGCTTCGTGGAGGCGTCGCGGACGGGCGGGGTGCTGATCCTCACCCACCGCCGCAACCTCGTCGACCAGTTCAACGGGGAGCTGGCCGACCGCGGCTACAGGAAGCGCGTGCGCGGCCCGCTGCTCGGCGACAAGGACCCACCGCTCGACGGGCCCGTCACGGTGGAGACCTACCAGTGGTTCGTGCGCAACGCGGGCAAGGTCTCGGACGCGTACACGATCGTGATCTGCGACGAGGCGCATACGGCGCTGGGCGAGAAGACCAGCGCCGCGATCCGCCAGTGGCAGGGCCCCGTGTTCGTGGGCATGACCGCCACCGGCGCGCTGATCGCGCGCCACGTGACCGACCTCTTCCCCACCCAGACGTCGCGCTTCGACCTTGCGCAGGCCGCCCGCCGCGGCGTGATCGCGCCGCTGCGCTGCGTGCGCATCCCGCCGGGCGTGGGCGTGCGCTCGATCTCCAAGGTGCCGCTGCGAAAGGGCGAGGTCGACCAGGACTTCGACCAGGAGGAGCTGGCCGCGCTGCTCGACCAGACGCCGTTCAACCTGGCGGTGGCCGACCTCTACAAGGTGCGCTTCAAGGACTTGCCGGGAGTGGTCTACACCGCCGGCGTGCGCCACGCCCACAACGTGGCGGCTGCGTTCCGCGACCAGAACATCAAGGCCCAGGCCGTGTCGGGTGAGACGCCCAAGCGCGAGCTCACCCGCGTCCTGGCCGCGTACGAGCGCGGGGAGATCGACGTGCTCTGCAACGCCCAGCTCCTGGCCGAGGGCTGGAACTCACCGCGCGCCACCGTCTGCATGCACCTCGCGCCCACGGCGTCGCGGCGCGTCTACCAGCAGCGCGTGGGGCGCGTGACCCGCCGCACTCCGGGCAAGGAGGCGGGGATCGTCGTGGACTTCGTCCACCCCTCGACCACCAACGACGACCCGGTCGTGACGCTGCACAGCCTGCTCGACCGCGACGTCTATCGCGGCGGCGCGATCGTGGTGGGCCCCGTGCGCCGCGGCCGCGGCCGGCGCCTGCGCGTCGAGCGGCGCGTGCTGCCGATCACGCCGGACCCGGAGCGCCGCGCGCAGGTGTTCGAGCGCGAGCTGTGGCGGATCGCCGTGGAGCACCTCAGCTGGGGCGAGCAGCACGCGTGGGCGGCGCTGGCAGGCGCGCGCGTGGCGTCGAACAACTGGCGCCGGGCGAAGGCGATGCTGCACTTCGACCCGACCGGCGAGCTGCGCCGCCGCTACCTGATCACCTGCCTGCAGCGCAACCGAAACACCCAGCTGCGCATGCGCGCGCTCCAGGAGGTCGGCGCTCTGCGCGACCCGGAGGCCTTCGACGAGGCCGTGGAGATCGTGGGGGGCTGGTCCCGGGACGAGCGCCGCGAGGGCGTCAAAACGCTGCTCCAGGCCCTCGCCGAGCGCCCCATCGGCCGCCGCGACCAGGCCAGTCGCTGGCTGTGGCATCTGGCCGAGTACAGCCGCGACGTGCACGAGGAGTACGCCGTGTCGCGCTGGCCGGAGACCAAGCGCCTGCTCGGGCTGCTCGTGAACTCCTCTGGCGGCGCGCACGCGCGCAACGCCCGCCGGCTGGTGCAGGCGACCAAGAAGCAGGACCGCCGCCTGTCGGCCGCGCTGCTCGCGGCCGCACTGGCTCACACGCCCGAGGCCCAGCAGGTGCTCGACGGCGCCCGTATGCGCATGGCCCGCAAGCCCAGCGCGCTCGCGCGCGAGCTGCTGCGCAACTTCCCCAAGGGACGCCGCCGCCGTGGCGGCCGCCGTCGCCGCGGACGCGGCGGCAACAAGGGCGAGGCCGAGAACGGGAACGTCCAGGCAGTGGAGAGCCGCAAGAGCAAGGAGAGCAACTCCGGCTCCGGCGACCGGTCGCGGCAGCGCCCGGCGGCTTAGCCGCGCAGCAGGTGGACCTCGCCCTCGTGAAGGGCGAGCGTTCCGGAGTCCGTTTCGACCAGCAACGCACCGGAGTCGGCGATCCCGGCGGCGGTGCCTTCGCCGTCGATCCAGCGCACGGCGCTTCCTCGCAGCGCGTCGCGCTCGCGCCAGGCGGTGAGGATTGCCGCTGGAGCGTCGGCGAGGCGACGGTCGAGCGTGATCACCAGCTCGTCCAGCACCCTGCCCGGGGTGGGGGCCTGAGCGGGCGCCACGATCGCCAGCGACGTGGCGATGTCCGCCAGCTCGGTCGGGAACTCCGGCGTGGTCACGTTCAGCCCGACCCCCAGCACCGCCCACCCATCCTGCGGGCGGCCCTCGATCAGGATCCCTGCCAGCTTGCGGCCGTCCACCCAGACGTCGTTGGGCCACTTCACGCGGCACTCGACCGGTCCCACCGCCTCGGCGGCTTCACACGCCGCCACCGCGGCCGCCAGCGGCAGCAGCTCCTGGGCCTTGCCGAAGTCGCGCAGCACCACCGACATCAGCACGGCGGTGCCCGCCGGCGCGGTCCACTCACGGCCCTGGCGCCCACGCCCGGCGCTCTGCTCGTCCGCGGTCACGAGCGTCCCGTGAGGTGCACCCGTGCGGGCCAGCTCCTTCGCCCGCTCGCTGGTGGAGTCGGTCGCGCGATGGTGCACGCGCGGGACGCCGATCATCGCGGCCGCAGCCGGACCTCGGTGTCGGAGGCCAGCCCGAGCGTGTTCGCGGCGTCGCCCCGGTTGATCGCCACCGCGAGCGTTCGGTACGCGTCCTCGTAGACGATCAGCTCGCCCGGGGCGACGTCGGCGAACGTGACGGCGTAGGTGGCGACGTAGCCCTGGCCGCCCACCTCCATCTCCACCGTGGAGCCGAGCGTGAGGTTCGTGGGGGTCAGATCGGCGTGGGTCACGTTCAGGGCGGCGTTGCCGAAACGGTCCACCGTCAGGGCGTGGGCCACGAGCGTGTCCTCCTCGGTCCACGACCGGGGCAGCTCCATCAGCGCCAGCGAGTCCGCCTCCAGCGGCTCGCCGGCGTCGGCCAGCTCGGCGCCCGCCGCCAGGTGCGCCGCCACGGGAGCGAACACGTCGCGGCCGTGGAACGTGGCCGACACGGGCTCCAGACGATGGGGCGAGCGCGAGATGTCCACCACCTGGTCCACGCCTCCGGAGGCCTCCCAGGCGAGCGAGAGCAGCCCGTTGTCCGGCCCCACCAGCAGCCGCCCATCCCCGCAGCGCAGGGCGATCGCTCGGCGCTCCGTGCCCACTTGAGGGTCCACCACCGCCACGTGCACTCCGCTGGGCAGGTAGGGCAGCGTGTTGCGCAGCACGATCGCGCCCTGCCGCACGCCGAAGCGCCGGATTCCGTGCGTCACGTCCACCACCTCGGCGTCCGGCGCGATCTTGCGGATCACGCCGTGGCACACGCCCACGAACTCGTCGTCGTGTCCGTAGTCGGTCAGCAGGGTGATTGTCGGCTGGGTCGTCATGCGGTTGCGTCCTCCACGAGGGCATCCACCAGGCCGTCGATGTCGTGGCGCTCGGCTTCCACGTGCACGGTGAGGCCGTGCTCGCGTGCCGCCTCGCTGGTGATCGGCCCGATCGAGACCACGCGCGCGTCCGCCGGAATCGAGTTGCCGCCGGCGGCCTCCAGCAGGAAGCGCACGGTGGAGCTGGAGGTGAAGGTCACGTAGTCGGCGCGGGCGAGACCCTCGCGTGCGGCGTCATCGAGGGACTCGGCCACGGTCTCGTACAGAGCCGCCACGTCCACGTCGGCGCCGCGTTCGCGCAGTGCCTCGGGCAGCACGTCGCGCGCCTCGGCGGCGCGGGCCACCAGCACGCGCCGGCCCTCAACGGGCACTTCCCGGAGGGCCTCCACCAGCGACTCGGCTATCGACCGCGGTGGCACCACGTCGGCGCGTATCCCGCCGCGCGCCAGCTCGGCCGCGGTGCCGGGGCCGATCGCGGCCACGGTCGCACCGGACAGCGCGCGGGCGTCGCGCCCCTGTGCCGCCAGCGCCTCCAGCAGCAGTGACGCGCCGTTGGGGCTGGTCAGGCACACCAGCGAGTACTCGCCGATGTCCTGGACGGCATCCGCCAGGTCGCCCTCCAGCGGGCGGGGTTCGATCCGGATGGCAGGCGTCTCGGCCACGTCGGCGCCCAGCGCTCTTAGCCGCGCGGCCAGGCCGCTGGCCTGCGCCCGCGCCCGCGTGACCGCCACGCGGCGGCCGTGCAGCGGGCGGCGCTCGAGCCACGCGAGCGTGTCGCGCAGACCGGCCACCGGCCCGATCACGGTGATGGCAGGCGCGCGCACGCCCTCCTCCGCCACCCGGGACGCGATGTCCGACAGCGTGGCGGTCACGGCGCGCTGGCCCGGGAGCGTGCCGCGCTCCACCACAGCGGCGGGCTGGTCGGCGGGACGGCCGGCGGCCACCAGGCGGTCAGCGATCATCGGAAGGCTCTTCACGCCCATGTACAGCACCAGGGTTCCCGGGAACCGCGCGAGCGCATCCCAGTCCAGGGCGCTCTCGGGCCGGGAAGGATTTGGCATGGATGCCGAATCCTTCGCACCTTTCTCCGGATCCTCGTGGCCGGTCACGAACGCGACGGCCGAGGCGAGGTCGCGGTGGGTCACGGGGATGCCGGCGTAGGCGGGCGCCGCAACGCCCGCGGTCACACCGGGCACCACCTCGAACGGCATGCCAGCCGCGAGCAGCGCCTCGGCCTCCTCGCCTCCGCGACCGAACACGAACGGGTCGCCGCCCTTCAGCCGGACCACCTCCAGCCCCTTCGATCCCAGCTCCACCAGCAGGGAGTTGATGTCGTCCTGGCCCATGGCCGGGTTGCCCGGCTCCTTGCCCACGTAGCGCAGGTCGGCGTCGATCCGCGCACCATCGAGGGCGCCGGCGGGGATCAGGCGGTCGTAGAGGATCGCGTCGGCGGCGGCGATCAGCTCCAGCGAGCGGCGCGTCATCAGCCCGGGGTCGCCCGGGCCGGCGCCCACCAGGTAGACGGTGCCTTCGGCCATGGGCGAGACGCTAGATGGTCGTGGTCAGCGGAGCGCTCCCGCTGCCTCGAGGAGCTCGCGCGCCCCTACGGCCATCAGCCGCTCCGCAGCCGTGCGACCCAGCTCGGCCGGATCATCCGTTTCCCCTTCGAGCTGGTCGTGGATCGAGTGCGAGCCGTCCGGCATCCCCACGAACGAGCTCAGCCGCAGCGTGTTCCCGTCGAGTTCGGCGTATGCGCCGACCGGGGTGTGGCAGTCGGCCCCTATCGCCGTCACCAGCGCCCGCTCGGTGGTCAGGCGGGTCAGGGCCGTGCGATCGGTGAGAGCGGCGGCCACCTCGACCGGATGGGCGTCACCGGCGCGCGCCTCCAGGGCAAGGCACCCCTGTCCCGCGGCCGGCACCAGCTCGGACTCGGGGATCGGAGCTCCCTCGGCCGTTCGCTCCAGCCGCTCCAGGCCGGCGTAGGCCAGCACGATGGCGTCGTAGTCCCCAGCGGCCAGCTTGCGCAGGCGGGTGTCCACGTTGCCGCGCAGCTCCCGGATCTTCAGGTCCGGGCGAAGGGCCAGCAGCTGGGCCTGCCGCCGCAGGCTGGCGGTACCCACCGCGGCCCCCTCGGGCAGGTCGTCGAGCGAGGCGGCCCCGCACAGGGCGTCGCGCGGGTCGGCGCGGGGCGGAACGCCCACGATCGCCAGCCCCTCGGGCAGCTCGCCGGGCAAGTCCTTGGCCGAGTGCACCGCGAGGTCTATCCGCTCGTCCAGCAGTGCCTCCTCGATCTCCTTGGTGAACCGCGCCTTGTCCTCGGGCACCGAGCCGGTGCCGGGCTCCGGGGCGGGCGCGCCGCCCGGGCGCTCGTCGCCCGAGGTGGTGATGGTGACCAGCTCGACCTGCTCCCCGAGCGCCTCCAGGCCGTTGCGCACGAGCGCGGCCTGGGTCAGCGCCAGCGCGCTGCCGCGGCTACCCAGGCGCAGGGCCGGCACCGCGCCGGCTCAGGTCCGCCGGCGTCGCCGCGCGTCGAGGTCGGCCACCTCGGAAGGCCGCTCGTCCTGGAGTGACGGCGCGGCCACGTCGAGCGCGAACAGCTCGCGCAGCGCCTGCACGTGCAGGTAGGACGACTCATCGCCCACGGAGCCCTTGAGCCGCAGCGTGGGCTCGTGCAGCAACCGGCGGACCATCGCACTCGCCATCGTGCGCAGCCGCTCGCGGTCGGCGTCGGAGAGTGATTCCCAGCGCGTCTCGTTCTCTGCCAGCACGGTCTCCACTATCTGCTCGCCGCGTTCGCGCAGAGCCGCGATGGTGGGCACCACGTCCAGGCTGGCCAGCCAGCGATCGAAACGCTCCAGCTCCTCGTCCACCACCACGCGGGCGCGCGCGGCCTCGGCCTCGCGCACGTCGCGCCGCTGGGCCACCGCGCGCTGGAGGTCGTCCATGTCGTAGAGGGCGATGCCGGGCAGCTCGCGCACGCGGGGGTCCACGTCGCGGGGCACGGCGATGTCCAGCAGCACCAGCGGCCGTCCCTCGCCTACCCGCAGAGCTCGCGGCTCATCTCCTCAAGCTCCTCGCGGCCCACGATCTGGTGGGGCGAGGCGGTGCAGGTGACCACGATGTCGGCGGCCGCGAGCTCTGCGGGTAGGTCGTCGAAGCGTACGGCCGAGCCGCCGAAGCGCTGAGCCAGGCTGATGGCACGGTCGTAGTGCCGGTTGGCTACGAACACGGTGTGCACGCCGCGCTCGCGCAGGGCACGGGCGGTGACCTCGCCGTTCTCGCCCGCGCCCACCACGAGCACGCGCCGGGTGGAGAGGTCGCCGAGCATGTCGCTCGCCAGCTCCACGGCCACCGAGGACACCGACAGGCGGGCGCGGCCCACGGCCGTCTCGGTGCGCACGCGCTTGCCGGCGCCCAGCGCCTCGCGGAACAGGCGGTTGGCGATCGGCCCGGTGGAGCCCTCCACCAGCGCCAGCTCGTACGCGCGCTTGACCTGCCCCTGGATCTCGGCCTCGCCGACGATCATCGAGTCCAGGCCCGCGGCCACGCCGAACAGGTGGCGCACGGCCTCGCGCTCGCGGAAGGAGTAGAGGCAGTCGGTGAGCTCGGTGGGGCGGATGCCGGCGTGACGGGCCAGCACCGACAGCGCCGCGCTCTCGGCCTCCACCCCGTCGGTGGCCACCAGGTAGAGCTCGGTGCGGTTGCAGGTGGAGAGGGCCACCGCCTCGGAGATCGAGTCGGTGGCACGCAGCTCGGCGAGGACGGCCGCCGCGCGGCCCTCCGGCAGCGCCAGGCGCTCGCGCAGCGCGAGGGGAGCCGTCTTGTGTGACACGCCGAGAGCTATGAGCTCGAAGGCCATCAGCCCACGCTCGCCCGCTCGCCCCCCGGCCGCTCGGCCGCATCCTCGTCGGTCAGCTCGAGCAGCTCGCTCACCTGACGCTCGATGCGCGCGATCTTCGCGCCGATGATCGCCACGTAGATCACGATCAGGGCCAGGAAGACCGTGTACGCGCCGGCAACGTACTTGCCAGCCTCGTCGAGCGGAAGTGCCGGCATCCGATCAGCCCGCGGCCTGGGCGCGCAGCTCGAGGCGGGAGCGCAGGCGCTTGAGCTGGGCCGACGTGCGCTTGGCGGTGAGCTCGAGCTTCCACAGCGTCACGAACAGCAGGGTCATCGCCAGGATGCACACCAGGAACGTGAGCCGCATCTCGCCGGGCAGGCTGCCGCCGGTCTGGGAGAGCACGCGGGGATGGGTCACCGCCTCGGCCAGCCGCACCGCGGTGAAGTTGATCGGCACGAACGCGCCGGCGGCGATCGCGAACACCGACGAGTAGCGCGCCTGACGCTCGGGATCCTCGATCGAGAAGCGCAGCGGGTAGTAGACGCAATAGAGAAGGAAGACGATCAGGAACGAGACCAGCACCGGCTCGTCCCACACCCACCAGTGGCCCCAGGAGGCCTTCGCCCAGATCGCCCCGGTGATCAGCACGCCGGTGCCGAGGATGATCGAGAGGTGGATCGCCACGTAGGAGCGCAGGTCCCACGAGGAGTCGCCCGTGCGCAGGTGCTTGATGGCCATGATGCCGGCGGCCACGAAGCCACCCAGCGCCACGATCGCCATCGGCACGTGCACGTAGAAGATCTTCTGGACGAAGCCCTGGTCGGCGTCCAGCGGGGCGTAGAAGAACACCAGCGCGAAGGCGGCCAGGGTGGTGACCACGGCGGCCACGGCCAGGGGCCTTAGTCCCTTGGAGAACACGCCTCCATCCTAGAGGGAGGCAACCCGCTCAGTCGTCCAGCAGGAAGTCGAACACCGCCAGCGCTATGAGCAGGAACACCAGGTCGTAGCCGCCGAGGAGAGCGAGGTAGCGGCCTAGGTCCTCGGGCTCGCCGCCGGCCCGGAACAGCGGCTCGGTGGCCGACGCCGCGCCGATCAGCAGCGGCACCACGAGCGGCAGCAGGAGCAGGGGAACGATCAGCTCGCGGGCGCGGGACTCGGCCGCGAGCGCCGACACCAGGGCGCCGACCGCCGCCAGGCCTACGTCGGCAAGCAGCAGGATGAGCACCAGCTCCGGCAGGCCGTCGAAGAGATCGGGCCCCAGGAGCAGCACGGCGAACGCGGGCACCGCCACGATCTCCAGCGCCACCAGGTACACGAACAGGGCCGCGGCCTTGGCCACGAACATGGCCGTGCGGTCCACGGGGGCCAGCAGGAAGGCGTCGAGCCCGCCCTGCTCCCGCTCGGCCGCGAACAGGCGGGTCACGCCGATCACCGCGGCCAGCAGGAGGGTGACCCACAGCACCCCCGAGGCCAGCTCGCCGTCGAGCGAGTCGCGGTCCAGGCCGAAATGGAACAGCACGTAGACGGTCACCGTGAACAGGGCCATCGCGGGCACGGCTTCCTTGGTGCGCCACTCGATCAACAGGTCCTTGCGCAGCACCGCGGCCGCCGTTCGGATCACGCGTACAGCTCCCGCGCCGTCTTCGCATCGATCTCGCCCGCGGGCGCGCAGAACGCCTGCCGGCCCGCGCGCAGCCCGAGTGCCAGGTCGGCCTCGGCCAGCGCGCCGTCCACGTCGTGGCTCACCAGCACGCGCGCCCTGCCGGAAGCCCGCCCGATCAGCGGCTCCAGCGCCTCGGCGGCGGCGGGATCGAGGTTGGCGCGCGGCTCGTCGAGCAGGAGCAGATCGGGGTCGTGCAGCGTGGCCCGCGCCACGGCCAGGCGCTGGACCATCCCCTTGGAGAGGTCGCGCACGGGGTCGTCGGCGCGGCGCGCGAGTCCCACGGCGCTCAGACGCTGCTCGACTCGCGCCGGCTCCAGACCGTGCAGGCGGGCGTGGTAGGCGAGGTTCTCGCGCCCGCTGAGGGCGCGGTAGAGCAGCGGATCGTGGCCGAGGTACCCCACGCGCCCGCGCACCTTCCAGCCGTCGCCCGGCAGGAGCGACCCGAACACGGCGGCCCGGCCGGCGTGCGGCCGCAGCAGCGTGGCGAGTACGCGCAGCAGCGTGGTCTTGCCCGCCCCGTTGGCCCCGAGCACGGCCAGCGTGGCGCCCGGCTCGAGCCGCACCGTCACGCCGTGCAGGGCCACGCGCTCGCCGTAGCGGCGCTCGAGCCCGTCCAGCGCGATCGCCGGCTCAGCCATCCGCGCGGACGCTACCGCCCGCGCGCGGGTCAGCCGCGGTCCGGCACCCAGCCGGCTGGGAACGCCCCGGCGGGAATCTCGCCCGGGTAGTCCGGGAACCAGCGGCGGGCGATCGCCTCGCCCGGCCGACCGTCCATGAGCGGCCGCAGGTCGCCCACGCAGAGCAGCACGCGCAGGGTGGCGCCGATCTGGAGGTCGGCGGCCGTGGGCTGGTCTCCGCCGATCACGCCCTCGGCCGCGAGGCCGTCCACGTGATCGAGCTTGGCGGGCAGGCCGGTCAGTTCCTCGGCCACCCGCACGGCTGTGATGGGCTGGGCGAACATGGGCGGCAGCCTACTTGTGGGCCTTATGGCCTACGCCCCGATGCCCGCTCCGGCCCCTACGCGTCCTCGGCGAGGATCGCGTAGATGCGCTTGCGCGTCTCGTCAAGCAGGTCGCGTGCGCGAGCCGCCTGCTCCTCGGAACCCGCGCCGCCGACCTGCAGGACGGCCGCCCGCAGGGCGAAGAACGCTTCGCGCAGGCGGATCTCGCCGGGGTCGGCGCCGGCGGTCACCTGCTCCCAGGGCAGCGTGCCTTTGCGGCCCTCGGCCTGCTCGCGGCCGTCGTCGGTGAGGGCGAAGCGGCGCTTGCCCTCCGACTCCTCGCCGCGGATCAGCCCCTCGTCCTCCAGCAGGGCCAGCGTGGGATAGATCGAGCCGGCGCTCGGGCGCCACAGGCCCTGGGTGCGCTCCTCGATCTCCTTGATCATCTCGTAGCCGTGCATCGGCCGCTCGACCAGCAGGGCCAGCGCCGCGGCGCGGACGTCGCGGCCGTCGCTACGGCAGCGGCGGGCGCGTGGTCCGCCGCTGCCGTAGCGACGGCCGTAGCCGTGGCGCGCTCGTCGGCCGGGGCCTCGGTGGGCGCAGCGGCCATGTCGTGCGTATTCGTCTTTCATCTGGTCTCCTAACTGTATGACGCGATATATCGTAACAGATCACGTGCAGGCGCACTCAGGCGGGCGCGGATGGCGAGTGTGGGCTACGAACGGCGCAGATATGAGCCCAAACGCAGCCCACATTCGAGCGTGGCGGCGGCGTGGCGCTGTCGGTGCGGGCCCGGCTACCGATCGAGCGTGGCGCCTGCGTGGCGCAGCGTGGGCTCCACGACCGGCCAGGACTGCTCGATGGCCTTGGGGTTGCCGGGGAAGTTCACGATCAGCGTGCGCCCCCGAACACCCGACACGCCGCGCGTGAGGATGCCCAGCGGCGTGTGCCCACGCGAGTCGGCGCGGATCGACTCGGCGTAGCCCGGAGCATCGCGGTCGATCACGTCGCGCGTGGCCTCCGGGGTCACGTCGTCCGGCGTCAGGCCTGTGCCGCCGGTGGTGAACACGACACGAAGCGCGCGTTCTCGTCGTCCGCGAGCCGGCGCAGGGCGGCTGCGATCGTCTCGCGGTCGTCGGCGACAACGGTGTGCGACACCTCGAGGCCCGCGGCCTCGCACAGCGCCACCAGCGCCGGGCCGGAGAGGTCCTCGCCCTCGCCGCCGGCCAGCGAGGTGGAGACGGTGAGCACGGCGGCCTTCACGGCCGGTGCCAGTCCTCCTTGCCGCCGGTCTTTTCCAGCAGCTCGACCGGGCCGACCGAGACGCCGCGCTCGATCCCCTTGACCATGTCGTAGACGGTGAGCGCGGCCACCGCCGCGGCGGTCATCGCCTCCATCTCCACACCCGTCTGGGCGCTGGTGCGCGCCTCGGCCTCGAGCGTCACGCGGTCCTCGCCCACCTCGGCGGTCACGTCCACGAACGACAGCGCCAATGGG
>Ga0209587_1000405_pt1 | contig 21031 bp, 24 predicted proteins | sample NGEPerD_2_FD_184512 | JGI IMG/M metagenome (GOLD analysis project Ga0209587, IMG submission 184512) | Arctic peat soil microbial communities from the Barrow Environmental Observatory site, Barrow, Alaska, USA - NGEE PermafrostL1-D... | ecosystem: Environmental > Terrestrial > Soil > Wetlands >... | reverse complement strand
AATGTTAGAATGTTAGAATGTTAGAATGTTAGAATGTTAGAATGTTAGAATGTTAGAATGTTAGAATGTTAGAATGTTAGAATGTTAGAATGTTAGAATGTTAGAATGTTAGAATGTTAGAATGTTTCTATTCCCCCACCTCTTCCAAAACCTTCAAAGTCTCTTCTGCGGTTTTTTTCCAATGAAATTTCTTCGCTTGTTCTTGTCCTTTGATTTTCATTTCGGCTCGCATAATGTCATCATCCAACACTTTCAGGATTGCACATTTAATTCCATCAACATCATAAGGATTGACCAGCTCTGTCACGCCTCCTGTAATTTCAACAAGCGAAGGAACATTCGCACAGACAACTGGAACAGAGCAAGCCATCGCTTCGAGAACCGTGGAACCAAATTCTTCATATAAAGGAACAGACACAAAAACATCCGCTCCTCGATATAAGGCATTTAAATCTTCCTGCTCTATATATCCTGGAAAGACAACTTCATTTTTCAAACCAAAATCCTTAGCAATCTGATGAATTTCATCTGCCAGCCAGCCATTTTTTCCTGCAATTACCAATTTATAATTTGAATTTGGTTTTTTTCCTCGAAGCAATAATCGCAATTTGGAAAATGCCTCAATCAACTTTGGCAAATTGTTCGATGGCTTAATAGTATTCATAAACAAAATATACTCACCCTCAATCCTATATTTATCTTTCACCTTTTGAATTTCACTCAGACTAGCAACCTCAAAGAATTTTTCATCGAAAGCGTTGGGAATGACTTTGATCTTCTCACCTGCAACTCCAAAATCATTCTGCAAATCATTTTTTCCCGCATTTGTAGAAGCAATCACGACATTTGCCCTCTTGAAAGCGGAAGGTTTTATTTTAAATTTAATTGCTTCTTTTTTTGAAAAAAGTTCGGGAAATCTTTTCAAAGCCAAATTATATCCCGTGACAACAATTTTTTTGTTATAGGTCATTGGAACTCTGCCACCCGGAACGAAAAGTACATCAAGTTTATCACGCAAGAAAAACGCCGTTGCCAAAGTTTCAGAATAGGCTAAAGGCAGAAATTTTTTATAATAGGAAAATGGAAATCGACGAATCGTCACATTTTTTTGGCTAAACTTTTCGATATCTTCTTTTCGAACTTTATAATTGAAAAACAAAACATATTCATTCTTCTGGTCAATCTCAAGCAGGCTGTCAATGAGATAATATGTATAATGCCCTAACCCCGCCGCATCTCCCATCTTTGGATTCAAAATTGTTTGTGCATCAATTCCAATTTTCATATATTTTCAAGTTAGCTATTTACTGCTTTAATTATAAGCCTATGGTTTGGGGTGTCAATAATAATCGGAGTTCAGATTCTAATTTATGCATAAAAAAACTGTCTAGCGATTATATATTAATAATCTACTAAACAGCATAATTCCAAGGAGAAGAACCGTTTGCTTTCTGAGATGGCGGATTTTTTAGCCACTCTACCATCCTGCTCGATCCCTCAATGTCCTTTATCTCTTTTGTAATTTCTTCTCTGTTTGGACTGCAAAGAATCATCATCTCAAGGGATTTCATACGATTTACAAATCCGCCATAATTTAGATGACATCTGACAATTTCAACTATCTCTATTGAGTCAGTCATGGGAGTTATTCTTTCAATCTCTTTTCTTACCTTTTCATATAATTCATTCCTCCCAGTATTATGTCTATCGTAAATCAATTCTAGAATCCAAAATAATTCTCTCAAATTATTGAATCTCTTCTCTTTGAATCTCCTCCTTAATTCTACGAGAGATAACTGATGCTCTTTAAGCACAACTAAACAACAAACTACTTCGTTTGAAGCACCTTCTAACTCCTTACGAATAGTTTTATTAAGTCTTGTTCTTTCAATTACATCTATGCCTTTTGCTGGAATTAAATTAATAATTCGTTTAATCTTTTGCTGGTCCGTCTCGTTTAAGTCTAATGAAAACTTATCCATATTATAACTCTCCTATTTTCAAAAGCGTATCTTTTTTATATCAAACTTTTATCTTCTTGTCAATCATTCAAAATTACGATTTCATAAATTACGATTTTAATTCTTAGTCTCATTCATAATTCCTTCTTTCCTCTTTTTATGCTAGACTAAAATTATAGTAAATGACTGTATAGATTTCTCACCATATGGTATCCGAAATGACAAATTTATACTAGGAATAGACAAAAATAAATATACCAAAACCATGCCAACATATGCCGTCAACAAACGAGCTAGCTTCGATTATGAAATTCTTGAAAAAATAGAAGGTGGTTTGATGTTGGCTGGATATGAAGTCAAATCAATCAAAACTGGTCACATCAGTCTCAAGGGGGCTTTTGTCACAATCACTGGGAATGAAGCTTTTTTAACAAATGCCAATATCCCCGCCTATCAAGCGAAAAATATGCCACAAGAATACGACCCGAACCAATCTCGAAAAGTTCTCATTCGCAAAAGAGAAATCAAAACCTTGCTTGGAAAAATCAGCCAAAAAGGCTTGACATTAGTGCCAATCAGAGTATACTCTACTCGCGGGCTCATAAAGCTTGAATTTGGTGTTGGAAAAGGAAAGAAGAAAATCGACAAAAGAGAAGACATCAAAAAAAGAGAAGCAGATGTGAGTATGAAAAGAGCCTTGAAAAGTAAGTATTAGATCAGTATCAAGTAGCTGGTATTAAGTATTAAGCTAAATCAGTAGCTAGCAGTTTGTAGTAAGTATTAAGCAAACCTAAAGAACAACCAAGATCTAAATTACAAAAAGCTTAAAATTTGTTTGGAATTTGAATATTGTAATTTGTATCTTGTGTCCTTGTATTTTATAAATATTTCCCTCGATACTCGATACTAACTACTATATACTAACCCAGGGGATGTTTAGATTCGATAGGAATCTTAATTTGAAAATTGCCAATCGAGCATTCTGGTTAATCTCGTAAAAATTATCAGAAAAATATAAGTGCAAAATCACTTGTAAGCAGAGTAGCCTCTATTTTTAGAGCTCCTAGCTTTGCGACTGCTACTGTCTAATAGACCGGTAGCCATCGAATTGCCAAATCTTGATAGGCAAATCTCGGTGTCATACATCAAGATAGGACTTTGTGATTTCAGACCGCAAAAATCCGAAAATTCAGTCTGAATCGAATTTATAAGGTCTCGGTCGTTCATTGCTTATAAATTCTAAAACCCAAAGAACGACCTATGTTGGTAGATGGTTTTTGAATGGATTTACTAGACGCGGGTTCAATTCCCGCCATCTCCACCAAAATAATTGTCAAAATAATATTTTGACTTTTAGTTTATTTTCGTATACAATAAACTAATCTAATAATTAAGTATAAATATATAGCAAAAGAATTAAGAGTAAACGGACAAATCAAATTACCAGAAGTTATGGTTATTGGTGGCGAAGGAGAGCAACTTGGTCTTATGAAAACTGAGGACGCATTAGCTTTAGCTGTCGAAAAAGAACTTGATTTGGTTGAAGTTTCTCCGAACCTGAAGCCTCCTGTTTGCAAAATAATGGATTATGGAAAGCACTTATATAAAGTTGCCAAACAAAAAAGACATCAGAATGCAAAACAGAAGAAAACAGAAACGAAAGGTATTAGACTGAGCATCAGAACGGAAAAGCATGATCTCGAATTCAAAGCAAGAAATGCAGTCAAATTCATGACCAAAGGAAACAGAGTTAAGATTGACATAGTTCTCAAAGGAAGAGAAAAGGCGCATCAAGATCTTGCTATGGAAAAGATGAAAAAATTTCTCGTTACAATATCTGATATTTCAAAAAGCAACAAAGAAACAGAAGAACGGGTCATCACAGAAGAACAAAGCATCAAAAGAACTCCACAAGGAATGAACATCGTTATTGAATACAAGAAGAAATAATCTATAATATTAAAAAATAAATTCTAAAACAATGAAGATAAAAACAAGGAAAGGTGTTGCAAAAAGATTTAAGATAACAAAAACCGGAAAGATTGTAGCAAGAACTGCAAATCAAGGTCACTTCAATTCCAGGGAATCGGGCAACAAAACCAGAGCGAAAAGAGTTGACAAACAAATCACTTCTGGCACCAAAAAATCAATCATAAGACAGCTCGGAAAGTAATTATTAGCGACTAGTGATAAAGACGAAAAATGAACCAGCCAAAGGCAGGTCTATATACAAAATTTAGCTCATTTATCACACTTTCAGATCTCTCAATCGTGCCTTATTGTCGTGACTGACATTTAATGAAAATCTTTGAAAGAAAAAATAATGGAGGATTAGAGAGTCGTATGCCTAATACTAACTACTTAATGCTAACCCAACAATTTAGCAATTTAACACTTTAGCAATATAGTATAATTTAGTTTAATTTAACAATTTAACAGTTTAATTTTTATGACAAGAATAAAAAGAGGCGTAATGGCCAATAAACGAAGAAAAAAAGTTCTCAAGAAAGCGAAAGGATTTTTGAATGCCCGAAGCAAGAAATATAAAGCAGCCAAGGAAGCCCTAATGAAAGCTGGAACTTATGCCTACCGAGACAGAAAAGCAAAGAAAAGAACTATGCGTGGCCTCTGGCAAATCAAGATTAATGCTGGTGTGAGAGAATTTGGACTAAGCTACAGCAAGTTCATCCACGCTCTGAAACTTGGCAAAGTCGAGATTGACAGAAAAGTTCTTGCGGAAATCGCCGTCGAGAACCCACCGATTTTCAAAAGTATCGTTGACAAAGCAAAAGAAAGCATCAAATAGTTATCACGATTTAATATAAAAAAAGAAGAAGATTAATCTTCTTCTTTTTTTTGTTTACCCTCATATTTTCAAGACAGACTACGAAGCTTTAAATCTATTCTCGCTGTTTATTTGAGTTAAATCCTGGATTCCCTTCGTAATTTATGCTGAATTCAGCTCAGTAAGACAAAAACTGCGTTTTTCAGATGTCCCTTAAATTTTCTACCATTCATAATTTTCAAAAACCCAATTTTTCAATCTCTCCGTTTGCACAAATCTGTCATTTGCATTCAAAACGACTGTAATAATTTTTCGATTTTCTTCTGGTTTGTTCAAGATTAACATCAAGCATTCCCCTGCTTCGTCAGTAAATCCCGTTTTTCCACCAACAATATTTTCCACCCTCCCAAGAAGTAAATTGGTATTTTTGACATTATGATATAATCTTCCATCCAGTGACGACACTGATATATTTTGCATTCTTGAATATTCCCAAAGCAATGGCGAATCCAAGGCAAAATCTACTAGTTGTACTATGTCAAAAGCTGTAGAGGTATTATTATTTCTCTGATCCAACCCAGTAGGATTATAAAATACTGTGTCCTTTAACCCTAATGATTGAGCCTTTTTATTCATTAACTCAGCAAAATTATCAACATTTCCTCCAATATGTTCTGCAAAGGCTGTAGCAGCGATATTATTAGATCCAACAATCATAATTTGAAGTAAGTTTTCGACACTAATTTTTTCTCCCACTGAAAGTCCCTCTTTTCGACCTTCGGTTTGAAAAGCATTCTCGCTTATCACGACACTATCCCCAAGATTACTGTTTTCCAAAACAACCAAAGCTGTCATGATTTTTGTCAGACTGGCAATGGGCATCTTCTCATGAGAGTTTTTTGAATATAAAACAAAATCAGTTTCCACATCAAAGGCAATTGCCGATTGAGAATCAATTTCAATATAACTGTCACCAATCATATCCGGTAAAGAATATAATTTGCTCTCTAATTTCAAATTTTCATTATAGTAATTCCAATTTGATTTTTCTGAAACGACTCTCTCTTCGATTGACTCTGACTTAATAAACTTCGTCAAAAAATTAACATCATTCTGGTCCGTCGAGACAATTCCCAGCTGACCTAAAAAAACCAACAAAACTATCGCCAAATTTTCAATCATTATATTTTTTTAAAATTTTAACTACTCTTCATTTTTCTCAACAACATTTTCTACCTCCTTAATTTCATTTGGCAATTCTTTTGTTCTGAGCTCCTGAAATTTCGGTAAATCTTCCACTTTCTCTATGCCTAACTTCTTCAGAAAATCAAATGAGATTTTATAGAGATAGGCCCTTGCATCATTGGGATTACTTATTTTTTCCACAAGTCCTCGAATTGTCAAATGACGCAAAGTGAAGCTACAATTGACTCCTCTGATTTCTTCAATTTCGTTTCTTGAAATTGGTCCACGATAGGCCACAACGGAAAGAACCTCAAGAGCCACTCTGCTTAGTTCTCCTTCGATGTCAGCTTTCAAAAACTTTTGCACAAATTCACTATTTTCTCCAGCAGTTACCATCTGAACCTTTTTGTCTTTGATTATAATTTTCAAGCCACCTTTTGCTTCGCTATATTTTTTTGCCAGAGACTCCGCTCCCGCAATAATCTCCTGCTCGTCTTTCTCAATTATTTTGGCAAGTTTCGCAAAACTCATTGGTTCACCTGAGATAAAAAGTAAACTCTCCAATATTGATTCCGTATTCATGAATAGTTAATTGTTATTTTTTAATTCGACATTCCTATGCTAAGTCAAGTTCAGCATAAAATCCAGCGGGAACCCAAGATTTGTTTATTCAAATTTATCCTAAATTATTGTCTTCTGCAATTAATTCTGGATCCCCGTATTCACGAGGATGACAATTAATAATGGAAACAATAAAGTTATAGGCAACACTGGATAATCTAACATCTTAATTCTCCAATTTCTTAATTTTTATTTCCCCAAACATTTCAACTTGCTCTATGACCACAATATTTTTTCGAACCAGCTCTAGCATCGCCAAAAAAGTGACAACGATTTCAACCTTGTCCTTGCTTCCAATTGTCAAATCTCGAAAAGTGATTTCGATTCGCTTTAAAAGACTCTCTTGAATGTGACATATTTTATCTTTGATAGAAATAATCTCTTGTATAATAGCTCGAGGCAAAATCTTGATTTCTGGCAATTTATTCAAAACACTTTCAAATGCACTTTTTAGATCCAATGTGGTTATTTTTTCGGGCGGACAAAAAACCGTCTTAACTCCAGAATAGCTTTGTCTTGAAAAGAACATTTCCTTTCTCTCTACTAATTTTTTAATCTCTTTTGAAATTTCCTTAAATCTTTGATATTCCCTTAGTCTCAATTTCAACTCTTCAATGTCTTCCACCTCTTCACTTTCCAACTCAAGCAACGGCAAGATCGCTTTTGACTTGATGAGAATTAATTTTCCAGCGACCAGAATAAAACTCGAAAGAAATTCTGGCGTGATGTCTTCACTTGAACCTTCCAAATATGCAATAAATTGATCCGCAACTTGTGCCAAGGCGATATCAGTGATATCAAGTTTTTCTTTCTCAATCAAATCCAAAAGCAAATCGAGCGGACCTTCGAATAATTGTTCCTTATTTTTATAATGATGCGCCTTGACGATATAGGACATAAATGGTATTTTGAATTTTAGAATAGTATTTTAGTTTCAAGGAGGACGATTAATGAAAAGGTTCTTTCAATTCAGAAAAATGTTAATGGGAAGTGGAACTGGATTTTATTTTGAAGAGAATCGTGATATCCTTTGCATAAAAGAAATAAATGCAGAGACTATTGATTCTTTTTCAAAAGTTTCAGTAATCTTTCCGGACAGATTGAATATTGTTACTTCTGTATGGGAAATTGAAGTCACAAGAAGATTTCCATTTATTAGATTTGGAATAATCTATAAACCGACTGAAGCAGTAATAAGGGAAATTCAAAATCATTTGCAGGCTATATAACAGCTTGTCTTTTTTTATTTCTTTTTCACAACCTTTTTCTTCGAAACTGTTTTAACTTTTGCTTTCTTCTCTGTCGTTTTCGGCTTTGCTTTTGCTTTCTTTTTCTTCGGCTTGGCCTCTGAGAATATTCCCTTGACCACATTCTCTAACTCGAGGAATTTTGCGGTCGCCAGTTTAATCGATTTCTGATAATCCCCAGTATTTATTATTAAATCCTTATTTTTCAGCAAACTCTTATCGATAAAGGTTGTCATTTTGGCAAGCGAGCCAAACGGGACAGTCGCCCCAATTTTTCCTTTTATATTTTTTTTCATCCAAGCTTCTTTGGCAAACTCCACAGTTTTCACGACTTTCTCTTCCTCCTTTTTGAGCCACGAATTGACTTCCTTGAGAAGTTTTTTCTTATCCAAATTTTTATTCGCTGGAATCAAAGCCAAAATATGTTTGCTTGAGCTTATTTTCATCACCAAAGTTTTGACAATTTCCTGCGGTTTAATATGCTGAGTCTCTGCACAATCAAGAGCCGTATAAACCGTCTTGTGATCAATCACCTCATGCTTCACCCCATTTTTTTCTAAAAGATTTTGTAGACTTTTTAATATTGCCATAAATTTTAGATTAATACTGATTGAAACCTATAATTTATCAATCTCATCATCAAGGATCTCTTTGATATCTTCTTTGATAATGTTTTTCACTTTCTCTTTTATTCCTTTTTTCTTCGGACCAGCTGATTTTGTTTTTTTCACCGCCTTAACTTTTTTCTCTTTGATGTCCTCTTTGATTATATTATTTTCGTTCTTTTCACTGCTATTTTCACATTTATTTTCTTTTATCTTTTCATAATCAAGATTTTCTTTTTTTCGAGAAGCCAATCTCTTCTCGATATAGACCAACAAAAGCATAAAAAGCATAAAACCAAGTCCAGACCTGATGGCCAGATTCAAAACAAAACCACCAGCGTGAAAGATGTGATAGGTGACTGAATCAAGATAAAGAAAAAACAAAATCAACATCGCTGAAAACCAAGTTATAAATGAAAGGCTTTGCAAAATTGAAGAAATTTTCAATTTTATCCGAGATGGATTTTTGGAAAAATATAATTTCAAAGCGACATAAAACAAAATGCCTACTGGAGAAACAGCCCAAAGCATCATAGCGATAAAGACATAAAGCAAATCATAAACAAAAACACTAACAGTTAGACCGACTGGATAATCAAGACCAGAACAAGAGTTTGTAACTGACGCCAAGGAACAGCTTGCCCAAGCCACTACTGGCAACAGCAAAACCACAAACAGCAATCCAAATGAAGAATTTTTGAGATATTTTTTTGTTTTCATAGTTTCTCCTTTCTTATTTGTTTATCTACTACTATTTTAACAAAATTACAAAATAATGACAAATAATATAAATCCGACAGTACAAACCCGAAGCCCACTATTTGCAAACACCATCTGCCCATAATCCCCTCTTATTCTCTCTGGCATATTCTTCTGCCTGTTTAAATTCATTTTGATATTTATAGAGTGCGTTTTCATATGTATACTCATAAGCGTAACCCTCTTTAATCATTGTTTCGTTGAAATTGGTGTCATCGTCAAGAAAAAGATATCGCAGCGACCGTCCATATTTATCCCTGTCAGTGCCCATCTCATCCCGTTCCAATCTAACACTTTTGCCATTCAGAACTTCTTTTGCTCGATCTGATGCTTCTCTGCCAAAACATTCCACTGACCTGCGAGGATCTACCGTCTCTGGTGTATCAATTCCAATCAAGCGAATCGTTTCATCACGACCTTCGATTTTGACAACAATCGTATCACCGTCAATCGCTCTCACGATTGGATAGAAATTGCTTTGTGTTTGTTTGGGGATTTGATTTTCAAATTCAGTTTCTCCAACGAACAAAAAACTACTAAAAAGATACAATAAAACGACCACAAGCAAACTTGCCATGACAATAATTATATAATTTTGATTTGTTCTAATGGAGTTATCCATATAAGTTAAGCTTAACAGCACATTAAAGGACAGTCCTTTTTCTAGTTTATCTGACTAGATATTCCCGTAAGCGACATTATATAATGTCGCTTACTCGCGGGAGAATATTGAAACTCCTCTGCTTTAAAATAGTTAACTAACCTCCATCTCTAAAATCCGATCAACCTTGAAAACTCGACCTTCTCCCCTAGTCTGACAAATTGCTTGCATACCAAGAAATGTTTTGCCGGCATATTCCAAGTCCCCAATGTGTTTCGGCTCAATTATTCTTTCTGATTTTTCATCATTTGCCTTCAAATATACAATTTTCAGTTTCTGACGATTTTTGATTGCCTTTTTGATCATTTCGACTTTCTTCTCCAACGACATATTTTGCTCCGAAATTTTGTATTGATATTTTGTCACAAATTCAACTACTTTCCAATCAATGAAAATGTGTCTTTTCTCAATTGGTTTTTTGAGCACCAATCCTTCCAAAGAAACGCATCGGCTCAAAGCCACATACATCTGTCCAAAAGCAAATGTTCCCCGACCAACATCAATAATCGCCTTCTCAAAAGTCTTGCCCTGACTTTTGTGAATCGTCAAAGACCAAGCTAATTTCAAAGGATATTGGATAAAAGATCCGGACTCCTCCGTTTCCAAAGCGTTAGCCTTATCGTTAAAAACATATTTGAAAATCGTCCAGCTATAAGTGCCAACCTCCACGACCTTTCCATTCTCCAGCTCAACGAAAACAACATCATCCTCATCTTCTCCCTCTCCTGCTCCCACAACTTTCCCGATACTCCCATTGATCCACCGACCCTTAGAATCATTATTCAAGAGCATCACTTGAGCTCCTTCCTTGATAGTCAAATCAAGATCTGTCGGAAAATGCTTTTCATCAAACCTCCCCTTCATTTTCCCTTTAAACCTAAACTCCTCTCCTTTAACTTTTTTCAAATGCTCTTCGTTAATCTTCCGCGAAAGCTCATTCGTAGTGGTCAAATAAACAAAATAATCATCTTCTTTCGGCTGAAAATCAAGATCAAGTCTTTCATTCAGTTTTGCCAAATCTTCACTGCTAACGCTGTTATTCCTGACATTATTCAAAACGCTAATAAACTGTTCATCCTTTTGGCGATATATTTTTTCCAGTTCCACAAAATCCATCTCGAAATTTTCAAACACAAAGCTGGAAAAAAAATAGCCACTTTTATAATGCTCTTTGAAAATTTCTTTTTCGTCTCGCGAGATGATGGGTGGCAATTGATATAAATCACCGATGAAAATCATTTGCACTCCTCCAAAAGGAAGATTTTTTTTCTTCCCATTCAAACGCAAAAACTTATCAACGCAATCCAACAAATCAGCACGCACCATTGAAATTTCATCAATCACGATTGCATCAATTTTTTTGTATATTTGACCATAAAGAGCAGATGCTTTTTTCACTTTTGACAAAGTGACATTCGGCTTAAATCCAAAAAAAGAATGAATTGTTTGTCCTTTGATGTTCACTGCCGCCACTCCAGTCGGAGCCAAAACCACAACTTTTTTTTTGGTATTTTTACGAAAATAATTCAAAAGTGTCGATTTCCCCGTCCCCGCCTTCCCCGTCACAAAAAGATGATGATCTGTATTTTCCATCAAATCCAAAGCCTTCTTAAACTGCCCATTCAATTCAATTTTTTCTGTTTTCTTTTTCATCATAGAAGTTATCTTAGTTTAAAAAATAAGAGCAAGTTTAAACCTGCTCTTATTATAATTGAATTGCGACAATCTAACAATAAAAAAATAAATTAACAGACCTAAGCGAAATGTGCTCTTGAGTCTCTGTCCGAACCATTCTCACACTTGAATCTTATTCATGTCCACCATCAACTTTTAAAATACTACCGGTGATATAACTGGAATCATCAGAAGCTAAAAATAAAATGGCTTTCGCAATTTCTTCAGGCTTAGCAAACCTTTTCAAATAAATTTTTTCTGTTTCTTCTTTAATAAAATCATCTGGCAAATCTTTATTCATTTCGGTATTAACCCATCCAGGAGCAACCGAATTAACTTGGATTTTTGGTGCAAGTTCTTTTGCTAAATTTCTAGTTAAATTAATAATCCCTGCTTTCGAAGCATCATAATCTATTGATTCTGGGCTGAAACAATTAATACCGTTTGTTGAAGAAACATTAATTATTTTTCCATTATCATTTTTTAGCATTTGTTCAGAAGCATATTTACTACAAAGAAATGTTCCAAGCAAATTGACATCCATAGTTCTCTTCCATTGTTCAACGGTTCTTTCGAAAAAGGGAACATCAAAAACTATACCTGCGTTATTTACAAGAATGTCAATTTTTCCAAACTTTTGAATTGTTTTTTGAATCATTTCTTTGACTTCACTCTCTTCCGAAACATCACATTTAATCGCTATTGCCTCTGAGCCAATTTTTTTGATTTCATCTACAACGGAAAATACTTCTTTCTCAGAGGAAAAATAATTAACTACTATTTTTGCTCCTTCCCTGGCAAATAGTAATGCAGTAGATTTTCCGATACCCCTGCTTGCGCCAGTAATAATTGCGATTTTATTTTTTAGTTTCATACAGATATAATTAATAAATTAGGCTTAACAGCACATTGAAGGACAGTCCTTTTGCGATTTTCTGAAAATATATGAGAAAAATATTATCAAAAAGTGTTTTTGAAATAGACTCTTCAAAGGACTGTCCTTTTTATAGAATATTGAAATTCCTGTGTTTTAATTAATTCAATTCATCTGCCACCAATATAGCACGGACTCAATGGAATTGAAAGGACTTTTATAGTTAACAATCAAGAGCAAAACTCTCGAACTATTTTTGAGGAGCTAAGAAGTTATTTACCAATCAATTTATTGATTGGATTTCCGATTCTACATAAAAAAACCGCAAAATTTTGCGATTATTTTATTTTATGGGAAGTAAGGTACAAATTATTCTCATTTTCAACTAAACTTCTCAACTAATGCTTTAACATTTTTTTCATCAACTTCATTCTCCCAATATTTATTTTTCTTAAGCTGAGTACCTGTTATTATAAAATCAGCATATTGCTTATAAAGATCCATATCTAACCCAGAACCAGTAACCAATGGCACTTCCACTGAATCTCCAAAATATTCCTTAGTTTGTTTTTTTAAATTATCAAGTTCTTCCCGAGCCATAATAAGATCTTTTTCATCTATATTTTTTCCTGTTTCCGAGCCAGTTAAAATTATCCCTTCAAGTTTCATAAATAAAATATTTTTAAGCCAAATATTAAGATTGGATAACTCATCAATAAAAACCGTATGTTTTTTTTGAAGATCTGACCAAAGTTGTGGAAACCTTCTCTCTTTTGCATCTTCAACTCCAAGACAAACATGCATATAATTTCTCAAATAATAGAACTTCGCCAAATTGGCATTGTTCGTAGTTTGACCTTCTGGTCTAAATCCAGAAAATATTGATGATTCAGATCTGACAAAATATACATTAAAAATAATAGCGATCGGCAATGCTTCGATATCATTGCTAGACAACACATGTAGTCCCATAACAAGATTAGGATATTTTTTTCTAATAGCCCTACAAACAATGGTCAAAATTAATAAGTCTTCAAATGGGGTTTTATCTCCAATAAAATATGGGGCGGCAACATTTTCAACTTCAATTGCGCTAATTCCATTTTTTACATAAATATCAACCTCACTAATTGCCCTATTAACCAAATATTTTACAACTGGCAACTCCTGAACCATCTGCTCTATTTTTAATGTTTCTTCTTTTTTAAAAATAAAAACTGAACTACGACATTGATCCAAGAATGATAATTGATTTTCCTCTAAAACTTCTTTAAAAAGCTGAAGCAACATCTTCCTAGCTTTATTTAGAATCAATAACTCTGCAACTGAATAAGTTTTTATTCCCATTTTATCCAAATAAACTGTATTCTGAAAAATATTATTCGACGGTACATGAACCATCGCAATTAATTGAGCCAATTTCTTGTTTTTTTCTGGAACTGGGATGCTAATCATAATGATATAAATTTAAAATTATCTTTTTTGTGATATACAACTGTCCTAATACGCCAGTAACAATAACACAGAAAATATGTTTTGTAAAGCCTAGAATATCCTGCTATATCTCCACTATAAATAAATATATATCCAGAGCTTTTTATTTAACCTCCCCCAACATCGGCAGATAAAGTTTTTTCCTTACTGTTTCACCGTTGAATAGATTCAATTTTCTTTCAGATTGAACTCCTCTTTCATTTTGATGCTAGTGTCTGAACATTATCAAAATATTTTTCAATTTTTACATTAGAACCTAGCTCTTCTTTACATTCCTGAACAAGCGCCTCTTCATTTGTCTCCAGTGTCAATACCGCCACCAGGAAAAATCCAATAAGTTGAGTTTTCCTTGATCCTCTTAATTAAAAGTATTTTTTCTTGCTTAATGATTATTGCCCTAATTCTTATATCAGTCATATTTCTTAGATTTAATAAAAATTCAATTTATTCAAATTTTTTATCAAACACCCAGCTCGTTGTAAGTCTTTATTAATCTCGTTAAAAAGATCTTTTTCACCAGAAAGATGCATTTTTTTATCTATTTTTTTACTTTGAGCCAAACTTAATCTCTGAACCCACCAGCTTATCATCCAAAGAACATGAAGTAAAAGTATTAAATTTATTTTTTTTTGATCTATAGATTTTTTTCCATAGCCATATGAATCTAAAAATAAGCCTCCCTGCTTTTTACCTAAATTAGAAAAATAAATAAATGATACCAAATCCCATTCTAGCAAATCATATTTTACAAATTCCCAATCTATGAGTTTTACTTTTCCTTTTATATAAAAAATGTTTTCCCTATAAAGATCACCGTGATTTAAAGAAAACAATTTTCGTTTTGCAAATATTCTTTCATTGTCGTTTACTAATAATCCTGCATTATTATATATTAAATCTAATTGTTTCTGCAGATTTTCAGGCAATATTTCTCGATATTTTTGATACAAATCTAACCCTTGAAAATGAGAAGATTTTGAAATAGAATAATGATTATTAATCTCGGCAAATTTTGGAATTATTTTAGTTTGTATTTTGTGTAATTGCTTGAGCAAGCCTGCAGATGAAATTATAAAATCATTTGTTATTTTTTCAGGGTGCTCACCAACTAAAAATTCTTCAATAAAATAATCTTTTGAAATTATTAATTTAGAAGCATCAAAAAGAAAAACCTTTGGCCCAAATTTGCCATTTGTCTTTTTCAAAAAATTATATTCTTTTTTCAAGTTTTTAACTTGAGTGTTGTTTTCAATTCTCAAAACTAATTTATTTTGCTTTGTTTCTATAATAAAACTTTCATTATGAGCACCTCGCGCAAGAAATGAATAGTCAATAAAATCTTTTTTAATTTTTTCACAAATTCTTATAATTTGTGCTTTTGTAATTTTCATATTTTAAATTAAAACATCATTTCTTCTTTTTTTATTTTAGTATCGCAACAAAATTAAATTTAGCCAGAGACTAAAGCTCTCCTCTATCAAACACTTTAATTACTTCAATCGCATTATCATATTTTGAATGATATTCTCCAACTTTTTTTTCAAAATTATCATTATATTTCCCCGTCTCTTTAATAATTCTAAAAAATTCATCAGCAGAAATGCTCGTATCATCATTTCTATAAGCTTCAGCAACAAACTGATAAAATCTTGTTAAGTCAGAAGGATGTCCTGTGTGCCAGGTTTCTTGAGTAAAAAAGTATCTTAACTTTTCTTCTGTTTCTTTGTTAATTTTTCCATATTTAGATTCAGAATATTTTTCTAGAGTTTTTAGTGTCGCTTGAACAGAAGAATTTTCAGCATTAATCAATTTTACATTTTCAAAACTACGCTTAATCTTTGTAATTACTTCGTCAGCCCAAGATGGCGCCAAAACTTTTACACCTGCAAAATCTATTTCAATCGGCTCGTCTTTACTTAACCCCTTAATTGTATATGCTTGCATAGCTAAATATGCCTCACGACCTGCAGGACGGGAAGTTAAAACCTCACCAAATTTTTTTAGTTCAATGATCATAAATTTATTTATTATTTATAAAGATAAAATTGCTAAACAGCCCTTGATACTATCTTCTTTTTCTTTTATTTCCATTATTTCGTTTAAGTCCGCTTGAGCATTTCCAGAAATAAAAGTAAGATGCATTTTTTTATTTTTAATATTTTCTTTTACAAATTTTAATCCGTTGCCTCTGTTTTCAGGAGAACGACCAGAAATTTTTTCAGTAAAAGCAACTTTCAATGCTTCAGCTTCATTTTTTAATTCCAACCTAATCTGCCTCAATGATTTTAAAACACCTTGTCCTCTATCAGCCAAAACTATTTTTAACTTACCACCTTCTATTTCGTATCCGAAAAATACACCCGTTATGTCTGTCCATTTTCCCAAATTATGATCAAATGAATTATTGCCAATTTCACCAGCAATAGCAGAAATAATATAAATATTATCTTCTTTTATATTTTTTAAAACAAGCAATTGATTCATCATTTTATCTACCTTTGTCTGAAAAATATCCCTATTTTGACAATAAAAAATACTTGCCAAATCAATTTTATCAGCATTTTCTTTTACCCATTCCGAACCTAATTTTTCTAGATCTTGTATCATAATAATTATATAATATCACATTCATCCTATATTTGTATCCTACCTCTTTTTCTTTCAACAAGCAAGGAATACACTTTTAGAATATATTTTTTGAGTTAAATCCTGGATTCCCGTCTTAACAGGAATGACAAAAACTGCGTTTTTCAGAGGTTCCTAAATTATATCATAAATTTAAATTGCAGAAAATAACAAATATTATTGTGCTAAATAATTATATTATCCAAGTGCAGTGGAACGGAATCGAGAACTTTCTATATGCTCAAAATTCTCAACTCGTTTCTCTCGCTCGAAAATTATCATAAACAATACTCATTTTTACCTTACCTCCCCCAACATCGGCAGATAAAGTTTTTTTCTGACTGTTTCACCCTTGAACAAATTCAGCTTTCTTTCAGATTGAACTGCCCTTTCGTTTTGATATTGTTGTCTGTTCATCGCCTGAAAACTTGTCCCCAAAAATACAGAATGCTTCCCATATTTTTTGGCAATTTCATCAATCCTTTGAAATATTTTGGAGAATTTCTCCTCTTGCTCAATTTTCCCAAAAAGATCAAGCTGTTTCATTCCGCAAGAATCCAAATCACCGAGGATTATCCCAGTTGCTCTGAACAATTTACGCTCCTCAAATATTTTTTCAAAATGACTTCTGATTATATTCAAGATACAATTCGGAGAAGTGGTTGCGTCACTCAATTTGATTTCCGCACCACAATATTGAAAGTCTTGAGTTTTCAAAAAGAAAAATATTTTCTTGGCAGACAGCTTATGTCTTCGAAGTTTGATACAAGCATTTTCAACATTTTTTGAAAGTTGAGAAAAAACAAATTCTTTATTATTTGAAGCGGGAGTAAAAGTTTTTGTTTTGCTAATCGATTTATACTTATTTTTCTGACCAGTTTCAATTTCATACACAGACTTACCTCTCAGCTCCTGCCAAATTTCGTGATGCGGTTTTGTCAATTTCTCTCTCACCCACTGCTCATCTCTTTGAGCAAATTGCAGCGCCGTTTTGATGCCAAATTTATGCAAAAATGAGCTTGTTTGAGGACCAATGCCCCAAACCTCGCCAACAGCAGTTTTGCTGAGATATAAGTTGATATCTCGTCCTTTGATGATTGTTAGACCTGATGGCTTTTGATATTTTGAACCGATTTTCGCCAACACTTTTGTGGGAGCAAGACCAATCGAAAAAGTTATGCCAAGTTCACTGTCAAGTTCCTTTTTGATCTTCGCAGCCATGTCTTCGTAGGACATTCCCAGCGGCCGACGAAGTCCAGTCAAATCAGCAAAACATTCATCAATACTATATTCCTCCACCTCGGGAGTATATCTGCGAACAATGTTATACATTCTCAAGGAAAACAGACTATATGTTTCATAATCAGAAGGAAGAAATATTACATCCGGACAAATTTTTTTCACCTCGCTCATCCTCATCGCTCGTTTCACGCCTCGTGCTTTTGCTTCGTACGACAGTGCAGAAACAATTCCCCTTTCCATACCAGTGACAACTGGCTTTCCTCTTAGTTTTGGATTTTTGGCAACTTCACAAGAGACAAAAAAACTATCACCGTCTATATGTAATATCGCTCTTGGAAAATCAAATATACTAATCGGTTGCATAGAGGTTTCAAATATAATAATAATCTGTCATTCCAGACTTGCCTGTCCGCCTTGGGAGGAATCCGAAATCTTTCATCTATAATAGCTAATTAGGTCCTGCTGATTTTCTCCAATTAATCCTCCCCTTGGATAAGGGGAAGCAAGGAGGATTCCCCTCTTGAGAGGGGGCTGGGGGTGTGTAAAAAACTGGCTTAAATTAACAAAATTATATTTTTAGATTGATATAAATTTATCTCATTTTATAAAAAAATAAAAGAAAATCAGTAAACCCTAATTAATCCCATAAATCACAAAATACTTTTCAAACGTCATTCCGAGTGACAATAGGAGTCGAGGAATCCCTCTTGGTCGCGCATAACTTTATTAAAAAGTTTAATGATATTTAGAGCGATTCCTCCATTTCGCTCCGCTCCAGTCGGAATGACGAGTATATTTTTACCTTTCCTTTGTGTCCGAGCGACGATAGGAGTCGAGGAATCCCTTTCAATCGCACAAAACTTTATCAATCATCTATGCTCAATCAAGAGCGATTCCTCCATTTCTTCGCCAGTCAAGCGAATACAGTCGAAACTGACAATTAATATTTCCTCACAACAGCCTTCACGACAGCGGTTATTTTCAATTCTTCTTTGGGGTAAATCGGCTGATAGTTTTTGTTAGCCGGTTCAAGAAAGATTTTCCCTCCATTTTTCCGAAAATATTTAATCGTCCATTCCCCGTCAACTTCCGCAATAACAATATCTCCATCTTTTGCAATCTTGTTTCTTTCGACAATAACCATATCCCCTTGCATAATGCCAGCATCTTTCATCGAATCCCCGCTCACTTTCAAAATAAAAGTGGCCTCCTTGTTGCCAATCAGATATTCATCAAGCGTTATCGTATCAGAAAGTTCCTCTTCAGCAGCGCTAGGAAATCCCGCTTCGACAGAACCCAGAACTTTGAGTTTACTAAATATATTTTTTGGAATCAGCTTCCCTCTTTTGTCCTTCGAAACAAAACCTTCTTCTTCTAATTTTTTGACTAGTTTGAAAACAGAATTTTTTGATCTAAAACCTAATAAATTAGCCATCTCACTATATGAAGGCATTCGCTTGTTTATCCTATAGAAATGATTAATTTTTTCTTTATATTTCGTCATCATGAATACAGTATAAGTGAACAATCGTTCACTGTCAATAATAATGCGTTATGACCAAAAATAAAACAGCTGGTCAATCCACCTGCTATTTTAATCTATCAATCTTAGACAATATTGCTGATTTTGTTTTCTCATCCCTTTTTTCCAACCTCCTAGAACAGGGATAACAAGAATTGCTTGTTTGATATATTTGAATTTAAAAATTAATTAATTTAAGAAAGTTCTGAAGCAACTAATAAAATTTTATTTTGTAATATGTTCTTTGAGTTAAAAACTGGATCCCCGTATTCACGAGGATGGCAAAAACTGCGTTTTTCAGAGGTTCCTTAAATTATTATTTTCTCGTCAGAACAAATATATCTTGCTTCACACCCACATCTTCATCTCCTGCCATAATTAAATCTTTCCAGTCGCCAATAAAAACTTTAAAACCGAACGTTTCCGCTAACTTTTTGATTTTCTCGGCGGAGTGATAATATGAAACGACTTCCGCATTTTCAAGATAGCCGGAATTTTTGTCTCCAGCGACCTTGAAAAACTTTATCACATAGCTATCACCATCTTTCAATTCTCTTTTTTCGTCATCAGGAAATTGCTGACCATTATATAAATAACGAGCATTGGATGAAAAACTTTTCAATTCCGCATTTAGATTTGCAATTGTAGAAACAAATTTTCCACCTACCTTTATTTTCACTGACAACAACTCGAACAAAGATTCAATATTCTCGATATGATTGAAAGTATATTTCATAATTGCCAAATCAAGTTGCCAGTCTTTCAAACCGCCCAGATATTCACAGATTTCACCTTCCACAAAATCAATAACTTCTTTTCTGTCTTGATAATCGTCACTATCAATATATTTTTTTGCCAATTCCAACATCAAAGGAGATATATCAACCCAGTCGAGATGACCTTTCGGCTCTTGTGTTATCTTTTTGAAAAACTGATGATATCGGTCAGCATGAGCTCCCCCGCCTAGTTCAGCTACATAGATTGGGTTTTCAAAATTCGCAATTTCCTGCACCAAAACTTGATCCACAATTTCGGCTACTTGAAAATTCCGCTTATTCTGTTCCAGCTCGGCAAAACTTTCAGCAACATCTTTTGCAAAATACATTTTCAATCCTGAATTTTTTTCTAAATTATTTTCTTTCATATTTGTGACATAATAAGTAAACTTAATCTTTTCTTGTTCCCCTCTTGAGAGGGGTAAGATGCGAAGCGGACAGGGTATGTTTTTTTATTATAAGCAATTTCTCCTCCCTCGACAAGGACTTGATTCGAATTTCTTCTTTGGAAGCAGTTGAACGGTCGCGAAATTTTTTGGCATAAACCAATTGGACTGGTCTGCGATACTTGGTATATTTTGCCCCAAGATTGGAAGTATTATGTTCGTCAATTCTCTTTTCCAAATCAACAGCAATCCCAGTATACAAAGTTCCATCGACACATTTGAGAATATAAACAAAATACATAATTTTTAAATTTATTTTTCTAATCTTCTTCTTTTTTTAATTTTCCTCATTAGATTATCAAGCAGATTTTTTAATCTCTAAACAAAACGCTTTCTTTCGAATAAATTTTAGTGGCAATCCAAATCGCTATGATTGAATATATGATTAATGAGAACAAAGTTAAAATAATATGATTCCAATTGTAAGCTCCCATCAAAACTTCTTTGAAAAGCAAAGTGGCATTTATCGCCGGAAGTGCAAAAAACCAGACTGATGGTTCAAAACCTGGAATTGAGTTCACCAAAACAACAGGTAGAATTACCACAAGATATGA
>Ga0209587_1000403_pt1 | contig 21064 bp, 25 predicted proteins | sample NGEPerD_2_FD_184512 | JGI IMG/M metagenome (GOLD analysis project Ga0209587, IMG submission 184512) | Arctic peat soil microbial communities from the Barrow Environmental Observatory site, Barrow, Alaska, USA - NGEE PermafrostL1-D... | ecosystem: Environmental > Terrestrial > Soil > Wetlands >... | reverse complement strand
AGTAGTTCGAGGCGGTCGAGTCCATCCGGTAATCCGTTTGTGGGTACTTGGGGTCGAGTCAGTTCTGCCTTGCGCGATTTGCGAGCGCGTCGACTCCGAGCTGTAGACGACCGCATCGGACGAAAGACGAAAGCCCCAGCCGCGTCCGCCGACGCGCTCGCAAATCGCGTGGAGCAGTCGGCTGAGTGTGTGCACTAGCCTTTTTGCATGAGCTGGCACACAGGACGCCTTGCGGCATTCGACATCGAGACGACCGGCGTCGACCCTGAGACCGATCGCATCGTGACCGCAGCCGTGAGCGTCGTTGGTGATGGTCGAGCGGCCGAGCATCTTTCCTGGCTGGTGGATCCCGGCATCGACATACCGGCTGGCGCGACCTCTGTGCATGGCATCACCACCGAGCGGGCGCGAGCCGAAGGGCGAAGCCCGGACGAGGCAGTCGACGAGATCACGACCGTGCTGGCCGACCAGTTGCAGCAACGTGTGCCGGTCATCGCGTTCATCGCGCGCTTCGACTTGACAATCCTGGACCGCGAGGCCCGGCGGCACGGAATTCGTCCGCTGCTCGACCGAGTCGGCGGGCTGGACGGGATGCTCGTTGTCGATCCGTACGTGCTCGACAAGCAGTTCGCCCGCTTCCGGCGAGGCAAGCGGACTTTGGGCGCGGTCTGTGAGCACTACGGCGTTGCGCTCGACGAGGCCCACGCGGCCACCGCCGATGCGCTCGCTGCCGCACGTCTCGCATTCACACTGGGGGCAACCGTCACCGAGCTGCGTGACATCGACCTCCGCGTCTTGCATCGCGAACAGGTTTCTTGGGCGGCCGAGCAGGCCGCGTCGTTGGAGGAATACTTCCGGCAGCAAGGACGCGACGAGCACGTCGAGGGATCCTGGCCGATCATTCCCGACGGTCTCGCTCCGGCGGGGTAGCCAGCGCCGGGGCCGACCTGCGGCTCTCGCCGTCCTCCACGGTGTCGTATCGACGCTCGGTTGTTCTGCCGGCCCAGCCGAGCGAGCGTCGAACAGGCCGCAGTAGGCGTGATTGCCCGCGCGCACGCCCATAGGGCACAGTGCTCAGGTTCAACGGGCTGTGGCTCTTGCGCTTCCGCGTGGTTGCAGCGCTCTCCACCGACCGTCACCTCGCTCCCGCGCGGGCGGCGAGGTTGCGGAACTCGACCCGGACCCCGGCGGCAGACCAGGGCCGACCGCGGGTCGGACCGTCGATCACGCAGAGCAACGGGCCGACCGGCAGCCGCTCGCGCTCTGCCAGCCAGGGGTGGAGCTGCTCGAAGCCCCACTCGTCCATGCCGACCTCCCGCCGCCGGCCGCCCTTGCCGCGGCGGACGAGGATCGAGCCACGGTGCGGGTCGAGATCGCGCTTGCTGAGCGCGAGCGCCTCCTGGATGCGAAGCCCACCACGCCAGAGGACGGCGATCACGGCGCGCAGGCGAGCGCCGTGGCGATCACCTCCAACCTGGCGCATCACGGCGACGATCTCCTCGACCGTCGGCGGGTCGGCCGGATAGCGCCTCCCCTTGTTGCGGGGCGGTCGTCCGGCGTGGTAGCCGGGCATCGTCGCCGGCGAGCGGCGCCTCCCGGCGGAGTCGAGGACAGTGGATGCGGTCATGGAACCCTCCTGGGATCTCACAGCGGACAGGGCTGCTGGCCTACCACGCCCAACTCGCAAAGCCAGGCATTTCGCCCAGAATCGCGCTCCTGTCGCGCTGGGGCACTACCCTGAGGTCCACTGTGAAGCATTCGGTCCTGAGCACCCCCACCGCCGAGAAGCCGGCACTGAGCGATGAGCAGCGCGCCGAGCGGCTGCGGCTGCTCGCCGAACGGCTGCGCAGGCCGGACGGGTTTGATCGCGACACGCTCAGACACATCGAGAAGCTGACCGGCGCCGAGCGGTAGTCGCTGCGGTGGACGCCGTCGAGCTGCTGCGCAGCGAGCCCCGTTCATCGCCGACACTTCGGCATGGTGGCGGGTCGCATCGCTCCCCAGCGAGCTCGGCGCCCTCTTTCAAGCAGCGGTCATCGACGACCGGCTGTGGATCACGCCGATTGTGCGGATGGAGATCCTCTACTCCGCACGCAGCACCTCCGAGTACGTCGCGCTTGAGACCGAACTCGACGCGCTGCGGATCGTTCGCAACGATCGCGCTGTGGCCGACGCCGCGATGCGCACTTCGACAGGCTCGCCGAGGTCCTCACGTTTCAAGGCGTCCAACTCCCAGGATCCTGAACCTCGTCTTCCCCTCCGCGCGAGTCGAGGGTCAGCCCGCGAGACGCTCGAGCATCGTCCAATCCGGGCGTCTTGCGGCCGGGTCAGCAGACGCTCGCAAATCGCGCGAAGCGGTAGTCCGGACCGACGCCTGCGGTGCTGTCGCAAGGGACGAGCTTCGCTCGTCTGGGCCGGCGGCCTTCGGGCTCTCGCTTGGCCCTGGCGATGCAGAAGCGGGCGGCTCACCAACCGTGGCTGCTTCTCTATACCGAGCAACTCGTCGTCCAGGCGTGCGGGGCCGTGGAATCAACCATCTAGCGCGTGATCTGCTCGCAACTGCGCACGAGGTCGCGGCGGTCGACCCGAGCCCGGTCGCGGCCCGGGCCGCATGAGACGAGCTCGCGCCGTCCATTGGCGGCTCTGACGATGTCGTTTCCGGAGCCCGCGTCGTAGCGATTGACGCCGCCGCCGCCGACGAGCGTGTCGGCGCCGGCGCCACCGGTGAGCCGATCGGGTCCCTTGCCGCCCAGCAGGCGGTCGTTCCCGCTATCCCCGACCAGGCAATCGCTTCCCTCAAGCCCGCGGATCAGGTCACCTCCGCCGAGGCCAAAGATCAGATCGCCGGTCGAGGTGCCATCCAAGGTGTCGGCCCGGGTCGTGCCATGGCGCCTGTTCACACACCCGCCCGAACCGAGCGGGTCAGACGGGCCGCCGAAGTCACCGCCGGGAAAGTCTCGGCCGCCCCGCCCCCCGTGGCCGCCACCGCCGGCGCCCAACGGGGGCACTTCCACGATGCCCCCGATTACTTCGACCGTTCCCGAGCCGTGCAGCAAGGGCAGGCCACTGGAGCAGAAGGCCCTGATTTGCGGATAGAGGTACCGAGGAGTGCTCTTCCTGCTCACCACCAGAGTGTCTTCGCCCGATGCCGCAAACGTCCCCCCCAGGTAGTTCTTCTCACCGGTGGCCTGGTCGACGAGGTAGAGGTCGCCGCCATAGTCGGGAGTCGCCGCGCCGCTGCAGTTGATGTTCCACGCGACCACCACTTCCCAGGACCGATCGCCGATTGGCTCGCCGAGGCGAGCCGAGGCCGATGGGTTTGCCGTCACGTGGTCGGCAACACTCCAGCTCGGCAGGGCCAGCGCCAGCAGGGCGAGGACTCCTAGCGCCACCGGAAATCGAGTGGTCACCTATCCGATCCTAAGGCCTTTGCCTGGTGGCAGCGGAAGCAGGCAACCGTTCCTGGAGCTAGGCGGACGACTCTCGAACCCCCGCTTTCGTGGCCGGACCGGTCGCAGCTACTGCGCCGGCGCCAAGGTGACGTCGTTCCTCTTCGTAGCCATGGTTCGAACATGGCGTCTCCAGCGAGGTCTTCACGTTTGCGATCAGCCGCATGCCAATGTGGTTTCCCGCGGGCCGCTTTCCCAACAACCACACGTTAAGCGGCGCCGGCCCACACCGGCGGGTGCTCAGCGCCGTCGCCGATCGGAGCCGGCGCCCGGTTCGGCGGGCGCCCAGCCCTCGGCCTGCTCGGCGACCTCGAGCGAGAGCGCCTCGAGCTCTGCGACCAGCTCGCGCAGGCGACGACGGTTCTCGAACCAGGGCCGGTAGCGCTCCAGCTGCTCGGCGTTGAGGCGTCGGGTGACGGTCTTGCCCTCGACCTTGCGCGTCCAGGTGACATAGGGCCCGTGCAGCTTGGGCGGGTCGGCCTTGCAGGCGCAGTTCGGCTTGCCGCAGCGGTTCATCGCCACATTGATCGTCCCCGGCAGGGCGAAGTCGATCTCGGCGAGCTCGGCGGTGAGCGCGCGCAGGCGGGCCTCGGGGCTCTCGTGGCTCTCGTTCATGGGTGACTCGCGATCCTACGTCGGTCTGTCCGATAGTAACTCTACTGTCGGATACCCATGAGTTCCCGAGAGGGCGACCTCGCAGCGGCGGCGATCGCCGCCTACGCCCCCGCCTCGCTCTCGCCCGCGGCGGCGGCCTTCGCCCGCGCCGCGGTGGCGCGGGCCGCGCCGCGAACGCGCGAACGGGCCAAGGCGCTGCTCTATGCCGCCGGGCGGCTGGCGGCGTTCGGCGAGTCGGTGGGCCTGGAGCCCGAGGCCGGGACGCTGCTGCACGAGGCGACGATCGAGCGCTTCGCGCTCACGGGCTGCGTGACGGTCTCCGCGGCGACGCGGCGCACACTGAGGACCAACCTGCGGGCGCTGGCTCGCGCGCATGAGAGCGCTCCCCGGCCGGCGCCGCTGCCCCGCGAGCGCGCCAAGCCCCCCTACTCGGAGGCCGAGATCGATGGCTACCTGCGCCTGGCTCGGGCGCAGCCCACCGAGGCGCGGCGGATGCGCGCCACGGCGCTCCTCTGCCTGGGGGCGGGGGCGGGGATCGTCGGGCAGGAGCTTCGCCATCTGCGGGGGCGCGACGTGATCGCCCGCTCGGGCGGGCTGGTGGTGGAAGTCTCGGGACGCCGGGCGCGGGCGGTGCCGGTGCTCGCCCGCTTCGGGGCGCCCTTGGCAGAGGCCGCCCGCTTCGCCGGGCAGGGCTATGTGCTCGGCGGGCGGGAGCCCGGCCGCCGCAACCTCAGCGACGCGCTGGGGGCGGCGCTCTCCTCCGACGCTTCGCTGCCGCGCCTTGAGGCCGGGCGCCTGCGCTCCTCCTGGCTTTGCCAGTGCGCGGAGCTGATCGGCCTGCGGGCGTTCATGGACGCGGCCGGGTTGCGCTGCTCCCAGCGGCTCGGCGACCTGGCGGCGGATCTGCCGAAGGTGGCGGAGGAGACGGCGGTGGCGCTGCTCGGAGGCGACAAGGGTGCGCCTTGAGCGGCTGGAGGCGATCGTCGACCGCTCGGGCATCGCCCCGCGGATCGAGGCGATGCTGCCGGTGGGGGCGCGGCGGCGCCAGCTCTCGGTGCGCACGCTGCTCCTCGGCATGCTGGCGGTCGCCTGCGACGGGCGCCCCGCGCACCTGAGCAGGGTGCACCGGGCGCTCACCTCGCTGCCCGAGACAGAGCAGTGGCAGCTTGGGGTGCTCGCCGAGTGGAAGTCGGGCCCCCACGAGCTCACCTACCGCCAGGTCGAGCGCACCTTCTCGCTGGTGTCGAGAGCGCTCGGCAAGGAGAAGCCCGACGGGGAGCCCTCCGAGGAGCTCTCGAAGATCGTCGACGCCCTACTGGAGGCGAGCGTCGAGGTCTGCGGAGATCCCGAGACGAGCTCCTACGCGGTCGACTGGACCGATCTGGAGACGTTCTCCTGCCCACCGCCGAAGGGCAGCGAGCGCTGCGCGGACCCAGAGGCCTCCTGGGGGCACCGGCGCGGCAACTCCCCCGGCGAGCGTGACGAGACCTTCTACGGCTACTACCTACAGGTCGTCACGGCCGTCAAGGAGGAGCGCGGGCCTGCGGTCGCGGAGCTGGTGCGCCGCATCGGCCTCGCCGGCTGCAAGGTCGACCCGCCGGCCGCGCTCGTGCCCGTGCTCGAGCGGATGGCCGGCGCCGGGATCGGGATCGGCGACGTCCTCGCCGACTCCGGCTACGCCCACCGGGTGGCGGAGACGTGGGCACTGCCGGTGCGGCGCCTGGGGGCGAGCCTCGTCCAGGATCTGCATCCCCATGACCGCGGCCCCAAGGGCACCCACCTGGGGGCGACCGTCGCCAACGGAGCGCTCTACTGCCCCGCCACCCCGGCCGCGCTTCTGGAGCTGGGGCCGCCGGCCCGCGGCGCAACCGAGGCCGAGACGGCCGCCCACGACGCCAAGGCGACCGAGCTTCGCCGCTACCGGCTCGCGCCGCTCACGGGCTATGACGCCGACGGCTACCGGCGCGTCGGCTGCCCCGCGGTCCAGGGCAAGCTGCGCTGCCCGCTGCGTCCCGAGTCGATGGCGCTCGACCACACCCGTCCCGAGGTACTCACCCCGCCCGAGCACCCGCCCACCTGCTGCTCCCAGCGCACGATCACGGTGCCGCCCGAGGTCAACGCCAAGACCGCGCAAAAGCACGACTACCCCTCGCCCGAGCACCGCCGCTCCTACGCGCGGCGCTCGGCGGCCGAGCGCGCCTACGCCACGGTCAAGGACCCGGCCTCAAACGACCTCTCGCGCGGCTGGTGCCGGGTGACGGGCCTCGCCCCGATCGCGCTGTTCGCCGCGACCGTCTTCGTCGCCCGCAACCTGCGCGTCGTCGAGGCCTTCGCCGCGCGAGAGGCCGAGGACGAACGGCGGGCCGCTGACGGGCTGCCGCCCAAGCGGCGCAGGCGGCGCCGGACCACAGCAGATCTGATCGGCGCGGCGAACGCGCCACCCTGACGCCGGGCGGCGCCGCCGCAGAGCGCGGTCCGCGGAGGGCCCGCCGCGAGGCGAAGAACACTCCTGTCCGGATCGGGCGCGCCGTGGCCCGGAACCGTCGTTCGGCACGGCCGAGGCCCGCTTCGCCGGCCCCTCCCGACGTGCGGTCAGCGACTGAAGCGATCATCACGCCGATGTCCGATCCAAACGTGAAGATCGGTGGAGGTCAAAGGTGAAGACCTCAAAATGGGGCTAGCCGGATTCGAACCGGCGACCTCCTGGGTGCGATCCAAGGCGGCGGCTACGTTGCCGTCTCAGCGAAAAGCTTCAACTTCCAGGTAGTTTCGGTTCGCTCGAGCATTTCTCGATGAGCGAATATGGCATTTGGATGTGCGCGGATATGCGGCGATGTGATCCGATTCGGGAACTTCTGGCGAGAAGTTCCCGAAATCGCGGAGGGCGGTTCAAGATGGCCGAACTCTGCCGGCTCGTCGGGTCGGTGTGGACCTCGAAGGGGGGAGCTACACGTGCGGGCGCAGATCTCGCGCGCCCGACGCGGGACCTGTGGGGTGCGAAAACTCGATCGGGTGCCCGCGCGTGGCCTTGCCCGGCTCCTCACCTCCGGCAGGCCCCCTGAGTTCTGGCTAGTTTGTGCGTGCGCCGGTTCGCACGATCGCCGCGCACCGTTGGCGGCGCTCACGCCTCAGGCAAGTCGAGGGTGGGATCGACGCCCTGCGGCCAACTCCTTCCAGTGTCAGTGACCCGGCGGTTCTCGGTGGCAGGTCAGGCCGCAATGCTGTACTCGTGGATCAGGCTCGCGCGCCAGCCGCAGGACGAGCTCGCGGACCTCCTCGCCGATCCGGGGGCGAGGAGGGCTGCGGCTCGGATAGCTCCAGCGGCGCGCCACGAGCCGGCGATGCCAGCGCAGCAGCGTCTCCGGCCTCACGAAGAAAGCTGACCAGCGCGGCCGTGGCAGCAGCCGGCTGGCCGCGGCGAGAAAGGCGCGATCGGTCGGCTGAGGCGCCGGACGTGCGACCTGGCGGCGCCGGAGCGGTAGCTCGTGTCGAAGCACACGATCTCAAGCTCCTTGAACTCCGAGCAGCGAAGGCGCAGCGAGACGAGCTCGATCAGCCTGCAAAGCACGAGGTAGAGAAGCGAGGCGAACAAGTGCGGTCTCCTGAGTGAGGGGACAGAGCCCCCTTGGCTCTTCGCAGGCCAGAAAAGGCCGACCATGGCCTCGCCCTCAGACACGATCGGGTTTACGCACCCCACAGGCAGCTGCACTTGGCTGCTATTTTTTACATCGCGCGTAGGAAAAATAAGATGCGACTGGATGTTTGATGACAGATACCGCGCTCCAACACTCGGCATCGCCGGCTGGCAGGGTCAAGGGCGACCCCCGCGCGCCTGGCTTCGGCATTTCTGGGGACGAGCTTCTCCGCAAATGGTCGCGTGGCATCGCTGGAGCCCTCGCCGGCGGCGCCCTCGGCTTCGCGCTGGTCGTCGGACTGCGAGCGATATCGGGCCTGCCGACCTTCCAAACCGAACAGACCGGTTACCCCCATGTGGTCGTTCCGGTCGTCACCGGAGCTCTCGGCTTCCTCGTCGGCTTCGGCGCGATCACCTACTGGTTGCGCTGGGCGCTCGGGATGCCGACCGAGCCGGAGGACCACGCCGAACACGGGGCTGCTACCTGGCGCGACTACTTCACCTTCAACACCGATCACAAGGTGATCGGGATCCAGTACATCGTCACCACCTTCTTCTTCTTCTTTGTGGGTGGTTTCCTCGCGATGCTGATCCGCGCCGAGTTGGCCCAGCCCGGAACTCAGATCGTCGATGCCGCGAGCTACAACTCGATCTTCTCCGCCCACGCGACGATCATGATCTTCCTCTTCGTGATTCCGGTCTTCGCCGGGATCGCCAACTACGTCCTGCCGCTGATGCTCGGCGCCCCGGACATGGCCTTCCCGCGACTGAACGCACTCAGCTTCTGGCTACTGCCGCTCGCGGGCATCATCTTCATGAGCAGCTTTCTCGTCCCGGGCGGGGCCTTCAATGCCGGCTGGACCGGCTACGCGCCACTCTCGACCGGTGCGCCACTTGGCCAGAGCTTTTTCAACATCGGGGTCCAGTTCGCGGGCTTCTCCTCGATCCTCGCCGCGCTCAACTTCCTGGTCACGATCATCACCATGCGGGCGCCGGGGATGACCTTCTGGCGGATGCCGCTGCTGGTCTGGGCCAACCTCGCCACCTCATTGCTGGTGATCGCGGCGACCCCGTTCATCGCGGGGGTGCAGTTCATGGTCCTCTTCGACCGTCTCCTGCACACCAACTTCTTCCAGTTCGCGGCCGGTGGGGATGTGGTCAGCTATCAGCACATCTTCTGGTTCTACTCCCACCCCGCCGTCTACATCATGATCATCCCCGGCTTCGGGATCATCAGCGAGGTCATCTCCACCCATTCGCGCAAACCGATCTTCGGCTACCGGCTGATGGCGCTCTCGCTGATCGCGATCATCGTCCTCAGCTACTCGGTCTGGGCCCACCACATGTTCGTCGCCGGCATGTTCTCCTGGCTGCGGGTGCCGATGATGTTGACCTCGGTCCTGATCGCGGTGCCGACCGGGATCAAGATCTTCTCCTGGCTGGCCACGCTCTACTTCGGCAGGATCCACCTGCGCTCGACCTCGATGCTCTTCGCGCTGGGCTTCATCGGCAGCTTCATTCTCGGAGGCATATCCGGGGTGATGATCGCGATGGTGCCGATCGACATCCACGTCACCGACACCTATTTCATCGTCGCCCACATCCACTTCGTCCTCTTCGCCGGCTCCGTCTTCACGATCTTCGCCGGGATCTACTACTGGTTCCCGAAGATCACCGGGCGCATGTACGACGAGAGGCTGGGGCGAGTCCACTTCTGGCTGACCCTGGTCGGCACCTGGGGCACCTTCGTACCGATGCATTGGATCGGAATGGATGGGATGCCGCGGCGCGTAGTCGACTACGCCACTCAATTCGGCGAGTGGAACCTCATGATCTCGGTGTTCGGATTCCTGCTCGGCGCCGCCCAGCTGGTCTTCCTCTACAACATGATCGTCAGTTGGCGATTCGGGCCGAAAGCGCCCCCCAACCCTTGGCGCGCCAACTCGATCGAGTGGCAGGTCTCCTCGCCGCCGCCGCGCTTCAACTTCGAGCGGATTCCGCGTGTCGTCGGCGGGCCCTACGAATACGGGATCCCCGGCGCCCGGCACGCCCTGATGAACGAGTCAGAAGTGGCCGCCCAGGCTTCGACTGCCGCCGTCGCGGTGCCGGCAGGTGAGTCGTCGAAGCAATGATTAGTTTGCACACACCGTCTTTGCAAAACTTGGATCATGGATCTTCCGACCTCAACCGATGACCCGCTGACGCAGCCCACCAGGGCGCGTATCTTCGCCTTGTTGGCGGAGCTGAAGGAAGCGGTGGGAACCGACGACTTGGCGACTCGCCTCGGCCTGCACCCAAACGGCGTGCGGGTCCACCTCGAGCGGTTGCAGAAGGCCGGCCTCGTCGAGCGCCGACAGGAGCGAGCGGGGAGGGGGCGTCCCGGCGACCGCTGGACCGTGGCCCCCGGCGCGCAGCCTTCCGGGCAACCGCCCTCTGCCTACGCCAGCCTCGCAGTCTGGCTGGCCCGTGCGATTCCTGCCGGCCCGACCCGGCTGCGTGAAGTCGAGCGGACCGGCCGCGAGATCGGCCGGGAGCTCGCTCCGAAGGAAAGCGGCGACGCTGTCGAGGGGCTGCGACAGACCCTTGCCGCGCTCGGTTTTCAGCCTTCGATGAAAGTGGAAGCCGACGGCAGCCTCACCTGCCGGGTCGAAAACTGCCCATATCGCGACTCGGTGCGAGAGAACGCCGATGTCGTCTGCACCCTGCACCGCGGGATCACGGTCGGCGTCCTCGAGAAGCTTGATCCGAAAGCCAAGCTGACCGGCTTCGAGCCTCACGATCCCGATCGGGCGGGCTGCCTGATCGAGGTCTCCAGGTGAGCAGCTCCGCCGCTCGCCACTGTCGCCAACAACCCCGTCCGCGCCGCGAAGGCGATTTGCGCCCGACCGATGTCGTCGGCGCCTTCTTCATTTGCGGGATCGCCTTTCTGCTCGCCGCAGCAGGGGTTGGCATCGCCCAATGGCTCACCCCGTGGCCTTGGGGCCACTGGCTTGCGCTGCATCTAGCATTTGTCGGAGGCGTCTCGCAACTGGTCCTCGGCGCCACCCAGTTTTTCGCCGGCGCCTTCCTTGCCACCGACCCTCCTCCGCGAGCTCTAATCCGCGCCCAGATCCTCTGCTGGAATGTCGGTGCGGTCCTGCTTGCGATCGCCGTCCCTGAGCATGCCGAGACGCTGATCTGGCTCGCGGTCGGCCTGCTGGTGGGCGGCCTTGCGGCCTGGGCGGCGGCGATTGCCGCGATGCGGCGATCTTCGCTGCGGCGCTCGCCGTGGGCCACCCGGTGGTACGTGAGCGGGGCCTGCTTCCTCGGGTTGGGGATGATGGCGGGGTCACTGCTGGCTCGCGGCGTGCCCTGGCGTCACGGCGATCTCCTCGGTGCCCACATGTCGTTGAACCTGGCGGGATGGTTCGGCGCGGCGATCGTCGGCACTCTGCACACCTTCTTCCCATCGCTGACCCAAACCCAGCTGCGCTTTCCCCGCATGCAGGGGGTCGCGTTCCTCGCCTGGATCGGAGGCGTGGCGGCACTCGCCATTGGCTACGGCTGGGCACTCGAACCGCTAGCCCTCGCTGGCTGGCTCGGGCTCTGCGCGGGTGCGATCGCGCTCCTCATCAACGTCGTTGCCTGTCTCCGCGACGCGACCCGGCCGCTTTCGCTCCCGGCACGAATCGTCGCGGCGGCCCAGCCCTTTCTCCTCGCCGGCCTCCTCGTCGCCACGGTGGCGGCGATCGAAGACGGGCCCGCAAACGCCCTCACCGGCTCAACCCGGACCACTGTCGGGACCCTTCTGGTCAGCGGCTGGATCGGCCTCACCGTGCTCGGCTCGCTGACGCACCTGCTGGCCGTGGTCGTGAGGGTTCGCGGCGGCTTCGCGGCACGGATGCCGGCGGCGCGACCACGACTCGACGGTTTCATAGCTGCCCTCGCAATGGCAGGGATCGCAGCCCTGGCGCTCTCCCAGTCGCTTGGCCTCGATCGGTTGCGGAGCCCCGCTGTCGCGGTGCTGGTTGTGGCCTACGCCATGCTCGCCAGTCGCGTCGCAGTCCTTGCGGCGCGGGTCCTGCTTCGAGCTCGACCGGGCCTCTGATGAAACGGGCGGAGGCGCTGCAGCCGCTCTCGCGCGATCACCTGAAGTCGCTGCTGGCCGCGAAGCGGCTGCGCAACGCGACCGACGCCACCGCTGCCGGCCAGGACTTTCTTGCATTCTGGGAGTCCGAGGGGCGACACCACTTCCGCGTCGAGGAGGAGGTGCTGCTGCCAGGTTGGGCTCTCCATTGCCCGGTGGACCGTGTTGCGGTGGCCCGAATGCTGGAAGAGCACCTGACGATCCGGCGCGGGGCCCTGCGCGCGGTGGCCGCGGAAGCCTCGCTCGAGGAGTTGCGAGACCTGGGCCGACTCCTAGACGACCACGTGCGCTTCGAGGAGCGTGAGCTCTTCCCGATGGTCGAACAGGCCCTCGAGCCAGACGACCTTCGTCGCCTCGCGATCGCTATCGAGCGGGCGGAGGAAGACCCGTGAGCAAGGGCGCGATGGAGATCCGCCTGAAGCGTGCCTACGAGCCCGCTGAGCCTTCTGACGGCTATCGAATCCTGGTCGACCGACTCTGGCCACGCGGCCTCTCCCGGGAGCGAGCAGAGCTCGATGCGTGGGACCGGGAGCTGGCACCGAGCACCGAGCTGCGGCAGTGGTTCAGCCACGAGCCCAGCCGCTTTCCGGAGTTCCGACGACGCTTTTGCGAGGAGCTTGGGGAGCACCGCTCGGCACTGGCGGGGTTGCGCCGGCGGGCTCGCGAAGGCACCCTCACCCTCGTCTACGCCGCCAAGGACACCGATCACAACGACGCCGTCGTCCTCGCAGAGGTCCTGAGGCGCGGATTACCACGCGAGGCACGGCACTGATTGGCGGCGAGCCGAAGCCCGGGCTGATGCGTGAGCGCCGTTTCTTGATCGAGCCATCGGCGCCGTTTCGGCTCGATCTGACGGCATGGGCGTTGCGGCGACGACCTCACAACGAGGTCGACCGCTGGGATGGGCACGTCTACCGGCGCGGGCTGCCATTCGGCGAGGGCGCGATGGCTCTCGCGGTGACGCAGGCCGGGTCGCCGGACACTCCGAGGCTGGAGGTGACTCTCAGGGGCGACACGATCGATTGCGGCGCCGAAGACCAGGCACGGCAGACCCTAGAGAGACTCCTCGGCCTCCGGGCCGACCTAGCTGGATTCGCGACGATGGCCGCGTCGGAACCTTCCCTCGAAGGGCTCGTCGCCCGGATGCGCGGACTGAAGCCGCCACGGTTCTCGACCGTCTTCGAGGGACTGGTCAACGGCATTGCCTGCCAGCAGCTCTCGCTCGACGTCGGAGTGCATCTACTCAACCGGCTCAGCACTGCGCACGGGCGGCCGGTGGACGCTGAGCAGAATGGGCTTCGCGCCTTCCCCGGGCCGACCGAGCTCGCAACAGTGGATCCGGCCGACCTCAAGCGCCTCGGGTACAGCATGGCAAAGGCGCGGACGATCGTCACCAGCGCGAGGGAAATCGTCGACGGCGATCTGGACCTCCAGGCCTTGGAGGACGCCGGGGATGCCGAGGTGCTCGAGCGGCTGACGGGTCTGCGGGGGGTCGGCCGCTGGACCGCGCAATACGTGATGCTGCGCGGACTCGGCCGGCTACACGTATTCCCGGGCGACGACGTCGGGGCTCGTAACAAACTGAAGGCCTTTCTCGGACTCGATGGGCAGTTCGACTACGAGAGGGTCGATTCGCGCTGGGCGCCGTACGGCGGTCTCGTCTACTTCCACCTGCTGCTCGACTCGCTCTCACGGGCCGGCTTGGTGGCCTAGCTGGACCCCGAGCGCTTCGCAGCACGGCGGCGGGCGTAGAGCTTGTCTTGAATCGTCATCGAGCCTGGATGATTCTCGCCGGGCCAGGGTGCCAACAGCAGGAACAAGCGCGCCTTGGAAATGGCAAGGACCTCATGTCGTTCGCCCGGGACGAATTCGCTCAGAAGCCCGACACCGCCAGTTACGCTCTCCCCAGAAGCGGTGCTGACCTCGACTTCGCCGTCGATGACCAAGAGCCATGCGCGCTCGTGCACGACGTGTTCGGCCAGCCCCTCACCGGCGTCCAGATCGAGCACGATGACCCGGGCGGCGTCGTGGGTCGAGAGAATCTCGGGCAAGCGGGGCTTGAGATCCAGCGACCTGAGCTTCCAGCTATTTATTCGCGCTCCCTCCTCGAGTTGACCCTAAGAGCCCCTTTCAGAAAGAGGTTCCGCGGAACCGGCGCCGAATCCATAACGCGTAAACCCGAGAAGGGAGCGCGCAATGGCTTCACCGTTGGTCCCCGACGAGCTCTGGGAGGTGGTGGAGCCGTTGATCCCGAAGGTCGAGCGCCGCTACCGCCACCCCGGTCGCAGGCGCATCCCCGACCGCCGGGCCCTGACCGGCATCCTTTTCGTCTTGAAGACCGGCATCCCCTGGGAGGAGCTGCCCCAGGAGATGGGCTGCGGCTCGGGGGTCACCTGCTGGCGGCGCCTCGGCGAGTGGCAGCGCCAAGGCGTCTGGCAACGGCTGCACGAAGTGCTCCTGGCGAAACTCAACGCCGCCGGCGAGATCGATTGGCAACGGGCCGCGGTCGACTCCTCCCACGTACGTGTCTTTGGGGGGGCGAGCGCACCGGCCCGAGCCCGGTAGACCGCCGCAAGCCCGGCTCCAAGCACCACCTGATCACCTGTGGGCGCGGCAACCCGCTCGCCGCCGAACTCACCGCCGGCAACGTCAACGACATCAGCCGCTTCGTGCCGTTGGTGGACGCCGTGCCGGCGGTGCGGGGTCGGCGAGGGCGGCCCAGGCGAAGACCAAAGAGCGTCTACGGCGACCGGGCCTATCACTCACGGAAGTCCCGGCTGGAGCTGCACCGCCGCGGGATCAAGGTCAGGGGTCGCCAGGCCCAGCGATCCGCACGGCTCTGGCCTCGGTCGTCGTCGTTGGGTCGTCGAGCGCACGATCTCCTGGCTGCATCAATACCGGCGCCTGCGGGTGCGCTACGAGCGGCGCGCCGACATCCACCAGGCCTTCCTGACGATCGGCTGCTGCCTGATCTGCTTCAAGCAGCTTCAGGCGGTGGAGTCATTTTGAAAGGGGCTCTAAGGGGCCGCGGCGGCGGCGAGATCGAGGCTAGCTCTCACCGCGCCGCGCATGAGGTCGAGACCCTCCAAGTCGATCTCGGTCGAGCTGTCGAGCACCGCCTTGGAGGGCTCCAGACTCTCACCGGCAAGGGACGCGAGCAAGGGCGCCAGATATCTCCCCGCGACCTTCCCGCGTGGGAACCAGAGTGCGTGGTCGGTCACCGCTGAAGCTTCGCCCTGGCCACCCTCCAGCTCGTTCCGCAGATATCTGGGTCGCTTGCCGGTCAGGAGGAGGCCGCGCAGGGTTGGGTGAAAAGGCTCTGGCTCGACCTGCGCGCCGAGCTGCGCGGCGATCGTGGCAGCAACCGCGTCTGACTGCTGGGCCGCAAGCCCACCCTGCTTGACCGGGAAATCGGTCGCGTCCCCGGCGGCAAAGACATCGGGTAGGCCGCGCACGCGGCCGTGCTCGTCGACGGGAATGAATCCTCGCTGATCGCCCGGTATACCGTCGATCTGGCGCCCTTCGTAGCTGGGCATGCTGACTACGCGATCCGCCGGGATCGAATCGCCGGGGACTACGGACAGCTTGCCCCCCTCGAATCGAATCGGATAACTGCCGGTCTTGACCGTTATCCCTCGATCGGCGAGGAGCGCGGCGACCTGATCGCTGGCGTGCGGTCCGAATAGCTGCAGCGGTACGTCCTCCGGGGTGACGATGACCAGCTCGGCGTGCTCCACTCCCAGTTCGGCGAGATGCGCCGAGGTCATCAGGGCAAGCTCGTAGATCGGAAGCGGCCAGCCGAAGCCGGCCGGCATCGTGAACAGCACTTTCCGTACCGCACCTTCCTCCAACTCCTTGAGGAGGCGGTCGAATCCCTCATGACCGGCCGGCCCCCAGAAGGTGATCGCGCCAGGGACCGACCAGTGCAATTTGGCTCCGCAGGCGATCAGGAGCTTGTCGTAGCCGATGCGCTGTCGTCTGCGCGTGGTGGCTCGGTGGCAGCCGGCCTCGACGGATTGAAGTCCGTCTGCTCGGTAGGTGGCCCCGTGGCGTTGAGCGATCTCGGCGAGATCGAATCGCAGCGCCTGGCCGATGCCAAACGGCTCGGCCACCGCCAGCGGTCGATAGACGAAATCGCGGCGAGGAGCATGGATCTCGATCGTGACCCGATCGCCGAGCAGTGCGCGCAGGGCCAGCAGCGCCTCGAGGGCCGCCACGCCTCCTCCCGCGATCAGTACCTCCGTCTTGGCGTCCTCGGTCATCGCTTGGCCTCGAGTCGTTTGTGGCTTTTCGGGGTGGCCATCTATTTTACACATTCATAATGTGTAAAACAAGCAGCCCACCTTGTGCTGCTGACCGAAAGGAGCAGCAATGGCCATTGCAACTCGCGCCGCCAAGACCACCTGGTCAGCCGACCTCGCCAGCGGACACGGTGTGGTCCAAGCCGACAGCGGAGGCTTTGCCGATCTCGACGTAACCTGGGCCTCCCGCACGGAGGCTCCCGGCGGGAAGAGCAGCCCGGAGGAGCTCTGCGCGGCGGCGCATTCGTCGTGCTTCGCGATGGCGCTCGCGCTCAAGCTGGGGGAGTCGAAGAAGACGCCGCAGGAGCTGCAGGTGAAGGCGACCGTGACCCTTGCCGAGGTGGACGGCCTGCCGACGATCGTCTCCTCGGTGCTCGATGTGGGCGGACGGATCGACGGGCTCGATGCTGTCGGCTTCGAGGCGGTCGTTGCCGAGGCTGCGGCCCTCTGTCCGGTCTCCCGCCTTTTCAGCGGGGCGGAGGTCACGGTTGGTAGCCATCTCCTGGGCGAATGAAATGGCTCTATGATTTATACATGGCAACTGTGTAAAACGAACTAGGGAGGCGACCCGTGGCCTATGTGATCAACGAGCCCTGCATCGGCACCAAGGACAACTCCTGCGTGGAGGTCTGCCCGGTCGACTGCATCCATCCCACGCCAGAGGAGCCCGACTACGACTCGGTGGAGATGCTCTATATCGACCCCGATGAGTGCATCGACTGCGACGCCTGCGTCGAGGCCTGCCCGGTGGACGCGATCACGCCCGAGGACATGGTGCCGCCGGAGTGGCAGAAGTACATCGAGATCAACGCCGCCTACTACCGCAAGGACAAAGATTGATCGCCGCCGCCGCCTCAGCCCCCCTGATCGCGGTACACGCCCTTGCCGCTTCGATCTGGGTGGGGGTCTGGTGGCGATCTTCATCGTCGCTCGGGCGGCTTCACGCACCCTCGAGCCCGCTCAGCGAGTGGAGTTCTTCCGCTCCCTCGGTCGCTCCTACGGGATCGTCGGCACCCTCGCGCTACTGGTCGCGCTCGCCACTGGCGCAATCTTGCTCGACGAGCATCCGTGGGACGGTCTCATGGTCGCGGCCGCCGTCGTCGCCGGCGCCCTCCTGGTCGCGACCGCCGCCGGGATGGCTCAGGCCCGAGCGATGACGCGGCTGCGCCTTCGGGCGGTAGCTCAGGTCGGCGGTGAGCCGCTCGACCCTCGAGTCCGTAAAGGCGCGATCGTCGCGGCGATCCTACGCGCCTGTATCGGCGTCCTCACCCTGGCCCTCGTCGTGCTCGGCGCGGCGTTGGTGGACTAGCCGAACGATGGACCGGCTGCCTTCATCGGTTAGGGCCCGGCCGGTCGAGGAGCCTGTCCTGGCCGCCTGGAAGCTGCCGCTGATCGTGGCGGCGATCGCCCTCGTGATCGTCTGTGGCTTTTACCTCGGCGGGCCGGGCCTCGGCATGGCGGCGGGGGCACTCGCCGCGACCTCGATCGTGGTGATGGCGGTTCGCCACCCGCCGCGGGGGCCGATAGCGTCCGCTCCCCTGCGAGATTTTCGCCACCACCTGCTGGTCGTCGTCAGCGGCGCACTCGAGGACGAGCGAGCGATTGAGCAAATCATCGAGGTGGCCGGAATCGGGGACGTCGATCAAGCCGAGGCGGAGGTTGTGGTCTTGATGGCCGTTCGGCATCGATTCCTCGACCGCTGGGCTTCCGATTCGGACCCCGCGCACGATCAGGCTCAGCGCTGTCTGGTGCTGAGTGCCGCCTCGCTGGCCAAGGCTGGCGTCGCGACGGCCGCGCGGGTGGGTGACGAGGACGTAGTCCAGGCCGTGGAGGATGAGCTGCGCACCTACCCTGCCACGGAGGTGATTCTCGTAACCGGAACTCTCGATTGCGACATCGCCGGCAACGCTGCGGCATCGGAACTGGAATCTCGGCTTCAAGCCGACTTCCATCACCTGGTCCTCGATTCCCCCCCGGCCCGCGTGGGCGGGCGGGAATCGACCATCCGATGAACGACGCCGTTTGTCAGCGGGTCGATGGGTACACCTGGGCGTTCACGGCCGCGGCAGGGACGATGATCGTCGGCGGCGGCCTGGTGGCGGCCATCAACAGCGCGGCGCCGTTTGCCCATGGTTCGTGGCTGGCCGCATACTTGGTGCTGGTCGGTGGGGTGGCTCAGCTGCTCCTGGGCGTGGGGTGTCTGGGACTGCCGGCGCCCAGGCTCTCGGCTCGGCTCAGGCGCACCCAGCTGGGACTGTGGAACGTGGGCAACGCGGCCGTCGCCGGCGGCGTGCTCGGCGACGTGGTCGGCCTGGTCGTGGTGGGCAGCCTGCTGCTGCTGGGGGCCCTCGCCGGATTTGCCCTCGGCGCAGGCCCCGCATCCTCAAACGCGCGCGGTCGCGTGATCCTCTATCGCGTAGCGATCCTCGGTCTGGCCGGCAGCGTCGTCATCGGCAGCGTGCTCGCCAACTCATCGCCCGGGAGCTGAGCAGAGCGTGGCGTGGCGCCGAGGATCAGTCTGCCGAGATGCCAACTCCGCGATCTGACTAGATCGCGCACTCTCCCTCGCCGCGCTCGACTTTGTAGGGGCTGGATCGGTTCCAGTCGATGAACTCCTCCATCGTCTCGAGGCTGAAGTCAGCCGGGAGGGTCAGCTCCTTGACCGCCGCTTCGAAGGGCTCGTTGCCGACCCGATCGGCGTAGGCGTTGAAGGTCTCGCCCTCGTCCCGCTCGGACTCGTACATCCGCAGCCAGCGCTCGACCGCGTCGGGAACCCGTTTGGCCGGCAGGCGGGATTTGAGGCGCTTGCCGAAGGCGACGTCGCCGTCGGCGGCGCGGCCGCCGATGTGGGGGATGTAGGCCGGCATTTGGCGGTCGCCGATCTTCAGCGAGGCGCCGTAGAATCCGATCGTGCCGATGTGGTGCTGGCCGCAGCCGTTCGGGCAGCCGCTCATCTTGATCTGGATCGCGCGGGTCAGCGCGTCGTCGATCTGCATCGCGTCGATTCGCTCCTGGATTGCTTCGTTCAGGCCCATCGAGGCGGTGATCCCCATTTTGCAGCTGTCGGTGCCCGGGCAGCTGATCACGTCGTCGATTTCGAACGCCCCGGCGCCCTCCAGGCCGAGTTCGCGGAGGCGGCTCCAGACGTCGTAGATCGCCTCGTCGCGGACTCAGCGCAGGACGATGTTCTGCTCGACCGTGCTGCGGGCGTAGCCGCCGCAGTAATCGCGCATGATCGAGGCCAGGCCGCGGAACTGCTCCGGGGTCAGGTCGCCCCGCGTCACCTTCACTGCCACGGCGGAGAAGCCAGGCTGGCGCTGCGCGGTGACGTTGCGCTGCACGAAGATGTCGAACACCGAGCGGTCGCCGTTGGGAGATGCGTGAGAGGCCCCCGCGGCCGGCGCCTTGGCCTCCTCGTCGTCGTCGAAGCGCAGTCGCTCCAGCTCCGCCGTGTAGTCGCGCTCCTCGGCCCACTCGCCGGCAAGCTCCTCGTCGACCAGGTTGCGGAACGCGTCGGGCCCGATTTTCTCGAGCAGGACCTTGATCCGGGCCCGGGCGCGGTTCTTGCGCAGCCAGTCCTGGCGGTCGAAGACGCGGACGATCGCCTCGCTCACCTTCAGGTAGGAGCCATCATCGACCTCGACGAAGTCGTAGATCTTGTGGGCGAGCCGCGGCATGATCGCGGTTCCGCCGCCCACCCAGACCTCGAAGCCCTTGACGTCGTCGCGGATCACCGGCAGAAAGCCGAGGTCGTGGATCGGCACGATCGCCCGGTCCGCCGACGAGGCCGAGAAGGCGACCTTCCACTTGCGCGGCATCGCCTGGGTGACCGGGTGGCGGACGAAGTAGCGGACGTAGGCACCGGCGTAGGGAGTCGGGTCGAAAACCTCGTCGGTGGCGATCCCCGCGTAGGGGTCGGCGGTGACGTTACGGACGGTGTTGCCGCAGCCCTCGCGCGAGGAGAGCCCGGCCTTGCCGAGCTCACGGATCAGCTCCGCCGCGTCGGTCAGGGGAACGTGGTGGAGCTGGATGTTCTGGCGCGTCGTGATGTGGCCTTTGCGCAGCGGCACCCAGCGCTCGATCACCCCGGCGAAGGCCTCCAACTGGTCGGGCGAGACACCGCCGAAGGGGAGCTTGATGCGAATCATCTGCACGTCGGCCTGGCGCTGCCCATAGACGCCCTGTTTGAGGCGAAAGGGGATGAATACCCCGTCCTCCCGCTCGCCCTCGAGGAAGCTCCCCGCCTCGGAACGGAAGTCGTCGAACTCGTCGGCGAGGATCGGGATCACACGGCCGGGGATGTTCTCGTAGCGCTCCGGGTTCTCCCGAGAGCCGAGGGCGCCCTTGCCGGACTGGCGCTTGCCGTGGTCGACGTCGAGTCCGTCGAGGACCGCTGTGGCCGTGCTCGTGGGGGCTGCTGAAACATCCATGCCGTGAAGTCCTCCGTGTCCGGGTGGTTGCGATTCAGCCCATATAAACAGACCGAATGTAAAAAATAGCAATCCGGACCCGGATTTAGGTATTTGCCTTCGACGGGCCTGAGGCCGACCGTGTCATTGGGATTCGAGGAGTGCCTTCAAACTGCGGAAACATGGGGCGGCCGCTCCTCGAGCGGGAGCGCCTGGTCGCCGCGGCCTTCCACGCTGCGGTCACCCCTGCCCCGGCCGCAGTCCCAGCGCCGTCGCCGAGCGGATGGTGACCTCGGCGGTCAGCGGCTGCGGGACCGCGATCCCGACCCGGGGGCGGTTGCCGATCGTGGTCATGGAGGCGACCTCCCCCTCGATGCGATTGATTGAGCATTTGAGTCCTCCGTCGTCCGCGCAGGCGATTCCAGCAAGACCTCCCGGGAGAAGACGCTGACGGCGACCGGGCCGCGGGCCTGGTCGACGCCGCGGACCTCGCCACCGCCGGCGAGGCGACCGGCACCGACGGCAGCCTG
>Ga0209587_1000402_pt1 | contig 21075 bp, 15 predicted proteins | sample NGEPerD_2_FD_184512 | JGI IMG/M metagenome (GOLD analysis project Ga0209587, IMG submission 184512) | Arctic peat soil microbial communities from the Barrow Environmental Observatory site, Barrow, Alaska, USA - NGEE PermafrostL1-D... | ecosystem: Environmental > Terrestrial > Soil > Wetlands >... | reverse complement strand
AGGACGTCAACACTCCCGATTCTTCAGTCCCAGAAGGCACTTCTACGTCCGCCTCGCCGCGCGGGCACCGATCAGCCGCGGATCGTCCACGGATCGAGGCTTAGCCTTGGGGCGTCCACAGCTTGACGTGCACCACGCTCGGACCCAGCACCTGGGCTTTCACCACTTCGGTGAACGCCGCCAACGCTTTGGCGTTCCCGGCGAGCAGGGCGTCGCTCGGCGCCGGCTGCACCACGGCCTCCGCCAGCACATCGGCGGTTGCTGCGGCGTCGGTCACGGCCTCGCGCTCGGCGAGTCGCCGAGCTGCAAAGGAACCTCCCACGGTGACGACGGCCAGGACCACGACGATGCCGAGCGCGAGCTGGGCAACGACGCGACGCGTCGACAAGGGTGCGTCACCCGTCTCCAGGCGTCCCGGGCCTGCGACCGTCACCCAGGGGGTCTCGTCCGGCCCGGCAGGATCTCCAGTGCGTGGGTCGGACTCCTCGCTGAAGATGCTCAGCGAGGAGTCCGTGCGGGGAATCTCAGTCGTCGGATCCGTGTCCACCGGATCCGCCGTCGTCGCCACCTGAGTCGTGCCCACCGTCATCGCCCGAGTGGCCGCCGTCGTCACCGGAGTGGTGGCCACGATCCTCACCCGAGCCAGAGCCGGAGTTGTCGGAACCCGAGCGCCCCGGACCCGAGTTGTCAGAACCCGAGCTGCCCGGACCGGAGTTGTCAGAACCCGAGCTGCCCGGACCCAAGTTTCCGCCGTGGTCGTCACCGACGTCGTGGTTGGCCCCGTCGTGGGCACCATGGCCCCCGTGGCGCCGTCCGTTGTCGTCACCGACGTCATGGTTGGCCCCGTCGTCGGCACCATGGCCACCGTGGCGCCGTCCCTGGTCGTCGTGGTCGTCGTTGGCGTCGTGGGTAGGGGTGGGGCTGGGTGTAGGAGTGGGCTCGGCCGTGCTCGCCCGCTCGGGCGCCCGCACGGGCACGGACTGGGAGAACGACGCGTTACCCGCCAAGCCCACGACCGCCGGCACGAGTGCAACGACAACACCTGCCGCATAGAGCTGGATGCGCTTCATGGTCTTCCTCCGAGGATTTCGAAACGACCCGTGTCGGTCGTAGGGCAACCTTCGCCGCGAGGAGGGCTCGTGCGCCATTGCGCGTTAGTCGTAGTACCCAAGAATACTGGGCACCTTGGCGCGCTCATCACCGCTTGCAGACGATGTAGTGGCCGCCCCTGTTGAACTCGATGACCAGGCGCGCGTCCTTGGCGCTGGTTGCTACGTGGATGGGCTGGTCAGCGGAAACCTGCCAGGTCCTGGATGCGGAGACGTCGTCACCTCGTTCAAGCCGTGTGGTGACCTCGGTCGAATCGCTGTCGACAGCTACCTCCACCCCCCGCCCAGTCGTAAGTACGATTTCCGGCTCGGAGGTGTTGGAGGTGTAGCCGGGACACCCACGGCCAGGGAGCATCATCTCGTTGAAGGAGGTGCTGGTCGCGGATGTCGGCGCGAAGAGATCGAAGGTCTTCGGTCCGACGCCGACGAAGAACTCGGCCTCGGCCTCCAGCCTCTCTGCAGGACTCGCTTTTTCTCTTGGCAGCGTGCTCTCCATCCGCGGCCCGGTGAGCAACGAGATGTTCATCGTCTTGTCGAGCCCGTCGGGTCTCGACGTGAGCACACGCTCCCCATCCTTGAGCGCCGCCACGCTGCCGAGGACACGGTCTCGAAGTCCTTGGGACCACTTGACATGCTCGGTCGCCTCGTTGCGTTCCAGGTCGATCGCGTGAAGCAGAAAGGCCGCTACAACCAACATCGCCATGACCGAGGCGATCGGTTGGAGAACTGCAACACTCGCGCGACGCAACCCGATGAGACAGATCGCCATCGTCGGCGCGAGAAGCACCAGGACGATGTATGAGTATCGTGACTGCTCCGTGACCTCTGGGCCCGACTGGAACCCACCGATTGCACTCAACGTCATTTGCGCGCCTACCCCGGCAAGGCCGGCCCACGCACAGTCCCTGAGCGTGCCGGGAATGTCCGTGACCACGACAAGCCCAATGACAAGAATCAGAAGTAGTAGTGCCCCCGAGTCTGGAACCCCAGAAGCGTCCTCCAAGGCCGACGTGATGCCGTGCCAGACATACACGGGCACCTGCAGGTAGTCCGAGCCCCGGGTCTGCACGCGATCGAAGGAGTGCCCGGTGGCGACGAACCACACCAGGAACGCCAGAGTCGCCGGGGAAGTACATGCGAGAGCAGGTGCCAGGCCACGACGGCTGAGAACGAATGCCCCTGCAACGCAGACAACGGTCAGCCCCACGCCCGACGACATCACGGCGAGCAGCAACAGAACGCTCGCCCACAACAGGGATCGGCGGTCGCACTCACCCCGCACCAGCACGAACAGCGCACCAAGACCGAGGGCGAGCGAGAGAACCAGCGGCATGGGGTGATCCGCGACGAACGCCTGCGCGCCGGCTCCTGCGAACAGGACCGGAACCACCACGAACGCGGACATGTTCTGACTTAGTCCACTGCACACCAGCAACCAGAAGAGCAAGGCCGAGATCGTGAGGTGAAGCAGGATGCTGACCAGCAGGTACGGCCACGCGTGCTGCAAGCCGAACAAGGGAAACAGCACTCGATAGATCAGGAAGGGCAGCGTCAGCCAGTGACCACGATGGGGTTCAAAGAGCCCGACGTCCGCCTCAGGGATGCTTCCCCGCTCCGTGATGTAGTAGAGCGGGTCCGCGGTGAACCATCCACCGCGAGTCAGGAAGAGGACCAGAGCCAACTGAAGCGTTCCCGCGCAGATCAGTAGCCACGCCGGCAGCCGAGACTGGGCACCAATCGCCCTTTGCAGTTGAGTCCCACGATCGACGATCCCTCCGCTCCAGTCACGGACTCTCGTCAGCACCCCGACACCATAGACTCCGTCAAGTGTCTGACCCGGGCTTGACCTCGCGCCGACGCCTGGCGCCCCTCGACGGGTTGCGCGGCATCGCCATCCTGCTCGTCGTGATGTCGCACGGCTGGGTCATGTGGCCGATGGGGTTCATCGACACCCATGCGTGGCTGCGCCCGTTCTTTCGAAGCGGCAACTCGGCCGTCACGGTCTTCCTGGTCGTGTCCGGGTTCCTGTCCTACCGGGCTCTCTCCTCCCCCAACGGTCTGTCCCGGATGCAGCCGATGCTCTCGGTGGCACGTCGGATCATCCGGGTCGGCCCCACCCTGTGGGCGATGCTCACGGTGCTGCTCGTCGTCGCCGCGGTGGACCAGACCGACAAGGCGACCAAGGACACCAACGGGCGCTCCATCTGGCACGCGCTCACCTACACCTACAACTGGCTGATCCAGGGTGATCTGCTGGAGACACGCCCAGACCTCGGACACCTGTGGTACCTGTCGGTCGACATGCAGGCGTTCCTGCTGTTCGCACTCGTGGCCTTCGTGCTTCGACGCCGCCCCTTGGGACTTGTGGCGGCCCTCGCCTGTTGGTACCTGCTTCTGGTGTGGTGGCGCTTCCACTCCTTCGAGACCGAGAGCATCTGGGTCTCCCTGAACCGCACCACTACCCGGATGGATGCCTTCATCCTCGGTGCCCTGGCCGCCGCGCTCGTCGGGTGGCTACCGCGGGAGCACCAGATCTGGCGCGTATTGGCCCCAGGCACACTCGTGGCCCTGGTGCCGATCCTGGTCTGGTGCGACACCGACGCGTCGTTCATGCGTTGGGGCGGAACGGTTCTCGCGCTCATCGTGGCGGTGCACATCGTGGCCAGCACCAGCCTGCCTCCGGGCCACTGGCAGGTCTCGGCCAACCCGATGCTGGTCCGGCTGGGCTCGATGTCGCTCGTGCTCTACATCTGGCACTACCCCATCTTCTACTTCGTCCGGCGGCACGCGGAGTGGCCCTGGGGATGGCAGGTGCTCGTCGGGCTGATCACCACCTGGGTCGTCGCACGTGCGTGTGAGCTCCTCATCGAGGGACGCGTCACGCGCGTGCTGGCCCACCCGTCATGGGCGCGCGCCCGCAGTGAGGGCCTGCTGCACTTCGGCCTCGGCGCGGCACACCAACGCCTGCGCCAAGCGGGCGCGGAGCATCCGACGGTCGGCCGGATGCTACGTCGCGACGGGGTGGGCTAGCCCAGGGCTAGCCTTTCTTGCGGCTTCGCCGGCGGTGTAGACGCTCGAGCATCCGCTGGGCCGCGTCGTCGGAGATGCCCAGTCTGCGCTTGACCCGGTCGTATAGGTCCACGGCCTTGCGGTCCGCGGCGATGGCGAACCTCTTCGCACCGTCCTGCGGGCGCGCGCGGTAGTGGGTTGAGCGACGCACGGGCTGCGCCTCCTCGGTGAAGTAGTACAGCGCCAGGCTGCGTCGAGCGACATCCTCGGGACACTCCAGCCCGTCCGGGTGGCCGTGGTAGCTCAGGTCAGAGGTGGTGAAGACCAGCATCCGGTTGCCCTTCGGGGTCACCATGCCCTGACGAGCGGTCATCTCCTTGTCCCACAGCTCGAGCTGACCACCCCAGCTTTCGTCCCACTCCTCGTTGAGGTACAGCAGGATGTTGACGCGACGCGCCCAGTTCTTGTGGAGGTGGTGGGTGCTGAAGTCGGTGTGGATGTTGAGGTGCCCCCCGCGCAGCGTCTGGTGGAGGCCACCGCCATCCATGGTCCAGTCGGGCAGCAAGCCCTCGATCCCCGTCAGCTCACCGAGGTAGGAGACGAACTCCGGTGAGGTCATCCCCCGTGCCACGTCCTGGAGCGCCGGGCTCCAGGTATCCGGGTGGACGTTGCAGTACTTCACCTCGTTGACGTGGAGGTACCCGCGCCAGAACTCGTCCTTGATGCCCGGGAACTCCATGACCGCCCTGGCGAAGGCGTCGGGAGTCAGTACGTCGTCGAGCACGATGTGCGGGAACGGACGGGCGGCTGCGTAGCTCGTGGCATGCTCGGGGAGCCAGGCCTGCAGCGAATCCATGTCGAGAACGGGCTGGTCGATCATGGCTACATACTAGAGACGAGCATCGGGGGCCTCGCGTGCCCTAGGATCACCGCAGTTTCTGGGGAGATCACACTTACGGGAGTGGCCGCGGAGGAGGGGGAACGCGTGACGACGATCAGGGCAGGGGTCGGCCCGGAGCCGGTTCCCCACCCCCGAGTTGGCGTGCTGGTCGTGGCCTACAACGCCGCCTCGACGGTGGCGGCAACCCTCGCTCGGCTGCCCGAGACGTTCGTGGAGAAGGTCGATCACATCCTCGTGTGCGACGACGCCAGCGCTGACGACACCTACCAGGTGGCGGTCGACTTCAAGAGCAGGTCGCAATGGCCGCTCACCGTCGTGCGCCACGCGACGAACCTGGGGTACGGCGGCAACCAGAAGGCGGGTTACGAGTGGGCCAAGCGACACGGCCTCGACATCGTGGTGCTCCTCCACGCTGACGGCCAGTACGCGCCCGAGGTGATCGAGGACCTCATCGCCCCCATCATGTCCGGGGAGGCCGATGCGACCTTCGGCTCACGGATGCTGGTCAAGGGAGCTGCCCGCAAGGGGGGCATGCCGCTGTACAAGTACACCGGCAACAAGATCCTGACCACGTTCCAGAACAAGGTCACCGGTCTCGACCTCAGTGAATGGCACAGCGGCTACCGCGCCTACCGGGTCGATGCCCTCAGGGATCTCTCGCTTCAGGAGTACTCCAACGGTTTCGACTTCGACACAGAGATCATCCTGGGTTTGGCCTCAGCCGGGAAGCGCATCGCCGAGGTGCCCATCCCCACCTACTACGGCGACGAGATCTGCTACGTCAACGGCGTGCAGTACGCCCGTGACGTCAGCATGGACGTGTTGCGTCACTGGGCGTTCCAGCGAGGCTTCGGTGGTGGCGTCACCGGAGGAGAGCCCGAGGAGTACGCCCTCAAGACAGTGCACGGCTCACACGGTGTCCTGCTGAACTGGCTCGCCGCGCAGCCGCGTGGCCGGGTCCTGGACGCAGGTTGCTTCGACGGCCGTTTCGCTGCACATGTGGCCGCCATGGGGCACACGGTGGTGGGCGTCGACAAGGTCAAGCACGACAACCTGGCGGGTCGCTTGCACGCGTTCGTGGAAGCCGACCTGAACCTCCCGCTTCCCGCCTCCCTGCCGAGAGACTTCGACTTCGTCGTCGCCGGCGACATCCTCGAGCACGTCCTCGAGCCGCACGACCTTCTCACCGACCTCCGGGAGCACATGGCACCGGGGGGCGAGATCCTCGTGTCCGTCCCGAACTTCAACCACTGGTACCCCCGTGGTCGGATCCTGGCCGGCCGGTTCGACTACGACCAGCGCGGTCCGCTGGATCGCGGACACGTGCGTTTCTTCACCAGGCGCAGCGTCGAGCGGATGTTCCAGTCCTGTGGTATGCGCGTCATCGAGCGACGCACCGTCGGCACCCCATTCCACGCCCTCGAGGGGGGACGCCCGCGGCTGGCCAATGCCGCCACCCAGGTCGACCACGGCCTGATGCGCGCCTGGCCGCAGCTGTTCACCTACCAGTACCTCTACCGCCTGAAGCGCGCGTGACTGCACCTGGATCGACGCAGCGAAATGTGCGCGTCGCCTCCGGGATCGGGTTGGCCATCGGGTGGCTCGTCTATGCGCTGAGCCTGCTGGACTACTCCAGCGACCTGACGCGTACGGCGAGCGCTCCGGGCTACTGGTCGAACCTGTACGACGTTCAGGCCCGGGCGCTTATGAACGGCCACCTGAACGTGCCGACCGGCAGCCTGGGGATCGAGGGAATCGTCCATGACGGGAAGACGTACATGTACTTCCCGCTGTTCCCAGCCCTGCTGCGACTACCGGTCCTGCTGACGACGCACGAGTTCGACGGCCGCCTCACCCTGCCGTCGATGGCGCTGGCCTGGGTGCTGTTCGCCGCCATGACGACGCGCCTGTTCTGGCTGGTGCGCCGGGTCGTCGCCGGTGACGACGCGCCGACTCGTCTGCACGCCACGTTCGGCGCCATCTTCATCGCAGCGGCCACCGGAGGAACCACGCTGAGCTACGACGCGTCGCTGCCGTGGGTCTACCACGAGGCCTACGTATGGGGCGCCGCGGCAGCGATCGGAGCGATGTACTGGATGGTGCGGTTGCTGACCGACGGCGACCGGATGTCGGTTCGCTGGCTCGCGGCCTTCGTGCTGCTCGCTGTGCTGACACGACCCACCGAGGGCTGGGCGGTGGGGGTGGCCACCGTCGGGATCGCTGTCTGGGTCTTCGCGAGGCGCGCCACCCACATCGACAGAACGCTCTGGTGGCAGGTTCTCCTGGCAGGTGTGCTGCCCCTCGTGGTCGGGGTGGTGATCAGCCAGCTCAAGTTCGACAGCCTCTACCTGCACCCACTCAGCGAGCAGGTATGGACCACACTCAGCCCCCACCGGCGCGAGGCTCTCGCCGTCAACGGGGGGAGCCTGACCGGACTGCAGTTCTTCGCCACGAGCTTCATGGCCTACTTCCGGATGGACGGCATCCGGTTCGTCGACTACTTCCCCTGGATCACCCTGCCCGCAGAGCCGGCGAAGGCCTTCGGCAACGCCTTCGTCGACCAGACGTACCGCACCGGGAGTGTCACTGCGTTCATGCCGATGTTGCTCCTGCTCACCCTGGTTGCCACCGCAGTGCTGGTCCGCCGGAGAGCGCGACCCGAGCTGCGCGAGCTCTTGTTTCCCCTCGCCGCGGGCGTGCTGACGACCGGTGGCGTGATGGCCTACGGCTACTACGCGTTTCGCTACGCCACCGACTTCGTCCCGGCCTTCGTCCTCGGTGGGTGCATCGGGTTCGCATTCCTGGGGCGCTGGCTCGAGGACCGCAGGCGCCTGGCCGCGGGGGCGGTGACCCTGGCCGTTCTCGCGACCCTGTACTCGATCGTGGCGCATCTCGCCGTCGGGCTTCCTGCGGCCGCGATCACCTGGTCCGGCGGACCACTCTCGCGCTACGTGAACCTGCAGGTTGACATCAGCGGATCGGCACTGGCCGACAAGGTCACCTCCACGGACTCGGTCCCCATAGGCGGTTCCACCGACCAGCTCGCCGTACAGGGCGACTGCGAAGCGCTCTACCTCAACACCGGCGACGCCTATCGGGAGTGGGCAACGGTGGCAGCACGCGACCTGACCTTCGTCATCACTCGTGAGTCGGCCCCACACGCTGGAGACGTGCCCCTCTTCGCCGTCTCGACCGGTGCGACCGGACGAATCGAGACTGTGTCCGACGGCCGGGTGCGAGTGGTGCTCACCGACGCGGACACCGAGGGAGCGGTGGGCAAGTGGACCACGGTGCCGGCTGCGGGACTGCACGTGACCGTGCGGAACGTGACCCAGGCCGAGCACTACGCGGTCTCCACGAAGCCGGGTGGCGATGTCGGTGGCCTCCCGAACACCTGGCACGACAAGCGCTGGATCTACACGCCCGCGAGCATCGCCCCGGCTAGGGGGCTCGAGGAGGGAGCCCGTGACGTGGGCCTGCACGTGCGCAGCTCATGGTCTAAGGCTCCGGCCGTCTGTCGGAAGGTCGACGACGTCCGCCCAGAGCTCGATCAGTAGCGCTTGGGCTTTGAGAGCAAGACGGCCGGTCTCGAACTGTCCTCGTGGCGCCAGAGCAGGATTCCAGGGATCAGGAGCAGCAGGCCGAGGATGAGCGACACGATCGGGATCGTGGTGCGCACAACGTTCAGCAGGCTGATGTTGCTCTTCGCGTCTTTGACGTTCTCCTTCACCTGCGCGTCGGTGAAAGCGAGCTTCAGGGCCAGGACAGGCGCACCATCACTGGTGAGACGGCTCTGTGCCTGAGTCTGATCGACGATCTTGCCGGTGAGCGGCTCCACGTAGATGGTGGTCCGCGAGGTGTAGGTGCCGTCGACGCCCTCGACGATCCCGATCGGCTCGTCCGAGGCCTGAACCGAGAAGCGGTAGGTCCTCAGACCGTCCACGGTCGAGGTCCCCTTGTAGACCGCGTTCAGGGCGCGACCTACCGTGCCGTCCCAGTACGGGTAGGTCTGCTTCTCGGTCTGGAACGGAAACTTGTTGAGCAGGCCCTTGTGTTCACCGGCGTCAGCCGACACGTACTTGCGGTCCTCGACGGCTATTCCCGTCTTGCGATCGGTGGCGAACTTGTCCGTCGAAGCAGTGATCAGGCGCTCCTCGGGGTCGTCCGAGGGAACACAGTTCGGCGGGTCACCCTCGTCCTTGACCAGGCACGTGGAGTTCTCCCACACGATCACCCTGCCGTCGGACTTGTCCGAGTCGGCCCGCATGATGCTCGTGGCCTTGACGGGCACCTCACGGTCCGAGCCGAGCGTCGCGGTGCCGGCCAACCGCGTCGTGGAATCCACGTCGAGCGGGGTGCGCATCAGGCTGTAGCCGGCGTAGAACTTGCTCAGGAAGGCGAGCACCAAGAAGAAGACACCGAGCATGACCAGCAGTGCGGCCAGCGACTTGCGCACCCGGTCCCTCCCAGTTGGACCCCAAACAGTCGAGCGGGACTCTACACCAGAGCTACCGACCTCAACGGGCCCCGAAAAGCTGACCCGGATCCGCGCTCTTCTCGTGCGTATCATGGCCGCGGACTCCCCCCCGAAACCGCACGCCGATACCGACATCGGCCCTTTCTGCAAAGGGAAACCGTGGCTTCAATGACCTCGACCGACACGACCGAGCCCCGCTCGGGTACGGCCGACAGCGCCCGGGCCGACAACGCCCTGGCCGACGGTGCCTGGGCCGACAGCGCCTGGGCCGACCGCGCCTGGGCCGACCGCGCCAGTCGACGCCGGGCCCGGTTGGCCACCGGTCTGGGCACAGGCGTCGCGGCGGTGTTCTTCTTCCTGGTCCTCCTCGACTTTGCGACTGACCTCCAGCGCCAGGCAACGGGCGTCGGCTTCGCCTCCCAGTTCTTCGACCTCCAGGCGAACGCCATCCGCCATGGTCACCTCTGGGTTACCCAGGATGCACTCGGCATCGAAGGCTTCGAGGTCGGCGGCAAGAGCTACCTGTACTTCGGTATCTTTCCCGCACTGCTACGGCTCCCGCTCCAGCTCGTCACCGACGATTACGTGGGCAAGCTGAGCCTGATCTCGATGGGCATCGCCTGGGTGATCTTCGCGGTGATGGGGACCCGCCTGTTCTGGCTGATCCGTGACAGCCTCGGTCGTCCCCGCCACCTCGGACGGACCGAGGCACTGCTCTCGGGCCTGTTCCTGGTATCAGTGCTGGGCGGCAGCGTGGTGACCTTCGACGCGTCCCTGCCGTGGGTCTACCACGAGGTGTACCTGTGGTCGATGGCCTCCGTCGTCGGAAGTCTCTACTGGCTCTTGCGGGTGATCCGCGAACCCGCGCCGGGAACCATCGCCTGGTTGTTCACCTTCGTGCTCATCGCCTGCCTGACCCGTACGACGGGTGGCTGGGCTGTGTGCCTGGCGACGTTGGCCGTGGGCGTGTGGCTGGCGAGTGGCCGCCTGCACCCGGGACGACGCCGAATGGCGATCGCCGTGGTCGGTGCCGCACTGGTGCCCTGGATGGCCGCGATCGTGGTGAACTACCTGAAGTTCAAACACCCGTTCCTCTTCCCCTTGCAGGACCAGGTCTGGACCCAGCTCAACGAGCACCGTCGCGACGCACTCGCGGCCAACGGCGGCACCCTCGTCGGTCCCCAGTTCCTGCCGACCTCGCTGGTGAACTACCTGCGGCCCGACGGCATCCGCTTCGTCGACTACTTCCCGTGGGTCACCTTCCCCGCAACACCCGCTCGCGGGTACGGCGCCGTACTCGACCAGAGCTATCGCACGGGCAGCATCACCAGCTTCATGCCGTTGCTGGTGTTGTTGACCCTGATCAGCATTCCGGTCCTGTTCCGCCGCCTGCCCACCGCTGCCTACCGCGGCGTTCGGCTGATCTGGATCGGTGCCCTCCTGGTGACCGGTGGCGTGATGGCCTACGGCTACGTGGCCTTCCGCTACACCAGCGAGTTCATCCCCGTCCTGCTCGTCGGTGGTGCCGTCGCCACGAGCGTCATCGGTGGATGGCTCAGCGGACGAAGACGTCTCCTCGGGCGTCTCGTCGTGGGGGCGTTCGTGCTGCTTGCAGGATTCGGTCTCCTGGCCAACACCGCGGCCGGTTTCTACACGGCCGCGACGAACTACAGGGGCGCTCCCCTGGAGCGATACCTCGGCATCCAGACGGCCCTGAGTGGATCGACCTCCTCGTTCGCAGGTCTGGTCCATACCTCCAGCAACGCGCCAAGCGGCGGCTCCGCCGACGACCTGTGGATTCGTGGCGACTGCGACGCGCTGTATCTGAACACCGGTGAGGCGGCCGAGCCGTGGGTGCTCGTCCAGGAACGCGATACCGCCATGCGCATCCGCACGAACGCCGAGCCCTATCCCGGTACCTACGAGCTGATGCACTCGACCAGTCCGCAGCCCCGCACCGTATGGCTGGAGATCATGGAGAACCGCCAGGCGCGGATCAACCTGCGCAACGAGGGTGGCGAGTACCGCGGAACGCCGTTCGACCTGCCCCCGAACGCGGACATCCGGGTGGGCGCGCGCAACCTCACGGAGCTCGGTCATGCCGAGATCAGCGCGATGCCCGGGGGCTTTGTCGGCTACCTCGCGACCTCGGACTGGAGCACGAGCTGGCTGGCCCGACCGAGCCACCTCACCACTGCCCGGGCCACGGACCCTGAGCTCTTCCGAACGCACGGGATCTCCATCACGCCTGCGCCGACCTTGCCCCTCCCCCTGTGCAGGCGCATCGCCAAGGCAGCCGACGTACAGACGTCGGCCGCAGACTGACACCGCGTTGCGGATCACTTTTCTCACCTGGCGCGACACCGGGCACCCCGACGGTGGCGGGTCGGAGCTCTACGTCGAGGAGATCGCCCGGCGTCTGGCCAGCCGCGGGCACGACGTGACCATCCTGTGTGCTCGTCACCCCGGTTCGGCGCGCACGTCGGTCGAGCACGACGTCCGGTTCCTGCGCCGCGGAGGTCGGTTGACGGTATATCCACATGGCCTGCTCCACCTGCTCACCCCGACCGGTCGTCGGCAAGACGTCGTCGTCGAGGTGATCAACGGCCTGCCCTTCGGTGCTCGTCTCGTACGCCGGCGCGGACTCGTCGCCGTCGTGCACCACCTGCACGAGCACCAGTGGCGGATGATCTACCCCGGTCTGCCCGGGAGGATCGGATGGTTCGTCGAGTCCCGCCTGACGCCTCTGCTCTATCACCGGGTCCCGCACGTGACCGTCTCGGAGTCCACACGCCGCGACCTGGTCTCGATCGGAGTGCCGGAAGACGGGATCCGGATCGTGCTCAACGGCCTGACCACCTCCGCGGTCGAGGAGCCGCGATCGCCACATCCCCGGATGGTGGTGCTGGCGCGCCTGGTGCCGCACAAGCGCATCGAGCACGCCTTCGAGGTGCTCGCCGCCCTGCGGAGCGAGTTCATGGACCTGCGACTCGACGTCGTCGGGTCCGGGTGGTGGCGCGACGAGCTGGTGTCCCGGGCCCGCGCCCTGGGGGTCGACGACCTTATCGTGTGGCACGGACACGTCAGCAACGAGGAGCGCGACCGGCTGCTGGCCAGGGCGTGGGTCGCGCTGCTGCCCTCGACGAACGAGGGCTGGGGCCTGAGCGTCATCGAGGCCGCGGCACAGGGAACCCCGACTGTCGCGTACCGCGACGCCGGCGGGGTCAACGAGTCGATCCTCGACCGTCGGACCGGGTTCCTCGTGACTGGACTCGACAGTGCTCTCGATGTCACCCGCCGGTTGCTGAACGAGCCCGTTCGGCGTGAGGAGATGGCTGCCGCAGCACGACAGCACGCAGCGAAGTTCTCGTGGGAGACCTCAGCGCTCGACCTCGAGGCGTTGCTCGTCGAGGTCGCGGGGCGCGGTGCGTCAGTTGGTGCCGTAGCTGATGATCGGCCTCTCGGCCGGGTTGGTCGCAGGCGCAGAGGTCTGCGAGAAAACCAGGCCGTAGGAGGCGACCAGCGCGAGTAGCCCGCCGGCGGCAGCAGGAGCAATGATGCTGCCCAGCAGGATCACGCCATCTTCACCGCGATTCATGCGCATTCCCATTAGCTACCTCGATGCTGGAGCCTCGGCTGAGGACGAGATGCAGGTTACCAGCGAACCACCGGAAGCTCGCCAGGACGCACGAAAGCAACCAGACCATCAGGACCAGCAGGTCGATCCCGATCACCACCCCCCTTCGCCAGGCGGGAGCTGCCTCAGCGCGGCTCACGGTCGCGGCCACGCGGTAGAGCTGCACGTCGCGGCCCCCACCCACGCGCTCGAGCCCGTCGAGGTTGAGCTTCGGGGTGAGCGGGTCGTCGGTGTAGACCAGCGCCCACGCGACCCCGAGTTCGGCCAGCCGTCTCCCCGAGTCGGGTGATGACGCGGCCCGCCGTACCTCCTCGGTGGCGGGGTCGTGGTCACGCACGCTCCGGTGCCCGACCACGAGCTCGTCGGAGCCGATCATCGCGACATCGAACCAGGCGTACGCCGGGTCGTGGGCGCTGCGCGGGTTGCCCCAGTCGAAACGCCGGTAGGAACGCCACGGCAACAGCACCATCGCTCCCGAGTCCGGCGACTCGGCGAGCCGGTCTCGGATCCTGGCGAAGTCGGAGGGATAGGTCACTGGTCGCACGACCTCCCAGGTCTTGGCCGCTGCGTCGGGCAGCAGCACGAACGGCAGGCAGATGCCGAGACCCGCAACGAGCACCACCACCCCTTGACCGTGGCGTGCAGACCACGCCCCGAGCCGGTCCAGGCTCACGGCCAAGGAGACGGTCACCAGCACGACAAGAGGCGCGATCCACTTCTGGGAGTCGCGCAGCAGCCCGCCGCCGGGGACGTGCGCCACCGCCCAGCGCATCAACTCCTCGAGTCCCGGTACCCGTGGAGCCAGTGCGAGGACTAGCCCACCGATCGCGAGCGGGACGAGGCCCCCGGCACCGGCAGGCAGCCGCCGCCACGCACCCAGGACGACGGCGATGACCAGGACCGCCGCCAGGAATCCCAGCACTGAGGTCCGCGACGTCGGCACGCTGCCGAGGTCCCAGACACCACCGAGTCCGAGCACGCTGACCAACGTGCCTCCGGGTGCGTCCGGCTGTGCCCGGAATGCGGCGACACCCGTTGCGTCGCTGGTGCCTCCACCGGCACCGGTTACAGAAGGCAGGATCCACGGCAGCTGAAGGAGGGCACAGCCGAGGGCGAGCACAGCGACACGTGCGCGGCGCCGGGCCAAGGTCAAGGTCAAGGTCATGGACGCCGCCAAGGTCACCGCCACCACGCTCGCGATGACTCCCCCGGTCGGGGTCAGTGACGCCAGACCCACCCAGGCCCACGTAGACCAGGGAGCAGACGACCGGGGAGCAGACGACCGGGGAACGGGCTCGCCCGCACTTGCCTGTGAGCGCAATACGGACAGCACGACGAAGAAGAGCGCGCCGTACGCCAGCAGGAGAGCCCACTGGCCGAGCGCGAGGCGCTCCACGACGTAGGGGTTCCACACCGCGAACCCAGCCGCGGCGAACCGGGAGGCGACTGAGCATCCTGCTGCCAGGCGATGCGCTCCACCCCCGGCCAGCACCAGACCCGCGATCACGGCCAGCCGAAAAAGAGCCTCACCGGGGACCAGCTCGCCCAACAGGGCCACCACCGCATCCAGCGGGACGGCCCGGGGCAACCTGCCGCCCAGACCCACCGTCTCGAGGGTCAGCGGCTGCTGCGGAGAGAACACGAGGTCACCGGAGAGCCCCAGCCCCGACCCGGTGAGTGCCGGGAGGCAGAGCACCGTCGCCAGCACCAGGACCCACACGTCCAACAGGACCGTCGCCCACCTGCGAGAGACTGCGCCCATGCGTCACCCCTCGGCTACAAATGCTGACGCGGACACCCTAATGTCCGGCGTCACTGGAGTGCGTTTGCCAACGTGCCCTGGAGCGAGTACGCACCCATGAACGAGACTCCGAGCCACGGCCGCGGCCCCAGCCCAGGGGATCCGGTGCCCAGCGACCGCTTCGACGAGGTGTTCGCGCGGGCCGACACCATTCCCGGCTGGCTCACCCGGGATCAGGCCCGGACGCTGTACGACGCGGCCCGGGAGCTTCCGGACGGAGCCTGCGTCGTCGAGATCGGTTCGCACCAGGGTCGTTCGACCGTGGTGCTCGCGTCCGCCCGCGATGACGTCGAGGTGGTCGCCATCGACCCGTTCGTCGGCGGCAAGTTCGGCGGCGCGCTCACCCGTCGTGCCTTCGAGCGCCACTTGCTCGAGCACGGCGTGGCCGAGCGGGTGCGCCTCCTCGTCGAGCGCAGCGAGCAGGTGCGGCAGTCGTGGAGCGCACCGGTGGGGCTGCTCTACGTCGATGGCAAGCACGACTGCCGCAGCACCATCCGGGACCTGCGCTGGGCCAGCTTCCTGCCGTCGCGGGGCCGGGTCCTGGTGCACGACTCGTTCTCTTCGATCGGCGTGACGCTGGCGTTGCTGTGCGGGGTGCTCCCTGGACGCGAGCTGCGCTACCTCGGCCGGGTGGGCAGCCTCGCGACCTTCGAGCGCGCCCGCCCACACCTCGCCGACCGCCTGCGGATCCTCAGGGAGCTGCCGTGGTGGGTCCGCAACGTGGCCATCAAGGTCCTGCTGCGTCTGCGGCTCTCCGTTCTCGCTCGTGCAGCCGGGCACCACGACACGTTCGACCCGTACTGAACAGGCCACGGGTCGTGGCCTGACGGATAGCCTCGTCCCGTGACCGGCACTCGACGCCAGCCCGAACACATGAAGGGGCAACCGAGGAGGGTGTCCCGAGGGATGTCGATCGCGGTCGCGATGGGCGTCATGAACGTCGCGACCTACGGCTTCACCATGGTCGCCGCCCGGCTGCTCGGTCCACGAGACTACGGCGCCTTCGCCGCCCTCATGGGGGTGCTGCTCGTCATCATGGTGGCCTCACTCGCGCTCCAGGCCACCGCCGCGCGACGCATCGCCGCCGCGCCGGACCACGTTCATCAGATCGAACAGATCATCCTCCGCGTCGGGGTCCAGGCAGCTCTCGGTGTGGGCGCCCTGTGCCTGGTCCTGTCGCCGGTCATCGACCGGGTGGTCCGCCTGGACAGCCTCGGCACGGCTGCGCTGATTGGGTTCGCCGCGGCCCCGCTGACCTTGATGGGCGCTCAGGCAGGGATCCTCCAGGGCGAACGCAGGTGGTTGCCGCTCGCGATGATCTATGTGGCTGCCGGTGTGCCCAGGCTGGTGATCGGCACCGCCCTGGTCCTGTGGCGCCCTACCGAGCTCGTCGCGTTGCTCGGGGTCGCCATTGCCGCCTACTTCCCGGTGCTCGTCGGCTGGCTTGCGCTCCGGCAACCCCGCGAGCCCGGGGAGCACTCCACCGAGCACAGCAGCCGGGCGCTGTGGCACGAGACGTTCCACAACTGCAACACCTTGCTGGCCTTCTTCGCGCTCTCCAACGTCGACATCCTCGTGGCCCGCAACGTGCTCGACGCGCACGAGGCCGGGCTCTACGCAGGCGGTCTCATCATGGTCAAGGCTGTGCTGTTCCTCCCACAGTTCGTGGTGGTCCTTGCCTTCCCGTCGATGGCCAACGCCTCGGCCGCACGTGCCACGTTGTTCAAGAGCCTTCTGGTCGTCGTACTCCTGGGGGGTCTGACCGCTGCGGGCGCGGTGGTCCTCTCCGGCCTGGCTGTGCTCTTCGTGGGCGGTGACGCGTACGACGCACTCCGGGATCACCTGTGGATCTTCGCCCTTCTTGGAACCGTGCTCTCGATGCTGCAGCTCCTGATCTACAGCGTGCTCGCACGGCAGGCCCGACGCGCGGTCGTCCTGGTCTGGGGGGCACTGCTCGCAGTCGTGGCACTGGGGCAGATGGCCGACTCGGTGGATGCGCTGCTGCTGCTGGTGCTCACCATCGACCTGGCGCTGCTCTTCGCGCTGCTCGCCGTAGCCGTCCTGCACACCCAGCGAGCGGTCGCCGCCCTACCGAGCGAGGACTCAGATGGGTAAGTCCAGGGATCGTGCGTGCGAGCGCCGCTCAGCGTGCGACCTCTTGGACTTACCCATCTCAGTGGGCGGCGGCGTGCCAGCTTCTCCCCGTGCCGACAGACACGTCGAGGGGGACGGTGAGCTTCGCGGCTGAGGCCATCTGCTCGCGCACGAGTCCCTCGAGGGCTTCACGTTCCCCGTCGGCCACCTCGAAGACGAGCTCGTCGTGGACCTGGAGGAGCATCCGTGAGGAGAGCTGCTGCTCCCTGAGCGCCCGGTCGACGTTGAGCATGGCGACCTTGATGATGTCGGCGGCCGAGCCCTGGATGGGGGCGTTGAGCGCCATCCGCTCGGCCATCTCCCGACGCTGGCGGTTGTCGCTGGTCAGGTCGGGCAGGTAGCGGCGGCGGCCGAGGATGGTCTCGGTGAACCCGGTGCGCCGGGCCTCGTCGACGATGCCACCGAGATAGTCGCGCACACCTCCGAAGGTCTCGAAGTACTCATCCCTCAGGCCGCGGGCCTCGCCGGTGTCGATCCGCAGCTGCTGGGACAGGCCGTAGGCCGAGAGTCCGTAGGCAAGGCCGTAGTTCATAGCCTTGATCCTGGCGCGCATCTCACCGGTCACCGCGGTGGGGTCGACGTCGAAGACGCGGGCGGCGGTCACCGAGTGGAAGTCGAAGCCCGAGCGGAACGCCTCGATCAGCGCGACATCCTCCGAGAGGTGCGCCATGATCCGCATCTCGATCTGGGAGTAGTCGGCCGTCAGCAGCTCCGCGAAGCCCGGCCCCACGACGAAGGCCTCGCGGATGCGGCGACCCGCCTCGGTGCGTACCGGGATGTTCTGCAGGTTGGGGTCGGTGCTGGACAGGCGCCCGGTGGCCGCGATCAGCTGGTTGAAGGTCGTGTGGATCCGGCCGTCCTCGGCGATCGTCTTGAGCAGGCCCTGCACCGTCTGCCGCAGCCGGATGGCATCGCGGTGCTCCAGCAGGTGCTCGAGGAAGGGATCCTGGGTCTTGTCGAAGAGACCTTGCAGAGCGTCGGCGTCGGTGGTGTAACCGGTCTTGGTGCGCTTGGTCTTGGGCATGCCGCGCTCTTCGAAGAGCACCACCTGGAGCTGCTTGGGCGAGCCGAGGTTGATCTCCCTGCCGATGACGCCGTAGGCGTTCTCGGCGGCGTCGCGCACCCGGGTGCCGAAACCCTCCTCGAGTTCCTCGAGCAGCTCGTGGTCGACGGCGATGCCGACCTGCTCGATGCGGGCGAGGACGTCGATGAGGGGCAGTTCGACATCGGTGAGCAGGCCGGTGCCACCGCGGCCGTCAAGCTCCTCGTCGAGTGCCGTCGCGAGGTCCAGCACCGCACTGGCGTGCAACATCGCCGTGTCGCTGCCGTCGTTCCCGTCGAGCCCGTCGAGGCTGAGCTGACCGTCGTCGGCCACACCCTGCTTGAGCTCGCGCTTGAGGTAGCGCACCGTGAGATCGGCGAGGTCGTAGGAGCGTTGGTCGGGCCGGGCCAGGTAGGCCGACAGCGCGGTGTCGCGCTCCAGCCCGGTCAGTGGCCAGCCGCGTGCGGCCAGCGCCAGCATCGGCCCCTTGGCGTCGTGCAGCACCTTGGGCTGGCGGGGGTCACCGATCCACGAGACCAGGGCGGCGTCGTCCTCGGGGGTGATGGCTTCGGTGGAGATGTGGGCGGCGGTGCCCTCGGTGGTCGCAAGGGCCAGCCCGAGGACGTCGCCCGTTCCCGAGCCCCACGTGCCCTCGAGGTGTACGCCGACCCGCTCACCCTTGCTTGCATGGGCAGCGAGCCAGTCGCCGACCTGCCCGGGCTCGAGGTGGGTCATCTCCAGGGCGAAGCCGGACTCGTCGATCTCCTCCTGCGACTGGAGGGTCTCGAAGAGCCGATCGCGCAGGACGCGGAACTCCAACCCGTCGAAGAGCGTGTGCACCTCCTGACGGTCCCAGGGCTGCATGGCGAGGTCCGTGGGTGTGAGCGGGAGGTCCAGGTCGCAGACCAGAGCGTTGAGCTGGCGGTTGCGGATCACATCGCCGAGGTGTTCGCGCAAGCTGTCGCCGGCCTTTCCCCTGATCTCCTCGGCGTGGTTGACCACGTTGTCGAGGCCGTCATAGGTCGCGATCCACTTCGCGGCGGTCTTCGGGCCGACTCCTGGAACGCCGGGGAGGTTGTCGGAGGTCTCACCCACAAGCGCAGCGAGCTCCGGGTAGCGCGCGGGGGGCAGGCCGTACTTCTCCTCGACGGCGGCGGGAGTCATCCGCTTCATCTCCGAGACCCCACGCATCGGGTAGATGACAGTGGTCCGGTCGTTGACCAGCTGGAAGGAATCGCGGTCGCCCGAGCAGATCAGCACGTCGAAGTCGCCGGCCATCGCCTGAGTCGCCAGCGTGCCGATGATGTCATCTGCCTCGAAGCCGGCCTTCTCGATGAACGGCACGCGCAACGCGTTGAGCACCTCCTTGATCAACGACACCTGGCCCTGGAACTCGTCGGGTGACTTGGACCGGTTGGCCTTGTAGTCGGCGTACTGCTCGGCACGAAAGGTCTGGCGTGACACGTCGAACGCCACGGCGAGATGGGTCGGCTCCTCGTCGCGCAGGACGTTGATCAACATCGCGGTGAAGCCGTAGACGGCGTTGGTGTGCTGCCCGGTCGTGGTCGAGAAATTCTCCGCCGGCAAGGCGTAGAAAGCGCGATAGGCCAGCGAGTGACCGTCGAGCAGGAGCAGCCGGGGTCGGCTGGATCCCGGGTCGGTCACTGATGCAGATCCCGAGACAGATCGTGGGGCGGACGTGGGGGCAGGAGGTGACGCTGGCACGGATTCGACCCTAACTGGTCTCACCGACAACCGGCCGGGCGGAGGTGACTCCGCCACCTGACCCGGCCAGACGTGACGCCGCCGGACTGGGCCGCGGTGCTGGGCAGGACTCTGTCAGGCCGAGGCCTGGCGACGCCGCAGGGAGCGCCGCCTGGCGAGCACCTCGACGAGGTGCCGGTTGACGCCGCCGACGTGGCCTCGCTCTGCCGCCAGCTTCTTGCGCAGTCCAGCGACACTCGAGTGACGCACAATGCCAAGAGTGGTGAGCCCGAGCCGCGCGAAGAACCGGTTGGTCTCGCGATTGCCGTCGGTGACCGCGGTGATCTGGTTGATGTCCTTCTCCTCGGCCCACGTCAGGGCGACGTCCATCAGTGCGTGCCCGTAACCGTGCCTCCTGAACTGGGGGAGCACGACCAAGAAGGAGGTGTGCACAACCGACTCGAGCACCAGCGGGGAGATGGGGCCGCGGCTCAGCTGCATCGCGGCAACAATGCGGCCCGCGGACTCGGCGACCAGCAGGCGCTCGTCGGGGTCGGCAGCGAGGTTGGCCAGAGCACGCTGAGCGTCCCCCTCGGCACGCGTGGAGTTCATCGCGGTGCGGGAGGTCGCGGCCCAGAGCTCGAGGAGCTCGGCGGCGTCCTCGGGAACGGCATCACGGATCTGCGGTGCCTGACGTGACATGGAGTCCTTCCCTGTCCGAGGATCTTCGCTGGTGATCGACGACGAGAGACTTGTCGCAGCGAAGGTTCAACTCTAAAGGAGATGGGTGCTCCCCGGAATCGAAAACGGCGGTCGACGTCGTGACAGTCCTGGTCTGCACCACTGTCGGGGCCTCGTCTGCCCGAAGGCACGCGCAGGGTAGTCACCGACGGCATCGGCCTGGTAACGCTCGGGATCGCCGCCACGTCGGCCGCGCACGTGACCGACGAGGCGCTCAGCGACGCCGTCTGTTCCTCGGCGCCGATGCTGATCGTGCTCGGCGCCGTACGCCGTGCCGGTGCCGGGGGCGGCAACGAGACGCGCGAACGTCTCCTCCAGGGCTTCGTCATCAGCTCACTCGTCTTCTGCGTCGGCCCGCTCACGATGCAGGGGGTCGGGGCGAGCGTCCTCGCGTTGAGCGTCATCCAGGGCAGGCTGACCGCACTGACCGCGCTGGGCGCCGGGCTCGGCAGCTTCGTGCCCGATGCCCATCTCAGCGCTCTCACGGCCACCGGTGGCCT
>Ga0209587_1000399_pt1 | contig 21198 bp, 22 predicted proteins | sample NGEPerD_2_FD_184512 | JGI IMG/M metagenome (GOLD analysis project Ga0209587, IMG submission 184512) | Arctic peat soil microbial communities from the Barrow Environmental Observatory site, Barrow, Alaska, USA - NGEE PermafrostL1-D... | ecosystem: Environmental > Terrestrial > Soil > Wetlands >... | reverse complement strand
CGAGCGCGCGCCAGTCGGGCGTGGGCGCGACAAGGAGCTCGACGTCGAGGACCCCTACGAGCTCGTGGGTATGCGCTACCCGGTGCCGGAAGGGGTCGACGGCGATCGCGAGCTGGCCCGCTGCTTCGTGGAGGAGTTCGCGCTCATGGGTTGGCCTGCGGTCCGAATCCGTGAGCTGTTCACGGAGCCGAGCTACACGGGCGCACACGAGATCGCTAGCCGTCGCGGCATGAACCTGATCGACGACGTGCTGACCGAGACCTTCGGTGGCACCCCCGAGCCGGAGGAGCGGTGATGGCGAAGGTGCACAACTGGCAGCTCGGCCGAGACATGGACTACCGGTTCGACGCCGGCAACACGCAGCGCCAGTTTGCTGCGGTGTTCAACATCAACCGATGCATCGGTTGCCAAACCTGCACGATGGCCTGCAAGTCGACGTGGACCCACTCTGCGGGTCAAGAGCTCATGTGGTGGAACAACGTCGAGACGAAGCCGTATGGCGGCTACCCGGACGACTGGGACGTCCGGATCCTGGACAAGCTCGAGCAACAGAACCGGGGTGGCCAGGTATGGGACGTGTCGAGCTCTGAGCCCGTGCGCGCGCCGTACGGGCACTTCGACGGCAAGACCATCTTCGAAGCGGCCGACGGCTCGGAGCAGGCAGTCCTGGGCTACCTCCCCGAGGAGTCCGATTACAAGGCGCCGAACGCCTTCGAGGACCACGCCACGAAGTATCCGAAGCAAGGTGTCTCGCTCCCCGTGCACGACGGCTGGTTCTTCTACCTGCAGCGGATCTGCAACCACTGCACCTATCCGGGGTGCCTCGCGGCATGCCCGCGCAACGCGATCTACAAGCGCCCCGAGGACGGCATCGTCCTCGTCGACCAGGAGCGGTGTCGCGGGTATCGCAAGTGCGTGGAAGCCTGCCCCTACAAGAAGACGATGTACCGGCCGACCACGGGAACCACCGAGAAGTGCATCGCGTGCTATCCGCGCATCGAGGGAAGCGATCCGATCACCAACGGCCTACCGACCGAGACACGCTGCATGGCGGCGTGCGTGGGCAAGATCCGCTTGCAGAGCTTGGTGAAGACCGACCCGGACGGCACATGGACGCGTGACCCGTCGAACCCGATCTACTACCTCGTGCACGAAGAGCAGGTGGCCCTGCCGCTGTACCCGCAGTTCGGCACGCAACCCAACGTGTACTACATCCCGCCACGCTGGGTGCCCCGTCCGTATCTGCACCAGATGTTCGGCCCGGGTGTCGAGGATGCCATCGCCCGGTACACGCGCCCGTCGCGAAAACTTCGCGCGCTGTTGCAGCTGTTCCGGGCCAGCCAAGAGATCGCGTTCTCGTTCGATGTGATCCCCGGTCCGAGAATGAGCGACATCACCATCGGCGGGGAACGCACGGAGCTGTTCAACGACACCGTCATCGGCTTCGACCGCCAGGGGCGCGAGATCGTGCGCGTGACCGTCGACGATCCGATCTTCGAGCGTCCCGGCAAGTTGAACTCGATCTGAGCCGAGGAAGGCGACGATGGCGATCCCGAGCGAGACGTTGGGGGAGAGGGAGGCGGCAGCCGCGCGTGGTGTCGTCTACGGATTGCTGGCACGGTCGTTCGCGTATCCGTCACCCGAGCACCTCGACGTCCTGCGTGATCGCATTCGTTTCGTCGTGCGCGAGTTGGTGACCAGCGACGCCGTGCTTGATGGGCTCCTTGCTGAGGTCGCGCGCGGACTCGAGGCGTCGCTGGACGAGTTGCGCGACGCGCACGCGTTGCTGTTCACCCACATCGAACCGGTCGACTACCCACCGTACGAGAGCGCCTATTGCTCGGCCGACATCTTCCGCCAGGCCGACACGATGGCCGACGTCGCCGCGTTCTACCTCGCCCACGGGCTGCAGGTCGGCGGAGTCGAGCGTGAGCGACCTGACCACGTCGCAACCGAGCTGGACTTCATGGGCTTGATGGCGGTCAAGGAGGCCTACGCCCTCGAGCACCTCGGCTCGGAGCAGGTCGACGAGTGCCGGCGAACCCAGGATCACTTCTTGCGCGATCACCTCGGTTGCTGGGCCCCAGGTCTTGGGCAGCGCCTCGCCACATTGGCTCAGCACCCGTTTCACCGCGCGCTCGGTGCGCTGCTCGCCCACTGGCTCGAGGCCGACATGGCGAACCTCGGTGTCGAGCCTGTCGTCATGCTCGATGAGCCGATTCCGCCGACCGAGATCGACGATGGCGCCTGCGGCATCGACACGGCGTGTTTCGCGGAGGATTCGGCCGACGCAGTGCCGGTCGAGATCGGCCCGAGGCGAGAGCGGTGAACGGCCGCCGGCCAAAGCTCGGGCGCGCGCTCGGGGTGTTCGCCCTGGCAATGCTCGTCGCGGTGGGGCTCCAGGCCAAGGACGCGAACCCCGCTGTCCCCCAGACCAGCGCGCTCACCTCCGTGCGGGCCGACACCGACCCCGGCCGAGACCCGTCCGCCGGCGTGTGGGACCGCGCACCCGAGACGCAGATGGCGCTGACGGCGCAGCAGACCACTTATCCGTTCGGTGGAGGAAGCATCCCCGTCGTGCGTGTCCGCTCCCTGCACTTCCAGAAACGAATCTACGTACGCATCGAATGGGACGACAGCACCAAGGACGACTCGACCGCTTCGGTAGAGCAGTTCGCCGACGCCGTCGCGCTCGAGCTGCCCGCCACACCGGGTTCCACCGTCCCGTCGGTCTGCATGGGCCAGGCCGACAGCGGCGTCAATATCTGGCAGTGGCGCGCCGACCGGGAGAGCGCACTCGCCCGGGCAGAGACGCACACGAACGGTTACGTCGACGACGATCAGTCAACTGCCGACCGCGCCCGCGAGGTCGACAACCCGAGCGCTACCGCGCGCCGCCCGGTGCAGGATCTCGTTGCCCAGGGATTCGGCACGCTGGGCCCGGCCGAGCACCAGGCGGTCGCCGGTCGCGGCCTCTACGGCGGGAGCAACGAGAGCGGTCACTGGGCGGTGGTCCTCGCGCGGGGATTCCAAGCGCCGGGCGAAGGCCAGCCCGCGTTCAAGGTCGGCGAACGAACCGACATCGCGTTCGCCGTGTGGAACGGAATCGAGGGTGACCGCGACGGCATCAAGTCCGTCTCGGAGTTCGCGACGCTCGTGGTCTCGCGGTCGCGGGTGGTGTCGGTCCCGTCGAGCATGTGGTGGTTCATCGGGGCCGCGGCGTTGTTGCTGCTGACGAGCGTGGTGTTTTGGATCCTGCGCTCCAACTGGTTCAAGCGGGCGAGATGAACGGCAACTCGCATCCCGGACGCAACGCGCGCGCGCCTTCCGATTGGCTCGGCTGGTTCGTGGAGGCCACAGTCGCCGTGGCGGCCGTCGAGCTCATCGTGCTGCGACTCTTCACTCGGACGATCGTTCACATCCCCGGCGCGGGGGAGATCTCCCCCTTCTTGTCGACCGTATCGAGCGCGGGGAGGTTCTCGTACTACCTGGCGAGTGTCTTGCTCACCGTCACCCTGTTCCTCCTCATCGGCGCTCTCTCGCGCGCGAGTGGGCACGCGGCGGGTGCCGCGGCGGTCGCGGTCTTCGTCGCTCTGGCTACCTTGGCCCGCGCGGGGATCGTCGGAGACCTCTCCCTGGCGTTGCTGGTGTGCGGCTGCGTGTTTGCGTTGGCGGTGGTTGCCGCCCACGCTCGTCGGGGCTGGGCCCGACTTCCCGTGCTCCTCTTCGCCGTCGGGTTCTTGCTTTCGGGTCTGTACGCCGCGCTCCAGTCGCCGGTGGCAGCAGAGCTTTACTCGACGCGCACGCCGACGCTCCTCCTCTTCGGCGGCGAGACACTCGCGTTGTCGGCCGCGCTGGCAAGCCCCTTGCTGCTCGCGCGCAGGCCAGCGCGGTCCACGATCGCCGTCGGTGCCGGGGTGGCCGTGCTCTGCTCGGCCGCGCTCGTGGCGAACCCGTCCACGACGAAGATTCTCTTGCTGTGGAACTTTGGGCTCGCGGGATATTTTCCGTCGATCGTGTACGGCGCGGCCCTCGGCGCCATCACCATCACCGTGATCGGGCTGGCACGGCAGGCCAAGGTCGACACTGCGATCGCGGTCGCCCTGGTCGCCATGGGTGGAATCGGCCTGCACAGCACCTACCAGAGCGCGCTCGTCGTTGCCGGACTGGGGCTGCTCGCTCTCACCGGCCGCACCTCAGCGTCATGTCGGGCGCTCTCTCCGAGCATCGCGCCTCGAGCACGCTCGACGACCAAGACTCGCAGCGCTGCCGCGGCCGGCGATCAACGGGCAGCGCCCCAGACGGAACTGTTGCGCTGAAGTCCCTCGCCAGGCGACGATCGGAAGACGGTCTCAGTCGTTGCCGAGGAGTTCCGTCACGGCGGCGAGGGCGATCGCGAGCTCAGCCGGCGCGAGTTGCCCATTCCGGTCCGACGCGATCTCGGCGAGGATGGGCGGCTCGGCCTCCCGCGGAGCCTTGCCCGCCCGCGTCACTCGGAGCTTGGGCCATCCGGCCCCGTGGTAGCCCTCGACCAGCACGACGTCGCACGACTCGAGCCCTCCGAGTGCGAGGTGAGGATCTCCGTCGTCGAAGCCGGTCTCGATCAGGAACCGGCGACCCGGCGCCGTCCCCACAACGGGTGCCGCGCCGGCCGACGCGAGCCGGTCGGTGTCGCTCCCGGGCCGGTCGACATCGAGCCCCTGATGCGCGTGCTTCACGTAGCCGACGCGCCATCCTGCGTCACCGAGGCTCGCGACGAGCGCCTCTGCAAGCGCGGTCTTGCCCGAGCCGGCCGATCCCACGATCCCACACACCACGCTCATCGCTCGCTCCTGATCCTCGGTTCCACGGCCGCGACCTTGTGTGATGATCGCGTGCGAACGCCCGCAAGCCGGGAGGAGCCGAGAATGACCGACGATGCGGCGCCGGTGAGGTGGTCCGCCTCGTGCCGGGTGCTTCGGGGCGCCCTCGCAGCGGGGCGAAGGAACCTCAGGAGCCGCACTGCTCGAGCAGGTCGGACTTACAGCGGATGTGCGGATCGGGTGAATCGGTGGCGTCGCGGGTCCATCACCCTCTCGAGGTGGAGTGCGCGGCAACGACACTGGGGATCGCCGGCTTAGGAATCGTCGAGCGCGGGCATTCGTCCCACCGCGGTGGGCTGCCAACAGCGGAAGGGCGGACTTCGCGTTGAACTCGCACCCACCGCGGCCCGGCGAAGCCGTCGATCAGCTCGGGGCGGCCGAGCTCTGGTGAACGGTCGAAGGATCGCGCCGCGCCGGTCGTGTCAGCTGTCTGTGTACTTCTCGAGGGCGGCCGACGCGAGTTCTTCCGGTTCCTCCGAGTGCCCGGGCTCGAGTGTGCGTCAGGCGGTGGTCAACGCCTCGATCGCGAGCGCGGCGTAGGTGGCGACCCCGGCGGCCATCGCGTCCTCGTCGATCGTCATGCGGTTCGAGTGGCACGCGGGCGCCGAGGCCGCGTCTGTGTCGGGCGGGCAGACGCCGAGGAAGGCGAGCGCACCCGGGCGCTGGGCCAGCACGTACGAGAAGTCCTCGGCGCCCATGAGCGGTGATGGCATCTCCACGTAGCACCGCTCGCCAAGCGTGGCCCGGACGACACGCTCCACGAGGGCGACCGGGTCCAGGCCGTTGACTGTGGGCGGGTATCCAGGCGTGACCCGGACCTCGGCCGCCATCTCGTGCGCGGCGGCGATCCCGGTGGCGACGCGCTCGATGCCGGCGAGCGCTCGGCGCCGGGTCGCGTCGGAGATGGCCCGCAGCGTGCCGGTGAGGTCGACGTGCTCGGGGATCACGTTGTCGGTCGTGCCGGCGCGGATCTTCGTGATGGTGACGACCGCCGGATCGAAAGGGTCGATGCGGCGGGTCACGAACGACTGCAGCGCGGTCACGATCTCGGCCGCGACCGGTATCGGGTCGGCCGCGAGGTGGGGGAGCGAGGCGTGGCCGCCGCGACCGGTGACTCGGATCTGGATCACGTCGGCCGACGCGAGGATCGGACCGGGACGGGTGCCGACCATCCCGGCCGGGAGGTTTGGCGTCACGTGCAGCGCGAACGCCACGTCCACCGGCGGATTCTCGAGCACGCCCTCCTCGATCATCGACCGCGCGCCGTGGAATCCCTCCTCGCCGGGCTGGAACATGAACCGGACCGTGCCGTCGAGCTGATCGCGGCGATCGGCGAGCACCCGGGCCGCGCCGACGAGCATCGCGGTGTGAGCATCGTGGCCGCACGCGTGCATGGTGCCCGCGATCTCGCTCGCGAAGGCCAGCCCCGTGTCCTCCGGCATCGGCAGGGCGTCCATGTCTGCCCGCAGGAGCACGACGGGACCGTCGACGGCACCCCGGAGATCGGCAACGACCGAGGTCAGCGACGATCCCTGGCTCACGTCGAGCGGCAGCGGCGCGATCGCGTCGAGGACCGCCGCCTGGGTGCGCGTCAGCTCGAGACCGAGCTCGGGGTGCCGGTGCAGATCCCGACGCAGCGCGACGACATCGCCGAGCACGCCGCGCGCGGCTCCCATCAGGTCGTCGGACGTCGTCGTCGGCATGGGCGCGCCTCCTCGGGCGCCTGCAGCGTAGGGCGCGTGGTCACGGTCGCGATGGGCAGCGGAGGCCGGCGGCCTCCGCCCGGTCTGGTGCACGCCGGCTTCGACGACGTCGACGAGCAGAGCATCCTTGTTCGGGAGGTACTGGCAGAGCGAGCCGACCGACACGCCTGGCCCCGCCGGGTCCCGCTACTTGCGTGCGGTGACCAGCCATGCGCCGGTGCCGAGTGGGACGCCGACACCCGGCTCGTACCGTTCGGCGAGTGCGGCGCGAACTGCTTCGATCGCCGCGGCGCGCGCGTCGGGTTCGGCCAGGCCGAGCAGTCCGCGAGCGATGCCGGTACCGAGCAGGAAATCGATCGATTCGTCCAGGGTCCCACCCCCGCCGAGGAGGACGGTCGGCGAGAGCGGCTCGAACTCGATCTGCGTGAACCCCGCCGCATCGAGCAGCGCGGCCGTCTCGTCCGGATCCTCGAGCGCGAACATGCCCGGCCCGCCGGCTAGGCCTCCCAGGTCGGGAAGGGTGACGTGTTGCGCCACCGCGCGCCCGACCACCATGACCCATTCGTTGGCTTCGAGGCCTTGCCAACAGATGAACGCGGCCCGACCGCCGGGCGCGAGCGCACGCCGAAGGTTCGTGAACGCGGAGATCGGGTCGTCGAAGAACATGAGGCCGAACTGGCTGATGACGATGTCAAAGGCACCCTCGGCGAAGGCGTAGGTCTGCGCGTCTGCGACCACGAACTCGGCGTTGTCGATCGACGCTGAGCGAGCCCGGTCGGCCGCGACCTCGAGCAGCGGTCGGGAGATGTCGGCACCGAGCGCAGTGCGGGCAGCGCGAACCGCGGTGAGCGTGGTGGCGCCCGTACCGCAACCGACATCGAGCACCGAGTGGTGTGGTTCGAGTTGGACACTTTCGAACAACGCGTCGGTGAAGGGCGCGAGTTGGCGGTCGTATCGGTCGGCGTGGTCGACATAGTGCGCAGACTCGGCGCCGTTCCAGGCCTCGGATTGTTGCTGGTTCGCGCTCATTGCGGATCCTTGGTGGCGTCGGCCCCGGTGGGTCGGGATGATACCGACGCGACATTGCTCGACGAGTTCGGCGGGGGATCGACCGGGAGATCGCAACCCGTTGGCCGAGTCTCCTCGTAGTGGGGGGACGGCACTTCCTCGTGCGCGTCAGCCGTGGCAGAGGGCGCCACCGTCGACGACGATCTGCGACCCGGTCATGAACGACGCGCCCTTTGAGCAGAGGAAGACGACCACGTCCGCGATCTCCCGCGGTTGACCAATGCGCCCGACCGGGTGCATGTCAGCGATCGCACTTGCGAGATCCTCGTTCTCGGCCATCGCCCGCGCCACCATCGGCGTGTCGATGGCGGCGGGATGGATCGACAGCACACGAATGCCCTGGGTGGCGTACTCGAGCGCCGCGACTTTCGTCATGCCGGCCACGGCGTGTTTCGATGCCACGTACGGCATGAGGTTTGGATAGCCACGCAGGCCCGCAGTCGACGAGCAGTTGACGATGACACCGCCGCCCCGCTCGAGCATCTTCGGGATCTCGTACTTCATGCAGTAGAAGACCCCGAAGAGGTTCACGTCGAGGACTCGGCGCAACTCGGGATAACGCGCGTTCCGACCGCGCGCTGGAAGAACGCTCGAACTACTTCCGAGTGGGTGGGGCCGCGCACACCTGGCGCCGCTCGCGCTACCGCAGCGTGAAGACCCGTCGACCGCGTGATGATCACCACCCCCAAACCGTCCGGGTCACCGGGAAGCTCGGGATGACCCTGTGGGATGACACGTGAGGGGTGCATGCGTACACTTTGGCCCTGTGCAGGCGGATCGCGCATCGGACCCGCTACCCGCACGAGAGGACTCGCCACCGGTCGCCGGGGCCACCGACGATGCGGAGGACGCGGCCGGCGAGGGGGAGCGGCCGTGGTGGCGGCCCAGCCGCGCGATCGTCCTCGTCGTGGCCAGTGCCTTCGCGCTTCGCCTGGCATGGGTGGCGATGGCCGGTCATGAACCGACCGTCCTCAGCGACGCGTCCCTCTACATGCGCTACGCGCGTGAGATCGCCGCCGGTGATGGGTACATCGCCCCCGGAGTGTTCCTGAGCCCGGGCCACCTCCCCACGGCGTACCACCCGATCGGCTACCCGGGACTCCTCGGTGGCCTCTTCTGGATCGGAAACGCGCTCGGCGCACACGACGAGGCGTTCCTCGCCAATCTCCTCAACGTCGTGCTGGGCACTGCCACGGTCGGCTTGGTGTACGCGATCGCGTCCCGTCTGTTCGATCGCACCGTTGCGCTGGTGGCCGCCGGGATGGTGGCGGTGTGGCCCAACCTGATCTTCTACTCGTCGTCGGTGATGTCGGAGACCGCGTTCGCGTTCACTGTGGTGCTCGCGGTGTGGATCGCGATCGACGTGCCGTGGCCCGAGGGCCTGACGGTAAGGCGCGGTGCGGCGTACGGCTTGGTGCTCGGAGCGTCGGTCCTTATCCGCCCGTTCTCGGCTCTGCTACTGCTCCTCGCCGTCGTCGCGCCGCTGGTCGGGGGAATCCCGTGGGCACGCGTCTGGCGGTTCGCCGTTGTGGCCATGCTGGGCGTTGTGGTGGTCGTGCTTCCCTGGACGATCCGCAACGCCATCCAGATGCACGGCTTCGTCCCCGTGGCGACGAACGTCGGCGATCTGTTGTGCATCGACAACAGCCCCGGCGCGACCGGGGCCCTGAGGCACGCCGAGCAGTGTCCCGAGCCGGCGGCCTTCAGGTACTCGGCCAAGGCTGAGATCGACGCGAATCAGCGCAACACGGTGTACTCGTTGCGCTGGGCGATCAGCCATCCGGTCGTCGAGGCCTGGCTGCTCCCTCAGCGTTTCTACTACGGCTATCAGGGGGACCACGACGGTCTCGATGAAGCCTTGAGACAGCGCCCGAACGAGCGTTCCCTGATCCGCGAGCACGCCGCGCAGGTGTCGCTCATCGCCGACGTGTACTTCTTCGTCGCCCTGGCGTTCGCGGGCTTCGGTCTCGGGTGGTTCTTGTCACGTTCACGACCACGCCGGCTCTTCGTCGCGTTGGCGGCCCTCGCGCTTGCCGCGACGCCGCTCTACACCTATGGACTGCCCAGGTTCCACGTTCCGGCGTCGCCGCTCTTGGCCATCCTCGCAGCGCCCGCGGTCACGGCGCTCGCACGCGCGGTCAAGACCGCTCGATCCGAAGGTTCTGCATCGGCCGCGGCCTGACCGACTGCGCGGGCTCATGCCAACACGGCCACGACGACAGTGTTGGTGTTGGAAGGCGAACAGCACCTGTGGGACATCGCGCCCGATGGCTCGCGCGGCGAGCACCGTCTCTACGAGATCCTCGATGCCGACCAGAACGTCGTGCTCGACGTCACCATGGAGGTCCTCATCGAGGATTGGAAGGCCAACACCTGAGTCGTCGCGCACCACCAGCGAAGTCACTCGCGAGGCACTTCGCAGGCTTCTCGACGTCAGCTGATTCCGTCCACGCGCGTCTGCGTCAGTTGGAGTCCGACACCTCACTGAGTACAGGGCTCAGATCGCGATGACTTCGATCAGGTTGTCGAGACCCGCGTAGTCGTTGCGGTTACGGGTGTAGATGGGCAGTTCGGCGGAGAGTGCAGTGGCGGCGATGATGAGATCGACAGCACCTGCTCCTCGTGGCTTGCGGCCGGCGGCGGTGATAGCGGAGAAGACTCTGCCGTACGCGCGGGCCGCGTCGGCATCGAAGGGGATCGGGTCGAAGGCGGCTTCGGTCCGCTGGAGGCGGTCTTGGCGTCGGCCTCGCTCGTCGGCGTTCGTGACTGCGTGGGGCCCGGCGGCGAGCTCGGCGAGGGTGATGGTGCTGATGGCAACCTCTTGGGGAAGGTCTGACGACTCGATGTGCTCGAGGTCGATGATCACCGACGTGTCCAACAGCCCTCGCGGGGGCCGGGCTGGTCCAGTCAACGGGGTGTCGGATCTTGGTCTGCGGGGGCGTCGAGGTCGGTTCGAAGGGTCTGGTAGTCGACGCCGGGCGCGGTGCGGAAAAGTTCGATGGCAGCTTCGGCGGCCAAGAATCGGTGACGCCGTAGTGGGCTGAGCTCCCCGACGGGGACGCCGTTGCGGGTCACGGTGAAAGTTTCGCCCTCGTCGAGCTCGCGCATGATCTTCCCACTGTCATTTCGAAGCTCTCTCTGGCTGATCTCCCGACTCATGCTCCGACGGTAGCACGGCGTGCTACGCGGCCGTGTGCTTTCGTCCCGCACCGACCCAGCCGGCGGGACGCGTGCCCGCGCCTCGAGTGAGAGTGTGAAGCTCATGCGCCGCTCGCCGACGAGATCTCACGGCCCGACGCCGAAGGCTCACACACGATCGCGGAGCGTGCGGCTCGCGCACATCCGGGAGTGGCTGCGTACCGGTCTGTGGTTCGTTCCGGGACTCTTCGTGCTCGGTGCGATCAGTGTCGCGATCGCGACGTTGACGCTCGACCGACACCTGCACGACCCGGGCTGGTTGGCGTTCGGCGGCGGCGCGACGAGCGCAGAGCTGATCTTGGCCACCATCGCGACGTCGATGATGACCTTCACCGGCTTGGTGTTCACGATCACGATCGTCGCGTTGCAATTGGCGAGCAGTCAGTTCTCGCCCCGCGTGCTGCGGGCGTTCCTGCGTGATCGTGGCAGTCAGGTCCCGTTGGGGATCTTCGCGGCCACCTTCGTCTACGCGCTGGTCGTGCTGCGCGAGGTCCGCACCGGCGCGGTGGGAGCACCGTTCGTCCCGGGTATCTCGATCGCGATGGCCTTCGCGCTCGTGCTCATCAGCCTCGGGGCGTTCATCTACTACGTCAACCACATCGCGCAGTCCATACGAGCCGTGAACATCCTCGAGGCCGTCGCGCACGAGACACGCGCGGCGATCGACGAGAACTACCCACCGCTACCCAGTACCGAGCGGTCTGTTCACGCCGCCGAGCAAGGCCCGTGCGATCAGGTCGTCGTGCTCGAGCAGACGGGTGGCGTGCTCGACGGCATCGAGATCGAATCGCTCGTGGGGCTCGCCACACGCCACGACTGTCTGATTCGGATGCTTCCGGCGGTGGGTGATTTCGTTGCCCAGGGCGCACCGATCTTCGAGGTCTACGGTTCCGACGCCATTGCGGCTCGCGACTTTCTCGTGCACGTCGACGTCGGCCGCGAGCGCACCATGTACCAAGATCCGGCGTTCGGTTTCCGCCAGTTGGTGGACATCGCCGAAAAGGCGCTCTCGCCTGCGATCAATGACCCCACCACTGCGGTGGAGGCCATCGATCGGTTGCACGACCTGTTGTTGCGTTTGGCTCCACGCCCGGATCCGTCCGGACACCACACCGACGATGCCGGGCACCTCCGCTTCCTTCGACGCGTCATCGGCTGGGAGACGTTCGTGACGCTGGCGTTCGAGGAGATCCGCCAGTACGGCGCGGCTTCGGTCCAGGTGCAGCGCCGGTTGCGCGCCAGTGTGCACGCGCTGCTCGATGTCGTGACACCGGAGCGGCGACCACCGCTCGAGCGGCAGATGCGTCTCCTGGAGCGCTCGGTAGCCCTCCACTTCCCCGACCCCGAAGAGCATCAACTCGCAATCGGATCGGACGACGCGGGCATGGGCGGCGATCTTCACCGTTGAGGGGGCTGTAGGCGCTTCGAGATCGTCCCGAGTCTCAACCGAGCTCCGGCAACGATGGCAACGCCTGGCGCGCGACCTCCGGATGCTTGCCGCCGGGCCTTCACCTCCATGTCGTCGGGTTCTGGCGCGCCGCCGCGTTGGCACAGGGTTGTGTCATCCAATGGTGTTGATGGTCAGTGAGAGCACGTCGGGACGGGCGTAGTGCCCGGTGGGGTCGAACGCTCGGCGGCCGGCGGCGATTCGATCGAGCTCGAGGTTCGCGGTGACAGTGCCGGCTTGGCCGACGAGAGGTCCTGCAAGGATCTCGCCGCCGGGCGCGACGATGGTGGTATTGCCTCTGGACATGAAGTCCTCAGCATCGCCGTAGATCTCGGCGGCACCGGGAAGGTCGCGGGGCACGTCGCAGCCGCGGAGGTACGCGGTGACGCCGGCCACGAACACCTGCCCTTCCTTGGCGATATGTCGCAGCGTGGGAACCCATTCGTCGCTGTTGTCCCATGTCGGGGCGAGAAGGACGTCGATTCCCTTCTCGTAGAGCGCGGCGCGGGCGAGGGGCATGTAGGCCTCCCAGCAGATCAGGGACCCGACCCTCACCCCGCCGATGTCAACCACGGTGAGCATTGGACCCTGGCCGTTTGCCCAGACGAGCCGTTCAGCACCGGTGGGGACGAGCTTGCGGTGTAGCCCTGCGGTCTCCCCGGCGTCGTCGATGTAGACGACGGCGTTGTAGAGCGCGCCCGATGAGCTTCGTTCAGTGATCCCCAGGGCTAGCCAGACCCCGGCGGCCTCTGCCGCGGCGCGTGCCTTGTCGAGTGCAGGACCGGGGATCTCGACGGCTTGGTCCTGGAACCGGGCATACCAGTCGGCATCGCTCCAGGGCTTGTGGCGCCAGAGCCAGTCGGGATACCCAGGAAGGAAGGACTCGGGGAACACGACCAGGTCTGCTCCGTCGGCACCTTCCCGGGTGACGTGGTCGGCCACGATGTCGAGGGTGGCCTCTCGATCCAGGTAGGCGGGGGTGGCTTGTACGGCGGCAACGCGGAATTCTCCTCGGGTGGTCATCGGGTCGCTCCGGCGATCACGAGCTCACACGGTCCGTTGAAACCGTCGTTGCTCTCGTACTGGCTCAGGGCGGTTTCGATCTCGTTCCACACGGCGTCCTGGTCGTCGGTGCTCATGGCGCCCAGCATCTGGTGGAGCGCCCCGAAGGACTCTCGTTCGAAACGGACACACTCGGCGGCCGATGAGAGTCTGACGGGCGCATTGATGACCTCGACGACGATGTCGTGGAAACCCGCTCGGGTGAGGTCCTGCTCGAGCACCTCGGGGACGGCAAGGCTGAACGGTCCGGGCTGACCTGGTTCCGGGGCGGGAAGCTGCGCTCGCTCTCGAATGATCGAGACCGGCAGGGAGAAGAAACCGTTGGTGGCTGCGCTGGAATAGGTCACGGTGGCGAACCGGCCGCCGTCGCGGAGCGTGTGGTGGATTCCGGTCAGTGCCTGGTGGCGGTTCGGGAAGTAGATGAGGCCCACCCGGGAGATGGCGGCGTCGAAGGTTTCGGCGGGAAGCTCGTGGAGTTGTTCGCCATCGAGCTCGCGGGTCGAAAGGTTCTCCAGCCCGGCCGTCTTCGCGGCTCGGGACGCGTGCGCCAGGATGGTGGGTGACAAGTCGGTGGCCAGGACCGTGCCCTCGGGGCCGACGCGGCGCCCCGCAGCAATGCTTTGGCCGCCGGCTCCAGCAGCGACATCGAGCACCCGGCTTCCGGTGCTCACGCCGGCAAGGTCGAGCATGCGCTCCGTTGCCTCGCCGAGCCACGCCTCGAGCAGCGTTGCCCAGTCGTTCCAGCCGCCGGCGTAGTCCTCCCACTGCTTGCGGGTGGTGGTCTTGTACTGATCAGCGTCAAATGCCACTGGTTCGTCCTTCTGTTGGCGAGGTGTCATCCTTGAGGCGCCAGTTGCTGGCATTTTTCCGCCAGATTCGGTCTGGCGATCGGGGGGGCGCGAAGAAGAAGGGGTGAAGTGACGCAAGCGGGAGAGGCCGGGATTGTCGGTCGGGTCGAGCCGCTCCGTCGCGTCGGCCAGGCGATCTCGGCATCCGCGCAGGGTCACCGTTCAGCGGTGCTCGTGAGCGGCGAGGCCGGCATCGGCAAGACGTCACTGATCAGGGCCGCGATCCACCCCTCGACCGCTGACGCGGTGATCGCCGGCTGGGGTACGTGTTGGCACGGTGAAGGCGCCCCCGGGTTCTGGCCCTGGATGCAGGCGTTCGGTGACCTTGTCCGGGCCGTCGGGCTGGACGCGGCCGTGGCGGCCGCGGGCCATGACCGCGACACGCTCTCGGTCGTGATCCGTGATCTCGGTCCGGCGGTGGAGACGACCGATGATCCTGATCGACATCGGCTGTTGCTGCTCGATGTCGCCGTGCGTTGGTTGGAGGCGTTGGCCGCGGACCGGCATGTCGTCATCGTGCTGGACGATCTGCAATGGGCCGATTCCTCGACGTTCGACCTGCTCGACCATGTGATTGCTGCGCCAGTGACGGCCCGGCTGGTGGTGATTGGCGCTTACCGCCATGACGAGCTCGACCATGACGCCCGGGCGCGGCTGGCCACCGTCGGCTCCCATGCCGACCACGTTCACCTCGAGGGGCTGTCCGTGGAGGGAGTCGAGGAATTGGTCGGAGCGATCTGCGACCCGGCGACCGCACGCACCCTCGCCCCTGAGCTGCATCGACGAACTGGGGGCCACCCCTTGTTCGTGAGCGAGCTCGCAAGACTGCCCGAGCTCGGTGCAGGGGGCCAACTGCCGACGGTGGTGACTGGTGCCGTCGCCCGTCGACTGGAAACCCTGCCCAACGAGAGCCGGCGAGTGCTCGAGGCGGCAAGTGTTCTCGGGAACCGGCTCCTGCCCGATGTGCTGGGGTCGGTGGTCGATGAGTCATCGGCTGTGATCGTTCGCCGCCTCGGGCCCGCCATCGACGCCGGGCTCATCCGGACCGCTCCCGGAGACGAGCTCTGGTTCACCCACGATCTCTTTCGCGAGACCCTCGTTGGCCACCTCGACGCTACCGACCGGTCGGAGCTTCATGGCCGAATCGGCGACGCCCTCGAGGCGCGCAATGCGCGTGGCGCGCCTGTCCCTCCCGGCGACCTTGCCGGCCACTTCGCACAGGCGATCAGAATCAGCGATCCGGCGCGGGCCATCCACTGGGCTCGCGAAGCCGCGGTTGACGAACGCCGACGCTCCGCGTTCAGCGAAGCTGGCGGACACCTTCGCCGCGTCCGCCGCGCCGCGCTCGACGCTGGGTGGAGGATCGAGCCCGAGCTCCTCGTTCGGCTCCTGATGGACGAAGCTGACAACCAGGCACGCTCTGGAGATCCTGACGTTGCCCGCGGTCTGCTCGTTGAAGCGGCAAACGTCGCGCCCGGCTCGGAGCAACAAGCAGACGTGGCTCTGGCGGTTCAGCGACTTGGCGCCAAGTTCGCGGCCCCTCGCGACGAGATCATCACCCAGCTCGAATCGGCGCTCACAGCAGTGACGGGCGTCGATCTCACCAGGCAGGCTCAGCTCACGGCGGCATTGGCTCGAGAGCTTCAGCACTCGGTGGCCGAAGATCGCCTCAGAGCCGGCGCCCTCAGCGAACAGGCGCTTGCGCTCGGCCGAGAGTCGAATGACGACGCGACCCTCGCCGCGTGCCTGCTGGCTCGCCATGACGCCCTCTGGGGGCCGGGCACCGGGGTCGAGCGAAGTCAGCTCGGCCACGAGATTGCAGTCGTCGGAAGTCGGCTTGGTGACACCGACCGTCTCGCTGAGGGTCTGATACTCGAAGCGAACGGACTGCTCGAGTCCGGTTCAGCGGGCTTTCGGTCAGTTCTCGACCGCTGGTTCGGACTGCTCGAGACACGCGACGAACCCCGCGACCGCTACATGATCGCGACCCGCCGCGCCGCCCTCGCTCTGCTCGAGGGCGACACCGACCAAGCCGAAGCGCTGATGCATGAGGCGGCACGGATCGGCGAGCAGATCCACGAACCTGACACGGGCAACGTGCTCATGTCCCAGCGGGTCGCACTTGCTCGGGCACGCAACCATCCCGACGAGCTGACAACCCTCGCCGCAGACGCGGTCCGATGGTGGACTGGAGCCCCCGTCCTCGCCCATGCGGTCGCGGCGGGCGCCTCTGCAAACGCGGGCGATCTCGAGGCTGCGGCTCGCGAGGTCGCCACGGTGGCTGAGTCCGGAGGCTGGCACAGCGAAGGCTCCTATTTGAGGTCGGTCCTCGTCGCCCACCTGGCCGAAGCGGCTACCGCGCTCGGTGACACGGAGCTGTGCCGTGAGTTGCTCGCGGACATCGAACATCTCACCGACAGCTGCGGCGTCAACGGCGCCGTCGTGGCCTTTGCCGGTCCGTTCGCCCACACCGCAGGGATCCTCGCCGGTGCACTCGGCGACCACGACTACGCCAACACGATGCTCCGCCAGTCCATTGACATTGGGCGACGGCTCGGTGCCAACGTTTGGGTCCGCCAGGGAGAAGCCGCCCAACGCTCGATCGCCGGACACGGAGAACGCCGCGGCAACGACGTCGGCGAGAACCCCGACGTCGACGTGGCCTCACTGACACGGACCGGGAGGATCTGGTCGGCTTCGTGGCGAAGCGAACACGGAAGCCTCCCGCATGTCAAAGGACTGGCCGACATCGTCGTTCTCGTACGCCATCGAGGTCAGGAGGTGTCGGCGCTAGAACTCGCAGGCGGCGCGTCGACCGCGGCTGGCAGCAGCGATGAGCTGATCGACCTCGAGGCTCTCGCGGCCTACCGAAGTCGCCTCGACGAGCTCGGGGCGGAGATCGACCAGGCTGAGAGTGACGCCGACATCACACGAGTGGAAAGCCTCGAGCAGGAGCGCGAGCAACTCCTCGCTGAGATCCGCCGTGCCACCGGCCTCGGTGGTCGGCTTCGCACCAACGCCAACGACCCCGCCGAACGGGCCCGCAAAGCGGTGAGCGCCCGCATCCGAGAAGCCATACGTCGACTCGACGCCGTCGCCCCGTCACTCGCAGCACACCTGGACCGGTCAATCCAAACGGGCCTTCGATGCTCGTACGCGCCTGCCGGCGAAGATGCCGCAATCCGCTGGAGCGTCGATGGCTGAGCCTCGATCGACCGAGGAATACGACGAGATCATCCGGAGGATGGGTTTCCGCCCGGCCGGGCCGGGCGTCTTGTTCCACTGGGTGACGACGGTGGACGACGGCGTGCGCGCTGAGCACGCCGGTCGCCTCGGCACGGGGGCCGTAGGGTAGCGGTCCATGGCCGCCGGTCCTCCGCTTCCCGAGCACCCCGAGCTGTGCAGCATTGCGGAGGCGCTCGAGACCGCCGCGATCTCGGGCGAGATTCTCGATGCGCAGTGGCGCGTCGTGTTCATCTCGAGCGAGGAGGCACGCATCATCGGCGTCGAGCCTTCGGAGGTCGGCCGCTTCTACGGCAAGGGCCTCCCGCGTCGACAACTCGAAGACGGCAACTACTGGGCGACCACCGACGACAGCAGCCGCGATTGGTGGAAGCTCAACGTACCGATCATGCGCACCTATCTCGATCCCGACGACGACGTGTTCGAGACGGTATTCGGTCCGCTCGCCAAGGCCGCCGCTCGCATCGAGCCGGGGGAGCTGATCCGGGCCTGGTCCTCGACCCATGCGTTTCCCGACGACACGGGGCTGCGCACTTCATGGTTGGGTGACGTGACGTTCTTCGACATTCGAATCAACAACGATGCGGGCGAGTTCATCGGCGTCCTCCGTCTCGCAACACCCGACGCCCCCGACAGCCTGCTCGCGAGATTGGCGCGCGGCGACCGGGCGATGCACGAACGGATGGATGCTGTGATGATCCCGGCGCGGCGACCGGCGAGCATCCTGTTCGCCGACCTCGAGGCGTCCGGTGAGCTGTCGAGGCGGTTGTCGTCGCGCGGCTATTTCGAGCTGGTCGGGCACCTCACCGACCTCATCGACTCGCAGGTCATCAAACAAGGCGGGATCGTCGGGAAGCACGCAGGCGACGGCGCTTCCGCGCTCTTCCTGGTCGAACAGCTCGGGAACTCTGAGTCAGAGGCCGCATCTGCCGCGGTGCGAGCGGCGCGCGCGATCCGGGACGCAGCGCCGGAGCTGGGTCCCGACGACATCGACGTCCGCGTGAATGTGGGGATCCACTGGGGCGCGACGCTCATGGTCGGTCAGGTCGCGACGGGTGGCCGGCTCGAGGTCACCGCGCTCGGCGACGAGATGAACGAAGCGGCGCGCATCGAAAGCGCAGCCAAGGGAGGCATCGCACTCGCCTCGAAACACCTGCTCGAACGGCTCGAACCCACTGACGCCGCCGACCTCGGTCTGGATACCGACGAGATGGCCTATCTGACGGTCGGCGCGTTGGACGGATCCAGTGACAAAGCTGTACGAGACGCGGGCTCGATCTCGGTGACCGCCATCTGAGGGGTCGGCGAGTCATGACCCCTGGGCCGCTGCCGTGGTCCGCGCGTGCCGTGTTGGTTGGAGCGTCAACATGTGTTGACGGCGTCGGTGAGATCCCGCAGCGTGTCGAAGTGGACATCGAGGCGACCGCTCGAAACAGCGGTGTCCCTGATGACGACATGGCCCACGCTTACCGACACCACTGGAGAGCTCACCCGAGCTGTGATCGCCGCCCGTCGCTCGAACCGTTCTTGGTCCGAGATCGGCGCGATGCTCGGCGTCTCGAAGCAAGCAGCGCAACGCAAGTACGGCCGCGAGATTCGGGTCGCCTAGCCACCACAGGTACGGGCACGTCGGGTCGAAGGAGGAGCTGATCCGGCCGTTCACGCCCCAGGTTTCGCTCCGGTCATGCGCGCTACGGTTCGCGCATGACCGAGCCGCTGATCATCCGTCTCGACGAGGTCTGGCGCGACGTCGCGACCGTGTGCGACGGCTTGACGAGCGCGCAATGGAACACGGCGACGGAGTGTCCGGGCTGGACTGTCCACGACAACGTCGCGCACATGATCGGTACCGAGCGCATGTTGCTCGGCGAGCAACCCGCGTCCGGCACGGTTGACATCGGGGACTCGCCGCACGTGCGCAACGACATCGGCAAGGCCAACGAGCAGTGGATCGCGACCTATCGAGGATGGGACGGCGCGAAGCTGCTCGACGAGTTCCGCGCGGTGACCCGGCGTCGCCTCGACGTCCTGCGGGCGATGACCACCGCCGAATGGGAGCACGAAGGCTTTACGCCCGAGGGGCCCGGTCCTTACCGCCTGTTCATGGAGATCCGCTTGTTCGATTGCTGGTACCACGACCAGGACATCCGCGAGGCGCTCGACCGGCCCGGATTCCTCGACGGTCCGGTCGCGGATCTGTCGGTGGGGCGGATTCCCGCGAAGGCGCTCGGCTACGTAGTGGGGAAGGAGGCCGGCGCGCCGGCGAACACGACTGTCCTGTTCGAGATCACGGGCGCGTCACCGATCCTTGCTGCGATCGCCGTGCCGCCCGAGGGTCGCGCCGTGTTGCTCGACGCGCCACCGGATGCGCCGACCGTCAGCATCGCCATGGACCGCCGCACGTTCACGCGTCTCGCGGGTGGGCGCTGGAGTGCCGAGCACGCGCGCGCCCACGGGACGGTGCGCATCGACGGCGACACCGACCTGGGCAACCGCGTCGTCGACAACCTCGCGTTCACCATCTGACCGCGCGTCGATGAACGCGCGGTAGCCAAGTTTGGAGACGAGCCCACGCGCGGCCTCGCGGGCGCCGGTTCCGACGATCCTGTCTCTGGTCGTTCTGGACCCATGCTTGGCACCCCGGCTTCTCGAAGGGGTTGCCGGCACGGCGCGAGCGCGCGAGTGTTGCCTCCTCACTACCGAGTTGATAGGGGCTCACCATGCCGAAGTTCATGTTCAGGGCGTCGCTGGCACCGGAGGGTGTCGCCGGGGTTCTTGCCGAGGGTGGCACGGCGCGTCGCACGGCCGTACAGAGCGCTATCGAGACCTTGGGTGGCACGCTCGAGGCCTTCTACTTCGCGTTCGGCGACGACGATGTCGTGGGCATCTGCGAGCTCCCTGACAACGAGACCGCGGCCGCGTTCGCATTGGAGACCTCGGCGTCGGGCCGGGTCTCGGTGGCAACGACGGTGCTGATCACACCTGAGGAAGTCGACCGGGCTCGCGAGAAGAAGAGCGGTTGGCGGGCACCGGGGGCCTGACCGGAGGCCGCCGCGGTCGGTTGGAGCCGGCACCGTTGTCGCCTTCGCTCCCGGATGCGACGGCCACCGCGCGTCCAAGGATTCATGTGCTACAAGGAAGCACATGTCTGAGGTCGGGATACGAGCACTCGAGCAGAACGCCTCGGCCGTTGTCGCCGACGCCGTGTCCGGTGAGACGGTCACGATCACGGATCGGGGCCGTCCGGTCGCCCAGATGACGGCGATCCCGGCCTCACGTCTTCTCACCCTGATCGAGGCTGGCCGGGCTCGACGAGCGCGTCGCGACATCGTGGATCTGCCGGCGCCGGACGAGGGTCCTGATGTGTCGGCGGCGCTGTCGGAGATGCGAGACGCCGAGCGGTATTGACGTGGCGTTCTACGTCGACACCTCCGCGTCGGTGAAGCTTGTGGTCGCCGGGGCGGAGACCGAGGCACTGCGGTCCTGGCTCTCGGCACAACCGAGGGACCCGGTTGCGTGTGATGTCGCGCGAACCGAACTGCTTCGCGCCATCCGGCGTGTCGCTCCTGATCGCGTGGTGCGAGCACGCGCCGTCCTCGACGCGGTCACGCTGGTCGAGGTCACGACTGCGATCTTCGAGGCAGCCGGGCGGCTCGATCCCACCATCGTGCGAACCCTTGATGCGGTGCACCTCGCGGCTGCCCTCGACCTCGGCGACGATCTCGATGGCCTCATCACCTACGACGAACGGATGGCATCTGCGGCCG
>Ga0209587_1000397_pt1 | contig 21206 bp, 18 predicted proteins | sample NGEPerD_2_FD_184512 | JGI IMG/M metagenome (GOLD analysis project Ga0209587, IMG submission 184512) | Arctic peat soil microbial communities from the Barrow Environmental Observatory site, Barrow, Alaska, USA - NGEE PermafrostL1-D... | ecosystem: Environmental > Terrestrial > Soil > Wetlands >... | reverse complement strand
CTGTCCCCCACCTGGGATCCCGGCGGCGAGGCAGTTCAGCATCGTGGTCTTGCCCGCCTGCGTTCCCCCGGCAACCACAATGTTGAGGCCGGCCACCACTGACGCTTCCAAGAACTCCGCCGCCGGTGCGGTGAGGCTGCCCAGCTCGACCAGATCACGCATTCTGGCGGCACGCACGACGAACTTTCGAATATTCACCGCGCTGAACCCCCGCGAGATCCCTTCGAGCACGACATGCAGTCGATGCCCGTCCGGAAGCATCGCGTCCACGAACGGCTGGGAAAGGTCGACCCGACGACCGCTGCTCTTGAGCATCCGCTCCACGAGCTCTTGGACCTGCGCGGCATCGAGGATGGTGGTGGTCAGCTCGTGCTTGCCGCGGCGGGCGACGAAGACCCGCGTCGGGTCGTTGATCCAGATCTCCTCGACGGTGGGGTCGTCGAGGTACCGCTGAAGCGGCCCGAACCCCGAGACCCGGGCGACGAGTTCCTCGACGACAACCACCGGGTCCGCCACCGGCAGCACAGCGCCGGTCAGGCTGCGCTGGTCGTGCTCCGCGACGAGACCTTCCGCGATCCGGCCAACCAGGCCGGAGTCATGCTGCGGGTCGATGGCCTCGCGACGGACCACGTCGCGCAGCTGCGCGTCCAGGGTCTCGACCAACTCGCTGTGGGAGTCGGCATGCATCAGGCTCATGGCCGCGCCGTTTCAGTCGTCGGGATGTGGCATCTGCGAGTCTTTCCCAGCGCATCCGACTCGGCCAGTCCTGTCGACGAGACCTGTGGACAAACCCCTGCTGCCTCGTGCGAAGCCAAAGGCGTTTCGGCTTCGGAGGTTACGCGCACGCGTTCGCCGGTACAACGCAGAAGAGAGCAGCGGGCCACGGCGCTCGCTCAGCGAGGCTCAAAGTTTTACCGAGACCCGCATGTCGCACGCACCTTGTCGGACTGGCGCAGAGAGTTGTGCTCCTTCGCGGCCCCCGAACCTGGTCCCGGTGCCCGTCGAGCGGCCATCGACCAGGAGGCGTTCTGGCTTTGCGGAACTTCGTGCATGGGACAACGCCTACGGAAGTCGAGGTCTACTTTCGGCTGCGGTGATGCGATCTACTCCGCGGGCGAGACTGACTCTTCGACCCTGCGCCGCTTCATCGTGGCGCGGTCCCACCGACCGCCTTGATCTGCACGGGGGTGCACCGCAACATGGCCAAACCGATGGGAGTGCCAACTTCGGAGTGGCCACAACTGCGCACTGGGTCGATTGTGGCCGTGGCCGGACGGCTTCGCCGCCGATCCAGAGTTCGTTCCCTGCATCGACTCTCTGTGCATCGCCAGAATTCCTTGTCGATGGCCGTCGTCATGACCACCGCCTTTCGCATAGCTGCGCGTTCTCGGCGACCCTTGCCTTACCAAGGTGAGTGCGTCGGGCCAGCAGATCTACGAAAGGGACACCGCGTGTTCACCTCCTGCCCACCCAGGACGTTAAATTCGTCCGTACGGACGATTTTGCGCCGATTATGGCGAGTTCCGTGTGATTTTCGTCCGTACGGACGATTTTGCCACCTCGGTCGCTTCGCGGACTCCCAGCAGTCCAGGTGATACCTGCGGATAAACCCCGCACACCAGCTGATCTGCGTCCGGGCGGCACTCGTGATCCATCCGCGACAGGCCTTCGCGAGCCACATCAGCGCAGCGACGGTGTGCCGCGGGCTCCGCTACCGGTTCGACCTGCGCTATCCGGCGCTCAAGCTGCTCGTGGCGTACGACGGGCGTCAGCACCGCGAGGACCAGGACCAGTGGGATCACGGGCGCAAGGACTGGTTCGACCACAACGGCTGGATGCACGTGCCGGTGTTCTCGCGCGGCATCTACCGCCGCCCGGGCGAGACGCTCGAGCGGGTCCGGGTCGCGCTGAAGAGCAGGGGTTGCACGACATTGCCACGGGTGCTCGCCGATGACTGGCGTCGGTACTTCCCCGTGCGGCGCTGAGGCGCCCGTCGTACGCCCTCGGAGTCCTCACCTCGCGATATCCGGTCGCGGCGACCGAATATCGTGAGCACCTTCGCCGATGGCTCGCGATACCCGGTCGTGTGACCGATTATCGTGACCCGGGCGCGGTGACGCGGTGTCCCCGGTCGCCAGGGTTCACACCGGGCTTCTTGCCGCAGCGCGTGGCCGGTGAACAGGAGACGATCACCTCATGCTGTCTGGCAGGACTCCGGCGAACCAGACGCACGTCGCTTGGGCCGCGTGGTCGCTGAGTCTGCTGCTGCTAACGACCGGCACCTGGCACTTCGCGTCGCCGGCCGGATTCGAGCGGATCGTTCCCGAATGCCTGGGCTCGCCGCCATTCTGGGTCTACGCCAGCGGGCTGCCGAACTTGCCTGTGCCGCATTGCTCGCCTTCCGCCCGACGCGACGCCTCGCGGGCTGGGCGTGCGTGGTCCTGTTCATCGTCGTGCTCCCGGCCAATATCAAGATGGCTCTGGACTCCCTCAGCGGCGATGGCAGTGCGCTCATCGCCTGGGTCCGCCTTCCGCTGCAGATCCCGCTCGTCCTGTGGGCCCTCTACATCGCGCGAGGAACCCACCGCCAGCCGCCGACCTAGGGGTTCTGGGGTGGCGGGGCCTGCACGCGAGTGGATGCGGTCCGCTCGACCAGGGTGGTCCGGGTCGAGCTGGAGGACGTAGCCATCGCCACAACCTGTCGCCGGTGCTGGTCCTCGAGACCGGCGACGCGCGCCGACCTGGCGTGGTCATACGACTCTGCGACGCCTCAGCCGCTACCGTCGCCGCGATGGTCGCCTTCTACAACGCGGCGGTCGGTTGACGCACTTCTTTCGGTGACAGACGCTGCCGGGAACGTGGCAGCGCTGGGGACGCCGGACCGAGCTAGGCGCCCTGTGCGGCGTGCTGCTGGTCTGAGAGGGCATGAATGCGGTGTACGGCGGCGCGTTCCACCAGCACGGGCACGAAAGTTCTGATCGGGCGCCCATCGAACTCGTGGTGATAGGTCGCGACAACCTGGTCGACCGTGTCCGCTGGGACCCCAGGAAAGCGGACGTGCAGTCGTTCAGCCAGCTGTGCGACGGCCTGATCCTCAGTCTGTTTCATGCCTCCAGTCAACACCCGCAAGACCACCGTTACAACGGGACACTGGCCACTCCCAACGTACTGAAATCGAGCTCTCCTGACGTGTCTGTGCTTGGGCTAGAAGAGGTCCGGACCCTGATGAGACGCACCCACTCGTGGGACGGGCAGTGAAGGGTCTTCGCGCTGCGCCATCGGTCACCGACCACCGCCGACCACCGCGACGTGTTCGGCTGACTGTGCGCCAACACGCACCCGGGCGACACCACGCGTTCACCGCTCGGGGCAACTCTTGACCCATGCGCGTAGCGATCGTTACGGAGTCCTTCCTGCCGCAGGTCAACGGCGTGACCAACACCGTGCGCCACACGGTCGACAGGCTGCTCGAGACGGGTCACGACCCGCTGGTGATCGCACCCGGACCGGGCACGTGCGACTACCGAGGTGTCCGCGTGATCCGGGCCCGGTCGATGAGCCTGCCGGGGTACAGGTCCTTCCCACTCGGCCTCCCCGACTCTGCGGTCGAGCGGGCGCTCGCCGACTTCGCGCCCGACGTGGTGCACCTGGCCTCACCGATCATGCTCGGCGCCGTGGGTCTGAGAGCCGCCCGCAAGCTCGATGTCCCGACCGTCGCGGTCTACCAGACCGACATCGCCGGCTTCTTCCGTCAGTACGGGATCCGGGCCGAGGCGATCGTCGGGCGATGGGTCCGCCACATCCACCGTCGCTCCACGAGGACGCTGGTGCCGTCGCGTGCCGCCCGCGCCCAGCTCGAGGCGATCGGTGTCGAGAACCTGCACCTGTGGGGCCGCGGCGTCGCCCTCGACCTGTTCGGCCCGCAGCACCGCAACGACGCCCTGCACGGCGAGTGGGCAGAGCAAGGCGGCGGCGAGGGCCCGCGGGTCGTCGTCGGCTACGTCGGCAGGCTGGCCCAGGAGAAGCAGGTGCGACGTCTTGCTGAGATCACCCGGATTCCCGGGGTCAAGCTCGTGGTGATCGGCGAGGGGCCAGAACGTGCCCGGCTCGAGCGGAACCTGCCCGATGCCACGTTCACCGGGTTGCTGCGCGGCGCCGACCTAGCACAGGCCTTCGCCTCGCTCGACGTGTTCGTGCACACCGGCGAGGCCGAGACGTTCTGCCAGACCATCCAGGAAGCCCATGCCTGCGGAGTCCCCGTGGTCGCGCCGGCCGTCGGCGGACCGTTGGACCAGATCGAGGACGGCAGGACCGGTCTGTTCTACGACCCGAAAGACAAGCAGGCGTTCCGTCGGGCGACGGCGACACTGGTCGGGGACGAGCTGCTTCGCAGGAAGGTGGCTCGCAACGCCTTGCGCAAGGTCGAGGAGCACACCTGGGAGAACGTCGTCGACGAGCTCGTCGCAGTCCACTACGCGGCAGTGGTCGCCGCGGTCCCCGAGAGGGACGCGGCCTGAACAGCGTCACCTTGGTCGCGGACGTGCCTGCGCCGACCTCCTCGCGGTGGCAACGGCTGATCGTTCGTTCCGCATTCACGGTCGGGAGCATCACCGTGTCGGGTCTGGTCGTGCGCCAGTTCTTCAGGATGCAGGCCAGGGCGGCTCGCGGCACGATCGGCAGCACACTGGGCGAAGCGGCGCACGAGGCGGACCGGCTGTACAAGAAGAAGTACGGCCATCCCGTCGAGCTGCTGCTGATGGGAGACTCCATCGCCGCGGGCCTGGGTGCCGAAAGGCCCAAGGACACGCTGGGTGCCCAGCTTGCGAGCAGGCTCGCGAAGCGCGCCAAGCGCTCCGTCAGCCTGTACACGGCGGCACGGGTCGGCTCGGAGACCTCGATGCTGCGCGACCAGCTGGCCTGCCTGCCCGTCGGCTTCGTGGCCCATGTCGCGGTGATCGTGGTCGGGGGCAACGACGTCACACACCGCGTCAAGACAGCCGAGTCCACGCGTCACCTCGCGGAAGTGGTGGGCGAGCTGCGCGCGCGTGGGACGCAGGTCGTTGTCGGGACGTGCCCGGATCTCGGAGCCCTGTCCGCCGTACCGCAGCCGCTTCGCAGCGTGGGAGGACGAGCGTCTCGCCAGCTCGCCGCCGCACAGCGTCAGGTCGTCACGGAGTCGGGCGGGCGGGCGGTGTCGCTTGCGGATGTGGTCGGACCGTTCTTCCTGGCGCAGCCCGACCAGATGTTCTCCCTCGACCGTTTCCACCCGTCCAGCGCCGGCTATCGCCGGACCGCCAAGGCGATACTCCCGAGCGTGCTGGCAGCGCTCGGACTCGAGGACAACGTCCCCTTCGGGCACCATCCACCGGCCGTCAGCATCCCTTCGGCATAGGTCGGCGTGCCGCGAAAGCCGACCCCTCTCACCCCATGCTCACCCTGGACGACCGACTGCCTTCACCCACCTTTCATGCAACAGACATCCAACACGGCAACCAGCGTCGGACTCTGCCCAACTGTCTGACCCAGCCTGTGGACATGGACCAAGACGAGAACGAACTGCGGATAGGGGTCATCGGCTGTGGCTACCTCGGGGTCACCCACGCGGCATGCATGGCAGAACTGGGATTCGAGGTCGTCGGCCTCGATGTCGACGTCGCAAAGGTAGCGGCTCTCAACGACGGCAACCTGCCGTTCTACGAGCCAGGACTCGAGGCCCTGGTCAGACGTGGCCTGGAGTCGGGAAGGCTTCGCTTCACCGCGGCGTACGACGAGGTCGCAGCGTTCGCGGACGTGCTCTTCATCTGTGTGTCGACACCGCAGCGGGACGGGGACTACGCCGCCGACCTCTCGCGGCTGGACGCTGTCGTCGAGACTCTCGCGCCCCTGTTGGGCAGAGCCGTCCTCGTAGTCGGCAAGTCGACCGTCCCGGTGGGCACGGCCGTGCAGATGGCCAACCGGTTCCACGAACTCTCCCCGGCGCGCGAGCTGGTGCATGTGGCCTGGAACCCTGAGTTCCTCCGGGAGGGCTTCGCCATCGAAGACACCTTGCGGCCGGACAGGATCGTGCTCGGCCTGCGCGACGGGAGCGACGACTTCGCGGAGAAGACGTTGCGGCAGGTCTACGCCTACGCCCTCAGCCAGGGCACACCGATGGTGGTCGCGGACTATCCAACGGCCGAGCTGGTCAAGGTGTCGGCCAACGCCTTCCTCGCGACGAAGATCTCGTTCATCAACGCGATGGCGGAGGTCTGCGAAGCCAGCGGCGCCGACGTCACCGTGCTCGCCGATGCGATCGGACGCGATGAGCGGATCGGACGCAACTACCTCAATGCCGGCCTGGGAATCGGCGGTGGCTGCTTGCCGAAGGACCTCCGGGCCTTCATCGCCCGCGCTGGCGAGCTCGGCGTCGGTGACGCGCTGATGTTCCTCCGGGAGGTCGACGCGATCAACCAACGACGCAGGCAACGAATCGTGGACATGGCCACCGAGCTGGTTCGCCGTCCGTGGCCGGGCACGCGAGTGGCGGTGCTGGGGGCGGCGTTCAAGCCTGACTCCGACGACATCAGGGACTCGCCCGCGCTCAACGTGGCCGGCCGGCTGCACCTGCTTGGGGCGCATGTGCGCGTCTACGACCCACGAGCGATGGACAACGCCCGCCGGTCCTGGCCGACGCTCGCCTACGCCGAGTCGGCCCAGGAGGCCTGTCACGACGCCCACATCGTGCTCCTGCTCACCGAGTGGGAGGAGCTGGTGGCCATTGACCCGCTCGCCCTGCGCGACCACGTATCGACGCCGATGATCGTGGACGGCCGGAACGCTCTCGACCCGTCGGCATGGCGGGACGCGGGGTGGGTCTACCGCGCACCCGGTCGACACTGAGCGTCATCTCGCGCCCGTAGCCCGTGCCCCCTGTGCAAGGGGCCTGTGCAAGGCGCCTGCGCAATTCCGTGTGCGATTCCTGGGCGACGCGCAGGGTTCCGCGGAGGTTTTTCGACACGACACCCGCAGTATCGGCGGTCGCCAGGCTGATTCGCGACTGTGGCGCCATGCCTGGCTACGTCCGGTTCGCGGCCCTCGGGGACAGCACGACGTACGGCATCGGCGATCCAGTCCCGAACGGATGGCGTGGGTGGGCTCGGTTGCTCGCGGATGCGATGGGGCAGACCCACGACGTGTCGTTCTGCAACCTTGCGGTCTCCGGCGCCACCGCTCCCGTCGTACGACGCGATCAGCTCGACGACGCACTCGCCCACCGGCCCGACCTCGCATCGCTGATCGTCGGCGTGAACGACACGATGCGCTCGAGCTGGGACCCGGTCGATCTGCGCACGGACCTGCTCACCTGTGCCGAGGCGTTGCACGGGATCGGCGCGGTGTTGATGACCACCCGCTTCCACGACCACGGCGCCGTGCTCGGCCTCCCCGGAGTTCTGCGGCGCCCACTGTGGCGGCGGATCGAGCACGTCAACGCGGTGTACGACGAGATCTTCGAGATGTACGGCGGAGTCCGACTCGATCTCGTGGGCCGACCAGAAGTCGGCGTACGCGACTTCTGGTCGGTGGACCGGCTACACCCCTCCGAGCTCGGGCATCGCCGACTGGCCTACGGCTTCGGCGCCCTGGTCAAGGCGCTGGGTGTCGAGTTCACGCTTCCCTCGCTCGCTCTCCACGGCGGCCTGCCGTCCACACGGTGGGCAGACCTGCGCTGGATGGTGACCGAGGGTGCCCCTTGGATGGGCCGTCGCGCGAAGGACCTCGGGCCCTGGGCGGCTCGCCGGGCGATGCCCGAGCTGCGGGTCAGTTCGGGGTCTCGTCCACTGTCTCCTCGCACTTGACCAGTCTGGATGACCTGAGATGTAGCGGACCGTGTCGAAGCCCCGGCCGCAGCGGATCACGTCGCGATCCGCATTCTCGGGATCGGAGTAGTACACCAGGATGACGTCATCCCCGTCACCGGCCGACACCCAGTCCAGGCCCCTTTGCAGGCTGATCCGATCGTTCCCCCCGCCACCGTAGTAGTTGTCCGCGTGGTCACCGCCGGAGAGCTCGTCGTTGCCGGGGCCACCCCACATGCTGTTGTTGCCGTTCCCCCCTTGGATGTCATCGCGGCCTGGGCCACCCAGAATGGTGTCGTTGCCGCCAGCCGGGACGGTGCTGTCGGCACCTCTGCCGAGAACCAGCCGGTCGTTGCCCGGTCCCCCGTCCACATCGTCGTCGCCGCCGAGGGACCAGATCTTGTCGCCGCGAAGGCCGCGCATGTGGTCGTCGGCGGCCGTGCCCTCCAGGCGGTCAGCGCCCTCCGTCCCGTTGATGAACGCGGCCGCGGCCGGCGCCGCCAGTGTGGTCGACAAACCGAGCACAAAGGCCGATGCAGTGATCTTTCGTGAGAGTTTCATGGTCCCGCTCCCTACTCATGTGCCACCTCGATCGGTGGACGGACACCAAGCATCCGGGTGGTCGAGAGAGTGGGCCAGTGCAATCAGAACGCGTTCTGAGTCGTGGGTTGCCGTTCTGTGGCAGGCTGGCTGCTTGATTGCCAGGGGTACGGACGCTTTGCAAGCGTCATAACGCTTGTAGAGCGTCCACACCTCCTGCAAAGTTGGGTGTTCTGCACTCGCGCGCGCTGGCCCGTCGGAGTCGCTGCGGGCTCAGCCGACAACGGCAACGGGGACGCGCTGGACGAGGTTGTTCGCGAAACCGCCGCGGTTCCACGGCTGGTCGGTCGGCTGGCTGCGTCCGCTTCGGTCGGATGCACGGACGGACAACACGTAGCTGCCGGCGGTGGCCTCCCACGTCCACGTCCACCGTGCCCATCCCCACCGGTCAGGTGCCGGCTCCAGCGTGGCGGAGTCCCAGGTGTCGCCGCCGTCGATGCTGACCTCTACCCCGTCAACGGGGGCCCACCCGGACCAGGCCCGACCCTCCACGGTGGTTCGGCCGGCGCGCAGCACGCGGGCGCGCGACATGAAGTCCGGAAAACCGGGAGGCACGAGCAGTGCGCGCGGTTCGATACGGGTCAGCGACACCCCGGGCTCGTCCGGCTGCTGGCGGGTCCGGTAAGCGCGCATCTGGTAGCCGTCGAACGGCTCGGCGACGACCTCGATCCGGGCGAGCCACTTCACGTGCGCCATGCCGTACCAGCCGGGAACGACGAGGCGCAGCGGATAACCGTGCTGGGGAGGCAGCGGGGCACCGTTCATCTCGTAGGCCAGCAGGATGTCCTCGCCCATCGCCTCAGCCACCGGGAGGCTGCGCTGGTAGTCCTGCTCGACACCCCGCTCGATCCCGTGGTCGGCTCCGGTGAAGACCACCTCGACGGCACCGTCGTGCACACCTGCCTCGCGGAGCAACGGCGCCAGCGGCGTCCCCGTCCATCGCGACGTGCCCACCGCCTCCACCAGCCATGGTTGGCTGACCGGGCGCGGACTCAGCCGAGCCCGACCGTTGCCGGCGCACTCCATGGTCACGACTCTCGACTCTCGTGGCCGGCTGCGGAGGTCGTCCAGGTCCAGCGACAGCGCGGTGTCGACGAGGCCGTCGACGAGAACCCGGAACCCGGCCGGGTCCACCATCGCGATGTCGTAGTGGGTCAGCAGGTAGTGCAGTCCCGGCGGCGTGATATCGAACCGCAGCGCCTCCAAGGGCAGACCGTGGTTGCGCGCGGCGAGCTGGAGCTCTTCTGCCGAGATTCCTTCGTCGGGTTCGGCCACGCGAGACGGCCTGCTCACCGCATCGATATCCAGGGGCACAGCATCCTCCTTCAAGCCGACCCCATCGTACGGCGACCGCGCGCAAACGCGCTTGCTGACGTTTCAGCCCGCTGAGACACTCGAACATGGCCTCTCTGGTGCTCGACCCTCGGCTGGCTGGCTCGTTCACGATCTCGCCGGCCAGCAGCACCCACCTTGCCGAGGTCTATCACCTCACGGTGGCGGAGATGTCAGCAGTGCTCGGATACTGCTCCGACACGGAGGAGGACGTCCGGTCCTGGCTCGAGCCTCCGTCGGAGGCGTCATCGGCGCAAGTGCTCGTGCGTGACAAGGCGGGCACCCTCGCTCAGTGGTGGGGCGCACTCCGGGCTCCCGGCGATCCGCGCTTCGAAATGTGGGTCCACACCGATTCCGCCGTTTCAGAGGCGGACGGCGATGAGCTCACGAGAGTCGGCTACCAGACAATGCTCGCCTGGGTCCGCGACGCCGCCGGCACGGAAAGGAGCGACGACGTCCTGGTGCATTCCGGGTGCATCGCCGGCGACGAGTCGGCGTGGCGGCGGCTGCAGGAGGCCGGCTTCGTTCATGAGCGCACGTTCTGGGAGATGAGAGGTCCGGTCCCCGAGCATGCCTCCGCGGCGACTCCCGTGGAAGGTCTGACCCTCAGAGCGACCGAAGACCAGGCCACGGTTCACCAGGTCATCAACGAGGGGTTCGCGGAGCACTGGGCCTTCGAACCCAGCACGTTCGACGACTGGTTGGTCCTCGAGGAGGCCGCCGCCGGCTACGACTCCGAGCTGTGGTTCCTGGCCGAGATCGACGGAGCCCCCGCGGCAGCCATGATCCTCAGCCGGAGGTCCGCAGCAGACCGTGGGCTCTACATCCAAGAGATCGCGACGCTGAAGGTCTATCGCCACAGGGGCATCGCCTCATTGTTGCTCCGGCAGGCTTTCGACGTCGCTCGCTCGGAGGGCTACGACCACGTCGTCTTGCACGTCGACAGCGACAGCACCGACCGAGCACCCGATGTCTACCGCAGGGCAGGGCTCGACGTCCGGCACGCGTTTAACGCCTGTGTCCTCCGACTCGCACCCTTGGGTCCCACCGACTCGGCGTGATCCCCCTCGCGCAGAAGACGGCCCTCAGACAGCCGACAGGGAATCACCGAAGATGTCGCCGTCGGAGTCGACCCGGGCAAGCATCTCGTCCAAGTCGCACTGCCGCAGGGAGCTCTGCTCCTGCGCCCCCCTGTCAACCTCGTCCCAGGTGCGGGGGGTGGCGACGAAGGGCGCATCCCTGCCGCGCAACGAGTACGGCGTGATCGTGGTCTTCGAACCGGTGTTCTGGCTCCAGTCCAGGAACACTTTCCCGGGCCGCAACGACTTCGTCATCTGCCACAGGACCAGCTCAGGTCGTTCGCGGGAGAGCTCCTTGGCGATCTCGCGAGCAAGGTCACGGACCTGGTCCGCGTTCAGCTTCCCCGGCAGTGCGGCGTACAGATGGAGCCCCTTGCTGCCGCTGGTCACCGGCGCCGAGGCGAGCCCGCGTTCCTGAAGCCGCTTCCGCACCAGCAGCGCCACCTCGCAGCACTCGTACAGGCCTGCCGGCGCGCCCGGGTCGAGGTCGATCACGAGACGGTCCGGGTTCTTCGGCCGGCTGTGGCGGCCCACCTGCCACTGGTGCACGTGCAGCTCGAGGGAGCCCAGGTTCGCCAGGTAGGTCAGCGCTGCCAGGCCATCGATGATGGGGTAGGTGATGGTGTCTCCGCCTCCACGCGAACCGCCCGAGGGCACGGACACGGAGCGCAGCCAGTCCGGCGCACCCGAGGGCAGGTTCTTCTCGAAGAACCGGTTCTCGGCCGTGCCGTTGGGCCAGCGGATCCGGGTGACCGCGCGGTCGGCCAGATGGGGCAGGAGCACGGTCGCGACCCGGGCGTAGTAGTTGAGCACCTCGGCTTTGGTGGTGCCCGTCTCCGGGTACATCACCTTGTCCAGGCTGCTGATCTTCAGCCGCCGCCCGTCCACTTCGACCATTTGGTCCTTCTGCGCCACCGGCCCTCACTTCCCCGCGAGGTCCGGGGCCGAGACGTCCGCAGCCGAGGTGGCCGTGGGCAACAGGTCCGCGGGGGAGAGGTCGGGGCGCACGCCCTGAAAGCTCGGCTGGCGCAGCCGTCCGGCTCCCGTCACGCCCAGCGCCCGAAGGTCGACGACCACCTCCGGGCGGACCCAGACGGTGCCCGTGGCATCCACCCGGGGCACCTCGTCACAGAACGGCGACGCGTCGAAGTGCAGCGGCTCGAGCAGTTCCTTGAGCCGGGGGGCGATCCGGCCCGCGATACCGCTGCCGACCCGTCCGCGGTAGCTGAGCCCTGCCGGCGTCGGCGCGCCGACCAACAGCGCAGCGAGGCGGGTCTCACTGTCGGTCTCGTAGCGCCAGCCGCCCACCACGTAGGACGCAAGCGGCCGGTTGGGGAACTTCAGCCAGTCCTTCGTGCGACGTCCGAAGTGGTAGCGCGAGCCGAGCTTCTTGCTGACCACGCCCTCAAGTCCCTGCAGAGCGGTCGCCTCGAGCAGCATCTGTCCGTCGTCGTAGGTCGCCGGCACCTGCCAGTGCACGTCGTTCAGGTGCAGGGACTCCAGCTCCGCCCGTCGTGCCGACAGGGGCTCGCCGGAAAGGTCGCGGCCGTCCAGGAGCAGAAGGTCGAAGACGATCAGGGTCACCGGGTTCGACCGCGCCAGCGCCTGCGCCTTGTTCGCACCGTGCACATGCATCCGCTCGGCAAGGGCGGCGAACGTGGGCACGCCGTCGGCTAGCGCCACGACCTCGCCGTCCAGCAGCATCTGGTGGCCGAGCAAGGCGAGACCACTCAGCTCCGGGAAGCTCACCGTCACGTCGTTCTCGTTGCGCGACCACACGGTCACGACCCCGTCGCGCACCTCGGCGAGCACACGCATCCCGTCCCACTTCACCTCATGGGTCCAGTCCGGACCGACGGGCACCGACGTGCCGCGGCTAGCCAGCATCGGAAGCATGGGTACATTCTGACCTAGACCACGATCGAAGGATGATGGAGGCTTGCCCTATGCGTGCCATTTGGAAGGGCGCGGTGTCGTTTGGCCTGGTGAGTGTTCCGGTCAAGCTCTACGCCGCCACGGAGAGCCATGACGTCTCGTTCCGCCAGGTCCATGCCAAGGACGGCGGACGGATCAAGTACCAGCGCGTCTGCAGCATCGACGGCGAGGAGGTGGCCTACGCCGACATCGCCAAAGGCTACGAGACCGACGACGGGCAGATGGTGATCCTCGACGATGACGATCTGGCCGACATGCCGTCTTCAAGCAGCCGGGAGATCTCGGTGGAGAAGTTCGTTCCGAGCGACCAGATCGACCCTCTGTTGCTGGAGAAGTCCTACTACCTCGAGCCCGACAAGGCGGCCGCGAAGCCCTACGCCCTTCTGCGCGAGGCCCTCAAGGAGGCCGACCGGATGGCGGTCGTCACTGTCTCCCTGCGCACCCGGATGTCGACCGCGGTGCTGCGAGTGCGCGACGACGTGATCGTGATGCAGACGATGATGTGGCCCGACGAGGTCCGTGCGCCAGACTTCGCCGATCTCGATGCGACCGACGGCGCCGCGAAGCCACAGGAGCTGAAGATGGCCAAGCTGCTGGTGGACACGCTGGCCGGGGACTACGACGCGAGCGACTACGAGGACGACTACCGCGGGGCGGTGGAGGCGCTGGTGCAGGCCAAGCTCGACGGCGGGGAAGTCAAGCGAGCCCCCGAGTCCAAGGCGTCGGCCGGTGAGGTCGTGGACCTGCTGGCCGCGCTACAGCGCAGTGTCGATGCCGCCAAGTCGACGCGGGGCGAGGCGAACGATCCCGAGAACGAGGCAGCCGACGAGACTGCCGACGAAGCTGATTCGGCGAGGAAGAAGAAAAAACCCGCCAAGAAGAGCACCAAGAAGTCAGCTGCTAAGAAGACCGCCGCGAAGAAGGCGAGCTAGCCGACACCCTGGCAGACAAAGGAGATTTCCCGGCACCTGGTGCCGGAAGTTCTCCTCAAACTCCGGCGATGGGGCCGGAACCTGCGTCGACGGGGCCGGAACCTGCGTCGATGGGGCCGGCTGCCGCCGCTGAGTCGGGAAAGCGACGGGCACCGGCGTGGCTGATCGCGTCGGAGAGCCGGGGGGCGACCAGGTTCAGAACCTCGCTGACGTTTCCGACGACCGTGTTGATCGTCAGCGGCCTGTCCTCGAGAGCGCGTACGACCCGCGCGGCCGCCCGGTCGACGCCCATCGCGGGCGAGTGCCTGTAGGCGTCGGTGGGGCCGATCATGTCCGTGCGCACCAGCGGCAGCCGGACGTTGGTGAACGTCACGCCGTCGCCGTAGGTCTCCCGTCCCGCGATCCGGCTGAAGGCGTCCAGGGCGGTCTTCGAGGCGATGTACGCCGCGAACTTGGGAGCCTTGACCTGCACTCCCCAGGTGACGACGTTGACCACGTGGCCAGAACGCCGCTCCACCATCTGCGGCAGCAACCCGAGGATCAGGCGGACGGGAGCGAGGAAGTTGATCGCCATCGTCCGCTCGAAGTCGTGGGTCCGGTCGTAGGACAGGGCGAGGGAACGGCGGATCGAGCGGCCGGCGTTATTCACCAGCATGTCCACGCCGCCGTGGTCGGCCAGCAGCTCTCGCACCAGCGCGTTCGCCGCCACGGCGTCGGTCAGGTCGCACGGGTAGACGAACGCCGCACCGCCGCGACGCTCGATCCGGTGTGCCACTCGTGCGAGCTCATCGGCGCGTCTGGCCACAAGGAGAGGCACCGCTCCCCGCGCTGCGACGGCGAGGGCCGTCGCCTCGCCGATGCCTGATGAAGCGCCCGTGACGAGGACTGTCCTGCCGCGCAACGGGCTGGGCAGGTTCACACCGGGCAGCCGGGCCGCTCCGCGGCGTACCCACGCTTTCGGGGTGAGCAAGAGCGGTCCGCTCATGACTCTGCTCACGACAGGGTCGGCCGTCGCGCTGCCCAGGGGCGCACTTCCTCGAGCTGGGCGGCCACGCCAAGGATGGTCGTCTCGTCGTGGGGCCTTCCCACGAGCTGCACGGCCAGCGGCAGACCGTCCGCGCCGAACCCCACGGGCACCGACGCGGCGGGATTCCCCGTCACGTTCCACAACGCTGTGTAGGCGATCATCGGTGTCGAGCGCAACGCAGCACGAACCGTCCCGACTCCGTCGAGCACTCCCACTTCGGGGGGCCGGTGCGCGATGGTCGGCGTGAGCAGCAGGTCGTGCTCGCCGAAGACCGCGTTGGCCTTCGTGGCCACCTTCTCCCCCTGTCGGATCGCCCACTCCACCAGGCGAGGTCGGACCCAGGTGCCCAACCGCAGTGTCTCCCGCGTGCGCCGTTCCAGGAGGTCAGGGTTCTCCACACCCTCGGCCCCGACCTGGACTCCGCCGAAGAACTGCGGCACGAAAGCCGCCGTCGGGTCGGGATATCCGGGGTCGACCTCCTCGACATGATGGCCAAGGCTTTCCAGCAGCAGGGCAGTTGCTCGCACGGCCTCGACGTGCTCGGGAGCCGGGCGAATGCCGAGCGTCACGGGCTTCGTGGACCAACCGATACGCAGCGGCCTCGTCGGGGGGTGCACTGCGTCGACGAACGTGCTGGTCGGGTCCTGCGCCCGAAACCGGTCGGTCGGGCTGTGACCGCCGCGGATCGCGTCGTAGATCAGCGCGCTGTCGAGCACGCTGCGCGTCAGAGGGCCGATCGTGCTGAGCGCCCACCACGCGTGCTGGTAGGGCGCAGTGCTGACCCGTCCGCGCTGCGGCTTGAGCCCGAACACCCCGCAGCATGCCGCAGGGATGCGGATGGAGCCACCGCCGTCACCGCCGATCGCGGCCGGGACAAGAGCGGCCGCAACCGCCACGGCAGTCCCGCCGCTCGACCCTCCTGCCGACATCATGGTGTCCCACGGGTTCCTGGTCAGGCCCTTAGCCGTGGACTCGGTGAACGGCCACTGTCCGAACTCCGGCATGGTCGTCTTGCCGACGATGACCGCTCCTGCCGCGCGCAACCGCCTGACAACCGCGCTGTCGGCGACCATCGCGGTCGAGTTCGCGCGGCCGCCGAAGGTGGTCACCTGGCCGGCTACGTCGAGTTCCTCCTTGATCGCGAAGGGCACGCCGTGCAGCGGGCCGAGCTCGTCGCCCCTGGTTCGTGCCGAGTCCCGGCTGTCTGCCTCGTTCCTGGCCGCTTCGGCCATCACCACTGAGAAGGCGTTCAGGCTGCGGTCATGGGCAGCGATCCGCGTGAGGTAGGCATCGGTCAGCTTCCGAGCCGAGAGATCGCCTCGGCGAACGCATTCGGCGAGCTCGGCCGCGCCGGCGAAGAGTACGTCGTCATCCATGTCACCCGACGCTACCGTCCGTGTGAAAACGCCTGGCTGCGCAGGTCGAAGGGTCAGAGAATCAGGCCGACACGGGTCGACAACGGATGTGGCATAGATCACAGTAGAGGTGGGTAGGGAGACCAACAGCATCTCATCGGCTGACGAGGAGAACCCCATGGCCGGAGTGGAGACAGGTCGGATCACCACCGACATACCCGCGCGAATGGACCGCCTGCCCTGGTCGCGATTTCACTGGCTGGTAGTGGTCGGTCTCGGCACCGTGTGGATCCTGGACGGTCTCGAGGTCACGATTGTCGGGTCGATGTCCGCCGCGCTCGAGCCGGAGGGCCGGTCTCGGGCTGAGCAGCTTTGACGTCGGGATCGCGGGCGCCGTCTACGTCGCCGGTGCCTGCATCGGCGCGCTGTTCTTCGGGCAGCTGACCGACAAGCTCGGACGCAAGAAGCTCTTCCTGATCACCGTCGCCGTCTACACCGTCGCCACCGTCGCCACCGCGTTCTCGATGAACCCGACCTTCTACTTCGTCGCCCGGTTCTTCACCGGCACCGGCATCGGCGGTGAGTACGCCGCGATCAACTCTGCGATCGACGAGCTGATCCCGGCGAAGTACCGCGGCCAGGTCGACGTCGCGATCAACGGCTCCTTCTGGATCGGCGCCGCAGGCGGTGCGCTGCTGACCATTCCGCTGCTGGACCCGACGCTGGTCGACCCGGCGTGGGGCTGGCGAATCGCCTTCGGGCTCGGCGCGATCCTTGCGGTGGGAATCTTCATCGTCCGGCGCCACGTTCCGGAGAGTCCCCGCTGGCTGTTCATCCACGGCCGCGAGGAGGAGGCCGAGCAGATCGTCCGCGGCATCGAGAAGTCGATCGTCGACGAGTCCGGCAAGGACCTGCCGACGGTCTCGGAGACGATCACGATCCGCCAACGCAAGTCCATCGGCATCGGCCTGATCGCCAAGACCGTGTTCACGCTCTATCCCAAGCGAACGATCCTGTGCTTCTCGCTTTTCGTCGGACAGGCGTTCCTCTACAACGCCTTCTTCTTCACCTACGGCGACACCCTGGGCACCTTCTTTGAGGTGGAGCAGGTCGGCTGGTACATCGCAATCTTCGCCGTGAGCAACTTCATCGGGGCACTGGTGCTCAGCCCACTGTTCGACTCGGTCGGGCGGGTCAAGATGATCGCCGGGACCTACATCCTGTCCGGGGTGTTGCTCGCTGGGACCGGCTTCTTCCTGGGCTCGACGACTGCGGTCACGCTGACGCTGATGGGCTCGATCATCTTCTTCTTCGCCTCCGCAGGCGCCAGCTCGGCGTACCTGACGGCCAGCGAGATCTTCCCGATGGAGACCCGAGCGTTGTGCATCGCGTTCTTCTACGCGATCGGGACGGCCGTCGGTGGGATCAGTGGTCCGCTGTTGTTCGGTGCCCTGATCGAGAACGCCTCCGAAACCATGGACATCACCCTGATCGCTGTCGGCTACTACATCGGAGCGGTGCTGATGATCGGTGGAGGTCTTGCGGAGGTCTTCCTCGGCGTGAAAGCCGAGGGTCAGTCGCTGGAGAGCATCGCCGCGCCGCTCACCGCGGAGGACGCGTCCGGCCCGGACAGTGACCGCAGGACGCCAACCCCAGCCTGACACTGTTACCAGGAGGTAAACAACGATGCCTATGCCCCCACCGAAAGCCAGCACCGAGGGCCGGCGCGACCGCCAGGTGTTCCACGAGATGGGTCAGGTGATCCGCGCACTCGAGTTGGAGGGACCGCAGACGCCGGAACGTCTGGCGGAGATCGTCGGCGCCCGCTACTGGGAGAAGGACCGGTTCGACCGGTCCCTCGCCTTTGCGGTCGCTGATGGGCTCGTAGTGCGAACCGCCGAAGGCACACTCGCTATCACCTGAGATGTCAGGTGCTGCCGCCGCACCTTCTCAGTGCCAGCACGGTCAACGACCGGGCGACCCGCACCAGCTCGTCCAGGTCTATGTGCTCCTGCGCGCCATGGGCTACCCGGATGTCACCGGGGCCGTAGTGCAGCGTCGGGATGCCGCCGATGCCGACGTACAACCGCAGGTCGCTGCCGTAGACCTCCGCGCCAACCGGTGGCGGACCCTGACCCGTGGTGGCGACCACAGCACCTCGGACTTCGGCCACCAACGGGTTGTCCCGGTCGATACGCCCACTGGCGAACTGGCCTCCGGGCCAGGTGACGATCGGACGGTTCTCACGTAGCCAGGCGTCCTTGGCGCTCGCTTCGGCGACCGCGTCCTCAAGCGCGAGCCTGGCCTGTCTCGGGTCCTCGTCGAGACGCACGCCGAGACGCCCTTCGGCGCTCAGCTTGTCCGGGACGTTGCTCGCCCACTCCCCCGCGTGGATCATCCCGACCGAGAGGGCGTACGGCAGGTCGCTACCCGCGAACAGGGGGTCGGGGTCGACGTTGCGCGTGGTCTCCAGGTCGTTCAACGCCTGGTAGATCGGCAGGAACGCCTCGAAGGAGCTGAGACCCTCGAGGCGCATGCTGCCGTGCGCGGACCGTCCGAAGACCTCGATCCGAAACGTGAGCGCACCCGCGGTCGCCGTGACGATCCGCCCGCCGGTGGGTTCGGTGATCACGGCTGCGTCACCGCGATGGCCACGGCGCAGCGTCGCGAAGGCCCCGAGGCCGCCGTCCTCCTCCCCGATCACGCAGTGCACCGCCAACGGGCGCTCCAACCTCACGCCGGCGGCACGCAATGTGTCTACGACGGCCAGGTTGGCTGCCACCCCTGCCTTCATGTCGCACGCACCACGACCGTAGAGCACACCGCCGTAGATCGACGCGGAGAACGGGTCAGCACCCTGCCACGTCTCCGGGTCTCCCGGCGGCACGACGTCGAGGTGCCCCTGGAGGATCAGCGCAGGGGTGTCGTCCTCCCCGGGTGTGGTGCCGACCACACCCAGCGCCCGCTCACGGGGCGCCTCGGACCCCGGGAACCAGGGATCCGCCTCGAGTTCGTCGAGGTCGATCTCCCAGCGGTCCACGACCTGGCCCGACTGGCGCAGGATGTCTGCGCACATGTCCTGCACGTCGCATTCCGCCTCGCTGCCCCCAACGCTCGGCACGCGGACAAGCGCAGCAAGGTTCTCGATCAAGGAGTTCTCGTCCAGGTGATCGAGGACGGAGGATTCGAACGCCGAGAGTGCCGCATCAGCCATAGCAGAAAGTGTGTCCTAGTCTGCGTCCCATCGGAACAGCCGCGCCGAGACCACGCCGATGACCAGGGCGAAACCGAGCAGCACCAGCATCGAAGAAACCGACCTGCCGTTAGGGGGTGGCCAGCAGAGAACGGACCACACGTAGGCCGACCGAGAGTCGAGCGAGGTCGGCCCGGCTCTCGGCGCAGATCTCGTCGAGGGTGTCCACTGCGCGGGTCACGACCACCTCATCGGCCTTCTCCCAGTCCGCGACCCGCGCCGGTGCGGGCTGGTCGGCCGAGGTCTTCGCGAGGACCTGGGCGGTGAGCTGGGCGTGCACGCCGTGCAGCTCGTCGCGAAGGGCGGCTCGTGCCATCGTCTGCCACCGGTCCTGGCGCGGAAGGGCGAGGATCTGGCTGACCATCGCCGGAAGCCCGAGTTGCTCTCCGATCGTGAAATGCACACGGGCCACCTCGAGGGGGTCGACCTCGTCACGGCGTGCGGTCTCGACAACTCCGAGGATGGCGTAGGCAGGCGGAAGACCGGCCACCTTTGTGGCCAGCTCCATCGGGACTCCCCTGGAGGTCAGGGCGTCGCGACGTCTCTCGAAGGTGTCCAGCTCGCGTCCGGTGAGCAGCTCCGGAAGCGCTTGCATCACCTGCTGGGAGGAAATCTCGAAGCTGTCGACGATCGAGTCGCTATCCAGAGGAGGCCGACGGTTGTTGACCAGCCAGCGCGAGGCGCGTTCGACCAGGGTCCTCGTTTCCAGACGCATCCGGGTCTGCACGGCGGCATCGATCTGGTTGTCGTAGGAGCCGATCTCCTCCAGCAGGGCACCTGAGCCGAAGATCTCCCGGGCCAAGAAGTTCGCGCGGGTCACCTCCGCCGCCGATGCGGCGGTCTCACTGGTCAGCCGGTGGAAATAGGTGATCCCGGCACCGTTGACCAGGGCATTGACGATCTGCGTCACGATGATCTCGCGGCGCAGCGGATGCTCCTCCATCTGCTGGCGGTACTCCTGGCGCATCTTGGCCGGGAAGTAGGCGAACAGGTCGTTGCGCAGGTGCGGGTCGTCGGCGAGGTCGGTGTCGATCAGCTCGTCGGCGAGAACGATCTTCGTGTAGGCCAGCAGGACCGACAGCTCCGGGGCGGTCAGGCCCTGCTGCCGCTCTATGCGGTCGGCCACCTGCTTGCGGCTGGGCAGGAACTCCAGCTCACGGTTGAGCAGCCCCTGCCGCTCGAGCCGACGGATCCATTCCTCCTGGACGTGCAGCAGCGAGTCGGACTGCTCCTCCGCGTTGGCGAGCGCGAGGTTCTGCTCGTAGTTGTCCACCAGGACCTGCTCGGCCACTTCGTCAGTCATCGAGGCGAGCAGCTCGTTGCGCTGTTTGCCGGTCATGTCGCCCTGCGCGACGACCCGGTCGAGGAGGATCTTGATGTTCACCTCGTGGTCGGATGTGTCCACACCGGCGGAGTTGTCGATGAAGTCGGTAGTGATCCGGCCGCCGTTGGTGGCGTACTCGATCCGCCCCCGCTGGGTGAAACCGAGGTTGCCACCCTCGCCCACGCAACCGCAGCGCAGCTGGCCACCGTCGACCCGGATCGGGTCGTTGGCCTTGTCGCCGACATCGGCGTTGGTCTCGCTCTCGCTCTTGACGTAGGTGCCGATCCCGCCGTTCCAGAGCAGGTCCGCCTCCGCCATCAAGATCGCGCGCATGAGGTCGGTGGGTGGCAGACCCGTCACGTCGTCCTCGAGCCCGAGGACACTGCGGACCTCAGCCGAGATCGGGATCGACTTCTGGCTTCGCGCGTAGACGCCACCGCCCGCCGAGATCAGCTCCCGGTCGTAGTCACGCCAGGAGGATCGGGGGGTGTCGAAGAGTCGACGACGCTCGACGTAGGACGCTGCCGGATCGGG
>Ga0209587_1000396_pt1 | contig 21248 bp, 27 predicted proteins | sample NGEPerD_2_FD_184512 | JGI IMG/M metagenome (GOLD analysis project Ga0209587, IMG submission 184512) | Arctic peat soil microbial communities from the Barrow Environmental Observatory site, Barrow, Alaska, USA - NGEE PermafrostL1-D... | ecosystem: Environmental > Terrestrial > Soil > Wetlands >... | reverse complement strand
ATCCCCACCCCCTGCGGATGGGTGCTGGGAAAGGCCCCCCAAGAATCACGCAGGGTGGCTACAGGAACCTGAAGCGCCTCCGCGAGTTCCTTGAGATCGTCGCCGGCTCTGCCCCAAAGGACATCTGACCCCGCCAGGATGACTGGGAATCTGGCCTCTTGCAGTAGCGTGAGGATATCTTCGACTGTGCTCTCCGGACAGGTCACCGCAACTGCAGGGCGATACTTGGAAGGAGAGAGAGGCTCAAAATCCACCGCTCCCTTGGAGGCATTGCTGAGAATGGCCAGATGAACCGGTCCCCTGGGGGGAGCCAGGGCGATGCGAAAGGCTTTGCGCATCATCTCCGGGATCTTCTCAGCCTCATGCACATAGGCGCTCCACTTGGCAATAGGCTTGAACACAGCCACCTGATCAAGCTCATGAAAGGAGTCTCTCTCCAGTATCTCCTGGTCATGGATCCCGGTGATGGCAATCAAGGGAGTCTTGGCCTTATACGAGGAGGCAATGCCCCCAACCAGATTCATCGCTCCGGGGCCAACCGTGGACAGGCAAACCCCCACCTCCCGCTTGGCCCGAGCATGCCCTTCGGCCATGAAGGCCGCCCCCTGTTCGTGCCGAGCCATGGTCGCCTCAATCGGGCTTTGATAAATCTCATCCAGCATGTCGATGATCTGAGAACCCGGAAGGTGAAATACCTGCTCCACGCCCCCCTCTTTCAGAACCTCAACAACTGCTTTGGCCCCGGAAATAACAGCCATTCAACCCCCCTCTTGGTCTTGAGGGCCATAGGGCCCTCCGGTACCCACAAGCGCACAGCTACCCCAGATATGCCTTCGGATGGAGAGCATCCGCCTCCGCAACGACAGCCGGTCTCTACTCAAGACCAGTAGCTTCCGATCTTACCATTGTTCCTCTGCCCCCCGTCTCCAATCATGGGAACAGTCAGGTGTGTTCCGTTGTTGGGGACATGATTCCCCTCTCGTACACATTATCGAGCACCACGAGTCCCGTCAAGATGTTTACCGCGGAAGGGTTGCTGCATCCACAAGGGCGGGTCGGCCTTGCACTGTTACCACGTGAATAGCCTGTTCAAGGGCTGCGCCCAACTCCTCAGCTGTGTGGACGGGACCTTCTGCGTACCACCCCATGGAGCGGACAAACTTCTCAACATCATCTGAATGATGTATACGCAGCACCGGTTGAAAACTGAACAATGCTGGAACAGTTCAGGTTTCTACGAGACTCTTTGCGTCCTGGGGAACAGGCCCAGAGGGGAGGAGATTCAGCATGATGTGCATGATCGGACGGAGGTGCGGCGACTTTGTCGAGAGAACAAACCGATAAAGCGGATAGCTGAGAAGCTCGGTATGAGCTCGACAACAGCCTACCGGCTTCTTTCCGTGAGGGCTACGAGGGTGGAATCACCATTCTGAGGGACCATCTGGCTAAGGTGCACCCGAGTTTTCTGCCACCCAAGCCTATCAGCGCACCAGCTACCTACCCGGAGAGATCGTGCCACTCGACTGAGGAGGCCTCCTCTGAGGGGCTTCCCGCGCGAGCATACCGCTCGCACTGAGTCTACACCCTTATGGCAACCCTAACCCACTCAGCCACCCACGCCTGTGTATTTGACTTCGGAAAGACCTTGGCCGATCTTCTTCCCGCGTTTCTGGGTTAGCTCACCCGGCTGGGCGGAATTCCCCAGACCGTCATTTCCCATAACGACTCCTCACTTCTTCATTCGGGCTACGGCTGGCGGGCGAAGCTTCCGGAGAACTGGCCGCGCTTGTCGGGCACTTCGGGGTAAAGGCCATCATCCTGAAACCCGGACGCCCTGAATCCAGAGGTCAGGTGGAGCGCACAAAATAGGTACCTGGGGGCTCTTTTCTTCCGCTGCTCACGTTCCCCGGTCTTGCCGATCTTCAGACCCAGATGGACACATGGACTCAAGAAGTCGCCTACGCCCGCCACCACCAACGAGTGGGAGCCCCAGTGAAAGACGCCTGGACCGTGCAGAAGCTGCGTTACCGCCGATGTGGTCACAGACCCCGAGCACACCCAGGCACTCGTAGCTGCCCGGGAGGCAGAAAGGCGCCTCTCATGCGGATACGTCCCCCCATAGCCTCAATCTTTCATCAAGCCCCAAAGGATCCACATCAGGGTACCCGAACCGCCGGTTTCTGGCACCACCAGGGGCACGGTTTTGCACTTGACGGTGCGAATAGCTTCACCAGCCAGCCCTCTGGCGACGCTAAGCTCATCTACGCCATAGGGCACCTTCTGCACCGCAGCATACGAGACGGCGGGCAGCGCAGTGCTCCGAATTCTTACCATCTGCTGGCACGGCGAACCCCTCTAATCTGGCTTGCCTGCGCCAATTGTACAACGTCGCATCGGAGATCCCGGTCTCCTCGGCCAGTTTGGGAATCGAAGTGTTATGCGGCGGCATCATCTTCTCCATCGCCGCAGCCTTTCGCTCTTCAGAATAACGTGGTATCACTCGCTCTCTTCGCCCCCTCCTTCGTTTGCAATGACTCCAATGACTCACAAGAGGCGAAAGAGGCGACAACTATCCTGACAGAGGGGGGGCTGCCCCTGTCTCTTTTGCTCTAGAGGAGGCGTGCCACCCGGTAGCCGCGGCGGGTGGCCTGTACGGAAACCGCGATGGAAAGGTCAGTCTCTCCCGTCCCCGGTGGGCCCAAAAAGACTAAGTTCTTCTTCTCACGCGAGGAAGTCGAGCTGCGCGAGATGACTGATCTTGTTCAGCTGATACCTCATCCTCTCCAGCAATTACCCAGCCATCACAGCATATGTTTTCCACCATCTACCACCAAGGTGTGGCCCGTAACAAAATCACTTTCTTCTCCAGCCAAGAATATCAAAGCTCCGACCAAATCCTTTGGAACCTGTACTCTCTTTATGGCCCGGCCAGAAACCCTACTTTCCCTATAAGCTATCTCCTCAGACGATGGCTCCTCAGCACTCAACGTGCTTCCTGGCGCTAGGCAGTTCACGTTAATATTGTAGTCACCCAGATCTCGCGCCGCGGTCTTGGTGAACCCCAATACCGCGGCTTTGGAAGCAACATAGTGCGCACGCCCGCCATGTCCCTGAAATACCGATCCCGACGAGATATTAATTATCTTCCCGCGATTCTGTTCCATCATGACCGGTACCACCGCCCTGCATGACAACCACACGCCCTTCACATTGACCTCCATGACCCTGTCCCACTCCTCCGGTGAAATCTCACCAAAAGGCACCCTAGCTATGGGTATCGTCGAGAAGACAGCAGCATTTGTGACCAATATGTCGATTGATCCGAAAGCCTCCATACTAGTCCCAACCATACGTTGCAGGCTGCCTTCGTCAGATACATCAGTGGTCACGCCTATGGCCGTTAACCCCTCCTGTTCCAACTCCTCCGCGAGACCTTCGGCTGCTTCGCCGTCTACCTCCGCAATTACTACTCTCGCACCCTCCCGCGCCAGACCCCTGCAGTACTCCCTGCCAATCCCATGTCCGCCACCTGTGACAACTGCCGTCTTTCCTTCCAACCGCTCACCGGACCGCGACATCGCCCCACTCCTTCCTCGATCTGTTAATCTCGCTGGACACACCGCCTTCAGTCCATCCTTGCTCCCGTTACTGGGAACAATTTCCTACTTCGCCAGCTCCTCCTTGCATGACAACACTCAGGCCTCTACGCCGCCACACCCAGCCACGCCTGCGGGTTGCCGCAAGTGATCTGCGTCAACATATGCTCTTCTAGGCCCTCACGCCTAAGCAATGGCAAGAAGTGCTCGAAAACAGTGCTATATCCTTTCCCGCCGTGTACCCTTAATCGGCCAACACTCGCAATGTCGGAAGAAAGAACTATGTGCGTCTCTAGCCCCTCCTCACACAGGATTCGCACTACTTCTGCCCGCTCCTCATCCGGCCTCTTCTGACTAAATCCAATCTGATCAATCCCAATAAATGCGCCTCGTCTTCCTACCTCAAGCGCCAATTCGGCTGCGTTCTGATATTTGTCAAGATGACCAATCACCACCTTAGCCAGGTCTACTCCCACTTCCTCAAATCTCTCTACCTGCCATATGGCATGCTCTTCCCTCGAAGTATGAGTAATAAGCGGGGCTCCAGTGTCTCTGCTCGCCAGTCCTGCCGCTTCAAACATCTTCTCGTCTACAGCAGTCAAAGCTCGGCTACCGGTCCCAACCTTGATAACCCCGCAACATATGGCCTCACTCCCACATCCATTAGTCAATTCATCAACCATTATACTTCTTACTTTACTAACAGGTGCACACTTTATATCTTCTGAATACAAATCCCAGTGAAAGCCAGTTGCTCCCACTATATACATGTGCGTCTGTTCGCTAATTCTTTTCAGGACATCTAACCTCCTACCGGCACCTGCCACAGTCGCATCTACGACAACCCCTAGCTCGTAGCGAGCCATGGCATGTCCCAAATCCCCAATAATGTCCGCCATATTAGACTCATTCAGCACTACAGAATCATTCTTACAAGCTCTCAGGTCAAGTTGCAGGTGCTCGTGCGGCAGCACATTGCTCTTCCGTTTGGGTGCATAGCCACTAACCGTTCTCAGCATTCGTATCCCCTAATTAGGATTCGTCCCCATTCTCGGCCACCTCAAGCTACTGTAGTGCGAATGGATCCCTCCCCGGGGCACCATCGCGCCTGAGGCCCTATCCTCCAAGACCATTAGACCCGCGGACGCCCATACGTCTGCGTACCTTTCGCCGCCTTCTTCTGGTCAAGAACCTGATCCGCACAGACTTGGACCGGATTACTCGCTCAATTCTATCTTAGCCCAAGCTGGCCAATTATCATCAGGCTTCTCAGGAGCATACAGGGCTACCGAAGTAGTAGCTAGACGATTGCCATCAGCGTCAGTGGCCACAATGCTATACACTCCTTCCGTTATCCATCCCTTGCCCACAAACCACCTATCGAATGCTCCGCATGAAGTGCCCCAGGCACCCTTCGCATTGGCCACCGGTTCCGGGTCGCCCGCATACGTGAGATCGCTCTCTGCCTGAATCCCATCTTGGTCGGTCGTGACAAGTAGATGGATTTCTTGGCCGGGTTCAAACCCCGCCCCTATCAGAACAACCTTCGTATCTCCGCTCAGCTGCACTATTGAGTTGGCTGCCGTTACCGAAGGTGCAGGACCGTCCTCAGCAGACTGAACCTCCTCACTGCCCACAGCCGTCTCTGCCTCCGTCGGCATCGTGGCTTCGGTGGTAGTCGCCGCCTCTTCTGACTCACAACCCAGCAACAGCAAGCACGACAATGATGAATATGTCAATCAAGAACACTCGCTTGATCATTCTGACCTCTCTATTGATAACGTACCGTCACCCCGGGTTCCTCCACAGGCCGCAGCGCCTGCGCAGCCCAGAACGGCGAAGCAAACGCCTCTAGTGACAAAGGCGGCCACGCTGTCCGAGATGTTCACCGGTCAACGGCTTAAAAGCAGACCGATCGAAAATTACTGCGTCACATACTTCTCTAGGAATACATGTTCCAATTCCTTGGCCTCTTCCTCGGGCATGCCGAGCAGGTTGCTGATGCTTTCTGCAATCTCTGCGCCTGGGAGGTAGCTTATGGGGCGGCTCATCTCGTCCGCTTGCGCCAAGAATTCTTCATCCTGCAAGACATTGCCCAAAGTCATTCTCAAGAATTCAACCCTCTCCTCGGGGACTCCTGGGGTGGTTAGCACTGCCCGGCCTACTCCGGTGACCGTGTCCAACGCGTCAACCCACTTCATCCCCTCAGAATCCAGATCGGCAGCTTCCTCAATCGTCGGCAGATCAGGGAATAACGGACTCGTCTCCCGCGACACAAAAAACAACGGGGCCAACTCTGGCTGTTGCGCATAGTCCAAGGCACTACTTGCCGAACCGCCTATTCCGTCCACCTCACCTTTCATCGCTGACATGATGCTCGTTGAGCTCCCTTTGAAACCAACTACCACTTCCCCATCTAGACCCATGGCCTCTAACACCACGGATTCAGTCATCTCAGCGCGAGAACCCACCGCCGTAGCTCCAAATCTGACATAGTCTGCGGCTTGGAGGTCTTCAACCGTCTCGATACCGGCTACCTTACTCGTAGTCAGGACTGCCGGCTCAGCGGTTATCCTGCCAAGCCATTCATATTCGCGGACATCTACTCCTTCTCCTATATCCGCTCCGGTTAGCTGATTCATTATCATTGCCTGGCTGTCTGCGATCATGACAGTAAGGCCATCGGGGTCCGCCTCGTATAAATACCGGTTCGCCCGATACGTCTGTCCTCCCGGCATATTGCGCACCACCACAGTAGCCTGCAGCGAATCCTCAAGATACTGTGAAACAAGGCGCGCATATGTATCATATCCTCCGCCAGGTTCATACGGCACGACAAAGGTGACATTCTTCCCTTTGTAGAACGCCTCCGATCCCTCCTCGCTCACCTTCGAAGTCGTTGCTGTCCCATCTTCCACCGCATTCCCCTCTTCCGAAGCGCACCCAGACGCAACGGAAAGTACGAGCAGAAGCAACATTATCAACCCTAGAATCCCTACACCTCTCTTCACCATTTCCATCCTCCCTATGTTCCATAGTCCTTTTCGCATTCACCACATTGCACCACGGTCTCTTCTTACATTCTACGCCCCTTCCTGAACGAAACTACCACCAAAGTACACCCTCATGCAATGGCACCTTCAGTGCAACATGAAGTCCGAAGTAAAAGAAAACTCCCGTTGCCGAAGCCAGCAGAACACTCAGCCACCAGCTCTCACCGCGCAGTTTAAGCGCGCAGAAGACATACAAAGGCGCCGCAACAAGAAAGCCAAGGAGGTACACCGCCGGAAATACCGCGACATACCAACCTAACCCCGCTATATAAGACCTTAACGGCAATGAATCTTCTTCCCCTTCTTCCTCCTCTTCCTGTTCTTTGTGGGTTCGGATCTCCATCACGACTTGCCACATTAGTAATGCAATAACAACCCCCCCAACCAGCCAAGGAAACCTCATAGTGGAACTCGAAAGGTTTACTGATCCATACACGACCAAGAACACGAATGCAATTAGAAACAAAACTGGAAACCAAACTCTACCTCCCAATCTTCCTCCTCACACCAGTTATTCCTGTCCGTATCTGCCCAGAGAATAGAACAAATATGGTGGCAGCCAACAGCGTCAAGGATATGGGCCTAGCGAAAAATAGCCAACCATAAGTCTGTAGTGATAGTCCAAAATACCTCTCGGCCATTCCCCCTAACACAAACCCAAGCAAAAGCGCTGGCCTGTTATAGTCATAAACGAGCATAGCCCATCCCATAGCCCCGAAAGCAACAACCAACCCAACATCCCACAGAGCTCCCCTTGTGGCGTAACCCCCTACAACTATCAAAGTCAACACTATGGGAGCTAACAAGTTACCACGTATGAAAGTTAATTTAGCAAGATGTCCTCCGAGGAGTAAAAGCAGACTGCCACCACAAATGTTTGCGAAAATAACCGTGCTGGCTAGACTGAAAGCTAAGGCTGTATGCTCTTGCAGAAAGAGGGGTCCCGGCTTAATTCCTACCAACAGGAATGCACCCATCAGAAGCGCCATAGCAGAACTCCCGGGAATGCCGAACGCAAGGGTCGGTAACAAGGATCCCCCCTCCTTCGCATTGTTTGCACTTTCGGGAGCTATAACACCTTCGATACTGCCATAGCCAAATTTCTCTGGATTCTTTGAGGTGCGCTTAGCAATGCCATATGCCACAAAAGGAGCTGTATCTCCACCCACACCCGGGATGATTCCAATTACCGTACCGATAACGCTGCTCTGCAATACTAAGCGAAAATTGCGAGGTATGTCCTTGATGCCTTCCAACACAGCCTTTACGCCAACGTTGAGATTGCTTTTTTCAACCTGCGCAATAGATCCAGATGAGAAGAATAGCTTCAGTACCTCTGGCATAGCAAATAGGCCCAGCGCAACAGGCACCACCCCAAAGCCGTCCATCAGCATAATACTGCCGAAGGTAAAGCGCGGAATACCGGTTAAAGTATGCATCCCAACCAGCGAAAGAAATACGCCGATTGTCCCAGAGATAACTCCTTTCACCGCCGATTCTCTTCCCAACACAGCAATAAATGAGATCCCTAGCAGCGAGAGGAAGAAGTATTCCGGCAGGCCAAAAGACATGACAATTGGGCGTACCAAGAAAACCAACCCTATTAGCACTAAACCACCGAAAATACCCCCAATTATGGAGGATGTCACCGCATTCCCCACCGCACGACCGCCTAAACCCTGTTGCGTCATTGGGAAGCCGTCTATCATCGCTGCCGCGTTCGGAGGCGCACCAGGAATATTCATCAACACTGCCGTCACGGACCCACCGGTGTAAATCACTGCATGCGCCGCCAAAAGGAAAGCCAGTGCGGGGCCTGGGTCCATGCCAAAAACAAAGGGCATCAATAGCGCCAAAGCGGATAGTCCACTAAGCCCGGGCAATAACCCAAAAATCAAACCTATAGGTATCCCCGCAAGCAACCAAGGCAACGTTCCTAAATCGAATATTGAAAACAAACCGTACATAGCGTCTTGTATCAAACTACGCCCCCCTAGTAGTTCATGGTCAAGTGCTTCAGGGTAATTACCCCTCCTTAACCACCCAGCGAAGAGAGCAACTTGCCGTAGCCGCGGATCTCTTCTCTAACATTCAAGGTCTTGAGTCCCGACCAGATAACTGACATGCTACTGGTGATTGCCGGTATGCCTGTATCCCTTTCCAATGCCTCGATACATTCCAAGGTTGGCCAGCGACTGCAAGGTAGATAGATTCCATCTGCTTCAGGCGTTGCTGCAAAGGCTTCCTTAGCGATGGCATACGATGCATAAGCAGGCAAATGGCCTATCTCCGAGTTCTTCCTGATGCCCAAACCTTTTTCTCCGGTGACTTCGAACCCTGCCTGTTCCAGGAATATCTTTGATTTGTGGATGAATTCCGGCTCATAAGGAGAGGCGATTATGACCCTTTTTAGCCCTAACTCACGCATGGCCTCCACTGCAGCCCCAATGGTTGTTTTGATCGGCTTGCCACTGCTTTCGGTCAAGCGCTCAGTAAACTCCTCATGGCTATCATACCCAAGGGTGGTAAAGATTGGGTCTCCGCCTACAAAAACGACTCCAGCGCCAGCCTCCACCAGATCTCTAGACGAATCCTCCATCCGCTGAGTCTGCTTAGCAATATCTTCACCGTCGATCTTCCTGATAGATCCGGTATTGTTGAATAGGGCCGTTCCTTTAGGTGCTGCGTGGTAAAACTCATAAACTAGTGTGTCGCCCCGCGATGGAGCAGCATGCCCAATAATCCCTCGCCAACCGTACATCTCAAATCACTCCTCATATAGTCAATTGAGTTCTCACCCTTGGGTCCTAGCGAAGGGGCGGCTCTTGCCCCGGGGATCAGTATCCTTACCTCCTTTCTCATTCATACATCGGCACCGAGATCACCCAGGATCTTGCCACCCAGATAGGCAAGCTCCGTGGATAGGTCAAATACCCGGTAACCCTCGAACATCCCAACCGTATTGTCAGCCCCATTGCCACTCATCGCAATACCACTCACCTACGCTGACCTCCCTCCCCGACGGGGCGGAGCCTCTTCATGCTTTCACCAAACTTCATCACCTTCGGCCTGCTTATCGGAACGCTATTCCTCTAATCGAAAACACACTACTAAGCGGACCGAGGCCAGTCAACCACTTGAACCAGCTAACCTCAGCATTCCTCACCTCAGCAGATACCCCCATTTCTTCCGGGTTTGTTCCATGGTCTCTCGGCTAGGCAGATTGATGGCCGGGAACTGATCCCGCCAGTGGAAAGGCCGAGTGGCATCGATGATTGCCCGGGAATGTTGCTGCATTGGGCGGCGCGCCGGGAATGTTCATCAGTACCGCCATCACCGAGCCGCCGGTATAGACCACGCCGTGGGCAGCCAGAAGAAGAAAGGCGAGGGCGGGGCCGGGCTCCATGCCAAAAACAAAAGGCATCAAGAGCGCCAAGGCGGTCAGTCCACTGAGTCCAGGCAGAACCCCGAAAATCAAGCCTATTGGTATCCCCATCAACAATAAGGGGAATGTTTCCGCATCAAATATAGAGAGGAAGCCGCTAATGACCTGACCTAACAAGATACAATCCCCCCTGACGAATATTGATGATAAAACACGAAACTCAACATAGCGATAAACCTCAGATTGATCTCAAGCCCTACCTTTGCCATGGACGCCGCGGGTGCTTGTTCCCTACCAAGCCCCCTAAATTATTTGCCCCCCTTGTAGACGCTTTTTCAGATACGACATGGGGTCAGGAGCATAATCTCTAAAGTAATCTCCTTCGCAGTTAACCCCCGGCAAAGGCGGTACCCAATCGTAGCTCAGTAACTCATCCGGCTCCCCATACTTGCATGCAATTGCCCGTACCTCTGGGTCCGACATCGCCGTAACCCAACCCTTGTCCACAATCTTATGCCAATCATTTGTACCTCTTCGCCTAATTTCGAACGTGGCAAAATAATTATGTACGTGAATGTGCCCTAGAGGAAGCCCACGCGCTTTTGCGTAGGCAAGATGTTCCTTTGAGCCTCTCCTGGAGCCAATGCCCATGTGGAAAACGCCTGCCCTGTTCCGTTCTCCTAGATTAGGAAATCCCCAATGGCTGCGGAACATATCGGACGTCCGCCGAAATGATTTGACCATAGTGCACAAGGCACAATCGCAATACCAAAAATATCCCTTGTCTGGATACTCCGGCCAATGCACGTCCTCATACCTCTCTTTCATCTCCTCTATCATCTCGCCGTATTTTCCTCCACCCTTCACGTCCACCAAGCGACCATGCTCGAACGCTAATTCCATTCGCGGAAAGAACCCTCGATGATTTGAAGTCCCAGCCATCACACCATTCAAGTCACGAAAAACGGGGGGCACTGCCACTGGAACCCGCGAGCACTCCTCAGATGTGGCCTGTAAAGGGTCCAGGAATAGGTGTCCCGGACATGGAGCTGAAATTTGCCATCTCTTGGCTTCCTCGGAGCTCAAGGGATATTCTAGAAACGTGCCTTCCGGATCCGTAATCCTGACTGCCGCCGCTTCTCCCAACACGTCAATGATTCTTCTCTCGATTGCGGCTGTAAGCTCGTCCGGATAGGTCCATGCCCTCGAACTGAACTCCTCCCAATTATTTCCCAGCCAGTTTCCTTTGAACTTATCCTGATACTCCTTCAACACGCTTCTCTTTTGTCCCCTTGCTCCTAAATCCCAGAATACCCTCGTATACTCCTGATGCTCGTCCAAGAAGTTGTATAAGTGTTCAGCGACATTCTGGCCGCTTGCCAAATCCGCGGTTTCCGGTGATCCGGACGCAATGCCCTCCTGCAGCATCTCTGCTTCTTTCCAGCCCTCCTCAACGCTTCTGGTCTGTACCTTTTCTCCTGTAAGCTCTTCGGGATATATGAATCGGACCCCATCCGCGCCCGCCTCCTGGCACGCTTGGATGACAGCCTCCGCCACAAATGCATCCTGATCAGGTAGGGTAACTATGAGTATCCGGTCACCGTCTGCCACAGGGCCCATAGCGGTTCTACCATGCTCCTTTTTCACCATTAGTCTGGCCTGCGGCAGACAATCTTCCACGCTACTTGGTTGCCTATAGGCGGGCGCGCAAGGACGTTGATAGTTATAAACGGTCATCTGCTTTCTCCTGACGGTTCGAATTATCCCCCACATTATCAGCGGGATTCCCAGTGCATAGAACCACGCAACCTCACCGGTAGAGGACGACGGAACATTCCTCCTCTTCCATCGTCCCCACCGGGAGAATCCTCCGCTGCCCTGCTACTTACCGGCCGCCTGAGCCCAAGTAGGCCACTCTTCCTGAGACTTCTCGGCATCGAAGAAGGCTACTGCCACCGTGGCTAGAGGATTGTTGCCAGCGTCGGTAACCACAATGTTGTATACACCTTCGGCGATCACTCCCTTATCTGCCAACCTACCCATGGCTCCAAATGTCGTTACCCAGGCACCGGAATCATTAGCCACAGGTGCCGGGTCGGCAGCATAGGTATAATCGCTCACTGCCTCAAGCCCTTCCTGGTTAGTGGCGACCAGGAAACGGACTTCCTGGCCAGGCTCAAAGCCCGAGCCCATGAGAACTATCTCGGCGTCCTCAGACAAACCTTGCACTGCTGGGAATGCCGCCACCGAAGGCGCAGGGACGGTCTTGGGAGTCTGAGTTTCCTCGGATACCGTTGTCGACGTCGTGGCCTCGGTGGTGTCCACCGCGGCTTCTGTGGTGGTGGTCGTCTCTTCCCCTGCCCCACAGCCCCCCAACAGAAGGGCCAGCACAGCCGTGACGATTATGCCTATCATTAGTCTCTTAGTCACTGGGTCCTACCTCCTCGAATAGACTTGATTCATTCGACTCTATTCTCCCTACACCTCTCCGCACATTCGCAACCAACTTCAAACCGTTGTCAGCAGGTTGCCATCGCGCCCTCAACTTGCCTGCCCCTAATCTCTTAATCTTCCCCTCCGGCGCTCGCTGCTTTCAACTTCTGTACCGTAGATTCGGGCATATTGAGAAGGCCCTTTACCAGCTCCAGCGCCCGATCAGGGGCAACATACTCGATCGGCCTACCCAGCTTTTCTGCCATCGCCATCAACTCCGGATCCTGTGTTGCATTCCTAAAAGCGTCACGCAGTATTGTGAGACGCTCTTCCGGAATATCCGGCGGCCCTGCAAAGGGGCGGGCAACCACGTTCACCGCAAGCAGCGTATCTACCACTGACTTCCACTTCGGGTCGGTAATGACCTCCTGAATTACGGGGACGTCCTCATATCCTGCAGGTGCTTTTTCTGAGATGAACATCACGGGAACCGCATATCCGTTTTCTACGAACGGCTTCAAACTATCCCAAGAGCCAAACTGTCCATCAATCTCTCCCCGCCGCATGGCCAATTCAGCCTCGCCGCCACCATAACCCGTAACCACTTTAAGGTTATCTAATCCCTTGGCTTCGGCGAACATAAGGGGAGTTATATGGGATTGACTTCCTACTCCGGCCGAAGCCACTATTATCTCCTTCTGTGTTTCCAGTATCTTGTCCATACTCACCAGAGGAGACTTTGTAGACATTATCCATACATATGCTTGAGAAGTAGGCGAACCTAGCCAACTCATCTTGGCCAGATCAAATTTTACTCCCTCTCTTTCCACTACCTGCGCCAGAGGTAGAGCGGCGTTGAAAGTCCCAAACGTCAATCCATTCGGCTCGCTACTATAGATTTCGTTACAACCAATTATATGGCCAGCACCCGGTACATTCTTTACCACTATACTGCTACCAGGCATCTGCTTTTCCATAAACCTAGCCATCAAGCGGCCATAAGTATCATAACCTCCGCCTGGCTTGGTACTTACAATTAGAGTAATGTTTTGGCCCTCGTAAAATGGTGCCTCTTGAGTCTGGTCCGTCACCGTCGTGTTGTTGTCATCCGCCTGCCCAGTATTCTGCTCAGTGGTCGTGGTCTCTTCCCCGGAAGAAGAACACCCTATGAGAAACGCTACCACCAAGGCCAATACTGCTACAATCAATACCTTCCTCATCTCTTGGCCCCCTATCTCTTTTGGCTCTACTCTTCCATCCATAATCGCCCCTTAAAACTACATCTTCCCACCCCTTTTCTTTCCCGTCCTCACATTACCATTACTTTAAAGGAACGACAATCCAAGGACCCCTCCGTAGAGCGGCATACCGAGGCCAATATGGAATACACCGTAAACAACAACCCACACGCAAACTGTAAAAATCACCGCTGTCTTCACGTTTTCACGGCCGAAGAGCAAGAGGAAAATAGGAAGAAAGCCAGCTATCGCTACCCAGAATCCCGTGATCAATATTAAGCCGAGAAATGCGAAGAGCCAGAAGATTATTGTTACTTCACTTCTCGTTGTGACCTTGGATTTGGTTTTCTCGCTTTCTGTATGCTCGGTTAGTTCCTGCTCCTCCGGTTGCTGCTCTTCTTCCTTGCCCGGTGCATGTGCTAAATTAGACAGAAGAAGGCCAACACTCAGGACTGCTCCTAGAGCTGCAACTGTCAGAGGTAGCAAGCGTGCGGCTGTGCTCCAGTTGACTGAAAGGAACGTTCCCGCGCCGAAGATAAGCATCAGCAGGAAAACGAAGGCAGTCTCTCCTCTTACCCTCATACCAATCCCTCCTGTTTATTCTTCCCGGACCCGTACTCGCGCCAAATTGAGACCAGGAGTGACGCAACTGCTAGAACCAATAGTATTAGCACTATGGGTCGCTGCAAGAATCCCGGGCCCATTGTGCTAAGTGACTTATGCAAATAATCTTCAGCCATCGGGCCAAGTATGAAGCCCAGAATTAGGGGCGCGCGAGGATAATTCCATTTCTTCAGTCCGTAGCCCAGAAGACCGAAGACAAAGGTTAGGATCAAACCCTGCCACTGCCCTCTGATTGTGAAGGCACCCACTGCAGCTAAGGCTAGAACGGCCGGGACCAGCATGCTACCGCGAACATACGCCAACTTACCCAGGTATCCAGAAATCGGATACAGCCCGAGTGCCCCGACAATGTTGGAAATCACCAGAATGAACACGAGGAACCAGATCATGTCCAGTCCCGTAGTGAGCATCTGCGGCCCGGGCACTATACCCAGTACCAGCATCGCGCCCATGAGAATGGCCATGCCACTGCTACCGGGAATGCCAAAAATAAGCGTGGGCAGCAAGGAACCCCCTTCTTTAGCATTATTGGCGGTCTCGACAGCAATGACTCCCCTCACATCTCCCTTGCCAAAATTCTCAGTGTTCTTCTCTGTCTGAGCGGCGTGGCCGTAACAGATCCATGTTGCCACATCTCCTCCCAGGCCGGGAATGATGCCGACAAGGGTGCCGATAACAGCTGTCCGCAGCGACAGCCACCAGTTGCGGAATACGTCCAGGGTCCCCTCCCACAGCTGGCCATGACTCATTTCCATCATGTCTGCACCGACCTCGGCGATTTGACCACCTCTGCCTCGCGCTCCTAGATGTATCAGCTCTGCGATCCCGAAAATGCCCAGTACAACTGTCACGATATGTATACCGTCCCAAAGCCAAAGTTGCCCAAAAGTGAAGCGCCCCACGCCGGTGTGTGGATCCAGACCAACGGTAGCCAGTAACAACCCCAGCATAGCAGTCAGCATCCCCTTGGGCATGGATTTGTGACTGATTATGACAACGAAGGTTAGACCAAACACGATGAGCATGAACAACTCGCCTGACCCCATGGCCATAGCTATTGGCTCCATGACCGGTATGAGTACCGCCAGTATTACCGCTCCTACCACGCCCCCCAGGGCTGAGGATGCCAGTTGCGCTCCCATCGCCACTCCACCTCTGCCCTGCTGGGTCATGGGAAAACCGTCTACTATGGTAGCCACCGTCGGGCCGGTCCCCGGTATGGCAAACAGGATCCCCGGTATGGAGCCGGCAGTATGAACTACCGCGTGCAAAGATAGAAGAAAACCCAGCCCAAGATACGGATCCATCCCAAACACGAACGGAATTAACAAGGCTACTCCCAGATTCCCACCTAAACCGGGTGTAGCCCCAAACAAGGAACCGAGCACAACACCAAGCAACATGAGCCCTATTAGTTGGAGGCTTAGCAGATGCCCAAATCCAGTCATCATTGCATCCAGCATCAGTACACCCCCCCAGGTAAGACATGAGCTGAACGCATGCCACTGTTCTGCTCCCGATCTCCCCCTTGCAGCGCTGTGTCCACAAAGGCCAATGTCACATCACGGCAGTTCAAGTAGCCTCCTTCTCTGGGATAGAGATTCCGGAGAACGGGTGGGGTTATGACGGTATAGTGTGGCTGAATGGAGGTATTCTCAGAGGGATTATGCACTTCATCAGCGCCAGCCACGACCGCGCTGATAGCACCATTTGCCCCCCATGAACGAGCAGCGGGAAGCCGGTTACCGTGGCATCCCGTCTCTCGCAGAACATCTTTGTACTCCCCCAGCACTACCCCCCAGTATCACGCCTAGCGGTCCAGCGTTCTGTTCACGCACACACATTATCAAGCCGACCGTGGTACAGTCAACCACAAAGCACTTATCACACGAGGAAGGGGGCTGAACGATGAAGCTATGACTCCGGTCGACATCAACTCGCACCTTCTTGGTCATTCCCACAATTGTCCCGACAGAACAGGCAATCAGACGATGACCCGTGCGACCGCTTTGGCTCCTTTCCATGGCCTGGGGCTTCCTGCAGTACTACCTGGTGGGACGTTACAGAAACAGATACGGGGGCGGCGGCCCCGGACTCAAGAAGGCCCCCGATCACTTGCTTTCCACCGGGCCATACGCGGTGACCAGAAACCCGATGTACTCGGGACATCTCATCTACCTGCTGGGCCTGACGCTGTTCACCCGCTCTCCGGTGGCATTGGCAATCGCTGCCGCCCACCTCCCCTGGTTTCAAAGCAGAGTACTGAAGGACGAGTCCAACCTGGAGCGCTTGTTTGGCAAGGAGTATCACGAGTATCAGCATGAGGTTCCCCGCTGGATCCCTCGCCTACCGTGAATACTACTCTTCTTGCCCCATTCTCTGCGGCGGTAGACGGACTCTGCCCGACGACGGGTGAACAGAGGTAGTTGCGTGCTCCGCCAACGGTTCATGGAGCATCGCGCTTTCCGTTCCCTCCGAGAGGGAAGCTTCAGGATGTTCTTCACGAGCCATGCTATCTCCGTGGTGGGGACGTGGATGCAACGCGTCGCACAAGACTGGCTGGTCCTGAGTCTGACCGACGGCCCGGTTGCTCTGGGATGGACACTCACATTTCAATTCCTGCCCACGCTTGTCTTCGGCCTCTGGGGAGGGGCTCTCGCCGATCGCATGGACAAACGGAAGCTCGTGATGTGGACTCAAGGCGCGCAGGCTGCGCTGGCCCTGGCCCTTGGGATCCTTGCCGGCGTGGACCTTGTCCAGCTCTGGATGGTATATCTGCTCGCTTTTCTCCTGGGGTGTGTCACGGTTCTTGACAACCCGGCCAGGCACGGCCTCGTGTCCGAGATGGTGCCACCCGAAGATATCGTAAATGCACAGAGCTTGAGCAGCTCTGTGCACAATACCGGAAGATTGGCCGGCCCGGCCATCGCCGGGGTTACCATCTCACTGGTGGGCGTTTCGACTGCTTTCTTGCTTAACAGCCTCTCCTTCATTCCGGTGATGTTTGCGCTTCACTCCCTGGATCCAGGCACTCTGTATCGGGGGGATCCCATACCCCGTGCGCGAGGTCAGGTACGGGAAGGCCTGACCTTCGTGTGGCAACACCCGCGCCTGCGCATGACCATGTTGCTGACCGCCGTTATCGCCTTGCTGGGACAGAACTTCCGTGTCGTCCTCCCGGCGCTCGCTCTGGATGTCCCGAACGGCGGAGCAGGCACCTACGGCACTCTCATGGCACTCCTGGGCTTGGGCGCCGTGATCGGGGGGCTGACTACCGCATGGGCAGGAGCCACCACAAGCGGCTGGCTTACGTGGACATGTCTGACCTTCGGCGCCGTGTCCTTGGCAGGAGCCTTCCGCCCCACAGCTATGGATAATTTTTGTGTTCATGGTGCCCTTAGGAGTATCCAACGCGCTCTTCAATAATGTGGCCCGCTCAATTCTGCAGGTCGATGCAGACGGATTGCTAAGGGGGCGAGTGGCCTCACTGCACGCGGTGGTGTTTCTGGGGAGCAAGCCTGTTGGAGGCCCACTTCTCGGCTGGATAGTCGAGAGGTGGGGGCCAAGAATGGGGTTGGTAGTCGCCGGCGTGTCCGCCCTCGCTGCGGGAGGCTTGGCCCTTATTTACTTCATCCTCCCCCGATTCTTCTGGAAACCTGAGGAGCATTAGCCATCTGCAAGACTCCTCGGAAGTGGATATCCAGCGGCAAGGTGCGTGAGGTGCTGGACTCCTGAGACGCCTCTTCTGCTGCCCCGTTATTCTTCGTCTTCATCGGGGCGATCTTTCACCCACATGTCTCCCCCCTCAGAATCCCCAGTTTCCTGTTCTTCCGCCAACGTCTGGGTCCCCTTGAAGGCGTCCGCCTCTCTCACAGACGCGTCTTCTGCCAGGGATTCATGCTTGGCCAGCTCCGTCTTCAGGTGCTCGATCTCCCGATCCTTCTCCCCGATCTCTTTGCAAAGCCGCGATCTTTGCAACCCGCCCCGGAACCGCCCCACCAAGGCGACTGCCCATACCATGACCATGCCCACCAGGACGAATGCGGCCAGTAGATAGACGAGGGGCATCTCTACCGAGCCTGCATAGAAGTCCAGGGTCACAAGATCCATATTTCTCAACCCCAGAGCCAGGAGCAGGATGAGCGCCAGCAGCAGCGCGATGAGTTGGTTCTTCATAACCTCTCCTCTTATATATAAGTCATAAGAGTCTCTCCAATGTGGAAGATAGAGTATATCCCGCATCCACCTCTGTCGTGTATGATAGCGTGCATGCCTGAGCTCAGTGGTCTTTTAGCACACTTCACAGAATCGGTCATCCGCCGGATGACACTTATCAACGACGAGCACGGAGGGATCAACCTGTCCCAGGGTTTCCCCGACTTTGATCCACCCTCCGCACTCCTGGAAGCGGTCATGCACTCCGGAACGGAGGGGCCGCATCAGTATGCCATCACTTGGGGCGCCCGCAATTTCCGGGAGGCTCTGGCGGCCAAGCAGAGTCGCTTCATGAACCTGACCCTGGATCCCGAAGCCCACATAGTCGTCACCTGTGGCGGAACCGAGGCCATGATTGGGGGGCCATGCTTACGGTATGCGAACCGGGGGACAAGGTGGTCGTCTTCTCCCCTTTCTACGAGAATTATGAAGCAGACACCATCCTCTCCGGCGCGGAGCCCATATTCGTGTCCATGCGACCTCCCGACTACGCCTTAGACCCGGAGGAGCTGCGTCGGGCCTTCCAGCAACAGCCCAAGGCTCTGATCCTCTGCAACCCGGCCAATCCCACGGGCCGCGTCTTCACCCGGAAAGAACTCACGCTGATCGCCGAACTGGCACAGGAGTTTGACACCTGGGTCATCACAGACGAAGTCTATGAACACATTGTCTACCCGCCTCACGAGCACACATATATAGCCTCTCTACCCGGGATGTTCGAACGCACGCTGTCCTGCAGTTCACTCTCCAAGACCTACACCATAACTGGGTGGAGGCTGGGCTACGCGATCGGACCGGAGGAGGCCATGCAAGGTCTAAGGAAAGTGCATGATTTCCTCACTGTGGGAGCCGCTGCTCCTCTGCAGGAAGCAGCCGTAACCGCACTCCACTTCCCTGGCTCCTACTACAAAGAACTGACCGCCCTTTACCAGAGGAAAAGGGACATCCTCCTCTCCTACCTGGATAAACTCGGCCTCCCCTACACCAAACCAGAAGGCGCCTACTACGTGATGGTGGACGCTTCAGAGCTGGGGTGTGAGGATGATCGCGCCTTCTGCGAGTGGATGGTGCGGGAGGTGAGGGTAGCTGCGGTGCCGGGCTCCTCTTTCTTTCGGAAACCGGTCAACAACCTCTTCCGCCTGCACTTCGCCAAGCGGGACAAGACCCTGCGGGCGGCGGGTGAGCGCCTCCTGCAATTAAGGGAGAAGACTCCGCCCGCTCTGCCCGGCGTCTAGCGTCCGCGGTCCGTATCCTCGTGTATGCCGGCCAGACCCAGATTACGGACGGTATTGACCAGACCCACGTGGCTGAAGGCCTGAGGGAAATTACCCACCAGACGACCGGCCTCTACATCATAACCCTCGGAGAGCAGACCCAAATCATTGCGGATGCTCAGCAATCCCCGGAAGTCTTCCTTCTCCAAATACTTCCCTACGTTATGCAGTGAGATGTGCTCCACTTCAGAGATAACCACGTGATCACCCACCCGCTTATTGCGATGGGCGTGGCCGATTAGCGCGAGGTTATTGGACTCAGTCGCGCCTGACGTGAACACGATCTCCTCCGGCTGCGCCCCGATGAACCCGGCTACGGCCGCCCGGCTCTCTTCCAGCACTTGAGTGGCCCGATCCCCCACGGTGTGCAAAGCGGCCGGGTTGCCGAAGCGCTCGGTGAAGTACGGCGTCATGGCCTCGACTACCTGTAATGCCCACGGACATTGTTGACAAAGGGAGAGCCTCCCTGTTCGGATTGGGGTTGCCAAGCTCCAACCGAGAAGAGGAGGCTCTCATGTCCCATCCTAGGGCAAAGCTGACCCCGGAGGGAAGACTGCTGGTGGTGCAGCGGGTGACGGAGCACCGCTGGACCCCGGCGCAGACGGCGGAAGCCATGGGTGTTTCCCGAGCCACGGTCTACAAGTGGCTGCACCGTTTCCGGGAGGAGGGGGAGGCCGGGCTTAAGGATCGCACCTCCCGACCCCGCCGTTCCCCACGTGCGCTCCCCCGCGGGCGCGTCGAGGAGATCCTCTGTATGCGCAGGAAGCTCCGTCTCGGCCCACACATGCTCGCCCCTCGCCTCGGGCTCTCCCGCTCTACCGTCTACGGTGTGTTGCGCAGGAACGGCCTCTCCCGGCTTTCCGATCTGGACCGGACCACCCGGGAGGTGATCCGCTATCAGAAGGAACGTCCCGGGGAGCTCCTGCACCTGGACACCAAGAAGCTGGCCCGCATCCCGGACGGCGGGGGTCACAAGATGCTCGGGCGCAGCCCTGCCACCAAACGTCGGGGCGCCGGCTACGAATACCTGCACGTGGCCGTGGACGACTGCACCCGGGCGGCCTACGTGGAGGTGGCCGTGGACGAGCGGGGCGCTACAACGGCCGGCTTCCTCTCCCGAGCCTGCGTCCACTTCGCCCACGCAGGTGTCCAGATCGAGGCCGTCCTCACCGACCGGGCTTTCTGCTACACTCCACCGTATTCTAGGAGACCTGCTCCTCCCTCGAGATCCGACACCGCACCACTCGCCCCTACCGACCCCAGACCAACGGCAAGGCAGAGCGCTTCATCCGCACACTCTTGCAGGAGTGGGCCTACGCCGAGCTCTACTTGACCAACGAGGCACGACGCCGGGTTCTCCCCGACTGGCTCAGGTACTATAATCATGACCGACCCCACACTGCGCTCGGAGGCTCCTCACCGGTGCCGTT
>Ga0209587_1000395_pt1 | contig 21270 bp, 13 predicted proteins | sample NGEPerD_2_FD_184512 | JGI IMG/M metagenome (GOLD analysis project Ga0209587, IMG submission 184512) | Arctic peat soil microbial communities from the Barrow Environmental Observatory site, Barrow, Alaska, USA - NGEE PermafrostL1-D... | ecosystem: Environmental > Terrestrial > Soil > Wetlands >... | reverse complement strand
GCGGAGGAGGGATCGCCCCCGGAAGGATCGGCGGAGGAGGGCTCGCCCCCGGAAGGATCGGCGGAGGAGGGATCGCCCCCGGAAGGATCGGCGGAGGAGGGATCGCCCAAGCTCAGGACGAGCTACTCACGCATCTCCCAGTACGACAACTGCCCCCTCGCCTACCTCTTCTCCGTGGTGCTGGGCCTCGATCCCGACACCTCACACAACATGGCGTTCGGAACCTGGATTCACCAGATCTTCGAGGACTGCGAGAAGCCTCCTTCCACTGAGGAGCAAGCCCGTGGGCGGCGCCGGCTCCACAATAAGGAAGCCGCGCTGGCTCGTTTCGAAGAGCTCTTCGACCCCCAAGTGTTCCCGAATCGCGCCATCGCCCGGCAGTTTCACCGGGACGGCGCGGTGATGATCGAGCGCTATTGCACGCACCTGTCGCCCGGCACCTCGCTGCGGGCCGAGCACGTCTTCAACATCGACCAGGACGGGCACATCATCAGGGGCCGGATCGACCGCGTCGACCGCAAGGGCCAGGGGATCGTGGTGGCCGACTACAAAACCTCCCGCAGCGCCATTTCGACCAAGGAGGTGCCCGACTCATTGCAGCTCGCCATCTACTACCTGGCGGCCACCAGGGACCCCGAGCTGGTGAAGCTGGGAGAGCCTGTGAGCATGCAGCTCGTCTATCCCGCCTCGATGTCGCGCGGGAACATCACCAGGCGCTGCCAGACCCCGGAGGAGGCGCGCACAGTGCTCGAGCGTCTGCCCGGGCTCATCGAAGGTGTGCTCGGCGAGGACTTCGAGCCGAGCCCCGAGGCCAACTGTCGCTGGTGCAAATTCAAGCCACTCTGCCCCCTCTGGCCCGAAGGCCGGGAGGCGGCCTCGTGAGAGACAAGGGCGGCCCCGGAGTGCTTGCCGCGCTCGGCGGGTTCGAGCCCACCACCGAGCAGTGGCACGCCATTCGGCATCCCCTGGAGCCCCTGTATCTGATCGCCGGAGCGGGCTCGGGCAAGACCGCGATCATGGCCGCCCGCATGGTCTGGGCGGTGGAGGAATGCGGTTACGAGGTCTCGCAGCTGCTCGGTCTCTCCTTCTCCAATAAAGCCGCGGGCGAGTTGAGCCGGCGAATCGTGAACGCGCTGGAGGCGCTCGACGGTGAGGCCCTGGTCCCCATTGAGCCGATGGTGCAGACCTACCACGCCTTTGCCGCCGCCATCGTGCGAGACCATGGCCTTCTCGTTGGCATCGAGAGCGAGGCCGCGCTGCTGACCGAGACGCAGCAATGGCAGCTGGTGCTGTCGTGCCTCGACGACTTGCCTGCTTTCGATGCGCTCGAGCTGCGCTCTACCGCGGGGGTCGTGAGGGCGACTCTGGGTCTTGCCGGCTCCCTGGCCGACCATGTGGTCAGCCCGGCCGACGTCGAGGCGGCCGCGGACGCGGTGATGTCCTCGAGCGCAGGCTATTCCGACGACGTCGTCGAAAATGCCGCCAAGCGCAGGGAGCTGTGCCTGGTGGTTGCCGCCTATCAGAAGGCCAAGTCACGCTATGCGCGCATCGATTTCGGGGATCAGATAACCAAGGCGGTCGAGATCCTGGAGGGCCACCCAGCGGTGCGCGACCTCTACCGCTCCCGCTGGCCGGTGGTATTGCTCGATGAGTACCAGGACACCAACGTCGCGCAGCGGCGGCTGATGCAAGCCTTGGTTACCCCGGGTGGTGCCGTCACGGCGGTGGGGGACACGCGCCAGGCGATCTATGCCTTTCGAGGCGCCACGATGTACAACCTCATCGGTTTTCCAAACCACTTCCCGCGCGCCGTCGGCGCCACCTACCCGGAGGCGTCGTTGTCGCAGAATTTCCGCTCGGGAAAGAACATCTTGGAGGTGGCCAACGCAGTGGTCGCTCCAATTCCCGCCGAGAGACGACCGGGGGAGCCGCTACGTCCATCGGACTTCAACGGGGCCGGGCGTGTCGAGCTCGGGCTCTTCGGCGAGGAACGCGCCGAGGCGGACTGGATCGCACAGCGATGCGACGAGCTGCACGACCTGGCGCTGATGCCGGACCGCCGGCCGGTGGAATGGCGGGACATGGCCGTTCTGGTCCGGCGCCGGAGCGCGATGGCCGCGTTGTTGAAGGCTCTTCAAGACCACGACATCCCGGTCGAGGTGGTGGGGCTTTCAGGCTTGCTCAAGGCGCCGGAGGTAATGGAGGTCGTGGCTTGGCTTCGGTGCCTCGACACGAAGCCGTCGGCCAACCGCTGGCTGGCGCGCGTCCTGCTCGGGCCTCGGTGGCGCATCCATTACCGCGACCTGGCGCTGTGTGCTCGTTGGGCCGCGTGGCAGAACCGCTCGCTGCGCCTCGAGCTCGCCGGAGGCAACGAGGAGCGCGCGCGCGACATGGAGCCCGGCGACGTGGGCTTCTCGCTTCTGGAGGCGCTCGAGCACGTTTCCTCCATCGAGGGCCTGGGGGCCGAGGCGCGTAACCGTTTGGAGGAGTTCACCTGGCGCCTCAGACTGTTGCGGCAGAAGGTGGGCGCACGCTTGCCCGATCTGGTGCAGGAGGTGATCTCTGTTTGCGGGATCGCCGATGCTCTGGCGGCATCGCCCGCCCGGGGCGCGACCGCAGGACGGCAGAACCTCGCCAACCTCCTCGATCATGTCGCCGAGTTTGCACCGGTCGAGGGAGAGGCATCGCTGAGGAGCTTGCTCGCCTATCTCGACGTCGCCGAAGAGGCGGACGAGACTTTCGAGTCATCACAGCCGGCCGCAGCGGACTCCGTCAAGCTCATGACCGTGCACGCGGCCAAGGGCCTCGAGTTCGAGTGCGTCTTCGTTCCCTCGGTAGCGTCTTCGACAAACCACAAGGGCGACTACGTCTACTCCGTATTCCCGGACACCCGGGGGTCAAACCCGATGACGTCTTACTCCCAGCTCCCCTACGAGGTGCGGGAGGACGCTGGTCATCTCCCGGCCTTCGACGGGAACTCGAGCCGCTTCGCGCAGGCGGTCAAAGAGCGGGCCGCAGAGGACGAACGGCGTCTGTTCTATGTCGCCACAACCAGAGCCAAACAGCACCTGGCGGTCACTGCAGCATGGTGGTACGGGCGCAGCGACCGCCTCGTCGGCCCCTCTCGCTTCTGGGCCGACCTCGCCGAGCTCGAGAGGACCGGGGCAGTGGAGGTCGTCGAGCGCGCCGAAGCCTCTGAGGCGAACCCCGCGATAGCGGCCCTCAGCGAGGAGATCTCGTGGCCACCGGCTCCGCGCGCGGGCGCCGACGATCCGCTTTTCGAGGGAGGCTTGGGGGCGGCGGCCGAAGCGGCGCTCGCGTCGAAGGACGCCTACGACGGTCTCGTGGCCGCTCTCTCGGAAGAGGAGCGAGAGCGGCATGAGCAGCTGCGCGCCAAACATCTTTCCGCCCTCGAGCTGATCGCGGACGCGGTGGCCTCCAAGCAGTCGCATGGGGGCGATCCAGTCCCCGACATCATCTCCGCCACCGATCATGTTTCGTTGACGGCGGCCCGCCTCGACCTCGCCGAGCTCTCCCGTCCCCTTCCTGAGCGACCCAGCGATGCTCGAGCGATCGGCACCGAGGTCCACCGAGTCATCGAACAGGTCCTGCGAGAAGCTCATGGCCAGGAGGCTCAGGTGCCGTCGCTGCCGGACGAGAGCGAGCTCGACGAGCCCCTGGGGGTCGAGGATCGGGATGAGGTCGAGCGCCGACTCGAGTTCTTTCGGGCGCTCGGCTACACGGAGCGCACGCTCGCCCGGCTGCCTTCCGGCGAGCTCATGATCGAGCTTCCGTTTGCGTTGCGGATCGGATCCCGGATCGTGCGGGGGCGTATCGATGCGGTGTTCGAGGACGGCGCCGGAGCCTTCGAGCTGGTCGACTTCAAGACGGGCGCCCGCTTCGAGTCAGAGGACGAGGATCAGCTCGGGCTCTACGCCGCGGCCCTGGAGGCGAACGGCCTCGTGCCCCCGCGGGCGCCGGTGACGCTGACCTATGCCTTCCTGGATGGCGGTGCCCCGGTGAGTCGCCCGTTCAGGTCTTGACGCGTCTTCGACTCAACCGCGCTGAGAAGAGAAGGCTCAAGTCAAGAAGAGCGCGGCACCTCTGTATCGCCCCGCCGCCCTCGCGCGCGGTTTCCCAATCTCGTTGTGAGCAGGAGCGAGCCCAGGATTGCCGCAGCTCCCGATCCGAACAAGATGCCGATCCTGGCTTCGTCGACCATCTGCGGGTCGTCGAATGCAAGGCCAGTAATGAACAGCGATACGGTGAAGCCTATGCCGGCCGTTGCTGCGGCGCCAAACACGTGGCTCCAGCTCATGCTCTGCGGCATTGACCCGACTCCGGTTCTCGTCGCGGCCCACGAGAATCCACTGATTCCCAGGATCTTTCCTCCGACCAGGCCCGCGACGATCCCCAATGTCACGGGCGACGTTGCGGCCGTCTCGAGCAGCTTCGTGTTCAATTCCACCCCGGCATTGGCGAGGGCAAAGATCGGAATGACCGCGTAGCTCGTCCAGGGATGCAGGAGGTGCTCGAGCCGTTCGGCAACCGAGACCACTTCTTGCACTTGGATAGTCACACGGCGTACGTCCGACGGCTCTGGATCTTGCATCATCGCGGAGGCTTCGTTGACGGCGTCGCGTGCTCCCTCTGGGTCCACGGGACGGGCGGGAGTGAGAAGCCCCAGGGCCACTCCGGCGATCGTTGCGTGTACACCAGACTCAAAGGTCGCAAACCATATCGCGGTGCCGGCAAGGACATAAAGGGGGGTCCACCAGATGCGCCGGCTGCGCATCCCATATACGACTGCCAGAAGAGCGATTGCAGCCACAAGCCAGCCGATCTCGATTCCTCCAGAGTAGAACAGCGCGATCACCAGGATGGCACCGATATCGTCCACGATGGCAAGGCTCAGGAGAAAGATCCTGAGCGAGTCGGGGCAGTGTTTGCCGAACAGCGCGAGAACTCCCACGGCGAATGCGATGTCGGTTGCCATGGGTATTGCCCATCCCGCAGCGCCCTCGCCGCCCATGTTTATCGCCGCGTAGATGAGAGCCGGCACGATCATTCCGCCCAGCGCAGCGAGGGCGGGCAGGGCAGCATTTAGTCGGTTGTTCAACTCGCCAACTACGAGCTCCCTCTTGATCTCGAGCCCCACTACAAAGAAGAAGATCGCCATCAGTCCCTCGTTGACCCAATGCCGCAGATCCTCCGTAAGCTCGAAGTTGGCAATCTGGATGCCGATGTCGGTGCGCCATACCAGCTCGTAGCTGTCGCCGACCGGCGAGTTCACCCAAGCAAGGGCAACGATGGTGCTCAACAGGAGCAGGATGCCACCCGCAGCCTCCGTTTGGAGGAATTCCCGGAGGGGACGGGCGAGGAGGCGAGCAACGGGCCTCTCACTCGCCATCCAAGAATGACGGAGGGGGGGATCATTTCTGGTCGTCACGCCGGCCTCCTGTCCGCGGGAGATAATAGTGCCGACCAGACTTCCCGGCGCGCCACTGCCATCATAACAATTGCGGGGATCAGCCGACTCACCGAGGCTCGGATTGGAGCAGCTGCGAGTCTGGTTCGTCGGCGAGCCGCTCATCTTCTCGGCTCACGCATAGAGGAACTACGCCGGATGTGTGGGTTGCTCTGAGATGCCGCCGATTTCTAGGATCTGAGCCCTCCATGGTGCTTCGATCCCCGCTCGCGGCGGCCATGGTACGGCCGCGCCTTTTCTTGCCCAACGTCCGGGACGTGTACGAGAGGCGCTGCGCCTCCTGTCACTCGCCCGAGGGGAACGGAGGTGAGGGGCTGGGGCCATCGCTGATCGGCGTCGGAGCGGCCGAGGCCGACTACCAGCTTCGAACCGGGCGGTTACCCCTGCAGAACCCGGAGGCCCAGGCGGTACCCACCCCTGTTCTCGGAGGAGGAGTACTCAGCTGGTGTCCTATGTCCTGAGGGGAGAGTCCCCCGATTCCCTCTGTCGATGCCGACTCCTCGGACCTCGCCTCGGGTCAGAGCCTGTTCATCGCCAATTGCGCCGCATGCCACAGGGCGGAGGCAACGGGGGAGCTGCTATATCGCTCAGGAGTTGACATCCTGCGAGGTAACACCCTTAGCCCTTCCGTGACTGCCTTCTGGCGATTGCGGACGAGGTTGACTACTCCCTCTCGGCGCGGTCACCTGGTTGGCCCCGAGATCGTCCTGGCCTGCGGCGATCTTCTCTTCGAATACCTCGAGTACATCGTGACGATGGTTAACGTGCCACTGCTGTTCGTGCCCGGAAATCACGACCCCGATCTCAAGGTCAAGCCCTGTGGATGGACCCGTCGACTTCAGCCGGCCCTTCTCTCTCGGATGAGCCGAGAGCCCGCCGGTCCTTTGGGCTGTCTCAATTCGACGGCCGGATCCTTGATGCGGCCGGGCTCCGGATCGCAGGTCTGGGAGGATCGATGCGCTACAACCCAGGCCCGCAACCAGTACACAGAGATATGCGGGCCCAGTGCGTAACCCGCGCAGTAGGGCGCCGGGTGCGGGACCGCCGGCCGGTGGATATCCTCGCCACTCATTCCCCTGCCCTGGGGCTCGGAGACGGCGACGATCCCCCGGATGCGGCTACCTCCTTTCACCGGCTGCTCAGAAAGCTCGCCCCTCGCTATCACTTGCACGGGCACCTGCATTCCTACGGGCGCGTGGTCGAGCGGCAGTATTTCGGCAACACCACGGTGATAAACGTCGTGGGCCGCACGGTCCTGGATATTTAGCGCTACGGCGAGCTCTCGCAGCTGGAGCGCGTGTCACCTGTGTCGCTCGCGCAGCTGTCGGGGTCTGCTCCGCCGTTGACCGTGTCTCCGGGGCTACCGTCCAGGGCATCCAGTGTGTCCGCTCCCGTGGCGCCTTGGAGGTTGTCGGTGCCGGACAAGTCCCTGATCGTGTCGGCGGCGGCGCCTCCATTCATCGTGTCGTCTCCGTCCCCGCCGAAGATCTGGTCGGCGCCACCAGCCCCGCAGATGCGGTCGTTGCCGCCGGCTCCGTCGATCACGTCGTTCCCGCCGAGCCCGTTGATCACGTCAGCTTCGGCGGTTCCCGTGATGTTGTCGGCACCGCTGGTGCCCTCGATCGTCGTGGCCTGCCCCAGGCACGACGTCGTCGGAGTCGGAGTGGGAGTCGGAGTCGGAGTGGGAGTGGGAGTCGGAGTCGGAGTCGGAGTCGGAGTCGGAGTGGGGGCGGGGTCGTCGGGAACTTCAGTGACCTCGATCGAGACCTCGTCCATGACGCCGTTGTAGACGTCGTCCCCGGGGGCCTTGTGCCCCACATGCAGCGCCTTGCCGTTAGAGATCGAGATGTTGTTGGCGAAAGTAGTGGTCTTCGAGTAGGAGTCGACCATCACGGTGATCGAGGTGGACGTCTTGATGCATTGGACTCTGTGAAAGCTTCCGTCGACCAGCCCGGGCTGTCCGGCGCCCGCCCGAGCCCTCACCGTGGCTTTGGAGCCCGAAGCAACAACTCCCTGCATCACGCAGTGGACCTTCCCCGTGGACAAGATCTCCATCTTGTACTCCCCTCCGGCCGTCCCAGCGGTGCCCTTGCGCACGAGGTCGTCGCTGTCAGAGGGAGGCAGTGCCGTGGGCTTTACCCAAGCACTAAGCGTGAGGTCGTCGTTTCCGGGGTTGAGGGACGCCGAGGAAGGAACGATGACCATCGAGTTCACGTCGTTGAACTCGTACGCCGTCCCCGAATGCCCCGGCACCCCAAGGGTCACGTTGGAGATGTTCCCGTTGTTTCCGTTCCCCGACGAGTCGACCATGGTCGATGACCCAGCAGGCTCGTTCATGTGGTAGAGCGCAACCGGCACGCCCTGAGCGCTGGACGAGGACGCGAGCATGACGATCCCCGACACGAGGATCGCTTGCAAGGCCAAGATTAGGACACCGACCCGCTTTATAGCCAATTCCGTCAACCCCCTGGAAACTGCCTAGATTTTTTTGGACTGCCCCAATACTCCGTATGCTTGACTCCATATGCGTGCCCAGATAGCTTGGCAGTCTAACCGGAGGGCCTCTCTAATTCCTTTTCGGGGAAAAATGAGGACGAGGACCGCTGTTTGAGCGATTTGTCCCGTCTGTACCCCGTGAGTTGATAAGAACTGTAACTTGAAGGTCAGGGAGCCTGGCTGGGCAGCCCCGCCCCTACTCCCGGCCCGAGGTAGCGAAACGCGCTCAACGCACCAGCAGGTACCGAATCCGTACCCAGGAGCGCACGAAGCTCGATTCACGACCGTGGGCCACAGCGAGCGGGGGCCGGATTCGACCCGATTACTTGGCCCCCCAGCAGGTTTACTCTGAGGGCGACGCAATTCACTCACGCACACCCCGACTAGAGGGGAGACCACGATGTTCGACTCCTATATGAGCCAGCTTCCAGACATCGACCCGGACGAGACCAACGAGTGGATCGAGTCGCTCGATCAGCTGATCGACGTCTCTCCCGCCCGCGCCCGTTACCTGATGCACCAGGTCATGACGCATGCTCGCAGCCGCCAGATCGGGCTGCCGGCCATGGTTTCGACCGACTACATCAACACGATCACGGCCGAGCAGGAGCCACACTTTCCCGGCGACGAGGAGATCGAGCTCTCGATCCGGCGCATCATCCGCTGGAATGCGGCCGCCATGGTGATGCGCGCCAACAAGAAGTACGACGGGATCGGAGGGCACATCTCCACCTATGCCTCCGCCGCCACCCTCTACGAGGTTGGCTTCAACCACTTCTTCAACGGCCCCGACTCGGAGGGCGGCGGGGACCAGGTCTATCTTCAGGGGCATGCGGCCCCGGGCGTATATGCGCGCTCCTTCCTGGAGGGGCGCATCGACGAGGCTCGTCTCGACAACTTCCGGCGGGAGGCGTTCGGCGGAGGGTTGTCGTCCTATCCCCACCCGCGTCTGATGCCCGAGTACTGGCAGTTCCCCACGGTCTCGATGGGCCTGTCGCCGCTCAACGCGATCTACCAGGCTCGCTTCAACCGCTACCTGCAGCACAGAGACATCAAGGACACTTCCAAGCAACGGGTGTGGGCGTTCGTGGGCGATGGAGAGATGGACGAGCCCGAGTCCATGGCCGCCCTCTCCATCGCGGCCCGGGAAGGCCTCGATAACCTCGTCTTCGTGGTGAATTGCAACCTGCAGCGGCTCGATGGACCGGTGCGGGGCAACGGCAAGATCATCCAGGAGCTCGAGTCGACGTTTCGGGGGGCCGGCTGGAACGTGATCAAGGTCGTGTGGGCGAGGGAATGGGACGATCTGCTCGCCGAGGACAACGACGGCCTCCTCGTCAACAAGATGAACACCACCGTCGACGGCCAGTTCCAGAAGTACGTGGTCGAGTCCGGCGACTACATCCGCCGGGACTTTTTCGGATCCGACCCGAGGCTCAAGAAGATGGTCGAGCATCTCTCAGACGACGACCTCAAGCGTCTGAGGCGGGGGGGGCACGACTACCGCAAGGTCTATGCGGCCTATGCGCTGGCGGCCGAGATGAGGGGCGCCCCCACGGTCATCCTGGCCAAGACCGTCAAGGGCTGGACTCTCGGAGGGGCGATCGAGGGCCGCAACGTCACCCATCAGGCCAAGAAGCTGTCCGAGGAGGAGCTGCAGAAGTTCCGCGACCGTCTCGAGCTGCCGATAGCGGACAAGCACATCAAGGCGGGGACACCCACCTATTACCACCCCGGCAAGGACTCGAAGGAGGTCGAGTACCTGCTCGAGCGGCGTCGCGCTCTAGGGGGGGTGCTACCGCAACGCCGGGTCGAGCCGCGCTCGGTCGAGCTCCCCGGAGCCTCGCTCTACGACGAGTTCGCCAAGGGCTCCAAGCAGCCGGTGGCGACCACGATGGCGACGGTGCGGATCATTCGTCAGCTCATGCGGGACAAGAAGTTCGGCCGCCACGTCGTCCCGATCATCCCCGACGAGGCTCGCACTTTTGGGATGGAGTCGCTGTTCCCGCAGTTCAAGATCTACGCCGCCCGAGGCCAGCTCTACGACCCGGTCGATGCCGAGCATCTCCTGGCCTACAGAGAGTCGCAGACCGGCCAGATCATGGAGGAGGGCATCACCGAGGCCGGGGCCATGGGTACGTTCACGGCTGCGGGCACCTCGTATGCAACCCACGGCGTGCCGATGGTGCCGTTCTTCGCGTTCTATTCGATGTTCGGCTTCCAGCGCATCGGCGATTTCATCTGGTCGCTGGGGGACCAGCGGGGCCGGGGCTTCCTGCTCGGTGCGACCTACGGGCGCACGACGCTCAACGGAGAGGGCTTGCAGCACCAGGATGGGCACTCGCTGCTGATGTCCAGCACCAACCCCGCCTGTCTTGCCTACGACCCGGCCTTCGCGTTCGAGCTTGCAACCATCGTGAAGAGTGGCCTCACGCGCATGGTCGACGAGGGAGAAGACGTCTTCTACTACCTCACGATCTACAACGAGCCCTACTCCCAGCCGCCGATGCCGGAGGGCTGCGAGGAGGGAATTCTCAGGGGTTTGTATCTATTCCGGCAGTCCACGGAGGAGCGCCGCCGGCGGGCCCAGCTGTTCGGATCGGGGTCGATCATGATGCAGGTGCTCAGGGCTCAGGAGCTCCTCGCCGAGCATCACGACGTCGCGGCCGATGTCTGGAGCGCGACCTCCTATCAGCAGCTCCGGGTCGATGCTCTCGAGATCGAGCGCTGGAATCGCCTGCACCCCGAAGAGGCCGCCCGGCAACCGTACGTGACCAGCGCCCTGGAGTCGAAGGAAGGCCCCGTGATCGCGACCAGCGACTCGATCAAGGCGACCCCCGACCAGATCGCACGCTGGGTACCGAGCCGCTTCGTCCCTCTGGGGACCGACGGCTTCGGCCGTTCAGACAGCCGCGAGCACCTGCGTCGCCATTTCGAGATCGACGCCGAGCACATCGTGGTGGCGGTTCTCTCGGCGCTGGCGCAGTCGGGGGACGCCAAGCCCGAGGAGGTCTCCGAAGCGATCAAGCGTTATGAGATCGACCCGGACAGGCCTTCGCCCTACTATTCCTGAACAAGACATGACAAGGCACGACGACAGAGACCGCCTGGGGCCACGCGACGAAAGCCTCGTTTTCGACGAGGCTTTCGTCGCGCCCCCATATTCAGTTGTCTGTTCCGGGTTTAGGTCGGCTTAAGTCATCTGCAAGATGACGACGATCAAAATGATCGCGACCAGCACCCAGATCCACCACGGTGCATTCATGGAGCAACACCTACCCCATCTTCCTCACTTCAAACGCTCGCTTTGGTAGCGCAATCCCCCGAGCACAGATTGCCTGCTCAGATGCCGAGCTTCGTTGTTCGCTACCTTCGCCCTTTGCGCCTGGACCCCGTCTCGGCGCCGACCGTCCGGACGGTGTCCTCCAGGCTGAGCGCCCCTCGCTCCGGAAACAGGGTGCGCCGGCGTTGCCAGATGCGGAGGAAGAGGTCGGCGTCGGTTTCCCCCGGGAACAAGTTTTGGAGGCGTTCCGCGCGGATCTGCTCGATGGTCGGGAGATAGACATGGTCGTACCAGTCGCCTGAGATCTCCTCGATGGAGAGCAGCTCGCCGCGCTCGATCATGATGTGGAAGCCGTGCAGCCGGATGAGCTCGAGCAGCTCTACGTAGCGGTGGGGCTGAGAGAACTCGATGAGGGCCTCGGGCCGGGCCCGCTCCAACCCGCTCTCCTGCATGAGCAGGTGCTGCTGCTCTCGAAAGATGATCTCGCCGATGTCCGCGCCTTCGGGCAGCTCGTAGCGCGTCCGCAACTCGGTCACCTCTGCGTCGATGAACTCCTGCTTGCACTGTTTGGCGATCGCAACGCGATGGTGCCCGTCGACCACGAAATAGGAGCTTGCGACCTGGTAGACGACAATTGGGGGGAACCCGCCCTCGGGAAAGGCCCTTTCTATGGCCGTCCAGCGCTCCCTGAGATCGGGCCGCAGCGGCAGGAAGTTCTTGTCGAAGTCCCGGCTCCGCCCCGAGCTCCCAATGATGGCGGAAAGGGGGATGGCCCGAATGCCCACGTAGTTCTGCTCGAAGAAACGGAGCCGGTCCTTGACCTCCTCGAAGGCGAGAAGTGGAGAGTGGGGACGGCCGGCGACGGCGCGTGCAAAGCGACGATAGGCCTCACGGCGGCGAGCTTTGTCGAAGGTTGAGGGCAGCGGGTCCCAGGGCATGACCACATTCTCCTTGACCGTCCAGTATCTAAACGTCCAGCATTTTCCGGCCCACGACGTTCACGACCGTGGTGCCCCCAAGCTCCCGGCGCCGTGTCAGGCGCCCATAGGGGTGGACGTGCCCGTGCAATAGCAGCTTCGGTCGCACACGGGCGGTGAGCCGGTGGAAGCTCGAAAATCCACGGTGGGTGGGATCGTCTCCGTCGCCGACGCCCAGGGGGGCAGAGTGAGTGGCGAGGATGTCGACAGGGCGCCGGTCCCAGAGGCCCTTTCGGCGGATTCGCAGCTCCAGAGCCACGGCCCTGGCGCCCATCTGTCGCTGAGTGTACTGATTCGGTCCCTCTCGGTAACGGATCGAACCGCCGAGCCCGGCCACCCGCAGGCCTCCGGCGTCGACGACCCTGCCGTCGATGTTCACGCATCCGAGAGGTCCGGCCCGCTCCTGGCGGAGCGAGCCGACCAGGAAGGGCCTGCTGAAGTCCTCTGCGCCCAGGGTCTCGGGTTGGGCCCGGAGGTCTGGATCGTGGTTTCCGGGGACGAACAGCAGGGGCACGTTGAGCATAGTCACGAGATACTCGAGATAGTCGAAGGGCAGATCACCGCAGGCAACGACCAGATCGGGCTGGAGCCGCCGTACCCGCTCGTAGTAGAGAGACTCGTCGACCTCGTCGGCGACGGCCAGGATCCTTACCAAGTGGTCTTACCATCCATTTTCATACCCACCTCAGCCAGGCACTTCACAGGGAAATCCTAGTGGTTGGGCTCGGCCCGGCCGGCTCAGCGTCCGTCATGAATGATCAACCGGTCACCTACTGCGCCAGGCCTCCCTTCGCCCCCAGATCCGGTCTCAGCCCCCGAATCACTCGTAGGATTGGTACCCGGCCGGGGAAGGCAAGAGCGTGTTTCGGAGAAAGGGGGTATCAAATCAATGCCACCAGCCCTACATCTTGTGGTCGGAGGTCTGCGGCCGGCCGCCGACAATCTCGGCCCACGGAACCGGTTCCGCGGCAGCGGCTTGTTCGAGCAATCGGTAGAAGAGCATCCCTCGGGAACGGGATCGGCGTCTGTTGAACCGGAAGGTGAACTCCTCGAGGTACGCCTGGAGGTGATCAGGGCCGACCGACCCCTGATGGGTCCCAAGAAGCCAGCGCTTGAGCAGGCTCGCGACCCGATGGACGCCCGGCATCGAGACATGCGCCGGATCGCTCGATGACGACAGGATGACCTTCTTTCGCGTGTAGCCATGGTCGGGCAGCGCGTTGTACCCGCCCCAGCCGTCAGTGAGCACGACCGCGCCAGGCTCGACGACGTCGCACACGAACGGCACCAAGCTTGGGCCGGAGACGTCGGGCACTCGACGCAGCCGGACCCGCCCGAGCCCGCGCGGAGCAGGCTTCTCAACAGCGATGGTGACGATGGACTTCTTGCGCGTCTCACGGCCCCTGACCTGGTGTTCTTCGCCGCCGACGTAGGTTTCGTCGACCTCCACGTCGCCGCTGAGCCGGTCACGACCGGGCCGCACCATCACCGACCGGTACTTGTGGAGCATCGTCCAGGCAGTCGGGTAAGAGCCGACCCCGATAGCGTTCTTGAGCCCCAGCGCCGACAGACCGTTCTTCTGGCTGACGATCTCCCAGGCCGCGGCGAACCAGGTCGTTAGGGGCATCTGTGTTCGTTCGAAGATCGTGTCGGTCGTCACCGTAGTGATCGCGCGACACGCCGGGCACTTCAGACGGCGACGGGACGCTCGATAGGGCTCGTTTCTCACCCCGCAGACCGGGCAGACGAACCCCGCGGGCCACCGCAGCCACTCCAGGTACGCGCGGCACGCGGTGTCATCCGGGAACCAACTGCCGAACTCGCCGTAGGTCTTGGGGTAGTGATGCCCCGCCATCGGAGCACCCGTGACCGGGCCGGGAGAGCATGAGAACGCAACCACAACATCTTGTAGGTTACCGGATTTGGTGGTTTAGATTTGATACCCCCTTTGGGCCAAACTCGGTGATGCCTACTGGTAGCTGAGCAGGTCGATCGCATCCCGCAGCACCGGAAAGGGGCAATGAGCCGCCCTCGCCGAGGGTGAGCCCATGAGGCAGGCCCGCACCGGGCCCGGGACTCCGGCCGCCTCGAGGTGCCGAGCCATGGTCGTCAGAAGGGTGTGGAAGGTGAAGGCGATCCCGGCTCGCTTTTCGACCGCCCGGGCGGCCGCCAGCAGTCTCTCGGGGGACGAGTCCGAGGACAGAATTGCCGCGCGCTCGGCTTCCAGAGCGATGTGTGTGGGCACCTCCCGGCGGCCGTAGTGACCCTGAAACGAAATCCTGCCCCGGTGCCAGCCGAGACCTTCCACGCACCGGTTCTCATAGAGAGCCACCCCCGCGTAAAGGGGCAAGAACACCGCCCGCAATTCAATTGGGTCAGAACAGGCGGCGAGCACGGCTCCGGCCTCGTTGGGCGCGAGAACGCGCTTCAGGTCGGTTGCCGTAACGATAGGTGCGGGCTTCACCATATGAATTTGCTTTCGGCGGGAAGGGGCGACTTATGAATATAATGTACCTAATTCCCCCATAACGGAATCCCCCGATTGGGTATGGGTGATACCCCGTTTGGGGGAGTCGACGTGAGGTTGCAGAGGCGGCGAGCGGAATCGAACCGCTGTGCGGGGCTTTGCAGGCCCCTGCCTAACCACTCGGCCACGCCGCCGCGCCCGGTACTTTCGTGCGAGCGAGCAGGATAACCGGGCTCGGGGGGAGGAAGCCCGCGGTGGTTGAGTTGCGACAGGCGCACGTCGGCCACCGTTTTAGATGGTCAGTTGCAACAGTCTCAGTGGGCCACCTTCGATCGCCATTGAGGGCTCTGCGGGAGCCGAGCACCAGTCCCAGGCCCATTAGGCTTTGGGACGGGAAAGTCGAAATCGAGCACGCTCAGACAAGGGGGTTGCGATGTCGGTGTTGGTGGAGTCGGCGGTACGGCGCGACAGCCGGTCCTCGCTGGTGGCGGACGTGACGCTGGTCGTAGTCGGCAGTCTGGTCGTCGCCAGCCTGGCCCAACTGTCCTTGAGGCTTCCCTTTACGCCGGTACCCGTCACCGGACAGACTCTGGCGGTCCTGCTCGTGGGTGCGTCACTGGGACCTGTGAGGGGCGGAATCGCCCTACTCCTTTACCTCGCGGAGGGGGCGGCCGGTTTGCCCGTGTTCGCGGAGGGCGGCGCAGGCCTGGCCCCACTCCTCCTACCTTCGGTCACCGGCGGCTACTTGTGGGGATTCGTGGTGGCTGCGTTTGTGGTGGGATCGCTGGCGGAGCGGCGCTGGGATCGCCGCCTGTCCAGCGCCATCGGAGCGATGCTTCTCGGGGAGATCGTCATCTTCTTCTGCGGGGTCGTATGGCTGTCGGCCGCGCTCGGCGTGCCCGGCTCCACAGCCCTCGAACTGGGTCTCTATCCATTCGTTCTCGGTGAGCTCGTCAAGCTACTGGTGGCCGCGGGGATTCTCCCGGCGGCGTGGAAGCTGACGTCTCCACCGGACTTGGGCCGCATCACTCTGCGCTAGGGCCTCTTAGGGGAGCGCTACCAGCCGAGGCGGCTCGCCCTCGTCTTCGCGCGGAGGCTCGGCTTCAAGAACGCTGGAGGCCGGCAGCCTCAGGGTAAAGACCGACCCGGCCGCGTCGGAGCGTTCCAGGACAAGCGAGCCTCCGAGGATCTCGGCCAGCTTTCTGCAGATATAGAGGCCGAGTCCCGTCCCGCCGGCGCGGCGCGTCGAGGTCTGGTCTTCTTGGTAGAAGCGCTCGAACACCTTCTCGTGCAGGTGGCCGGGAATGCCTGAGCCCTTATCCTCGACCGAGATCACCACCCCGCCACCTTCTCTTCGGCCGGAGATATAAACGGTGGTGTCCTGGGGGGTGTACTTGGAGGCGTTTTCCATGAGGTTCGCCAGGACCTGACGCAGCTTCTCGGCGTCTGTGAGCAGCAGAGGGAAGTCGCACGAAAAGGCTAGCTCGAAGCGATGCTTCGATGAGCGTGCGCCGATCTCCTCGGACAGCGCGGTGGCCAGATCCCGGATCGACACCGAGTTCTCGCTGATCGAGTGGCTGCCCGATTCGATGCGCGACACGATGAGGAGGTCTTCGATGAGATGCCTGAGCCTGTCGCTCTGCTCCTCGATCGTGTTGACGAACAACTTCTTCTGCTCGGAGGAGAGCTTGTCGGATTTACGCGCCAGGATCTTGATGTACCCGCTTATCGAGGTCAGCGGCGTTCTGAGTTCGTGCGAGACCGTGGCCACGAAGTCATCCTTGAGCCGGTTCACTTCGGTGAGGTGGATAAGGGATTCCTTGAGACGATCGACCAGCCGTGCGTTCTCCAAAGAGACACTGGCATGATTTGCAAGCGTCTCGACAAGCGTTACGTCCTCGGGGCTGAAGGTCGAGACGTCGCTGAGGCGGTTGCCGACCATCATCGTTCCGACGACGCCGCTCTCTCCGTGGAGAGGTGCCGCGATTGCATCCCTCACCCCCCGAGCGGCAAAGTACGTCCTGAGCTTTTCGTTGCTGATGGGCCGGGGCACGAGCACCGCCCGGCCTTCGGCCGCAACCCTGGCCCACACTCCCTCGGTGGGATCGAACTCTACGGCGCGCATTACATCGAGATGCTCGCCCGGGCCGAGCGTGGTGACGTAAGCGGGTTCCTCTACGCTTCGAGGAAACAGAATGATCTCAGCCATCTCCGCCCGAAACATCTCGCAAGCGGATGACAGCAGCGACAACAGAACCGCATCCATCTGGAGCGACTGATGCGCAACACGGGTCGACTCATACAGCGCCCCGAGACTGTCGTGCTGGGCTCTCATGGATGTGTATGAGCGGTAGGAGAGAAAGAGCACGCCGAGCACGATGAGCAGCAACCACAGCGCCTGCGGGCTTCGCGCCAGCAGGGTGACGGCGAGTAATGCAAGACTCGTGTTGGCCGCCGTCACAGCAAAGCTGGGAACCAGGGACTTCGTCAGCGTCTGCAGCTTCACCTGTCCTTCGGCCAATGAGATCGCCAGCGCGATCATGACCGCGCCTAGCGACGACACCAGCAGCGTGGCAAAGAAGGCTGCGGTCCACACGACGGGGCCGTTGACCATTCCCAAACCGGTCCAGAAGTGGAAGAGCATTATGGCGAGAGCGGCCTCGAGAGCGAAGTTGGCGAGGTTGAACGCGAGCTTTATCGGCGACTGGCGCCGGTAGAGGAGGAGAGCGCCGCCCACGCCCACTATCTGCGCCAGCATGAGCTCGGAGGGGCTCGAGAAGAACAGTGCCAGGACCAACGGGATCTCGCCCAGCGAGAAGGAGTGCGCCTCCCTCTTGAACTCGAGATGCACCACCAGGATCTCGGTGACACAGAAAATGGGCGCCAAAAGCCACCACGGAAAATGAATGCCCGTGTTGAGCGACTCGATATGGCGGACGTAGGAGAAGAACAGGACGCCGGCCAGAAGCGCCAGCGCCGCGTTCAAGAGCCAGACTCGCGCCCGGCCCCCGATCCTCGGCCGGGGCGAGCCGGCCGCTAGTGCTCGCCCCACTGCGCGCTCGACCATGAGTTGCGGCTCCACGAGTTGCGGCTCCACGAGTCTGCGGACCAAGAGTTGCGAGCCCAGACATCGCCCTCCCACTGAGAACCCGACCATGAGTTGCGGGACCAGTAGGTGTCAGACCACGAGTTCCGGCTCCACGAGTTGCGAGTCCATACGACTCCCGACCACGAATTGCGGCTCCACGAGTTCCTGGTCCAGGAGTCGCCCGCCCACACTTCGGAGTTCCACAGGCCACCGGACCAGCTCGTCTGAGACCATGAGTTGCGGGCCCAAGTGGTGGCGTCCCACGGCTCTCCGAAGATGTCCTGCTCACCGCTGAGGGCGTCGCCGTCCATCTCGACATGCGCGCTTCCACGAGCTGCCTCGAGCGATCCCGTGCCCTCGGAGGGGACGTGCTCCTGGGTCGCCTCCGGGGTGCGGGCGGCCGCGGCCGCTTTCAGGTCAAGGGCACCGGCGCCCTGCGCGACGGGATCGGCATTCCGCAGGTGGGAAGCGGTGGACGTGAAGAGCGCCTTCACCTGGTCGGGCGACAGTCCCGGCCGTTTGTCGAGCAGCAGTGCGGCTGCTCCCGAGACGACCGCGGCCGCCTGAGAGGTCCCGCTGCCGCGGAAGAAGCGTTCTCCAACGCGGCCCTCCGGGTAGGTCAGGTCGATCTCAGAGCCTGGGTTGCGCAGGCTCACTATCGACTTACCGGGCGCCACCAGGTCGGGGTTGCGCACTCCATCGCCACGGCTCGACCATTCAGGCACTACGTCGTCGATCCTCTTTCGAGTGTCACTGTCGTCGAGCGCCCCGACTGCGAGCAGGTAGGGGTCGTAGGCGGGGTTGTTGAGCTTGTCGGATCCGTAGCCCGCATTGCCGGCGGCGGCCACGACGACGATCCCTCGTCGCCAAGCGACCTCTGCTGCATAGGAAAGCGGGTCGATCGTGTAGGGCTGGGTGCCGTCGGTGCCGAAGGAGAGGTTGAGCACTCTGATGTTGAGTCCGCCATCACTACGGTGCTGGACCACCCAGTCGATGGCCGCCAGTACCTGGGACACGTCGGTGGCGCCGGTGGCGCCGGCGACCTTGACGCTGACGAGCCGGGCGCCGGGGGCGATGCCCTCGTAGCCCTCGCCCGAGCCGGCGATGATCCCGGCCATGTGGGTCCCGTGCCCATAGGTGTCGAGATAGCGCAGGTTCTCGGCCGAAGACTCAAATGAGAGATCGGGACCGTCGACGACCTTGTCGTCGCCGGTCAGGCCGGCAACCGGCACGACTCCCGAGTCGATCAGGGCGACGTCGACCCCGCTACCCGTGATGCCCTTCTTGAGCAAGTGGTCGGCGTTGATGGCCTCCCGGACGCCCTCGAGCGAGCCAGGATCTGCCTCGAGCTCGCCGTCGGGATGATCGAGCAAGTCGACGCGCCGGTTCACGGTCACAGAGCGGACACCTGGAGCCAACTGAAGCCGGTTGAGGGCCGTCGACGGAAACCGTGCGACGAAACCGTTGATGATGTCGATCTCGCGTCCGACCTCTCCCCCCAGCCGCATCACCGCGCTCTTAAGAGCCGAGCGGTGGCCGGGGTCGGCAGAGACGATGACCTCCAGGGATGGCTCCACGGGCCCGGCGGAAGGAGCTACCTGCGCGGTGAGCGCCATCGCCAATAGGGTCGCGCTCACTAACCCGGCCAGCCTGCGACGGGCGGTTGTTGCGAGCGGAGCGCGGGCCCCGGGCATCGGCGAACCTCCGTGGGAGAGTAGACACTCTTACGTAGGCTTCTTCGACCAATTTTTCCCATCTCTTGAGGCCGACGCCGAACCCATATCCGGCCCCCGTCCAGCGGCGAAACCGCCCCTCAGCTGGTTCTGTGCCAGATAAGGGGCGGAATCCGCCCGCTTCCTGACACAAAGCTGGATTAGGGGCGGCCACGGTCGCGGCTTGGGCTCCCGAGACGGTCGGCCCCCCGCCCGGCTTGGTTAGTCTGCGCCGATGTCTGAAGAGCGAACCTGGATCGAGCTGTCCGACGGGGTGCGGCTGGCGGCCACGCTGTACTGCCCGGAGAGTGGGGGGCCGTGGCCCGTGATCCTGGAGGCGCTCCCCTATCGCAAGGACGACGTCACCCTCTACCACGCCCCCGAGTACCGGCGGCTGTGCACCGAGGGCGACTACGTGGTGGCGCGCGTGGACCTCAGGGGCACCGGCTCCTCAGAAGGAGTCGGCACCGACGAATACCCACCGCAAGAGCAAGAGGACCTGTGCGAGGTGATCGCGTGGCTCGCCGAACAGCCGTGGTCGACCCGGGCGGTCGGGATGTACGGAGTGTCATACGGAGGCTTCAACTCGATCCAGGTCGCCATGGAGCGGCCACCCGCACTCAAAGCGATAATTCCGATCTTCGCCACCGACGATCGCTACACCGACGACGTCCACTTCTACGGCGGCGTGAAGAAGCAGCTCGACTTCATCGACTACCCGCTCTACATGGTGTGCATGAACGCGCTGCCGCCGGTGCCCGAGATCGCCGGGCCGAACTGGCGCAAGCTGTGGCTGGAGCGGCTCGAGGCGCTCGAGCCGTGGCTTCCCCGCTGGATCGAGGAGCAAGACGACGGGGCGTACTGGCGACACGGCTCGTTGCGCCCTCACTACGAGCGGATCGTCTGCCCGACGATGATCGTGGCCGGGTGGGCCGACGGCTATCGCAATGCGAGCTTTCGCATGTTCGAGCGGCTCGAGGTCTCAAAGCGCCTGCTGTTCGGCCCCTGGGCCCACGCCTCGACCGAGACCTCGTTGCCGGGTCCCCGTATCGACCTCGTCCCGGAGCTGCTGCGCTGGTTCGACCACCACCTCAAGGGTGAGGACAACGGGATCGACAAGGAGCCCCCGATCGTGGTGTTCGCCCGGCGCTCGACCCGGCCCGCAACCGACCTCGACAGCTACGAGGGAGAGTGGCGTCACGAGCCGGCATGGCCGCCCGAGCGGCTCCAAGAGCGCCGTCTCGAGCTGCCCGGCCCAGACGAGCGGCGCCTCGAGGTGCGCGGCGATGTCGGCGCGACCGCGTGGATCTCGTGCGCCGGAAACGGCCCCTTCGGGCAGCCCGACGATCAACGGCCCGATGAGGCGTTCTCCTTGCTCTACGACTGGGGGCCGTTCGATGACGAGCTCGAGATTCTCGGGTACCCCCGGCTCGAGGTCAGCATGGCGGCGTCGGCCCCGGTCGCCTTCCTTTCCGCCAAGCTCTCGGACGTGTTCGAAGACGGGGCTTCCGCGTTGGTGGCGCGGGGGTTCTTGAACCTCACCCATCGCGACTCTCATCAGCAGCCAGAGGCTCTCGAGCCCGGCCGCACTTACGACGTCTCTGTCGAGCTCGACGCGACCTCGTGGATATGGGAGCCTGGGCACGTCCTTCGCCTCGCCATCGCCGGCACCGACTGGCCGAACGCGTGGCCACCCCCCGAGAACGTGACGCTGACGGTTGACGGCTCCCGTTCGGTGCTCGTGCTTCCGGTGCTGCGA
>Ga0209587_1000393_pt1 | contig 21304 bp, 23 predicted proteins | sample NGEPerD_2_FD_184512 | JGI IMG/M metagenome (GOLD analysis project Ga0209587, IMG submission 184512) | Arctic peat soil microbial communities from the Barrow Environmental Observatory site, Barrow, Alaska, USA - NGEE PermafrostL1-D... | ecosystem: Environmental > Terrestrial > Soil > Wetlands >... | reverse complement strand
TTTCACTGATATAATTTCCAATTCCATTTCATTGTTGTCCTTGAGAAATTTATCAATTTGGCTTATACTGCCAAGAGGTAGATGTTTCATAATGATTCTCATAAATCTATTATGAACCACACCTATCTTTTGACAAGGTGAGCTCTTTGGGGCTCATCTTGTGTTGGGATAGGATGTCATTTGGGGATCATCTTGCATTGGACAAGACTATTCCTTGATTTATATCAAAAAGTATGCTATAATTTTTTGAGGGTGATATTATCGTCCTATTTTTGTTCCTATTTAGGGTCTGCTGATTTTCTCCAATTAATCCTCCCCTTAGATAAGGGGAGACAAGGAGGATTCCCCTCTTGAGAGGGGGTTGGGGGTGTGTAAAAAACTGACTTAGACAAGCCAAACAATATTTTGTATATTTCTAAATTTATCTCATTTTATAAAAAATTAAAAGAAAATCAGTAGACCCTACTTATGCAAATCAAAAAAAATAATAAATCTCAAAAAGCTGTTCGCATTATTTTATGTCTTCTTTTTTGTATTGGACTAGGTACTGCTATATTTTTTTGTGTAAAAAATTATACAAATATATATAGCGTTCAGGCTCAAATAATAAGTGAAAGAGAAATTGATATCGAAGATAGTATTGAGATAATTTTTAATCAGAGGGTTGTCTATTTTAATTCGGAAAACATAAAAATTTCCCCGGCAGTTGATTTCGAGTATAATCTTTCTGAAGAAGGAAAAAATCTTTCCATCAAAGCCAAGAATGCTTTTGCTTCTGAAACAAAATATCAAGTGAATCTGGTAAATGTCAGAGGCGTTAGCGGTTTATTATTAGAAAATGCGTCTTTTGGCTTTTATACTTCAAACAATCAAGAAGATTATGACTTGAGAAGTGATGGAGATGAGGAAAAATATTATGCCAATTTTGAACTATCCAGGAATCGATTCATTGTACCAGAGATTTCAAGGCCCAAAACAAAGATAGTGATTGAGCCACAAATAAAAGAAGGAAGATATATCGACGTGAGCATCAAAAATCAAGTGATGACACTTTTTGATAATGGTGTGAAGATTAATGAATTTTTGATTTCAACTGGTAAGAAAGGTATGCCAACGCCTTTGGGAACATATGCTGTGAAAAGAAAAGAAACAAACCATTGGTCAACATCTTATGGTCTTTGGATGCCGTATAGTATGAATTTTTTTGGTGCATATTATATTCATGAACTGCCGTATTGGCCAAGTGGCTATAGAGAAGGGGAGAACCATTTGGGCATTCGAGTTTCTCACGGTTGCATCCGTCTTGGAGTTGGAGTGGCAAAATATGTTTTTGATTGGTCTGACATCGGCACCCCGATTTATGTGCATTAGCAAAGTTTTTTGTTAGTTTCTACAATGAGCCTCAGTAATTGAGAAATTCCTTAAAAATGTAAATCTCGGGATAATAATGTTAAAGGGATTTCTCGTTTGGGATCGAAATGACAAAAAATTGTATCTTGTAACTCAAAGCATAGGAATCTCAATATTTTCCTGCGAGTAAGCGATATTATACAATATCGCTTACGGGAACGCCTAGTCGCATAAACTAGAACAAGGACACTCCTTTGATGTGTTGTTAAACCTAACTTAATTCTCTCTCTGGTTCCAGACTTCTCACTGGATCTTTTTTTCGACTTCACAAAAGTATTTCTCGATTTGGTATTTGAAAAATAAAAAAACGGCACCGAAAAACGATGTTTCCGAGCCGTGGTTAGTTTTGTTATACATTAAATTTTCTCCTATTTGTCTTTGCTTTGGCAATCTTTTAGTAAAGAATAAAAGACATATAAGACGCCCAGCACGCATGCAACCTTCATAATAGTGGTAACAGTTTCATATGTAATTGCGCTCATCTTTTCCCCTCCTTGTTTTTTAGAAGTGTTAGTTGTTTGTGCAAAGCAACGATCGCTGCTGATGTTGACAGAATACTGTTCTCGTCTGGCTCAATGGATACTGTCCGTGGATTGATTGTGTTTAACATTTCATGAGGCCGCGGAATTTTTAATTGTCTGCTTGGCCGAAAACTTCCATTTGCATTTTGAAGTGAAAGGAGGCCTCCAATTTTTTTGTTGTCAGCAATGCCGTGCCTTGCTTCTTGAAGCAGGGCTAATGATATCGAGATTGCATCATAAACTGCAGGAATTTTTTGTATGCAGTCAAATGTATATATAATATACATTTGAGTATTCCACCAGTATGAAGTTGGACCATTCTCAAAAATATATCCATCTAAATATTGTCGAGCTTTGCTAATCGCTTTTTTATCAGACAAAGCATTCTTTGATAGAACTTCTATTGCGACGGCAGTCACATCGGGATGGGAAGACGACCAGCCTTTTTGATCGCCATATTCTTCAAAAGACCATGAGTCTGGTAAATATGTAGAAAAACCTCCATCAATTCCCTGATGTAATATAACAAATTCCTCCGCTCTTCTCATTACACTCTTATCTTGAAAACCAATCTTTTGTAAAAACTCAATCACCCGCAACGTGCTATCAGTGTCCGGAGGAGTTAAATGATTGTATGCCCATCCTCCATTTTCGTGTTGTAAAGACAACACAGCATCAACCATCTTTTTATCAATCACTCCTACACAACTCAAGGCAGACCCTACACAAGCTGTAGTCCAAGAAGTACTAGGTCCGTGTCTCCTACAATGATACTCAAGGCACAAGCCATTTTCAGTTTGTGATAACAAATATGCTATTCCGCTCTGTATGCTTTCTTCAATTTCAATATTATTATTCATTACACTTCCTCCTTTTATCCACATAAAGTCTTATTCAATTTTGAAAGGTACAGTTTTGATTTGTTCTAGGCTTCAAGAATACGAAAATATATTTTTCATATTCTTGATATATAAGCTTATCAGCTGAAGCAATAAGTGTCAACGATTACTGTGTCAAATAATATTCAGTATTTTTACTACTCCAATAAAGGCTTTAATAAAGCATAAAAATGATATTTTATGTTGCTAGTAACTCTTGACAAAATATGACAAAAGGATACAATATGATAAGGTTAATTAAAACATAATATATTAATATGAAATCAGAATTAAAAGAGCTGGGTTTAACTGATAAAGAAGTCGATGTTTATTTGGCTGGTCTCAGGCTGGGGCCGACCACAGCGCAGTATTTAGCCGATGCCTCAGAAGTCAAACGATCAACAGTATATTTTGTTATTGATGGTTTAAAAAAACATGGATTGATAAATCAAACTTTTCGCGGAAGGAAGAAGTTTTTTGAAATGGCGTCTCCAGAGAAATTAACAAAATTTGTCGATAATGATAAAAATAAGCTCAAGAAAAAGGAGGGAGTGATCAATAAAATCATTTCTGACCTTCAAATTATGGCCAGCAAATCGGAATTTGCCTCGGATATAAAAATCTATGAGGGCTATGATGAGACAATGAGAATTTTATTTGAACTTGCCAAGACAAAAAGTCCGACCTATGGATTTTATACAAGTCACTATTTTTTGCCAGAGGATTTAGAACGAGCAAAAAAAGCAACAGCGGAGTTTAACAAGATTAAAAGAAGGGCAAAAAGTAAACTTTATATTATCACGGACCAAATTCCTCTAAGCTCAAAGTTTTTTCCTTCAGCAGATGAGGAATTAAGAGAATTTCGATTTCTTTCTGAAGATGTAAAATTGCCAGCTATGGTTGATATTACGGATGATATCGTCGCACTTACCTCAATTCGAGATGGTTATAGCTGTATAGTGATCAAAAATAAAACAATAGCCGATACTTTGAGAATTATTCATGGTATTGTTTGGCAAAGTTTGGAAAACAAAAAACAATTAGAATGATTCTAATTGTTTTTTTGATAAGTTAGATTTTTTGATTGAATTTTGATTTATCTCCCGTCTTTGATCATGTTTAAAATTTTTCGAACCTCTTCGATGCTTTCTTCGTCATAAATTGAAACAGGTAGAACATTCGGACTAATCTTTTTTAGTTCTTTGATTTTTTTGGCAACTTCTTTTTCGTCAACCATATCAATCTTTGTCAAAAAAATATATTCTCTTTTCTGGGCGACAGCCGTTTCATAATCTTTCAGTTCTTTTTTGATAATTTCATAATCTTTCTTCACATCCTCTGATTCACAAGAGATGCAGTGAATCAAAATTTTTGTTCTTTTGATGTGTCGAAGAAATTTGATTCCCAAACCTTTTCCTTCGGAGGCTCCTTCAATCAGCCCTGGAATGTCAGCCAAAATCATACCGTAATAATCTCCGAGATTTGGTTCGAGGGTGGTGAAATGATAAGCTGCGGTTTTGGCATTCGCATTTGTGAGCACATTAAGCAGGCTTGATTTTCCGGCGCTGGGAAGTCCGATAAATCCGACATCGGCAATCATACGGAGTTCAAGAATAAAATTAAACGATTCACCTGCAGTTCCTTTTTCACATTCCCTAGGTGTCACATTTATGCTTGATCTGAAATGCCAGTTTCCTCTCCCTCTCCTTCCACCTCTGGCGAGGGATATTTTTTCTCCAACTGCCATAATTTCGAAGTCCTTTTTGTTATCGAGATTATGAGCTATTGTGCCAACTGGAACTTTGAGAATTAAATTTTCTCCTCGTGCTCCTTCCAGCAATCTCGTTTTTCCATCAACTCCGTCGCCTGCAAAAAATTCCTTTTTAAAGCGGAATTTATTCAGTGCCGATAAATTGGAAACTCCTTCAATATAGACATTTCCACCATGACCACCATCTCCGCCTGTCGGCCCTTGCTCATTTTTGATTTTGGAAAAAGCAACGATTCCATCGCCACCTTTTCCTCCCCTGATTTGAATTTTGATTTCATCTACAATCATAATTTGTATATTTTAAGCTATTTTGAATAAAATTAATTTCTTTCCTATAGTATAGTATTATATAATTTGGGAGTTTTGTCAATGATAATTAATGTAACTACCAATTAATGTAACTACTCACCATCTTTTAAAATTTGTCATCCCGAGCGAAGTCTTGGAGTCTCAGCGACAAGACGAAGTCGAGGGATCCCTCTTAGTTGCATTAAGATGATTATCAAAGCTATACCTACTTTAGAGCGATTCCTCCGCTCCGCTTGCTCGTTCCTCACTCCGCTCCGGTCGGAATGACGAATTTATTTTACTAAAAATAGGTACTTTTATTCTTCAAGGTGAATTAGTAGTTACTAATTAATCGGATTGGAAAAACTGCGTTTTTTCAGAGGATATTAGAATATAAAAAAAGAGGTAATCAGGTTGGATTGTTTTCCAATGCTTCTAATCACTCTCCAGCTGACAGTTTGTCTGTCGATTGCTTTTCCATCTCTAGTTTTTTTTCTAGATCTTTTGCTTCGTCTCGAGCCCAATCAGCTTCATCGTGATTTCCACAAAGTCGGCTGATTTTCTCTTGTAAATGATACAATCGAGCAATCCATTCTTCTTTCCCACTTTTCAACGAAAGCATATCGATTGCGACGGAAATTAGCTGTTCAACATTTGAGCAATCAGACATTTTAAAGCTATCTTCGAGTTCCTTTCGACATATAAACTTATGAAAGTGAGGAAAAGCAAAATACTCGTCAGCCCCAGCTTTTCCTAGGTGTTCGATGGCACAGGAAAAAGATAAAATTGCATTTTTATAATCACAAATTTTTTGCAATGTTTTTCCTGTGTGATAATGTATTTCCGCAATCTTAATTTGGCTTTCCCGATCGCTGTGAGTCGGCGCTTTTTCTAGTAGAGCACTCAAGGCTTTAAGTGCTTCTTTGTACCCATCAAGACTTTTTTCAGAATCTCTTTTCCTTAGTATCGCTGTAACCATAATATTTTCTCCTATTTGGAATGCGATTGAACCCGTCTCATTTTGACCAGCCCTAAAAAATCACGATGTGAATCATGGTTTTTTAGGATTGGTAAATATATCAAATTGCAAAAGAACGAAATCATTTTGGAAAGTGTGACTATGGGGATTTGTTTGCTTGTTTGGGAGCCTCTGAAAAACAAATATTTTGTCATTCCCTTGAAGAAGGGAATCTAGAATTTATCTCAAAAAACAAATTTTAAAAGTGTATGCTTGTTAATTTTTCAGAGCCACTTTAGATAATCTTTTTTCTTCTCACGTCAAAGAGTCAACTCTATCAAAGTAGCATAAATTCGTATTTTGTCAATACCTGCACAGGCTGTCTAACACAGGCTGTCTAAAAACTCCAAAATACAGGGAATTTATCCTTTAGGATTTCAAAAAATGGCTTAGGTTAGCAACACCCTATGAAACCCTGAAGAGCCTGCCCTGAGCGATAGCCGAACGGGGTAAATTCCACTTATTAGACAGCCTGTTTAGCAGGAGGAAAATTTATGCAATTTTACTTTTTGTGAGATATTTGAAGGCGCTGAGAGCAGCCGTTGCTCCTGAACCCGCAGCGATGACAATCTGCTTGAAAGGAATGTCGGAACAATCTCCAGCTGCAAAAATGCCAGGAGTGCTTGAGCAACATCCATTATCAATTATAATTTCATTTTTTGAGTTTAGTCTCAGAAGGTTCTCTATAAATTTTGTGTTCGGGACAAAGCCAATCTCGACAAAAATTCCCTGTACAGATATATTTCCATTCTTTTTGTTTTGAGAAAATGTTAATCCTTCTGTAAATCGATTGCCTGATATCTCTATTACTTCTGAATTATGAAAAATTTTTACATTCTTATTTTTTTCTAATTTATCTGCGAGGATTTTATCTCCACTGAATTTGCTATTTCTGTTTATGATATAAACTTTTCTGGCAATCGTTGTTAGTTCCAGACTTGCTTCCAAGGCAGAATTTCCTCCGCCAATAATGGCAACTTCTTTGTCATGAAAGAGGGGAGCATCGCAAGTTGCACAATAGGTTACCCCCTTGTTTTTGAATTCTTTCTCTCCTGGGACATTTAATTCTCGTGGTTTTGCACCAGAGGCGATGATAACTGTTTTGCTTTGAAATTTCTCCAGAGAAGTTTCAATTTCAAAAATTTCACTACTTTTCTTTATGCTTTTAACCTCCGTTGGCTTGTAATCGAAATTATATTTCTGGAGGTGTTCGTTGAATTTTTTGACAAGTTCAAGACCTGTAATTTCACGATAGCCTGTATAATTTTCCACGACAGAGGTTTTGGAAACTTGTCCGCCAATATCTTTCGACAAAACTGCAATCTTCATTCCCTTCCTGGCAGCATAAACCGCAGCCGTAATTCCAGCAGGTCCCGCCCCGATTATGATGGAGTCATATATCATGAATTAGTTTTAATATTCGATTTATTTCAAACATTAGTTCTGACAATTCTGGCAATATCTGGTTGCTCGTCCGGCAACTTTGATTTTTTTGATAGATGGTTGGTGGCAATTTTGGCAGATTTCTTTCTCTTTCTGATATACTTTGAGAAATTTTGAAAAATGTCCTTTTTTGCCATCAGAATCTCGATAATCGCTGAATGTAGTGCCACGGTTTTTGAGGGCGAGTTTGATGATTTTGATAGTGGAGTCGTATAATTTCTCAATTTCTTTGTTGGTTAAATTTGCTGTAATTTTGTCTGGTCGTAGTCGGGCTTCAAAACAAATTTCATCTGCATAGATATTTCCAATGCCAGACATAATTTTTTGGTCAAGCAATACAGCTTTCAAGGTTCTTTTGTTTTTCTTCAATATCTCATGCAAAATCTTGAGAGAAAAACTCTTATCCAGAATGTCAATTCCCATTTTTGCGAGTGCTTCATCTTTTTCTTTTTCTGTGACGATTTGCAAATAGCCAAAGCGTCGAGTATCGTTGAAAAATAGTTCTGAATTGTCATCGAAGAGAAAGATTACTCGTGTATTATTCTTCGCCTCTTCTCGGGCTTGATAATATAAGAGTTGCCCAGTCATCCTCAAATGAACCAGAAGAAATGAATCATTTCCTTTGATTTTCAAAACGAGCAGTTTCCCTTTGCGATTAATCTCTTCTATGGAATGATTTTTGAGATTTTTTGTAAATTTCCCTGGGCTGTTTTTAACGGAATTTTTTTGCACAACACAAACGGCAATTATTTTTTTGCCAATAATCTTTTTTTGAAGGTCTTTTCTGATTGTTTCAACTTCTGGAAGTTCAGGCATAGATTTAAATTATTTTTCTAGTCCCTCTATTCCTCAATCTCCGTAAGGTCATCAACTCTAACATCCAGAGCTTCGGCCAGAGCTTCAATATCTTCAATCAAAACTTCATCTAATTCTCCAGTTTCAATTTGCAAAATTGTGTCATATTCAATACCAGCTAGTTCCTCAAGCTCCTCATGCGAAATTCCTTTAATATTGCGATATTTTCTGACATTTTCCGCAATAGTCAGATTCAAGTCTTTATCTATTAACATAGTTTTATGATTATTTAATTATTTGATAATGTGTTTCCTAATTTGATTAACTCTTTTTCTTTTGATTTTCCGTCGTCGTGGAGTGCATATATTTCCTCAATGATTTCGAGGCCCATTATTGCACAATAATTTTCCATAGTCTGTAAACATTTTTTGGCACTTTTCTCTTCTTCTCGATGCCATTTGCATTTTCCATTTTCGTCAGATTCGATGTATTCTTTGAAATTTGCTGAGGTTAATAAAATCGATTTCTTTTTCTCTAATTTTCGGGAAAAATATAAGGGCAAAGTGCGGTCAAAAAAGTTTTTCATAATCCCGCTGACATTGGCAAAATATGTAGGACTGCCCAGGACGATTATATCTGCTTTTTCTAATTTATCGCATATTTCTTGCATGTCGTCTGAAATAATGCATTTGAAATTTTTGTGACAACTTCGGCAATCATTGCAAGGATGAATTTCTGAATTTGCCAGATTTATAATTTCAAATGGCTGACCTGTCGCTTCGAGCAAGGTTTTGAGCATATAATGCGTATTTTCTTTTCGAGGACTTCCTGATATTCCGATGATTTTCATAAAATTAATTTAACTTAAGTTCATTTGTATAAATATGCTAACACAAATTTAATTATCTTACAATTAAATTTATAAATTTTAAGATTAGAAGAAAATCATCAGACCCTATATAAGGTCCAACAAACAGAAGGTCAACAAATCATCATTATATTTTCACACTATGATACTATGTAGTATCATAGTGTTTGGATTTGATTTTGTAAATAGTTTTTAGGATTTTTTTAGGATCTAGTTTTTAAGATTTGAAATGATAATCTATATAGGGCCTGCTGATTTTCTCCAATTAATCCTCCCCTTGGATAAGGGGAGGTAAGGAGGATTCCCCTCTTGAGAGGGGGCTAGGGGTGTGTAAAAAACTAACTTAAATTAACAAAATTATATTTTTAGATTGATATAAATTTATCTCATTTTACAAAAGATAGATGAAAATCAGCAGACCCTATATATAACATATTTCTCGTAGGGGCGTAATGCTTACGCCCTCGTTCCATTACACTCTTATATCGAAAACACATTTTTTGTCCCCTAAAAGAATAGAGAGAAGTCCTAGAATAGTAGAGGCGCGATTCATCGCGACTTGAATGCGAGATAGACATAGATTGAAATTAATACGATTTGAGACGCGATAAATCGTCGTCTCTACCAATTACAAATCTGTGTGGATAATTTTTAACTAGTGTGAAATTGCTTATGACCCAGTTTTTTTGTGTAATTGCCAAAATATTGATATAATGATTGTAAATAATAAATAAAATCAAAATCATGGAAAATTCATTTCAAGTTTATCTGAAAAAGAATGAAAAAAAGATTGGTATTATTGCTTCTGTTCTGACGACGATTATGTTTCTTTCGTTGATTGAGATTTTTCTATCAAATATAAGAGGTGATAGTAATATTTTCATTCAACCACTTGCTACTGTCTCCACTGGTTTTTTTTGGAGCCTATATGCTTATAGCAAAAAAGACATATTCCTGTTAGTTCCGAATGTTTTGGCATTTATCCTTGGAACAATTACAGTTGCTTCAGTATTTATTTAGTTTTTGTGTTTCGTTTGATTATATAAAATAATTTTATTATATGAATAATGATAAAGTCACGTGCAAAACGGGTTTGAAAAATAATATCATCGACAAAGAAGTTTTTGAGAGAGAACTGTCAATGTGCAAAAACCTTTCAAAAGAAAATGGCGGGAAGTGTGGTTGGGGAGTTTGTCAGACTTGTGGAGTGATTCCACTCCTTCACAAACTGCACAAAGGAGAGCTTTTGGAAGATTCAGAAGAAATCAAAAAGGCGAAGAAGGGGATTGTGGGATAATTATCACTATGTTATTTTTCAATTTTAATTATAAAACATATGGAAATTAAAAATCTATTGGAACAAAATCGTGAGATTTGGAGTGATCAAAAATTAAACCTTTCTCAAATCATTGTTCGGATGGGAAAAGTATTCGGTGATATTTGTCGCTGGGAGCGAGATGCCGTCAAAGATAAAGACATTCACACAGATGATGAGCTGAAAAAAGAATTTGGCAATATCATTTTCTCAACAATCAAGTGGTGTGATGACCTTGGATATGCTCCGGAAGAATGTATCAACTTGGCAATGGATTGTCAAAAGAAGTTTCAGAAGTAAGTTTGGAGAATGATTTGCTTTTATTTCCATTCACAAGTAGGAAACAAAAAACTACATGCTTTTGCATATAGTTTTTTGAGTGTCACTTGCTGCGTGATTATTATCAATTTTTTCGTTGTCTTGTTCTGCTGCTTAGATATTTTTCAATAGCTTCTTTAGGAGCTTCTAGCTTTTTTATCTTTCTATCAGGAGAGATAGTTCATATAAAAAGCTTAATATGGTTTAGTTGGGTAAATGTATTATACCATATTAAGGAAATTGGTTAATGTTTTGTGATTTTTATTGGTAGAGAAGGATTAAGAAGGAGAATGCCCGTAGCCCAAAACACCTTCTTTTAACAATTTCTATTAGGATTCCTTTTTGATTTCTTGGGGACACCAGAACCAGGTGACATTGTTCTGGTTATTTTTACATTTTTTAATTTCTCGACCAGTTTTGCCATTGAAATTCCAGTTTTATTTCTTTCTTGAATTAAATCAGCAATTTCATCTTCGGAAATTGTATGTCCTTCTTCAGATTCAATCAATATGTCTGTTTTGAGAAGTGCATCGTCTTCATTTTTAGTATAACTCATTGTATTTATAAGATCTTGAGGATCTATTGTGTCTAGCACTGTCTGAATGCCTGCCGCCTTTCCTTCACTCGCACGTAGTTTATTAAATTTTTCTTCAGAAACAGCAAAACAAAATTCATCATAGTCAGTAAATGCAAAGTGAAAACCATTATAGTTTAAAACGACTTGACCATTTTTTTTCATTTGAAAATGATAGTGTGGATCTTTGCCTTCGTGGGTACCTTCGTGACCTTTTCTGTCATTTATAGAGCATATAAACGACCACTCTAGGTTTTTGTAGCGTACAGTTAAGTCGATTATGTTTGATGGCTTACCTTCCTCTACGAGATCATTGATATTTACAAATGGCCTGTCACAATTCGCCACCCAACGCAGATATGCGCTTATTTGGTGAAAACCTTCTTTATTAAACAAGGATGGGAAATGTTTTTTCTTTAGTCCTTTTGCTTCCCAAAACAACCAATGAAGACATGGGCTATTTTTATCAAAAAATGTTATTGGTTGAGAACAAAAAAAACATAATGACTGGCTAAGTGCATTTTTCATTTTTTCAAAATCTTCATGTGCTTTTTTATTATGCTCGTCTGCCTTTTTTTGTAATTCCTCAACGGGGTAGCAAGCCAGCATTTTATTAGTTCTTTTAATTCTTTCTTTTAAATCCATGTTTTTGTACACTTAAGTAAATGTTATAAATGCGATTTTTTAAATATCTTCTGTACTGATAGTTATATCATTTTATCTTCAAGGTGAAGTCAAGAATTAAATTCGGAGTAAAGCCAATCTGTTGTATAAAATTCAATCTTTTCATATTTTGCATTGTTATTTCGGTAGATTGATATATGGTATTTGACGGTTGTTCAATTTTTGAAAAATCAATTACAAGAGCATTATGCTCTTGTGTATGTTCAATATTTATAAATCCTTGAAAGTTTTCAATATATATATCCCGAGATAATTTTTCTTCCCACTCTAATCCATAGGAAAAAACTGATACAGTTTCTCGTTGTTGAACAATTTTTCTAATACCACTTTTAAGTTGAGCGTATGAAATATCTAATGCGTCAGGCGTAGTTTTTCTCACTCTGAGTCCAATGTCAAGTTGTTTATCTTGGTCTTTTGGAATTTTGTCTATAATCTCATTGGCTGCCTTGAGAGCAATTTTATAGAAAATCCCATTTATCTCATCGCGTTTTTGTTCAAGGTTAATTGATTCTAAACCTGTTATTAATGTAAGTTCGGGGTCTTCAAACTTTATATAAGTGATAGATATTTTTGACAAGCTACCCCACCGTTTAATTTCCTCTTCTGTAAGCGATAAGAAGTCTCGCGTTATTATTCCATGTTTTTTTGCCTTTAGTATAGCTCCTTCTGTAAACCCAGAAAATGAAACAGCAATAACCGCATCGGCATTTAGACTGATTCGTCTCCCAATTAATTCCTCAATCCATTTCACATCTTGTTTACTTTTGTGAATTCTACATTCAACTATTGTCAGAAATTTACCTGTTCTGATTGTTGCGTCAATTTGTCTAGTTCTCTTTTTATTATCAGGGTCTTTAATTTTATCGTTCCAAGTTACAACAGAACTTGTCCCTGCTAATATAGAATGAATTCTGGCTATCATTTTTTCAAATTCATCTGACGCGAATTGTCTTGTACTTTCTGTCATAGAAATTAATTTTATATAATGTTAAGAATGTTTAAAGTCTACGCTCTTTAACTAGTTCTTATTATAGTATTCATTGTTAATTTTATTACCACACAAACGAAACCTTGCTATTAACAAAGATCCAATAATTAGTGCGATACTAATTTTCCAGTTAATAAATAAATATATAATACCACTTATCATTAATAGTCCTGTTATTGTGCTAAGTAGCATGTTTGGACCCGCAGGTATTACATGAAGTATTGATGCGGTCAAAAACAATATAATCGATATTTTTAAGTTTAAAAAAATAAAAATTATAGCAATTATGAATAACAGTGATTTTATTAGGTTGAGGATTTTCATAGATTTATTTTATTTAATACTTTTGTTTATTAAACTAATTACAGATTTTATTTCATGGTCGGTAGTTGCCTTTTTCATAGCAGTCGCATAATTACTTCGTTTTATACCAATGAAGCTTGTGATTGGTAATTTGTGTTGAAGAAGAAACAGTTGACCAAGTAATCGAGCGACTCGACCATTGTAATCAAAAAATGGATGAATCAACAGAAATTGGTGCATCATCCAAGCCAGGAGTTCGATTTGGTCGTCTTGATTTTTGGCATGCCTATGCCGTTCACTGTAATCTAATTCCCAGTTTGTCATCAATTCAGGAATTTGAAAAAACTTTGGAGGTTCATAATTTCCAACAGTCACTTCCTTATTTCTAAAATTTCCAGCATCGCTAAAAACATGGCCAGCAATTTTTTTATGCAATTCTCTAGTTGTTTTAATGTTAATAGGTAAATGCTCAAATTTACGCAATAAAAAAGCGTTCGCATTGGCAACGCCGTCGGTAATCATGGCTTCAATTTCAGAAACAGAAAGAACACCAAACTTAGTTTCGCGATAAGTCGGCTTTGTTTTTGACATAATATGAGTTAGGGATAACGATTTTATTATGGACGCCTTCTTTGATTAGGTTATCTATTTGTAGCTTATATCGCTCAGCAATATTTTTTTTGGAAAAAACCGCTTCATCTTCCATTGCCATATTGTCATAAATAAGATTAACAAAGATTTCTCTGAAATATTTTTCCCGTTTTTTGTTGGTTAAATTAGCATTATTCATGATTATATATTAGGAGAAAATAGTGATTTTGTCAATTTTTATATTTTTTTCCATCTCTCAAGTTTTGGTATTTGTTTCACTGCCAGCCATCTTAAAATCTTTGGGAATTTCGTTTCATTTTTCAACTTCGTGCGGTCGAGTAACTAGCGTATTGTCTTTCTTCGGTATTTTGTAAGCAAGTTTTGTAATATATTTTACGCGAGACAGCTCATCAAGTTTCGCGTGTCTTATAGATATATTAAGCATAGATATAAATTAATCTAAATAAAATTACTTTTTACATTTTTATTATTCAACCTAAAAATTCATTTCTTGAGTCAAATCCTGGATTCCCTTCTACACAGTCTGCCAGAAGATTCGGTTTTAGGATCTTCTGGCACAATAGTGCTATTTGTTTGAATATAGCATAAATATACTAACAATTCAAGAAGAAGTATCCGATTTTCAGCAAAAAAATAAAGCCATACATCAAAAATGCATAACTTTATTTCATCTGCGGACTACCTCGGGCTGGAACTAAGATTTATCAATCCCAGTTAAAGTTACTTGTGTGTTAGCTGTGTGAGAATGTCCGAACCTGTCTAATTTCAGAGTATGGGTAATCGGGTTTCTAGTCACTTGCCAGAGCAGCTTTCAGAATCGATTTATTGTATGAATTGGCTTTTTTCGCTTCGTTAATTGTAGACCGGTCCCATAAAATGTAGCTAATTTCAAGCTCATAATCAGTATTAAGCTGGTCAATAAGCCTAATCGTTTCTGCTATATCTTCTTTTGAGGCGGAATCTGAATCTAATTTTTTAAATGCATAACCCAATGAGCTAGCATTCTTAGCTAATTTGTTGAACTGCGACTTTCCCTCAAGACACGAAAGAGTGACTGATTCCCAGTCATATTCATAATTTATACAGTCGATTTCATTTGCCATTATTAAGAGTCCCTGACTTTTATTGACGAAGTCAGAGCCTATTACACTAAAAGTTTCAAGGTTCTCCTCTGATATTTCATTTATATATAGCTCAGCTTGTTCTTGAGTTAGTCCCGTGTCATCTGCAAAATTTTGAATAACGTCTTCTTGATTAATATTGTAAGCAGTACCTCCTATAATTAACGTTATTACTGCTCCAGTAACTATGCCTTTTATGCTGTCCATAATGATTTATTAAAATTTATTAAAAAATATATTATTACTTCTTTCAACTATGCCTTATCAAGTGTTATAGATATACTTATATAATATCACAGTTATTAAATTTGTATAGTAATTACTTGTATTCTCACTGTCAACCCCCCCCGGTTTTAGTATTTCTGCCACAAGAAACCATTGTTTCCAGACCTCTTATAGTTTGAATTTTTTTAATCTCATGAATTAAAACTACACGCTAAAAAGCGTGTAGTTTTAATTGGCGGGACACTCGGGTTAAGTACCCGTGATGTTCAATCAGTATAAGGATTATTTGCACATTCAGCAAATGCGAGATTTAAGGCATGTGGGTCGCTATTTAATTCTCCAAAAAGAGACAAATGCGACAGTACTATGACTGTTTAATAATTTGATCTAATAAGGTGATTATGTGTCAAATGTAACACTTTCCTGAGCCTTATTGTAAATTTCAATTTTATTATCTATGTCGATCCGACTTACCAGCCAACCACGTAGTTCACATTGACGGATAAAATCATTACTCCTGTTAACTCCGTCAATTGCCTTTAATGTTACTACGAGGCCAAAATTGATGCCAATACTACGTTTACCTAGTCTTTCTTTCGTTACAATCTTTAGTCCCCACATACCATTTTCATAAACGTCGCGCGCGCGAACTCCGTCCGTAAAGAGTTCATATATGTGTTTAGTATTGTCCCACTTTCGGTAAAGCTTCCTGGCATTACTTTCGTACAAGTAGTGTTCTTTACCGTCATCAACACTCTGCTTATTCTTATTTATGGATTTAATCCCCTTATCTTTAACTCTCCCAATATATATATCTAACTCTGTATCCGTGTAGTCAACGCCTTGATTAATCGAACAACTAGGGAAATAACATAAAGTAGCCTTTGCGACAAAAGGATGTTTTTCTTTATGAATTGGAACAGGTAAATTATAAGTATATGTTTCCCATTTTTCTGAAACTCCACTAACAACAAATTTAATTTCGTCGTCTTCAGCTTTTACAATATCGTCAATATTTTTCGGAACTACGCCATGACCCACCAAGAGAGCTAAATCGATGTTATTCCCAGTACTATTCCACCCAGCGGCAGCATCTACAATTAGTGCCTTTGCAACTTCACGACTAAGTCCGAGTATTTCTATTAAGTATGCAACTTTTCGAGTCACCCATGGTGCTGCAAATGAAGTACCGCTACGAAGTCCTTCGCCTGCCGGAGTACACACTCGGATATAATCATCTTTATCACCTCCATAGCTACTAACGTCTGGCTTATTGAAAAATGATAAGACTAAGCCTTTTCTGGAATATGATGCTGGCTTTCCGGCACGGTTGACTGAATTAACAACAATGGCATTAATTGAATCAGCGGGCGAACCAATCATTTTTTCAATTTTAGACTCAGCATCACTCTTATTGGTTCCTGCTATTATAAAAATGATATCGTTTTCGTATTGAATTTTATCCAATATAGCCGCTTCTGGTGATATGAAATTAGGGTTAATTTCTCTATCAGAACCTAGAGATAAATTCCATACCTTTATATCAGGGTTTGCAGTGACAATTTCTTCTACGGCTTTCATGATAGAGAAGGCACTGTATTTACCCTGTGAAGCCACGCCAAAATGTCTCACCCTAAATCTCCCACATCCGTCGTCTAGCTCAGGATTTGCAGCTGGCCCATCAACAATAATTGAGCTTACTGAGGTTCCATGAACATAGTCTCTAACTTCTGTAGGTATTTCATCGCTGATTACTTTTCTAAAATCTACCCATTCAGAAAAATAGACCGAATCATCGAATAGAGTATCGATCACACCTATAACAGGTTCACCATTGGGAGAATCTATCGTGATAGTAGAACCACTCTTTATATCGTCAATATCATCATCAAAGCTTAATTTAGACAAATCTTCGGTTGCCATCGCAATAAGATAGGGCGCTTTTTCTGACAAAAGCTGAATTTCGTTTGGATATAGAAGTAGGGTAGTATCACCTAATACCTTATCGGGTTGAATATTTATACCAATCTCCGACATTAAGTCGGTCAAGTTCTCGTCAGTCTTGTATATTGTGATTATTGACTGGCCATTGATGTTCGCGCCATTATCTGGAACCTTGAAGCCCTTTATGTAATGGGAGTCGACGACTATATTTTGAAAAGTTGTTTTGACGATTCCATACTGTTCGTACTTTATTTTTTTCTCGTTTAGATCTTTAATTAAACCATGAGTTATCGCCCCATTAAATTCTTCGTCCAATAATTTTATACAGTGTTGTAACTTTTCTACTGTATCCTTAATAACTTCGTTACTAACGTAGTGTGTAATGATATGTTTTCTTTTTTCTTCGTCTGCAAATCTTGCACCAACTACAGAGCTATTTGCAGAACCACCACCCGAGAGAAAGCCCATTATTCTGTTACTCTTGGCAATTACATCAATATAGCAAACATCAATTAAACATCCTTCAATAATATTTTGTCTTGCCCAATAGTCACTGAGATTTTGAAGCTCGCCTATAAAAAATTTGAGTTGTTTAGAGGTTATTTTCGGAGCATTTGTAGGTATATTACGAGCACCCGATCCAGAGCTGTGTGGTCGATCTTGAAAAGTTCCTTTTAGTTGAAGAATATTATTCATAATTTTAGATACTTAGAGTTCTTGATACCTGACTCTTAGAGACCCCAGTTAATATCTCTATCTCCCTAACCGTGAATCCACTGTGTTGTAATGCTTTTAGATTAGCCGTGTTATTTTTTGGATTAATAGATTCGTATAATTTCTTTAGGTAGTCATATTCATTATTTGGGTCACTAAATGCAAGTGATGTTTTAATTATATTCTTAAGGTCACCAGGATAAGGAATATGATTCATGGTTAAGAATATTTTCCTAAAAAGTCTCACGTTACGGCCGGCAAACTTAAATTTCACTAAAAACTCATTTAATATAGACTCGGCAACTTCGACTAATTCTTCTTTGTCATATCTATTAAAGTTTATAACCGAATCAAACCTTCTGAGCAGTGCCCGGTCAAATTGTCCAAAAAGATTTGTGGTGGCTATTAGTACAATGTCGTCGCCTAGTCCGTCCAAACCCTTTAAGACAGAGGACGTTACCCGTCCCATTTCTCGTAGATCATTAGAGTTAATTCTGTCCAGAGCTATCGCATCTATCTCATCAAACAAGATGACAACTTTTTCTGGTTGAGGTAATTCTCGCAACTCTGTGAAAACAGATGCAACGTTCTTAGACGTTTGTCCAAGCTTGCTATCAATAATACAATCGAAATCTATGATATATAAGTCGCGCTCAAGAATGCGAGCAATTTGCTTTACGGTTTCAGTTTTACCCGTTCCGGGGTCACCCTCAAATAAGAACTTATTAACCCCAGCTTTATGGCCAATTGAATTTATAATACCGACAATATCATTTTTTATGAGAGTTGGAAGTGGAAGGGATCTTCTGTTGGTTAAATTTACTTTCAAAAAAAATGAGAGGTTGTATTCATTGTCCTGCGGCACAAATGTATTGGCATCAGACAATAAAGCCATAATATATTGAGCTAGCTCAGAGTCCCCGATAGAGTCAAAGTATCTGGCTATGTCGTAGGACTCACTTTTGAAGCCAGCCTCATTTTTCTCGGCATGATATTTGATTAGGTTCAAAATATTTTTTTTGCGCATTTGCTCTTTCATATAATATTTATTATCCATATGATATATATTAACATACTCGGGACACAAGTGCAATAAAGTGGGACATTTTTATATTTTTTTCCATCTCTCAAGTTTTGGAATTTGCTTTGTTGCCAGCCATCTGAAAATCTTTGGGAATTTCGTTTCATTTTTCAACTTCGTGCGGTCGAGTAACTAGCGTATTATCTTTCTTTGGTATTTTGTAAGCAAGCTTAGTAATATATCTTACGCGAGACAGCTCATCAAGTTTCGCGTGTCTTATGGAGATGTTAAGCATAGATATAAATTAATCTAAATAAAATTACTTTTTACATTTTTATTATTCAACCTAAAAATTCATTTCTTGAGTCAAATCCTGGATTCCCTTCTACACAGTCTGCCAGAAGATTCGGTTTTAGGATCTTCTGGCACAATAGTGCTATTTGTTTGAATATAGCACAAAAAAACCAACAATTCAAGAAGAATATTATATTTCCTTATTTGAATCCCTGTTTTTAAATCAAAAAAAATAAAGCCATACATCAAAAATGTATAGCTTTATTTCATCTGCGGAGAGGGAGGGATTCGAACCCTCGAGACCCGTAAAGGCCTAGCACCTTAGCAGGGTGTCCCTTTCAACCACTCAGGCACCTCTCCAAATTAACTAACAACCTACAGCTTATAACTAATAACTTATAGTTTATAACTAACAACCTATAACTTATAGTTTATTACTAATAAACTTTAACTAATAACTTATAACAAACAAGTCGTATCTATTAGTGACAGTCTTATTTACTTAGACAAGATAACATTATAAATGCAGTTTGGCAAGACGGGAGGTGACGGGAGGTGTTCCTACTAATGTGTTCCTTGCCACATATAAAAAATTGGTGTACTATGATTGTGTAGTAGGTAATTATAAATTTATGAAAAAAATAAAATTATTAGGTGATCTGGAAACTGAGATTATGGAATCTATCTGGAAGATGGAAGAGGCTTCGGTGCGGGAAATTTTGGAGTGCTTGCAGAAAAAGAGGAAAATTGCCTATACGACAGTGATGACGGTGATGTCTCGATTGCATGATAAAAAGATTCTGAAGCGCAAGATCAATGAATCTGGCGCTTATGTTTATGTACCTGTGTACAAGAATAGGCATGATTTTTTGAAATCATTTTCCAGAAAAGCGATTGATAGTTTGGTCCAAAATTTTGGTGAGGAATTGGCTGTCAGTCAGTTTTTGGATTTTTTGGGAAGCAAAGACACAAAGACTATCAAAAAGTGGCAAGATAAACTAAAAAAGATAAAATAAAATATCAAAAATGCTAATATTTCAAAAAAAAGCAAATATAATATTTTTTCAGATAGCCATAACTGTGCTTGTTTTTGTGGTTGCACTATTTTATGCATTTTTCAGTTTATATTCTCAGATTCTTTTGATATCAGGATCAGCTTTGAATAGTCTTGAGTCTGTGTGTGGATGTACAAATCATTTTTCTTTTTTCAATCACCCGTATTTATTCACAATGATTTTCTTTTTAGGTTTTTTGATGACTATCTACAGCGGTTATATCTTGCTGAAGCTGTTTAAACTTCGAAGAATTACGGTTAATTTCATCAGCAGAAACTTGAGAAAAAAAAAGAATCTTTCCAAGAAATTGGAAAGTGTAGTGCGATATACAAAATTAGAAAACAGGGTGACGGAAATTGACTCGGAAAAACCAGTAATTTTTTGTTATTCTTTTCTTCGTCCAAAAGTCTGTATTTCTTCAGAGCTGGTCAAAAAATTGACAAGAAAGGAATTGACCGTTGTTCTTTTGCATGAAAAAATGCATATCAAGAATTTGGAGCCTTTGAGGTTGTTTTTTGTAAAAAATTTAGAAAAAATATTATTCTTTCTTCCGTGGTTCAAGTCTTTGGCAAAACAATATTCCGTCTATTCAGAAATGGCGGCTGATGAGTTTGCCACTAACGGATTTCAAAACAAGTCTTCTCTGGCCGGCGCGTTATGCAAAGTTTTGGAACTCGAAAAAAGCTTAATTTTGGAAAACAAATCTTGTGCCGTCTCATTTTTCAATGTAACTGATGAGAGGATCAACAAACTGATTAATGACAATTATAATCCTCAATATAAGTTAACAGAAGTTAAATTTTTGGTTAATATTGTTGTTTTGTTTATCATTGCATTTTCATTTTTTCAAGTGAAGAATTTTGATTTTGCTTTGGCAGAGACGCACGAAAAAGATTCTTGCATTCAGAGGCAGAGTGTTGTTGAAGCTGACTGTGAGATTGAAGGGGGAGTTGGGAAAAATTATTTTATTGAGAATATTGAAATAAAATTTTTTGAGTAAGTATTTAGGGCCTGCCTATTTTCTCCAATTAATCCTCCCCCTGGATAAGCAGGCTGCCCGTAAACTCCAAAATACACGGAATTTATCCTTTAGGATTTCATAATTTCGACTAAGATAAGCGACGCTTCTTGAAACCCTAAAGGG
>Ga0209587_1000392_pt1 | contig 21314 bp, 23 predicted proteins | sample NGEPerD_2_FD_184512 | JGI IMG/M metagenome (GOLD analysis project Ga0209587, IMG submission 184512) | Arctic peat soil microbial communities from the Barrow Environmental Observatory site, Barrow, Alaska, USA - NGEE PermafrostL1-D... | ecosystem: Environmental > Terrestrial > Soil > Wetlands >... | reverse complement strand
GGTGTCGGGCGTGGAGGGGTCGGGCGTGGAGGGGTCGGCCATCAGTGGAGCCCTCCCGGCGGGAGCTCGTCGACAGCCACGGGTGCCGAGCCCAGCGCATCCAGCTCGCGCCGGGCCGCCTTGTACTGGCCGGGCTGGGGCTCTTCGGGCAGGGGCCCGGTCGGTGACAACTCGGGCAGGGGCGGCAGATCTTGGAGGTTGCGCAAGCCAAGGCGCTCCAGGAAGCTCGCCGTGGTGCCGTAGAGCAGCGGCTGGCCCGGAGCGGATGACCGCCCGGTCTCGACGATCAGGCCGCGGCTGACGAGGTTGCGCACCGCGCCGTCCGCGTCGACCCCGCGGATGTCGGAGATCTGGCCGCGGGTCACGGGCTGCTTGTAGGCGACCACGGCGAGGGTTTCCAGTGCGGCTTGCGACAGCCGTGCGCGCTTGCCGTTCAGGACGAAGCGCTCGACGTAGGGCGCGGCACCGGGATCGGTGGCGAACCGCCAGCCGCCGCCTGCCTCGCGCAGCACGAACCCGCGGCCGTCGTCGACGTACTCACGTCGCAGGGCATGCAGGCCCGCCACGACGTCCTCGGTGGCCACCTCCAGCACCTGCGCCAGCGTCGAGGCGGGCACGGGCTCCTCGACCACCAGGAGGATGGCCTCGAGCGCCTTGCGCGTCTCCGCATCCAGCACCGCGGTGCCGGCTGCAGCGGACGAATCCGGCATCTCAGGCATCTCCGAGGAACCCGTCATGGCGAGGCCACCTCCAGATCCGGGTCCTCCAGGTCGGTGGCCTCGTAGCTCTCCATGGCGGCGAAGGCGGAGTTCTCCCACGCGCTCTCGGGCAACCACTCGACCTCGAGGTCGCCGAAGCAGCCGGCCTGGTGCAGGTCGATGTGGTCGAACTTGTACAGCTCGAGCAGCGCGAGGAAGTAGACCACCACCTCGACCCGGTGGCGGCAGCCCGCGGTCAGCTCGGTGAACCGTGCACGGCCTCCCGCTCGGGCGAGCTCGTCGACGACCATGCCGGCGGCCTGCCGGACGGTGATGCGCACGGGCTGCAGGTGGGACACATCGACGCCCGCGTCGCGGCGTTCCTCCAGCGCGCGGGCGGCCAGCAGGGCCAGCCCCTCGGCGTCGAGCGGTAGGTCGAACGGCGGCACCAGCCGGGCGTAGCGCTCCTCAAGGCCGACCTCGCGCGGCACGTAGCCGGAGGAGGCGACCAGCCGCTCGGCCAGCCAGGCCGAGGCGTCCTTGAAGGTGCGGTAGTCCAGCAGGCGGGCGTACAGCAGATCACGCGCTTCCAACGCCAGCTCGTCCAGCTCGGGGTCGTCCTCACCGGGCAGCAGCCGGGCGGCCTTCAGCTCGACCAGGGTGGCCGCGACGACCAGGAACTCCGTGGTGACCTCGAGGTCGAGGTCCTCCATGGTGCGCAGCACCACCAGGTAGTCGTCGGTGATCTGCGCGATCGGCACGTCGTAGATGTCGACCTTGTGCCGGGCTATCAGCTGCAGCAACAGGTCGAAGGGCCCTTCATAGGACCCGACGGCGACGCGGTAGCTGGAGGACATGGCTTGCCCGAGGATAGCCGGGCGGGTCCTCTCACCGGTTGACCTGCCGCGGGAACCCGCCACCCGGTGCGCCGTGGTCCGCTCAACGGATCCGGCGCAGGGTCGTGGGCGGCCGCTGGATCGGCTCGTTCCCCACGACGACGAGGTCGCGCAGCAGCCCGGCGGCGTGCTCGGCGGCGCTGTCGCTGCCGGCGTGCACGACGGCCAGGAGCTCACCGACGGCGATCGGTTGACTCACCTCCACGGCCAGCTCCAGGCCCACCGCGGGATCGATGTCGTCGCCCCTGCGACGGCGTCCCGCGCCGAGCCAGGCGGCCAGCTCGCCGATCTCGCGGGCCGGAACCGCCGCGACGACGCCGTCGCTGCGGGCGTGCACCTGCCGACGCACCGGTGCGGCGGGCAGCACCTCGCGCGGCCGCTCGCACACGCGCGGGTCGCCCCCCTGGGCCGCCACCATGGAGGCGAGCCGCTCCAGCGCCGCCCCGCTCGCCCAGTGCTCCCGCAGCTCCTCGCACGCGCCGGCTCGCACGGCGTCGTCGCCATCGTCGGCGCCGCGGGCCGACAGCAGTGCCGTGCCGGCGAGGTCCAGGGCCACCTCGGTGAGGCGGTCCTCGCCGGGCGCCTCCCGCAACAGCTCGACCACTTCCAGGACCTCCAGCGCGTTGCCGATGCCGTGCCCGAGGGGCGTGTCCATCGCGGTCACCAGGGCCGAGCAGCGACGACCGGCGTCGCGGCCGATGGTCACGCACAGCTCGGCCAGGCCCGCGGCGTCCTCCTCGGTCGCCATGAAGGCGCCGGCGCCGGCCTTGACGTCCAGGACGATGGTCTGCGCGCCCGCAGCGAGCTTCTTGGACATCACGCTCGAGGCGATCAGGGCGACCGACTCGACCGTGGCGGTGACGTCGCGCAGCGCGTACAGCGCGCGGTCGGCGGGCACCAGGCGGTCGGACTGCGCCGCGACCACGCAGCCGACCTTGCGCGCGACCGCGAGCAGCTCCTCGCTGGTGAGCTGCACGCGCATGCCGGGGATCGACTCCAGCTTGTCGAGCGTGCCACCGGTGTGCCCCAGCCCGCGACCCGCCAGCTTGACCACCGCGCAACCGGCGGCCGCCAGCAGGGGCGCCACCAGCATCGTGGTGGCGTCGCCGACGCCGCCGGTGGAGTGCTTGTCGACCGTGGGGGCGTCCAGAGACGACAGGTCGAGCCGCTCACCGCTGTCCAGCAGCACACGCGTGAGCGCCATCGCCTCCGCCGTCGAGAAGCCCCGGAGCAGGCCGGCCATCAGCAGCGCAGCCATCTGGCCCTCGCCGACCCCGCCGGAGAGGTAGCCCGAGACGAGGGCCGCCAGCTCCTCCCCGTTCAGCTCCCCGCCGTCGCGCTTGCGGCGGATCAGCTCCTGGGGCCGCTCACCTCGGCGGGCCGGACCTTCAGCCTCAGGGGCCATCGGTGTGCAGACCGCCGCCGGCCCGCACGCAAACTCGAGTTTGGCGCCCGGGGAGACCGAACTCGAGTTTGGTCGGCCTCGGCGCCGGGTCGACCACGGCGACCATGACGTTCATGCGCGCGCCGCGCAGGCGACGCAGCGGACCGACGACGGCCGCGCCTCCAGGCGCGGCTCCGGGATCGGTTGGCCGCAGTCCGCGCAGATGCCATAGGTGCCGGCGTCCATGGCGGCCAGCGCCGCGTCCACCTCGACAAGGCGCTCGCGCGCCTTGTCGACGAAGGCCAGGATCTCGCTGCGCTCGGCCGTGGCCGCCGCGGAGTCCGCGAAGTTGTCATCGATACCGGCGAGGCGATCGACCCGGTCGCTGTACGGATCGGCGCCGTAGGAACGCAGTTCCTCGATTGCTCCGGCGCGCTCTTCCTCGAGCTCCTTGCGAAGGCGGTCGTGCAGCTCCGATGTCATGGGTTCTGCTCCTTGTCCTGCTGCCGTGCGCCACACCTCGCTGCGATTGGACGCGAGATGCGAGATGCCCGATGTCAGTCGATGTGCAGGTCGTCCCGGCGACCCTGGCAAGCGACGCGACCGCCTCCCTCGCCATGGATCATGGATCATGGATCGTGGATCGTGGATCGTGGATCGTGGATCATGGATCGTGGATCACGGATCGTGGATCACGGATCACGCCCCAGGATCACGCGGCGGGGAGAGGCCGGGGATGCGGCGGTTGCCCGGGGATGCGCGCGCTCGTAGACCTCACGGAGTCGCGCGCGGCTGACAAAGGTGTAGATCTGCGTGGTGTTCAGGTTGGCATGCCCCAGCAGCTCCTGCACCACACGTACATCTGCGCCGTTGTCCAGCAGGTGCGTGGCGAAGGAGTGCCGCAGTGTGTGCGGGGACACGCGCGCGGCCAGCCCCACGCTGTTGGCGTGCCGCTTGACGATCTTCCACGCACCCTGACGGGTCAGGCGGGCGCCGCGGAGGTTGGTGAACAGCGCCGGGGCGCTGGGCGCCAGGCCCGGGCGTCCGCGGACCAGCCACACGTCGACGCAGCCGGCCGCCGTCCGGCCGATCGGCACCGCGCGCTCCTTGGAGCCCTTGCCGAAGGCACGCAGCGACCGCCCTTCCAGATCGACGTCGTCGATGTCCAGGGAGACCAGCTCGGAGATGCGCAGGCCGGTGGCGTAGAGCAGCTCCAGCATGGCACGGTCGCGCAGGCTGCCCGGGCTGTCGCCCACGGGCGCATCAAGCAGCCGGACGACGTCGTCGGGCGACAGCGCCTTCGGCAGCCGACGGGGGGCGCGGGGACCGCCAAGGTCCCGGGACGGGTCGCTGTCGGCGAGCTCCTCGTCCACCAGGAACCGGTGCAGACCCCGGACCGCCACCAGCGTGCGGGCGACCGTCGAAGACGCGTACGGCCTGTCCGTGGCGGTGCGTCGCTCGCCGAGCCAGCTCACGAACGCCGCCAGGTCCTCGGGGTGGGCCCCGGCAGGATCCGCGATGCCGACGTCGTCCAGGTAGCGGGCGTACAGGGACAGGTCGCGGCGGTAGGCAGCCAGGGAGTGGGCGGACAGCCCGCGCTCGGCGGCGAGGTAGTCCAGGTAGCGCTCACCGTGGCGGGGCAGCGCCGATGGGCTTCCGGCCGGACGTCCCGGCGCGCTCAGCGGTCCGCCGCTGCGCCGGGCAACCGCGACCGCGGGACGTAGTCCATGTCGTGCGCCGCCGCGACGCCCGCGTTCGTGACGGCGCCGCCGACGACGTTGAGCCCGTCCCCCAGCCCCGCGTCGGCCCGCACCGCCGCGGCCACGCCGCCGTCGGCCAGACGCAGCACGTAGGGCAGGGTCTCGTTGGTGAGGGCGTACGTCGAGGTGCGCGGCACGGCACCGGGCATGTTGCCGACGCAGTAGTGCACGACCCCATGCGTGACGTAGGTGGGGTCGGTGTGGGTGGTCGCACGGCTGGTCTCAGCGATCCCGCCCTGGTCGATGGAGATGTCCACGATCACCGAGTCCGGCCGCATGGAGGCGACCAGGTCCTCAGGCAGGATCTTGGGCGCACGCGCGCCCGGCACCAGCACCGCGCCGATGACCACGTCGGCGGAGGCGACCTGCTCCTCCAGCGTGAGCCGGTTGGAGGTCAGCGTGAGGATGCGGCCTCCGTGGAGCGCGTCGATGGCCCGCAGCTTGCCGACGTCGAGGTCGAGGATGGTGACGTGCGCCTCCATCCCCGCGGCGATCCAGGCCGCGTTGCGCCCGGCGGTGCCGGCGCCGATGACTACCACATGGGCGGGCATGACCCCGGCGACGCCGCCCATCAGCACCCCGCGACCGCCGCGCGGGCGCTCCAGCTCGTGCGCCCCCACCTGCGGCGCCATGCGACCAGCAACCTCGCTCATGGGCGCGAGCAGCGGCAGGCCGCCGTCCGGTCCGACGACGGTTTCGTAGGCGATCGCCGTGCAGCCCGACTTCACCAGGGCCTGCGTCAGCGGCCGGGCGACGGCCAGATGCAGGAAGGTGAACAGCACCAGGTCCTCGCGCAGGTAGGCGAACTCCTCCTCGACCGGCTCCTTCACCTTGAGGACCAGGTCCACCGAGCTCCAGAGCTCGTCGACGTCGTCGGTGACGATCGCCCCGGCGCGCGCGTAGTCGGCGTCCTCCAGCGAGGAGCCGTGGCCGGCACCCGACTGCAGCAGCACCTTGTGGCCGTGCAACGTGAGCTCGCGCACCCCCGCGGGCGTGATCGCCACGCGGTACTCCGACTCCTTGACCTCCGTCGGAACCCCGACGCGCACGCCGCATCAGCTCCTCTGGCTCGACCCGGCCGGGCCGCCGGTCCGACGTCCCCGCGTCCCGGTTTCCCGGTGTCCCGGTGTCCCGGTGTCCCCGTGTCCCGGTGTCCTACTGTCGCAGATCGACACCGCGCCGGGCGGCCGTCAGCAGGATGCCGATGAGGGTCTTGGCATCGGTGATGTCGCCACGCGTGGCCATCGCCGCGGCCTCCGCGAGCGGCACCCACACCAGCTCCATGTCGGTCTCCTCATGCTCGGCGACGAAGTCCTGCGGCGTGGTGGCCTCCCGCAGCCCGGTGGCGAGGTAGATAGTGGTCGTCTCCTCGCTCCAGCCCGCGGAGTTGGAGAAGGTCACCATGCGCTGCAGGGCGGTCGCGGAGAGGCCGGCCTCCTCGGCGAGCTCCCGGCGGGCGGCCTCCTCGGGCTCCTCCCCGTCCACGTCGAGGATGCCGGCGGGCAGCTCGAGCAGACGCCCCCGGACGGCCGGCCGGTACTGGCGCAGCAGCAGGACGCGGTCGTCGTCGGCCAGCGGCACGGTCGCCACGGCGTCGACGTGCTCGATGATCTCCCGCTCCGCCGTCGTACCGTCGGGCATCCGCACGGTGTCGATGCGCACGCTCGACAGGGTGCCGTCGTAGACGCACTTCGTCTCGGTCACTTCGTAGTCGCTCATCCGCAGCACCTTACCCGCCGGGACCCCGGCCTCTAGGACAGCGCCACCTCGACGGCGGGCTCCGGGAGGCGGCCGGAGGTGCCCAGCATGCGGTCCTTGACGGCCCCGACGAAGTCGCGGAACAGCGGCTGCGGGCGGTTGGGCCGAGATCTGAACTCGGGGTGGAACTGACAGGCGACGAACCACGGATGATCCGCCAGCTCGATCATCTCGACCAGACGGTCATCCGGGGACAGGCCGGAGAAGACCATGCCCGCCTCCGCCATGCGCGTGCGGTAGCGGTTGTTGACCTCCCAGCGGTGCCGGTGGCGCTCGTAGACGACCGGCTCGCCGTAGGCGGTCTCGGCGCGCGTCGACGGCCGAACCTTGCAGGGGTAGGTGCCCAGGCGCATCGTGCCGCCCATGTCGCGCACGTCGCGCTGGTCGGCCATGAGATCCACGACCGGGTCCGGGGAGTCGGGGGCGAACTCGCTGGAGTGCGCCTCCGTGAGCCCCAGCACGTTGCGCGCGAAGTCGATCACGGCGACCTGCAGCCCCAGGCAGATGCCCAGGTAGGGGATGTGCCGCTCGCGGGCCACGCGCGCGGCGTTGATCTTGCCCTCGATGCCGCGGAAGCCGAATCCGCCCGGCACCAGCACGCCGTGCGCGTGGCTCAGCGCGCGCTCTGCGGCGGCCGGGGTCTGCAGATCGTCGGCGGACACCCAATCGATGTCCACCTCGACGCCGTGGCGGATGCCGCCGTGGGTCAGCGCCTCCACCACCGACAGGTAGGCGTCCGGCAGCGACACGTACTTGCCGACCACCGCGATGCGCACCGTGTCGGTGGGGTGCAGCGCTCGGTAGGACATCGCAGACCACTCGGCAAGGTCGGGTTCGACGGCGGGGTCCAGCCCCAGCTTGCGCGCCACGAACCGGTCCAGTCCCTCCTGGCGCAGGATCAGCGGCACCTGATAGAGGGAGTCGGCGTCGTGGGCGGACACCACCCCTTCCAGGTCGACGTCGGACAGCATGGCGATCTTGCGCTTGAGCTCCGGCGGCAGGGGGCGGTCGCTGCGGCACACCACCGCGTCCGGCTGGATCCCGATGGAGCGCAGCTCGCGCACCGAGTGCTGGGCCGGCTTGGTCTTCAGCTCCCCGGTGGGGCCGATGAAGGGCACCAGCGCGCAGTGCACGTAGCAGATGTTCTCGCGCCCGACGTCGTAGCGCAGCTGGCGGATGGCCTCGAGGAACGGCAGCCCCTCGATGTCACCGACGGTGCCGCCGACCTCGGTGATGACGATGTCGGGGGCGGCGCCGTCAGCGTCACCCGCGGCCAGCGCCAGGATGCGCGACTTGATCTCGTCGGTGACGTGCGGGATGACCTGCACGGTCTTGCCCAGGTAGTCACCGCGCCGCTCCTTGGCGATGACCGTCGAGTAGATCTGCCCGGTCGACACGCTGGAGGCCCGGCGCAGGTTCTCGTCGATGAAGCGCTCGTAGTGGCCCAGGTCGAGGTCGGTCTCGCCGCCGTCCTCGGTGACGAACACCTCACCGTGCTCGAACGGGTTCATGGTGCCCGGGTCGACGTTGACGTACGGGTCGAGCTTCTGCATGGTCACGCGCAGCCCGCGCGCCTTGAGCAGCCGGCCGAGCGATGCGGCGGTGATGCCCTTGCCCAGCGACGACGACACGCCACCGGTCACGAGGATGTGCTTGGCCACGGGGGACTACCTCCAGCTCGCCGGATCTGGCGGGACGGCTCCTGCGCGGCCTCGGCCAACGCTAGCAGCCTCTGTCCTGAAAGGCGCTGGTGGCGAGCGCACGCAGCTCGGCGGCGTGTCCGGCGGCGACCTCGCTATCGGGGGTGCCCGAGAGCATCCGTGACAACTCAACCAGCCGGTCGGCATCGTCGAGCCGGCGCACACCAGCCACGGTGCGCCCGCCCTCGGCGCGCTTGGTGACGACGAGGTGGTCGTCGGCGAATGCTGCCAGCTGTGCCAAGTGGGTGACGCACAGCACCTGGCGCCCCCGGGCCAGGCGGGCCAGCTTGTGGCCGACCGCCAGCGCGGTGGAACCGCCGATCCCGGCGTCGACCTCGTCGAACACCAGCACGGGCGTGTCGTCGGCATCCGCGAAGGCCAGCCGCAGGGCCAGGGCCACGCGGCTGCGCTCGCCACCGGAGGCGGCCTTGCCCAACGGCAGCGCCGGCTCGCCGCGGTTGGCTGCGAGCAGGAACGTGACCGCGTCGGTGCCCTCGGCGGTGGGCTCGGCGTCGTCCACGGCGACGACCATGCGCGCGTCCGCCATGGCCAGCTCAGCCAGGTGAGCCTCCACGGTCCGCGCCAGCCGCTTGCCTGCCGCGCGCCGCAGCCCGGCGAGCGCCGCGCCGCGCTCAGCCACGTCCGCACGCAACGCGGCGGCGTCCCGCTCCAGGGCTGCGATGCGCTCCTCGCCGCCTTGCAGGCCCTCGAGCTCCGCGCGCGCCTGTTCGGCGTAGGCGGCCACCGCGGCGGCATCCTCGCCGTACGCGCGGGTCAGCCGTGCGAGCCCCGCGCGGCGCTGTCGCAGCGCCTCCAGGCGCTGCGGGTCCAGCTCCAGCGCGTCGGCGTAGGCGGTCAGGTCCAGCGCCACCTCCTGAGTCTCGGCCGCGAGCCCCTCGACGCGGGCCAGCAGCTCATCGCCGGCCTCGTCGATGCCGGCGATGGTGCGCAGCGCCGCAACCGAGGAACCGAGCGCGTCGCGCGCACCCGCCTCCCCGACGATGGCGGCGGCGGCGCCCGCGGCGGCGGCGATCAGGCCCTCGGCGTGCTCCAGGCGGCGCAGCTCGGCGTCGAGCAGCTGCTCCTCCCCGGCGACCGGCGCCACGGCGTCGATCTCGGACAGCTCGCGGTTGAGGCGTTCCACCTCGAGGGTGCGGTCGCGGCTCGAGGTGCGCAGCCGCTGGAGCTCCTCGACGGCGTCCCGCCACGCCGCGTGAACCGTGCGGTACTTCGCCAGTGCCGCCGCCAGCGGGGCGCCGCCGGAGCGGTCGAGCAGCTCGCGCTGCACCGCGGCGGATGCCAGCCGGGCGTTGTCGGACTGCCCGTGCAGCTCCACCACCGCCCCGACCGTGTCGGCCAGGGCCGAGGCGGGGGCCATGCGTCCACCGATACGGGCGTGGCTGCGGCTGCCGCCCTCGCCGCGCAGGACCTCGCGCGACACCACCAGGTCCTCGTCGCCGTCCTCCAGCCACTCCGCCGCGCTGGCGGGGGCCGGGTGCAGTCGTCCCTCGACCAGCGCGCGGCGAGCGCCCGAGCGCACCGAATCGACATCGGCTCGCCCGCCCAGCAGCAGCTCGAGCGCCGACACGACCATGGTCTTGCCGGCACCGGTCTCACCGGTCAGCACCGTGAGCCCCGGAGCCAGGGTGAGCGTCACCGACTCGATGACGCCGACATCGCGGATGGACAGCTCTTCCAGCACGATGCCGAGTGTGGCAGACGGCTCCCCCGCGCCGCTGCAGGCCCTCCGCTTGGGTGTGGGCCGCCGCGAGCCGCTCAGGACAGCCGGAACTTGTCACGCACGCGGGCGTAGAAGTCGAATGGGGCCAGGCGCACCATGCGCACCGCCGTCTCGCCGCGGGTCACCACCACCGACCCGCCGGGCGGCACGCCGATGGACTCGCGACCGTCAAGGGCGACCACGCAGTCGGTGTTGTCGGCCGGGCGCACCAGCAACGGCTCGCGCGGGTCGATCACGATGGTGCGGTCGAACAGCGAGTGCGGCGCCACCGGCACCAGCAGGATCGCATCGACCAGCGGCGACAGCACCGGTCCACGGGCGGAGAAGGCGTAGGCGGTGCTGCCGGTCGGGGTGGCGCAGATGACGGCATCGCAGGGGATGCCGGCCAGACGGGTCCTGCCGATGAAGACCTCCAGCACCACCAGCCGCTGCGACTGCGTCCGCTCCACCGAGGCCTCGTTGAGCGCCCAGCTGCCCCCGATCACGGCGCCGGCGGCGTCGCGGACCTCCACGGCGAGGGTCATGCGCTCCTCGACGTCGTAGTCGCCCTCCACGACGCGCTCGAGTGCGGTGCTGAGGTCGTCCAGCTCGACCTCGGACAGGAACCCGAGTCGGCCCAGGTTGACGCCCAGCAGCGGCACGCCCCGATCGCGGGCCATGTAGGCCGCGCGCAGGAAGGTCCCGTCACCACCCAGCACCACCACGAGGTCGAGTCCCTCGGCGAAGGCCGACGGGTGCCGCCAATCCACGCCCGCCTCCTCATCGGCGGGCCAGTCATCGCCGCGGCAGCCGACCACGTCGATGCCCGTGCGAGCCAGGCGCAGGGCGGTGCTCGACGCGGCCAGGCGGGCCGCGTCACGCCCGCCGTGGACGACCACGCCGATCGCCTGCGGGCGCCGCTCGCGTGCCGGGACCGGCGCAGCCCCGGATGCGGGCACGCGCCCGACGCCGGAAACGGGCGCTGACGCCTCGGGGGGTGCGGTCGCGGAGGTCGGCTGAGGCTGCACCCGGCCGATGCTAGTGAGGTCGCGCTACCCGCGCCCGGCCAGCGCGCGACCCTCATGGACCGCGGCCGCGACCACCGTCTCGGCATCCGCGGATGCTCCGGCGCGCAGGTGGACGAAGAACTCGACGTTGCCGGCGGGTCCGGGCAGGGCGGACGGCGCGGCGGCGACCAGCCCGAGGCCGAGCTCCGCGGCCCGGCCGACGACCGCGCCCACCGCCTCCCGCCACACCTGCGGGTCGCGCACGACGCCGCCCTTGCCCACCCGCTCCGGCCCCGCTTCGAACTGCGGCTTGACCATCAGCAGGTGGTCCGCCCCGGGCTCCGCGACGGCGGCCAGGGCCGGCAGCACCGCGGTCAGCGAGATGAACGAGAGGTCGGCGACGACCAGGTCCGGCGGCGGACCCGGCAGCAGCTCGGGGCTGAGATGGCGCACGTTGGTGCGGTCCAGCACCACGACCCGTTCGTCGCTGCGCAGCCGCCACAGCAGCTGGCCGTAGCCGACGTCGACGGCGACGACCGACGCGGCGCCGGCTCGCAGCAGCACGTCGGTGAAGCCGCCGGTCGAGGCGCCCGCGTCCAGGCAGACCCGTCCGGCGGGGTCGATGGAGGTGGCCTTCAAGGCGCCCAGGAGCTTGTGCGCGCCCCGCGAGGCCCAGTCGTCGCCGGAGGCGACCTGCAGCGGGTCCGAGGCGGCGACCATCCTGGCGGGCTTGGCGGCCGGGGCGCCGGCGACCGTCACCCTGCCCTCCGCGATCAGCCGTTGGGCTTCGGAGCGCGTGCTCGCGAGCCCCCGGCGCACCAGCTCCGAGTCCAGCCGTCGCCGCCCCACGTCCGGGCGCCGGACCTAGCCGTCCGCGCTACGCGGCGCGGTCGTGGGCCGGGGGCCGGCGGCGGTGCCGAGCCCCTCCAGCTCGGCGACGACCGCTCGGTGCACCGCTTCCAGCACGGCGGGATGGTCGGCCACCGGCTGCTCCGTCAGCGCGCGCAGGCGGTCGGAGAGCTCGGTAAGCGGCTGGTCGGCGTCCTGGTCAGGGGCTCCGTCGGCGGCCCGGTCGGGGGCCTGGTGGGCCTCCATGGGGTTCTCGCTCACGTGCCCTCCGCCTGCGTGCCGGACTGCCCGGTCCTGTCGCCACTGTCGCCACTGTCGCCGCTGACGCCACTGTTGTCAGGGGACGCCGTGGTGTCCGTGGCGCGCTGGCCCTCGAGCTCCTCGACGCGGGCGCGGAGCCGTTCGACCTCGGCCTGGCGGACGAACCCCAAGCGACCGATGGTGCGCTCGGTCTCGGTGCGCACCATCGAGGCCACGGTCCTGCCGTTGCGCTCGGATGCCTTCAGCAGCTCCTCGACATAGTCCTCAGCCCGGTCGGACGCGACCTCGCCGGAGGCGACCAGCTTCCTGACCACGGCGTCGGCACTCTTGCGCGTCGTCTCGCCGAGACCCGCCGCAAGGTCCAGGTAGCGCTGCCATCCGGAGCTCATCGAGCGTTCCCCCCTGCCTCTGCCGCTCTGCCTCTACCGCTGCACATGCAGGCCTGCGGTGACCCACCGGCCGTTGCCCGCAGCATAGACGCCGGCGCGACCTGGACCGGGGAGCCGCGATGGCACACTGCTCGGCCTCGCCCGAGGCGAGCGAGAGGAGGCGCACGTCAGATGCTGATCCCGCTCGGCGATCACAACCCGACCCGGCGCAGGCCCTGGGTGACCCGGCTGTTCATCGCCATCAACATCGGCGTGTTCGTCTTCGGCCAGCCGTGGGCCGCCGGAGCGTGCGAGCAGCAGGCCTTCTTCCTACGCTGGGCGGTCGTGCCGGCAGAGCTGGTCCAGGGTCAGCCGCTGGGACCCGAACAGATCGACGCCACCACGCCGGCCGCGTGCGACCTGGCACCGATGATCGGCAAGAGCGTGCATTCCGCTGTGCTCTACAGCATGTTCCTGCACGCGGGCTGGCTGCACCTGGCGGGCAACATGCTGTACCTGCTCGTCTTCGGAAACAACGTCGAGGATCGCTTCGGGCACCTCGGCTTCGCCGGCTTCTACCTGCTGGGCGGGGCGGTGGCGACGCTTGCCTTCGCCGTGCCCAACCCCGGCAGCCTCGCCACGCTGGTGGGCGCGTCGGGAGCCATCGCCGCGGTCCTCGGCGCCTACCTCATCCTGTTCCCGGTGGCTCGCGTCACGGTGTTCCTGCCACCGTTCTTCGTCTTCTCCCTGCCGGCCATCCTGGTGCTGGGCGCCTGGTTTCTGGTGCAGCTCTCCGGCGCTCGTGTCGCCGACATGTCCGGTGGCGGGGTGGCCTATCTGGCCCACATCGCCGGCTTCGTCGCGGGGGTGGTGCTCACCCTGGTGCTGGGCGGGCGCCCGCGACGGCGGGAGCGCCGTGGCTGACGCGCGGCGGATGCCGCCGTCCCGGTCCGCGCGGCCGCACGACTCAGCTGAGCCGCTGGAGCACCCGATCGCGGGCGTCGCGGTAGTCGGGCTTGGGTGACATTGCGCAGGCCAGCTTCAGGTGCTTGGCGGCCCGCTCGAGCTCGCCCTGGCGCTCCAACGTCCGACCCAGCACGTAGTGGGCGTAGTCGTCGGTCGGGTCAAGCTCCACCGCGCGCTCGAACTGCCGGCGGGCCGCGGTCAGGCGCGCGCCGGCGAAGTACGCCCGCCCGAGCGCCTCGTGCAGCGACGCCTGCTCGGGCGCCTGCTCGATGGCGAGCTCCAGCACCTCCGCCGCGCCGCCGGGGTTGCCGCGGCGCAGCCGGTCGCGGCCCTGCTGGTACAACACATAGGTGCCGGCGTCCTCGTGCACGCCTGTGGCGTCTGCTGCTTCCTCCATGGGCTTCTCCGTCCTCCCCCGTCGGCGAGCTCCTGCGTGCTCGTCCCCAGTCTGGTCCCCCATCTCCTCCCAGTATGGTGAGCCCCTCGGCGGTCCGCCCCCCAGGGTCTCGGCCCTGCAACCCACTCCCCCCACGGGCGCCGGCAGTCCCCGGGCGCCCGACCCCCGAGGTGCCAAGGATCACGCACAGCGTCGGTGCGCGATCCGTGCCACCGCCCGCATTCCGGCCCCGACTTTCGTAGGTGCCAAGGATCACGCACAGCACCGGTGCGCGATCCGTGCCACCCCCGCGCGCGAGCTCGGTGCCTCCGACCGCCGCCGGGTGCGCCCTACACTGCCGTGCTGATGAACGCGCAGACCGCCGCCGCCGACGCCGTCCGGGACGGCTGGTCCAAGGTGGACTCCTTTGACGGCACGGGCATCGCGTGGCGTATGGATGCTCCGGCCGTGTCTGCGGCCGCTCCGGTGGGCACCTCGCCGTCACCCGAGCCGTTGGCCGTGGTGCTGTGCAACGGCATCGGCTGCTCCGATGTCCACTGGTCACGGCTGCAACCGCGGCTCGCGGCCGCTCGGGCGGTCATCCGCTGGGACTACCGGGGTCACGGGCGCAGCGAGGCCCCCGCGGACCCCGCGCAGGTGCACGTCTCCTCGGTGGTCAAGGATCTGCGCGCCGTGCTCGACGCCGCGGGCATCGCCCGAGCGGTGCTGGTCGGGCACTCCTTCGGCGTCCAGGTGGTGCTGGAGGCCATGCGCGTCGAGCAGGCGCGCGTGGCCGGGGTCGTTGCAGTCGCGGGATCCGCCGGCCACCCCCTCAGGCGCGTCCCGGGCATGGGCGACGACGCCCACGTGCTGTCCCTGCTGGTGGCCATCAACGCGGCGGCGCCGGCGCTGAGCGGCCGGCTGTGGCGCGGGCTATGGCGCTCGCCGCTGGTCTACCTGGCCGCGCGCGGCCTGCGCGGGACCACCGTCGACGCTCCGCGCGAGCTCATGGCGGCGTACTTCCGCCACGTCGGCGCGCTCGACGTCGAGGTGCTGCTCGGCATGGTCCGATCGATGCAGCGCCACAGCGCCGCGGACGTCCTGGACGGCCTGCCGGTGCCGCTGCTGTGCGTGGCCGGCGGAGCGGACGGGATGACGCCGCTGTCGGTCATGGCCCGCATGGCCCGACGGGCGCCCGACGGGGAGCTGGTGGTGATCCCCGCGGCCTCCCACACGTTGCCGGCGGAGCGGCCCGAGGAGCTGCTCGGGCACCTCGAGCGCTTCCTGGCCCGCCTCGAGGCCATCGAAGCCATCGAGGCGATCGAGGGCATCGGAGGCATGGACGGTACGGAGGCCATCGACGGCATTGAGCCGCGGCCGGCGATCGCCACGGAGGCCGCCGCCGCCGGCGAGCGCCAGCGCGGAGGCGCGGCATGAACCCCGACGGGCTTCCGGTACTTGGCTGGAAGGAGGATGCCTCCCTGCCGGACTGGGGCATCCGCCGTCTGCGGGTCAAGCTGGACACCGGCGCCAAAACCTCTGCGCTGCACGTGTCCTCCATGGCTCCCGTGGGCGAGCACACCTTCGACGGGCAGGTCCTGCCGGTCCTCGGCCTCATCATCCCGCTGTCGCGGGTGAGCTCGCGGCGGTTCGTCGAGGTCAGGGCCCCCGTGGTCGGCTACAAGTCGGTCCGCGACACCAGCGCCGTGGCGGAACGCCGGCCGCTGGTCCGCACGCGACTGGTTTGCGGCCAGATCGACGCCCAGATCGATGTCACGGTCACCGACCGGACGGGCATGATCTTCCGCATGATCCTCGGTCGGGAAGCGCTCACCGGCCGCGCCGTGGTGGACCCGAGCCGCGACTACACCACCCGTGGCTGAGCGCACACACCCTGGTGCTTTTGTCCCTCCGCTGAGAAGGGCTCCGTCCCCTTGAGGATCGTCATCCTGTCGCGCAAAGCCACGCTGTACTCCACGCGCCGGCTGACGCAGGCGGCGCGCGGGCGCGGGCACACCGTGCGGGTGATGAACCCGCTCGACTTCACCATGGTGCTGTCGACCCAGAACCCGGAGCTGTACTACAAGGGCCGCAAGGTGGCCAAGGTCGACGCCGTCATCCCGCGCATCGGGTCTTCGATCACCTTTTTCGGGGTCGCGGTGGTGCGCCAGTTCGAGATGATGGGCGTCTACTGCGTCAACGAGTCGAACGCCATCGCGCGCAGCCGGGACAAGCTGCGCGCGCTCCAGCTGCTGTCGCGCTCCGACGACATCGGCGTGCCCGCCACCGCCATCGCACGCAAGCCGGAGTACGCGGGTCGCATGCTGTCCCATGTCGGCGGCGCGCCCGCGATCGTCAAGCTGATCCAGGGCACCCAGGGGGCCGGTGTGGTGATCGTCGACTCCAAGCAATCCTTCGACTCCGTCATCGACGCCTTCCACGCGATCGGCCAGAACATCCTGGTCCAGAACTTCGTGAAGGAGGCCAAGGGCTCCGACATCCGGGCGTTCGTGGTGGGCCGCCGGGTCGTCGCGGCCATGACGCGCAAGGCCGTGGAGGGCGAGTTCCGCTCCAACGTCCACCTCGGCGGGTCGGCCACCTCCACCCGGCTGTCCCCGGCGTACCGCAAGGCGGCGGTCGCCGGTGCCCAGCGCATGGGGCTGTCGGTTGCGGGCGTCGACATGCTCGCCAGCGACGCGGGTCCGATGATCATGGAGGTCAACTCCTCACCGGGCCTGGAGGGCATCGAGCGCTCGAGCGGCGTCGACGTCGCCGACGCGGTGATCGCCTACATCGAGCGCAACGCCCGGCCGGGTCGCACCAGGGACAAGGTCGGCAAGTGAACGACCGCGACCTCCCCACCGGCCTGGAGGGCATCACGCAGGTACGGCGCGACGGCCCGCTGCGCCTGGGCGGCGCCGACGTGCCGGTCGGAGCCCGCACCGATCTCCTGCTCAAGGTGAGTGAGAGCTACATCGGCGATCGCCTGTCGATCCCGGTCACGGTGGTCAACGGCGTGGAGCCGGGCCCGGTGCTGTTCGTGACCGCCGCCATCCACGGCGACGAGCTGAACGGCATCGGCGTCATCCGGGAGCTGCTCGGCATGCTGGAACCGGGTGAGCTGTCCGGAGCCGTCATCTGCGTCCCGGTGGTCAACGTCCTGGGCGTGCAGTTCCACAGCCGCTATCTGCCGGACCGCCGGGACCTCAACCGCTCCTTCCCCGGCTCGCCCGGCGGCTCCACCGCGAGCCGCATCGCCGCCACCGTGATGGGCGAGGTGGTGGTGCAGGCCGATGCCGGCATCGACCTGCACACCGCCGCCAACCGGCGCATGAACCTGCCGCAGGTCCGAATCAACCTGTCCGACCCGCGCGCGCATGGACTTGGCCTCGCCTTCGGCGCCCCCTATCTGATCGGCTCCTCGCTGCGCCCCGGCAGCCTCCGCGACGCCGCCGGCAAGCAGGGCGTGCCGGTGCTGGCCTACGAGGGTGGCCAGACGTTGCGCTTCGAGGCGGGCGTGATCGCGGTCGGCGTCGCGGGCGTCATGCGCGTGATGGCGGCGATGGGGATGGTCGAGGACCGCTTCGGACCGCCCCAGGAGGCCACCATCGAGAGCGACGAGACGCATTGGATCCGGGCCGAGCGCGGCGGCATCCTGGACCTGCACGTGGGTCCGGGTGACCATGTCGAGGTCGATCAGCCGCTGTGGACGGTCACCGGACCGTTCGGCCGGGAGCGCAACCAGGAGCTGTCGCCCTACGAGGGCCACGTCATCGGCATGACCACGCTGCCGCTGGTCAACCCGGGCGACGCCGTCGTGCACGTGGCCGTCGCGGGCCGCCATGAGCGGCCATGGATCGACGAGCCCACCGACGAGGAGGACGTCGAGGACGTCGAGGACGGCGGCGACGTCGGCGACGTCGGCTTGTCCTGATGCATGCTGGCGTTGCGCTTGCCGCCGCCTGCCAGCGCGCCTACCGTCGGCACGTGATCGGAGCGCGTCCATGACCAAGCACCGGGAGGCCGTCGAGCAACGGCGTGCGCTCGGCGCTGCACGCGGCACCGATTCGCCGGCCTCCCCCGCGCTCGAGCCCGGCGGGCCCTGGCCGACGCCCGGGCGGATCGCCTCGCTGGTGGCCGTCCTGGTGGGCGCGTGGGCCACGATCGTCATCGTGCGCGCCCTGCGGACGCTGCTGGTCATGCTGCTGCTGGCGCTGTTCCTATCCTTCGCCATCGAACCCGCGGTGCAGTTCCTGGCCCGCCGTGGCTGGCGCCGCGGCGTCGCGACCGGTGCGGTCTTCCTGGCCATCCTCCTGATCACCGGGGGTGCGGTGGCCGTGTTCACCCCGCTGCTGATCGCGCAGGTGACCGAGCTGGTGCGCAGCGTCCCGTCGTCGATCAACGACCTGAACCGGCTGCTGCAGAACCTGCCGTTCGGCATCGAGGTACCCACCAACGAGGTCACGCAGACCCAGCTGCGCTCGTTCGTCTTCGACCTCGGCGAGGAGCTGCAGCAGTTTGCGCTGGGCGCCGCCAGCAACGTCATCTCGATCGGTGCGACCGCGTTCGGGGTGCTGCTGCAGCTGTTCGCCGTGATCCTCGTCACCTTCTACCTGGTCGCCGACGGGCCCCGCGCACGGCGGGCGCTCGCGCGACCGCTCCCGCCGCCGCGGCAGCGGGAGATGCTGGCCGTCTGGGAGCTGGCGGTGGCCAAGACCGGCGGCTACCTCTTCTCCCGACTGCTGCTCGCCCTGCTGTGCGGCGCGGCCCACGCGCTGGCGCTGATCTTGTTGGATGTGCCGTACTGGCTGCCCTTGGCGCTGTGGGTCGGCCTGACCAGCGCCTTCGTCCCGGTCGTCGGCACCTACCTCGGCGGCGTGCTGTTGCTGGTGGTGGCGGCTGCCGACGAACCGGTCAACGCGCTGTGGCTGCTGGCCTTCATCGTGGTGTACCAGCAACTCGAGAACGTCGTGCTGGCGCCACGGGTGCAGGCGCGGACCATGGACATGCACCCGGCGGTGGCGTTCGTGTCGGTACTCGTGGGCGCCACGCTGCTCGGCGCGGTCGGGGCGCTGCTGGCACTGCCGGCTGCGGCGATCATCCAGGCGCTGCTGTCGACCTACGTGCGTCGTCACGAGCTGATCGAGGAGCTCGCGGGGGTGGAGCGGCTCACGCGCATCGAGGAGGCCGCACCGGGACGGCACCTGCTGGGATCGAGTCTGATCTCCGGAGCACGGAAAGCCTCGGCGGCCACCGCCAACAAGCCCACCACGGCCACGACTTCCACCACCACGACGACGGCCACCACGACCACCACGGCCGAGGGGATCCCGCCGCCGGCGCGCCGGAAGGACGCGCCACGATGACCGACCACCCCGCGTCCGCGATACCCGACGCGGAATTCGAGGTGGAGGACCTCGGCGGAGGGCTCCACGCCGTGGACACCGGCACGGCCGGCATGCCGAGCGTGACCGCCGGCTATCTGTTCGACGCACCGCGACCGACGCTGGTCGAGTGCGGTCCGTCGCTGTCCATCGGGGTGGTCCTGCGCCAGCTGCGGGGGCTCGGCATGGAGCCGGGCGACCTCGCCTATCTGGTGCTGACCCATGTCCACCTGGATCACGCCGGCGGCGCCGGCGATCTCGCCCGCGCCTTCCCCTCGGCCACCATCGTGGTCAGCGAGCTCGGCGCACGGCACCTCGTCGACCCCGCCCGCCTGAACGCGAGCTCCCGGCGCGTCTACGGCCCGCTGTACGACACGGTGTACGGCGACTGCACACCCATCCCAGAGGAGCGCGTACGCGGCGTGGCCGACGGCGACCTGCTGGACCTGGGGGGCGGCCGGCAGCTGGATCTGCTGTACACCCCCGGCCACGCCAAGCACCACATCGGCGTGTTCGACGCCGACACCGGCGCGTTGTTCGTGGGCGACTCCGTGGGCGTCAAGATGCCGGGCATGAGCACCATCCGACCGGCCACACCGCCGCCCGACTTCGACCTCGTCCTGGCTCATCGGACGCTCGAGCGCTACCGCGCCCTCGATCCGGAGGTGGTGTACCTGGCGCACTACGGCGCCGTGGGACCTCCTGCCGAAGCGCTGTCGGAGGCGGACGCACAGCTGCGGCTGTGGGCCGAGACCGCCGAGGCGGCCATGGCGGAGCACGACGAGCTGGACCACGTCGCTGAGACGCTCGGCCGGCGCTTCGCCGACCAGGTCCCGGCCGACGACGGCGCCGGGGTGGCGGCGCGTCGGGTTGCGCTGCTGTCGGGGCACCGCTCCAACGCCATGGGCCTGATGCGCTACTTCGAGCAGCGGGCGCAGGGCAGGACGGCCGACAGCCGATCTTCGTCCTGAGCGCCCGCTGCCGCGCTCAGCCCCGATCCAGCGCGGCCAGGCGCTCATCGACGTCGAGGAACTCCGGATCCACCGCCAGGATGGCTTCGAAGAGCTCCCGGGCCCTGGCCCGGTCACCGCTGCGCTCGGCCAAGTCCCCAGCGGCGTACCAAAGGCGCGGATGCCAGTCCTGGATGCGCTGCGGTTCCAGGCCGGCGCGCTCCAGGGTCGCCATCGCCGCACGCAGATCGCCACGGTCGGCGCGATCGCCCGCCAGCACGATGAGCCCCTCGACCCAGCGCCCGACCCCGACCTCGCGCGGATCCATCTGCGCGACGTAGCTCTGGACCTTGTCCGGCCGACCGGCGGCCCGAGCGCAGTCCGCCAGCAGGTGGTTCTGGTCCTTGCGACCGGACAGCCGCTGGTAGGCCAGCAGCTCGGAGCTCGCCGTGGCGAAGTCGCCGCGCAGGTACAGCGCGATCCCCAGCGCCTCACGGATGGCGGGGCTGCGTGCACCGGCCGACTTAGCCCAGCGCAGCAACTCGACCGCGCGATCCACGTCGTCGTCCTCCAGTGCATCGCCCGCCGCGCCGAAGGCCCGCGCCACGTCGTCGAGTTGTCCGGGGGTGACGTTGCTGCGCAGGTCCCCCCACGCCGCCCGCTCCAGCCGCGGCCGCTCCGCGGGCAGCAGGGGCTTGACCACGGAGCCGACGGTGCGGCGACGTGGAGGGCGCGGGCCCGCCGACCCGTCCCGACTCCACGCCGTGGCGGCCTCTCCGCCGCCGGACCTGCCCGACACCGCCCCGCCCCGGTCGGCGCCTCGACGATCACTGCGCCCACGATCATCCGAGCTGCGCTCGGCACCACCCCGGCCGGCGCCACCGCGGCCGGCACCACCGCGGCCGGAATCGCTACGACCGGCCGCGCCGCGGCCGGAATCCCTCCCGCCGGCACCACCGCGGCCGGCACCCCCGCGGCCGGCACCGCCCCGTCCTCGATCCGTCCGGCCGCGAGCCGGCTGCTCCTGTTCGCTGTGATTGTTCTGCTCGTCTTCGGCCATGACAAACCTCCGGAAATGCATTCAAGCCACCCGTTGGAGGGTGGCTTGAATGCAATGTGTGTTCCGCGGTGACCTACTCTCCCACACAGTTTCCCGTGCAGTACCATCGGCGCTGGAGAGCTTAACTTCCGGGTTCGGAATGGGACCGGGTGTGCCCTCTCCGCTGTGACCACGGAA
>Ga0209587_1000389_pt1 | contig 21398 bp, 18 predicted proteins | sample NGEPerD_2_FD_184512 | JGI IMG/M metagenome (GOLD analysis project Ga0209587, IMG submission 184512) | Arctic peat soil microbial communities from the Barrow Environmental Observatory site, Barrow, Alaska, USA - NGEE PermafrostL1-D... | ecosystem: Environmental > Terrestrial > Soil > Wetlands >... | reverse complement strand
GGGGACATCCGCGAATTCGTCGTATGGCGCGCGCCAGTCCGCGAACCGGATCTTTGCGAGACCCCGGGCAGGTCCCTGGTGGAACAGGAAGGCGTCGTCGGCGGCATCGCGCCGCCTCGGCACGTCGGGCAGCGTTGTCGGCTGCAACAGATAGCTGGGCAGGAACTTCAGCACCAGGGCCATGTTGACGTGCACGGTGCCCTCGAGCTTGGGCAGCGCACGGATGTCCATCGCCGCCTGCTCGAAGTAGGTGTCCTTCTCGAAGCCCTTGGCGGCCACCACGTCCCAGAGGCCGTCGATGACCCGCTCGCCCTCGGTCGTCACCTTCATCTTCGTGACCGGGTTGAACAGCAGGTAGCGCCGGTCGTCCGCGGAGGCTGACCGGACGTAGTCGATCGCCCTTTCGCCGAACAGCTTCATGGCTGCCAGTCGGGCGTAGGCGTCGGTCAGTCCCTGCCGCACGTGCGGGAAGTCGGTGACGCGCTTGCCATAGAGGATGCGGTTGTCGGCGTGCGAGATGGCTTCGTAGAAGGCGTGCTCGCAGATCCCGATGGAGGCAAAACCGAGGTTGAACTTGCCGATGTTGACGGTGTTGAGCGCGGCATCGAAGGCAGCCGGCCCGGTGTGCAGGATGTCCGAGGTGCTGACGGGGTAGTCGTGGAGGCTGAACTCGCTGACGTACATCTGCGACGACACCACGTTCTGGACCAGCTCGTATGACGGGTGCTTGCTGTCCGCAGCGAAGAAGAGGTAGCCATCAGGGCCCTCCACGTCCGCCCTGCGGCCGAAGACCGAGACCATTCCGGCCACGTTGCCGTTGCCGATGTAGTACTTGCTGCCGTTGGCGCGAAAGTCTCCGTTGCCGTCGGGCGTCAGGACCATGTCGGTGGTGTAGATGTCGGCGCCGTGCGCCTTCTCGGACAACCCGAACGCGAACACGCCGCCCTCCCGCAGGATCTGCGCGGCGCGGGACTTCGCCTCCTCGTTGTCGCTCTGCCAGACCGGGCCGAGACCGAGGATGGTGACCTGCCAGGCGTACCAGTAGCCGAGGCCATAGAACGCCAGCAGCTCGCCGAAGGCGCAGATGCGCGCGGTGTCCCAGCGACCACCCTGCGACCCCGGCGTGAGGAAGGTTGCGAAGGCCTTCTCCGACGCCATGAAGTCCAGGAAGTCGGCGTACCACTCGCGCTCGTGGTGGACCCGCTTGAGCTCCGTCTTGCCGCGTGACTCGAACCACTCGATCGTCGCTCGCAAGAGGCGTCGCGCCTCGGGGTCGAGGTCGGCGGGGTCGTAGGTTCTCGGGTTGAGCAGCAGGTCGGTCATCACCGCACCCTAGCCGGGCGATACCTGGTCAGTCCGGCAGTTGTGAACCACGCCGCCAGCATGAGAGAGCTGCCTGTAGCGGCGCAGAAGGCGTTGTCGCAGCCAGGGCCCGTGTGCGAGAGTCGTGAGACCCGTCGCGATCGTGAGGAGTACGGACATGTCGCTTCGCCTGATTGCGATCGGTGACAGCACTGTCGAGGGCCTTGAAGACCCCGGCCCCGACGGCGTCTACATCGGGTGGGCTGATCGGTTCGCCGCTCACCTGGGCGTGTTGCATCCGGGCCTGCTCTACGCCAACCTCGCGGTGCGCGGGCAGACGGCACGCGAGGTCCGTCAGACGCAGCTGCGACCGGCCCTGGCCCTGGCGCCTGACTTCGCGGTGGTTGTGGCCGGCGTCAACGATGTGCTGCGACCGAAGCTCGACCATGACGCGCTGCGTGATGACCTGTGCGCCATGCACGCCGAGCTGGCCGCATCGGGCGCTCGGGTCCTCACGTTCACGATGCCGGACATGACGCGCGTCGCGCCGCTGGCGGTCGTCCTGCGCAGGCGGCTGCAGTTCCTGAACGCGGTCACCCTGGAGTGTCGGGAACGCTACGGCTCCATCGTCGTCGACCTCGCGTCGGCGTCTGCAGCGAGCCACCCGGCGTTGTGGCACACCGACCGGCTGCACGCCAACAGTGAAGGCCACCGCCGTATCGCCGCCGCGCTGGCCGAGGCGGTCGGATACGAGGTGGAGGACTGGCGGGCCGAACCGCCGTCGATGCTGAAGCCGAGCCCGTTGCGCGTCGCCCTTACCGAGGCCGCCTGGGCAGGTTCGCACCTGCTTCCCTGGGCCTGGGAACATGTGCGCGGGCAGTCCTCGGGCGACGGCGTCACCTGCAAGCGGCCGAACCTCTTGCCGGTGACCTGACGGACTCGGGTGTGTGGGGGTCACGCTGAGCTGCTCAGTCAGCCGCACCGTTGACGAGATACATACGTGGTCGCAGAAGGCCATCATCCGTTTGGCCGATCGACTCGTCGTCACAACGGTGCGTCTATCCGTCCGGACCGGCAGGAATCTGACCAAGTCCTTACCAATGCCAGCCCCCTCCGCGTACGTTTCATAACGTAGGCGGCCCCCAGCGCCGACTACGCGGAAAACAGGGGTTGAACGATGAACCTATTCGGTGTCTTGGGGAACGCGCGGGGCCAACGATCGTTGGCGTCCCGAGTGCTGCCTCGCCGACCCGTCAAACGGCTCCCGGCCGAGCGCCTTGCCGCCGCACGTCTTCTCGGCGTCCTCAATCTGCTTGACGACGCCACCGCCCCGGCAGGCTCCCGACAGCTGGACGGTGCCGACCCCCAGCACGAATCGGCGGCTCGGCAGCCCCGTCATGCGCGCGAGCTACTCGCCGCGCCGAGTGGGACCGACCCTGAGGTCTTGGTGCCTGAGGTCTTGGTGCCTGAGGTTCCAGCAGTCGGCCGCCATCGACGCACGGGTGTTCACGCGGCTGAGTCTGCCGACGAGATCCCGGCCACAGCGATCCAAGGCGCCGGCCGCCACCGACGTCCGGGTCTGCCGGCGGCTGCGGATTTGGCTGACCCAAGCAAGGCGCCAGGCTCCTCGACATCAGTGGTTCCGGGCGCTGGCCATCATCGGCGTCAAAGCGCCCGCGCTGCTTTGGTGCTGCGCGGACTTCGAGGTCCATCCCACCAGCTGGTGTTGCTTGGGGTCCTGGTCCTTCTGGTGGCCGTTGCTGTGGCCCTCGGTGTCCGGGGTTCGGGGGACCTCGAGTCGGCCCAGCCTCACGCGGACGCCGCTACATCGCAGTCCGCCGCAGTGACGGTCCCCGCCACCCGGTAGTTCCGTGTCGGTGTACAGGCCGGTCCTCGTGGCTCAGGTGTTCCAACCAGCGAGCCGGCCATCGAGGCTGATCTGACGCACGCGCTTCTCCGCGGCCAGCCGGGACTCAGCGGTCGCGACGATGAGCATCTGGTCACCATGACGCAGGGCGGTGCGCAGGGTCGGCACGAACGCCTCGCCACCCCGCACGACCATCGTGACATTGGCGCCCGGAGGCAGACGCAGCTCGAACACCTCGACGCCGTGCAGCCTGGACTGCGGACCGACAGTCACCTCCAGCACGTCAGCGCCGATCTCGTTCAGCGTCGTCGACTCGACCTCGAGGTCCAGCGGTCGGTCGGCCTCCGTCACGCCGAGCCGGCGAGCCACCCACGGCAGGGTCGGTCCCTGGACGAGTGTGAAGATCACGACCAGGACGAACACGAGGTCGAACAGCCACTCGACGTTCGGAGTCCCGGCGGTCAGCGGGACGGTGGCGAGCACGATCGGCAGGCCGCCGCGCAGCCCCGCCCAGGACAGGAACGCCTGGTCGCGCCACGGCACCCGGAACGGTGTCAATGACACGATGACCGCCAACGGCCGGGCCACCAGCAGCATCACGAGGCCGATCAGGATGGCAGGCACGATGTGCGTTGCCAGACTGGCCGGCGAGACCAACAGGCCCAACAGGACGAAGAGCCCTATCTGAGCCAACCAGCCCACGCCCTGCGCGAACCCGTGGACCGCCGCCCGGTGTGGCAGCCGCATGTTGCCCAGCACGAGGGCGGACAGGTATGCCGCGAGGAAACCGCTCACGTGCAACAGCGATCCGGCGGCGTAGGCCAGCAGGGTCAACGACAGGACCCCGATCGAGAACAGGCCCGATGAGGACGATCCGATCATGCGCATCAGGTGCCCACCGGCATACCCGATCAGCAGTCCGATGGCAGCACCGCCAGCGAGCTCAGCAACCGCGATGAGCAGCAGCAGCCACCAGGCGTCGTGGCCGCTCTGTCCGGGGGAGGCCTGCGCGGCGAGGGCGAGCACGAGGATCACGACGGGGGCGTCGTTGAAGCCGGACTCGGCCTCGAGCAGACCGGAGAGCCGGCGGGGGAGTGGCACCCGGCGCAGCACGGAGAACACCGCGGCCGCGTCGGTGGAGGCCAGGACGGCGCCGACCAGGAACGCAACGCTCCACGAGATCGGCAGCACCAGGTGCGCGGCCACCCCCACGACAGCGACGGAGACCAACACCCCAAGGGTCGACAGAATAGCAGCGGGCGCGATCGATGGCCGTATGTCGTCCCAGGAGGTCGTCAGTCCGCCTTCGGCCAGGATCAGGACCAGGGCGGTGAAGCCCAGGGCCTGGGTCAGCTCTGCGGAGTTGAACTCGATGCCCAGACCGGCTTCGCCGATGGCCACGCCGATGCCGAGATACAGCAGCAGCGAGGGCAGTCCGGACCGCAGTGACAGGCGAACGGCAGCCACGGAGACCAGCAGCACAAGGGTCCCGACCAGCAGCGCGAGGTCGAGGTCTGAGACGGTGAACGCGGTTGTGGCTTCGATGTGTCCTAGTCTCGCAGGGTGTCCCGAGCAAAAACCGTCCGTCGCATCTCCATATCCGTCGCGGTCCTGATTGTCGTCGCCATGGTGGTCGCCGCCGGCGTCGGCATCAGCCTCGTTCGACGGTCCTTCCCGCAGACCTCAGGCGAGCTGGCCGTCTCGGGCCTGACCAGCAAGGTCACCGTGCTGCGGGACGACCGCGGGGTGCCTCAGATCTACGCGGACAATGCGCAGGACCTGTTCCGGGCGCAGGGCTTTGTCGCCGCACAGGACCGGTTCTTCGAGATGGACCTACGCCGGCACATCACCGCCGGGCGACTCTCCGAGATGGTCGGCCAGGACGGCGTCGAGGCCGATCGCGTGATCCGGACGATGGGTTGGCGCCGCGTGGCCGAGGCAGAGCTGCCGACGCTGGCGCCCTCGACACGGCAGTATCTCCAGGCCTATGCCGACGGCGTGAACGCCTACATCACCAAGGCCGGGAGCCCGGACAACATGGGCCTGGAGTACACGGTGCTGGGGCAGAAGTTCCCCGGCTACCGCGTGGAGCCCTGGTCGCCAGTTGACTCGCTGGCCTGGCTCAAGGCGATGGCGTGGGACCTGCGCGGCGACTACGACAACGAGCTCACCCGCGCCCGGCTCTCAGGGAGCATCACGCCCGCCCGATTCGCGCAGATCTTCCCGCCCTACCCGATCGAGTCCCACCAACCGATTCTCTCGGACAAGGCGTGGAGTCCTGGCTCAGCCAGCTCGACCCTGAGCGCGGCCTCCGCCATTCCTGCCGACCGAGTGGCCCCTGCGGTGTCTTCCCCGGGTGCCGACGTGAACGACAAGGACGCCCGGACCGTCTACGGCGAGGTGGCCGCGGTACTTGACCAGCTGCCTGTGATGGTCGGGCGCGGTGAAGGCGTCGGATCCAACTCGTGGGTGGTGGGTCCCGAACGCTCGTCGACCGGAAAACCGTTGCTGGCCAACGATCCTCACCTTGGCGTCGGCATCCCCGGCATCTGGTACCAAACCGGTCTGCACTGCCGCAGTGTCTCGGAAGCATGTCCCTTTGACGTGGCCGGCTTCTCCTTCGCCGGTTCGCCCGGCATCGTGATCGGGCACAACCAGAGCATCAGCTGGGGCTTCACCAACCTCGGCCCTGACGTCAGCGACTTCTACCTCGAGCAGGTCAGTGGAGAGACCTATCGTCGGGGCAGCAGCTATCTGCCGTTGAAGGAGCACACCGAGACCATCAAGGTGGCTGGTGGCCAGGACGTCACCACGACCGTTCGTGAGACCGTTCACGGTCCGCTGCTCTCGGACGTGATCACGTCGGTGGCACAGGCTGGCAAGTCCGCTCTGGTCGAGGGGAAGGCCGAGCCCGCGACGTATGCCGTGTCCCTGGCCTGGACTGGCCTGCTGCCCGGGCACACTGCGGATGCCATCTTCAAGATCAACACGGCCCAGAACTTCACCCAGTTCCGCGCTGCCGCAAGGGATTTCGCGGTCCCGTCGCAGAACCTCCTGTACGCCGACACCGCGGGCCACATCGGCTACCAGGCGCCCGGTCAGGTGCCGATCCGGGCGAGCTCGACCGTCGGGGCGCCGCCGGGCTACTGGCCCGCGCCCGGCTGGGACCCGAAGTACGACTGGACCGGGTTCGTGCCCTTCGAGCAGATGCCCACGGCGTATGACCCGCCTGAGGGCTACATCGTTGCGGCCAACCAGGCAGTCACTGCCAGCCAGACCCCGTTCCTGACCACCGAGTGGGACTACGGCTACCGCAGCCAGCGGATCCGGGACCTGATCACGGCGACCCCCAAGGTCACCCCCGAGCGGATGTCCCAGATCCAGGGCGACACCCGCAACGAGTTCGCTCCCGAGCTGGTGAAGGCGCTGCTGGCGGTCAAGCTCGTCAGCCCCGACGCCGCCGAGGATGACCCGTTCACCAGGGAAGCCCAGAACCTGCTGCGCAAGTGGGACTACACCCAGCCCAGCGGCCGGTCACAGGCGGCGGCTGCGGCCGCCTTCTACAACGCGGTGTGGAGCAACATCCTGGAGCTGACCTTCAACGATGAGCTCGGCGACATGCCGGCCGGTGGTGGCTCGCAGTGGATGCAGGCCGTGTCCGGGTTGCTGAAGGCACCGGGTGATGCGTGGTGGGACAACAAGCTGACGGCTGGGGTGATCGAGGGCCGTGACGAGATCCTGCGCCAGGCCATGGCCCAGGCGCGCAAAGACCTGACCCAGCAGCTGGGCAAGGCCCCGGTCACGTGGCAGTGGGGCCGCCTGCACCAGCTCAAGCTTGAGCACAAGGTCCTCGGCGGCGACTCCGTCCTGGCTCCCGTGCGGGCAATGTTCAACCGCGGCCCGTGGCAGATGCCTGGTGGTTCCTCGATCGTCAATGCCAACGGTTGGGACGCCAACGAGGGCTACGAGGTCAACTGGGCTCCGTCGATGCGCATGGTCGTTGATCTGGGCGACCTCGACGCGTCGCGGTGGGTCAACCAGACAGGCAACTCCGGTCACCCGTATGACAGTCACTATGTCGACCAGGCGGATGCGTGGGTCGCGAACGAAACCTACCCGTGGCCGTTCAGCGAGAAGGCAGTCCGGGCCGGCGGCGGTGACGAGCTGACGCTGACCCCCAACGCGTCAGGCAACTGACCCTCGGAGAAATGACCCTCAGTCAGCTGGCTCGGAGGCCCGGATCGGTGTGAGGCCGCCCCCGGGGGTGATGACCGCGTACACACGCACGTCGTGATCGTCCCGGGGCAGCGGCTGCACGGCATACTCCTCGTCGTTGACGATGGCCACGACGACGGCTTGGGGGTGGCGCCGCGCAAGAGCGCGGTCGTAGCTTCCGCCGCCTTGTCCCAGACGGGTGCCGCTGTGGTCGACGGCAAGCGCCGGGGTGAAGATCACCCGCGCGTGGCGGATCGCGTCCGATCCGAGCCCCGGACCTTCGCTGCCATCGGCCCTCAGCTCATGCCAGTCCAGGTCCTTGTCGGACAGCATCTCGGGCACGATCACCCGGATGCCGCGCGCGTGCAGCATGTGGGCCAGGGCCTCGGTCGGTGGCTCGTATGGCAGCGAGCGGTAGATCGCCACACAGGGTTGCCCGCTGTACGCCGGGCGCTGACCCGTGGGCTCTGCTGCCGGCGGCGGAGAGAGCGTGTCCAGAAACGCGCTGGCAGCGCTCGAGATGGCGGCGGCGTCAGCGCCCCGATCCCGTTGCGGAAGAGAGGATCGGCGCTCCGCCCGCAGCCGGCGCCTCAGTGCCTGCTTGTCCGCCGGGACGCCGGTTTCGGCCAGTTGGCTCATGCCAGAATTGTGCACCCCCGCGGTGGCGAGGGTGCACAATCCCAGGTTGCCCTTAGCTACCTGATGCCATAGCGCTGCATCAGGGGGCGGGCGGCTGCGGCGTGTCGATCGACTAGACGATCCTGAAGCGCATCATCATGTCGTTCTCCTCATGTTCGAGGATGTGGCAGTGAGACACGTAGTCGCCGGTGTAGTTGGTACCGATCGCCATCGGACCGGTCGCGCCGGGGATGGTGGTGCCGAAGGGGACGAGGATCCGGGTGACCTCCCCGGGCATGGCCACGACGGTGTCCTTCCACCCCTGTTCATTGGGCGGGGGTGTTGTTGGGGTTCCCCTCAGGTACGGAGTCACCAACACTCCTGTTGTGCCGGGGGTGTCGGGTATCGGCCAGATCGGTGTATTAGCGGGCCGGGGCCCATAGCGGGCAAGGAGATAACCAGCGGAGTCGAACTTCTGCCTGTTGAGCACCTGGAACTGGGTGAAGTGCACGTGCATCGGGTGGGCGTCGACGGTGGTGTTGATCAGATCCCATTGCTCAAGCGTGTTGCTCATCGGCGCGATTGGGGCGCCACGTGTGGTCTCAAAGGTGGTGTTGTTCATCAACACCATGAGCGGGACCCCGAGGGGGTCGAGCAGTTCGACGAGGTCCATGCTCCGAGTCTGTTGCGGGATTAGGCCAGCGAGCGGCGTCACGGGCGCGGCGCGGAGATTGGGCGGCAGCGCAGTCTGCCATCCTGTACCTGCCGCGCCGGTCACGGTGAACTGCATGATCTCACGAAGAGGCACGCCACCCCTTCTGACGGCTTGGGGGCCGCTGGGGAAGGGCGTGTTCGCGTCGTTGGCGAGAAGGACTGTGGTGAGCGGCGGAAGTCCGGCGAAGTCGACCACGATGTCGGCTCGTTCTCCGGGGCCGAGCAACAGCTTGGTCAGCGGGACGGGCGCGTTGAGCAGGCCGCCGTCCGTGCCGATCTGGGAGAAGGTGAGGACCGTCCCCAGCGAAGTCTTGAGCTTGAGGTTGTAGAAGCGGGCGTTCGACCCGTTGAGGACGCGGAAACGATACTTTCCCGGGTCGACGTTGAGATTGGGCTGGATCTTGCCGTTGACCGTTGCGACGTCACCGAAGAACTCGGGGATCCACACCTTCGGGTAGGGGCCGGTTGGCGGGGCCAGGTTCACCGGGTACACGAAGTTGCCGTTTACGTCGAACATGCGGTCCTGGAGGATCAGCGGCACCTCCCACGGTGCCGGCGGAAGGCCAGTGGTGCCGTCGCCCGGGTCATTGACGTCGCGAATCAGGTAGCCGCTGGCCAAGCCGGCGATCACGTTGAGCCGGGTGATCCCCAGCGCGTGGTCGTGGTACCACAGCCCGGCAGCCTCCTGAGTATTCCCGTAGGTGTAGGTCTTCGTCGTCCCGCCAGAGGGGAACCAGTCCGTCGGGTCACCGTCATGCACCGGAGCGGTGTTGCCGCCGTGCAGATGGGTTGAGGCGCGCGGGGCGGTGGCATCGAGGGCGACCGTACCCATGATCCCGGTATCGAGGGCGCTGGCGAGTGGGTGGTTGCCGAGGTTGTTCGTCACGGCCAGGGTGAACGGCACGTCCTTCTGGGCGACGATGACTGGACCGAGATAGTCCTGCGTGCCGCCGGGGCTCTTGTAGGTAAACGTCGGTGTGGCGCCGAGTGCGGTGTGGAATTTGTGGGTGGTGGCGTTCTCCATCGAAATTGCGAAGGCCCCCCCGGCCCTGGCGTCGATGACGCCGAGGTTGGCCAGAGTCGGCAGCTGCTCGGTGAAGGCCGTCAAAACATTAACCGGCTTGGCCGCGTTCGCGGCCTCCGTGAGGCGGAGTGGCAGCAGCAGCCCCACGCCTGCCACGGTGCCTGTCCCTAGCAGGGTTCGTCTTGTGATTTCCATAATCTCTTCCGTTGAGGTGATCAGGCGATAGATGGGTGGACCAGAGATCAACCAGCATCCGGCAGGCGTTCGCTGGGCGGCTCCACCAAAAGGATGACAAAAGGCTGATCTTTCAACGAGCCCCACGTCGATCAAGAGGTGTACGGACCCAACCCGGTTGCTCGGGCGAAACTACGTCCTGCCTCGGCAGTTTTACGTGCGTGCGCCCGCCGTCATCCATCGCTTTGGTGGGGTGACGCACCTTGAGGTGGACCCGCGTGTCACCATCAAGGCACACGTCTGGAGGGTGGACCCGTTGTCGGTGCGAATCCGTCTGACGCTCATCCTCTCTGTCGTACTGCTGCCTCTGCTGCTCGGCACGACCCTTGTCCTTGCGGTTGTCGTCCCCGACCAGCTCCGCGAGCAGAGCTCGGCGAGGTTGCGCGCCGTGGCCGGGGCGGTCGCCTCCTTGCAGGTTCAGTCCTGCGTCGGGGCCGGCGACTCGGCCGAGCTGATGGCGCTGGCGGTGGCCAAGGGCGAACCGGCGGAAGCGGCCCTGCATCGTGGGCTGGAACGCCGACCCGGCTACGGCTCGATCATGCGTGGTCGCACCGTGTTGGTGCGTTCGCCGTCGCTGCCCAGTGGCGCTGTGGTGGATGTGGTTCCGACCAGGAGGTGCTCGACGCCGGTCCAACCGCCCGCCCGTGTTGTCGCGGCCCCCACGACGTTCTTGCCGTTCGTGACGGACTCCGTGAGCGTGACGGGGTCTGTTCAGCCCGTGACTGCCGTAGTGGCAACCCCGCTGGACGGCAGCCGGTTACGCGGTTGGCTCAAGGACATCCGGGCCGGGGCAGACGTCGACCTTGCGGTCGCCTGCCCCGAAGGCACGACCGCATCGACCGCGTCGGGTCCGCGCGACGCTCAGCTGAGGGCGTTTGCGTTGTCGAGGCTGGGTGGAGGTCGCGATGGCCTGCCCGGGAGTTCCCAGGAGGTCGTCGCCGCCGGCGCCGGGCACCCCTGCCTGGTCATCGCGGCTACCCCGTCAAGTCAAGGGGTGGCCGATCCATGGTTGCTGTTCACGTTGCTGGGCCTCGCGCTGGCACTGGGAGCACCGGTGGTGTGGTGGCTGGCGCGTCAGCTGACCAGGCCGGTCGTGGCCGTCACTCTCGCCGCCGAGCGGGCGGCACTTGGCGACCTCTCGGTGCGTCTGCCCATCGTGCGAACCGACGAGGTCGGACGGCTGGCACTGAGCTTCAACCACATGGCAGGCGAGCTCGAGCAACAGCTGACCGAGAGCAAGCACAGCCGCGACCTGCTCGCCGACAATGTCCAGCGGCTCGGCGACGCCCTGCAACGCACCCATGACCTTGACGGGCTGTTGGCGACGGTCTGCGCGCTCTCGGCGTCAACCACTGAGAGCGTCCGCGCCACGGCCTGGCTGGTCGAGGGGGGCTCCCTCGTCGCACGAGTGGCCTGGCCGCCCGAGTCCCTGCGCTCGTCGGCGGGCAGGGTCCCCGTGGAGGGCACCCTCCCGGGCAGGGCCGTGTCCACAGGTCTGCCCGCCTGGAGGGACGCTGAGGTGAAGTCCGCGGTGTCGGCGGCGGCCGCCCTGACCGACGCAGACGACAAGTCCGCCCTGCTCGGAGGACCTGCCCTGGCCGCGCCGCTCCAGCGGGGCAGCGACACGTTGGGGGCGATCGTCGTCGAGCGCACACCCGGCTCACCGGCATACAGCCCTGAGAGCGGTGCGACCCTCGCCTCCATCACCGGCCCGGCGGGCATCGCGATGGACAACGCGTTGCTGCACAGGAAGGCGCAGCGGCTCTCGGTGTTCGACCCCCTCACCGGTGTTGGCAACTTGCGGATGCTCACGACGACGCTGACGGCCGAGGTCGAGCGCGCGAGGCACTTCAACCGGTGCTGCTCGCTGATGATCCTGGACATCGACCACTTCCGGGACATCAACAGCCTGTACGGACATGCTGCGGGAGACCAGGTTCTGGCGGCAGTGGCAGCGCGGATCGCAGCGAGCGTGCGCTCCGTCGATCGCGTCGCCCGGTACGGCGGTGAGGAGTTCGCGGTCGTGTGTCCGGAGCTCGACCCGACACAAGCAGTGGCGGCGGCCGAGAAGGTCTGGAACGCCGTGCGCGACCAGCCTTTCGAGGCGAACGGGGGATCGATCGTGGTCCGGGTCAGCATCGGCGTGGCATCGTGGCCCCAGCAGGCCGGGACGTCCACCGCGTTGTTGCGGGCGGCGGACAGCGCCGTCGACCGGGCCAAGGGCCTGGGACGTGACCAGGTCGCACTGAGCGAGCGACTGTCCGACTAATGTCGGGGCCATGACCTCGACCGAGCAGCCGACAGCATCCGTGCCCTCACGCCGCGCGGTCACCAAGGCGGTGATCCCGGCAGCCGGTCTGGGCACCCGCTTCCTGCCCGCGACCAAGGCGACACCGAAGGAGATGCTGCCGGTCGTCGACAAGCCGGCCATCCAGTACGTCGTCGAGGAGGCCACGCGCGCCGGGCTGCGCGATGTCCTCATGGTGACCGGGCGCAACAAGGCCGCGCTCGAGGACCACTTCGACCGTCATTGGGAGCTCGAGCGTGCGCTGGAGGCCAAGGGCGACCTCGTGCGGCTCGCGCGGGTGCGCGTGTCCACCGACCTCGGCAACGTCCACTACGTGCGACAGGGCGAGCCGCTGGGTCTGGGCCATGCCGTCCTGTGCGCGGCGGACCATGTGGGCGACAACCCGTTTGCCGTCCTGCTCGGTGACGACCTGATCGACGAGCGGGACCACCTGCTCGAGGCGATGATCGCGGTGCGAGAGGCCCGGGGCGGAAGCGTGATCGCCCTGATGGAAGTGCCACCAGAGTCCGTTCATCTGTATGGGTGCGCCGCAGTTGAGCCTGTCTTGCAGGATGGGGATGACGCCTCGGTGGTTCGCGTGACCGGGTTGGTCGAGAAGCCGGACCCCGCCGACGCCCCGAGCAACCTGGCGATCATCGGTCGTTACATCCTGGACCCGTCGATCTTCGAGACCCTGGCCAAGACACCCCCTGGCCGAGGCAATGAGATTCAGCTGACCGACGCGTTGCAGGAGCGGGCCGTCTCATCCGGGGCCGGAGGAGGTGTGCACGGCGTCATCTTCCGTGGCCGTCGCTATGACACCGGCGACCGGCTCGACTATCTCAAGGCCGTGGTCCGGCTGGCCGTCGGCCATTCCGAGCTTGGCGTGGACTTCTCGTCGTGGCTCACCGGATTCGTTGCAGAGAAGGACAGCACGGCGCCGTGATCACCGTCGAGGAGCACTTTTCGCGCATCGTCGGGACCGTGCGGCGGCTACCGTCGATCGGGCTGAACCTGCTGGATGCGCAGGGCTGCGTCCTCGCCCAGGACGTGACCAGCGAGGTCGCCCTGCCGGGCTTCACCAACTCAGCCATGGACGGCTATGCCGTGCACGCGGCCGATGTGGCGGCCGCGAGCGAGAAGACCCCGGTCAGGTTGCCCGTCGTCCATGACATCGCTGCCGGCAACACCCAGGCGCTGAGCCTGGCGCCAGGGCAGAGCATGCGAATCATGACCGGCGCCCCGATGCCCCACGGCGCGGACGCAGTCATACCGGTCGAACACACCGACGCCGGCCTGGCCAAGGTCACGGTCCGGGCCGCGGTGCCCGCTGGCGCCAGCGTGCGCCAAACGGGTGAAGACGTCGGGGCAGGCGACCTGGTGATGCGCGCCGGCACCCGACTGGGACCTCGCCAGATCGCCTTGCTCGCGGCAGTCGGTGTCGGACAGGTTCAGGTGACCCCCAAACCCAGGGTGGTGGTCATCTCCACCGGCGACGAGCTGATCGAGCCGGGGACCCTTCCGGGGTTCGGCCAGGTCGTCGACAGCAACGGTCTCATGCTGACGGCAGCGGTTCGAGCCCTTGACTGCATTCCGTTCCGGGTCGGTTGCGTGCGCGACGACGCGCGGACGTTTCTGTCGACGATTGAGAGCCAGCTCCTGCGCGCCGACGCCGTTATCACGACCGGGGGGGTCAGTATGGGCGCGTACGACACCGTCAAGGAGGTGCTCTCCCGTGTGGGGACAATGCGATTCGACAAGGTCGCCATGCAGCCCGGCATGCCGCAGGGTTTCGGCACCCTGGGCGAGGACGAGGTCCCGGTGTTCACGCTCCCTGGCAACCCGGTCAGCGCGATGGTCTCGTTCGAGGTGTTCGTAGCCCCCGCGTTGCGCCTGATGGCTGGACGCCGCCGGCACGAGACATCGCTGGTCAAAGCGGTGGCCAGCGACAGCTGGACGGCGCCGGCGGGCAAGGTGCAGTTCGCACGGATCGTGTTGTCCCACAACGGTTCCGGCTACACGGCAGCCATCGCGGGGATGCAGGGTTCCCACGCGCTCGGCTCGATGGCGGGCGCGAACGCGCTGGCCGTCATACCGGCTGAGGTCACGTCCATCAGGGCGGGCGACCACGTGCTTTGCCACCCGCTGGAGCCGATCGTGGGGGTGTCATGAGTGAGCCGCGCCTGACGCATGTGCGTGCCGACGGGTCGGCGCACATGGTCGATGTCTCGGCCAAGGACGTGACGGTCCGCTCGGCTACGGCGGTCGGACGGGTCCTGCTCTCGGCTGCAGCCGTGGCGGCACTGCGTGGGGGAACGGTGCCCAAGGGCGACGCACTGTCGGTCGCTCGTATCGCCGCGATCCAGGCGGCCAAGCGCACCCCCGATCTGATCCCTCTTGCCCATCCGATCGGCGTCCACGGAGTCGAGGTCGACCTCGTGGTCATCGACGACGGCGTGAACCTGACAGCGACCGTCCGCACCGCCGATCGGACCGGGGTCGAGATGGAGGCGCTCACCGCCGTGTCGGTCGGGGCTTTGGCGCTGATCGACATGGTCAAAGCCGTGGACAGGCATGCGCGGATCACCGACGTGCACGTGACAGCCAAGTCCGGCGGCAGATCAGGGGACTGGGTGGAGTCATGACCGGCTCTGCTCTGGTCATGACCGGATCCGCCGTGGTGATCACCTGCTCGACCCGGGCGGCCGCCGGGGTCTATCCGGACCGTTCGGGGCCCATCATCGTCGACGCCCTGCGAAGCTGGGGGCTTGCGGTGGGCGACGTCGTCGTGGTTGCCGATGGTCCCGATGTCGAGGTGGCCCTTCGCGATGCCATCTCCACGGGCGCCTCGTTGGTGGTGACCACTGGTGGCACTGGCCTGACCGCGAACGACGGCACCCCTGAGGCCACCCAACGGGTCGTGGACCGACTTGTCCCCGGGATTGCCGAGGCCATCCGTGCAGCCGGTGTGGAGGCAGGGATCCCAACGGCCATGTTGTCCCGGGGAGTCAGCGGCGTGGCGGGGCAAACCCTCGTGGTCAACCTTCCGGGATCGACGGGTGGTGTGCGCGACGGGCTCGCGGTGCTCAAACCCGTTGTCGCGCATGCTCTCTCGCAGATCCAGGGCGGTGACCATTGAGCAGTGGTCTCTGGCCGGTGACGATCACGGCGCGTCGGATCGACGGCGCCCCGGTGATCCTGCGACCCCTGCGCGGCAGAGACCGCATCGAGTGGGAGGCGCTCCGGGCCAAGAACACCGAGTGGCTGCGCCCGTGGGAGGCCACCTCGCCCGAGGGGGTCGCCACACAGATGGGCTTCCGCCAGCTGGTTCGGCAGTTCGACCGCGAGGCCAACGAAGGCCGGCTCCAACCCTTCGTCATCGAGACCGAGGGTCGGCTGGTCGGCCAGATGCACCTGTTCGGGATGGCGTGGGGCTCTCTGCGTTGCGCATCCGCGGGCTACTGGGTTGACGAGTCGATCGCGGGGCAAGGGATCATGCCCTTGGCGCTCGCGGCCGCCTGCGACCACGCGTTCGTCGGGCTGGGGCTGCATCGGGTCGAGGTCAACATCCGACCCGAGAACACCGCGAGCCTGCGAGTCGTCGAGAAGCTGGGCTTTCGCGATGAGGGTCTTCGTCTGCGCTATCTGCACATTGATGGCGAGTGGCGCGACCACCGGTCCTTCGCGTTGACCACCGAGGATCTGGGCGGCTCATCGGTGGTGGAGCGTTGGAATCACTGGCAACACCAGTCACTTCAGCGACACACCGAGGCGGGTCCACTGTAAGGGCGGCAGACCCCTCTAACGTCGTTCTCGTGCAGCCCAGCGGTCTCATCTTCCTTGTCATCATTGCCATTTGGGCTGCCTATTTGCTCCAGCACTGGGTCGGACGCCGCGAACACCTGGCCACTGCCCGGTCGGTCGACCGGTTCTCCGAGGCGATGCGGGTGCTGGAACGTCGCACTCCGCTGCCCGAGTCCGACCTGTCGCTACCCCAACCGCGCTCGTATTCCGTCAGTCCCGCCCGTCCCTCTCGCGCGGAGGTTGTCGTGAAGAGGGCCCAACCCCCGACACCCAACGTCCACACGCGCCCGGCGGCTGCTGGCCACCCGGCGCGGACTTCAGACGCCATCCCCGGCCGGTCCGCCCGGCGCGCTCGGGGTCTGTCGCTCTTGGCATCGTTGGCACTGGTGGTCGTCGTCTCGACGCTGGCCGTCCTCTCCCTGCTGCCGGGGTGGAGCGTCGCCGTCGTCGTCGCCGAGCTGGCAGTCGACCTGCTCTGGTTGCGCCACGCGGCTGCGACAGAGCGCTCGGCACGCCGTGCGAGATCGCGGATGCGCCCCGCCGACGCGTCAGTGGGACCAGACAAGCTGCTGGCACCGCGGGCCAAGGCCTCGGCACCGAGATACGTCCCAACGTTCCCTCGTCCGGCTTCTCGTCAAACCGCTCAGGTTGAGCCGTTGGTTGCCGCCCCTTCCGCTGGTGCGGCCCAGATCGCTGGGCTGGAGTCTCAGGCCGATTCCTCATCCGAGGTGGACTTGTCGGGCTGGGCACCGGTACCGGTGCCGGTGCCCACCTACACGCTCAAGGCAAAGGCCGAGCGTCCCCAGCCGGTCCCCGCCGCAGTCAGCGAGCCCTCGGCGACCGAGCAGTCGACCTTTGGCGGACTGGTCGGCGAGGGTGAGCTCGACGAGGTTCTGGATCGTCGTCACGCCTGAGACCACGCGTGGTCGTCGGCAGATGAACCGGTTTCGGGCTGAGGTCGCCTCGGTGTTATCGTTTCGTCCGCACCACGGGGCTGTGGCGCAGCTGGTAGCGCACCTCGTTCGCAACGAGGGGGTCAGGGGTTCGAGTCCCCTCAGCTCCACCGATGAAACCGCAGGTCAAAGGCCCTCTCCCGATCCGGGATGAGGGCCTTTGTGATGCATGGGGGCGAAGTACAGCAGCAAAGTACAGCAGTTGCTCACACAGCAGTTGCTCACCCGAGTGTGGTGCGTCGCGCGAACTCGACCAATGGCGTGAAGTCGGCAGCGGTGTCTGCCTGGCGCAGAGCCGTGAGGTAGTCGCTTCGGAGGTCGGTGGGGGTGGTGAGTTCGGCGCCTCCCCAGGTGAACGGTTCGGCGCCCAGGTCGGCGACGAGCAGATCGGTGGCCAGGCGTGCGTGTCTGCCGTTGCCGTTGCGGAAGGGGTGGATGAGCACCAGTCGGTGGTGAAAGCGCACCGCGAGCTCGTCCGCCGGGTGCGCGAGTTTGCTGCCGTTGCCGATCTGGGCGGCGGTGTCCTCGCACAGATCGCGCACTGCGACCGGGATCTGGTGCGGGTCGAGCCCGATGTTGGTCTCGCGCTGGCGCAGCTGGCCGGCCCAGGTCCATACGTCACCGAACATCCGCTGGTGTAGATCTTTGAGACCGGTGTCGCTTAGGTACCAGAACGGCGGTCGCCGGGCACGCGAGGCCCAGAGGCGCCCGCGCAGGATATTCTCTGCCTCGGCCTGGTTCAGCTCGGCCTGCGAAGAGACCCAGGATGGCTTGAGCCCCTCCACGTCTTCTGTGGTCAGCGGAGTGGCCCCGTCCGGCTGACCCTCGAAGGGGGTCACTTCCACAGTCGTCCGGAATCGATGAGCCGCTTCATCTCTTCACGAACGACCTCGTCGTCGACCTGGGTGCCCTGCGCCTCCAGGTCCATCGCGCGCGAGACCGCGCGGACCTGCTGTCCTACTCTTCCTCGTGCCTGCCGCTCTACGATCTCGGTCAGGCTTTCGCGCGGGATCAGCGCATACACCAGCTCGCAGCCCATCGCCTGGGCGGCGCGCTCCAGGGTGTCCAACCGGATTCGGTGGTCGTGCTCGGACCGTTCGATGTCGCTCACACTGGCCGCGGTTACACGCAAGCGTGCTGCGAGGTCCGCGGCAGACATGCCAAGCGCATTGCGGACCGCCCTGATCCAGCCCCGCGCGGGCGGCGTGAACGCTGCCGCGGGTGGCAAATGGCTCAAGCGTCGGTCCAGACCACGCCGAGCGGCGCGCGACTGAGTCGAGTTCATGGCATGACCCCTCGTCCGTCAGTTCTTATGGCTACAGCCTTAGTATCCTATCAAGGATAGGTGTCTATAGCCATCCATTCAGTGATTGAAAATATGGCTACAACCCTAAATTTCGAAGTCGCGGACTCAAGCAAGGGGATGCTCCAGGCTCATCCGCCACCCGTTGTCAGGAGCTCAGGTGAGGCCGTCCAAGCTGTCCCCGAGCTTGTGCAGCGCATTGCGGGTCAGCTCGGACGGGATGTGAGTGTAGATCTCCATGGTCACCGCGATCTTGCTGTGCCTGAGGATCTGCATGGCCACGCGTGGGTGGACGTCCAGGGCGGCGAGCAGTGATCCGCAGGTGTGCCGTGTTCCATGCACCGGCAGCGGACGGACACCAGCCCTGACGCATCGGGCCTTGAATGCTCGGTGGAAGTTGCGCGGGTCGATGGGAAGTCCGTCACGGGTGGAGAAGACAAATCCCGAGCTGACCCAGAAGGGCCCGGCTGCCGCCTTCGCCTCCGCCTGGGACTTCTCCTGCAGCCTGAGGGCCGTGCTGCAGATGTCCGGCAATGGCAGGAGCGCATCGGAGGCTTGGGTCTTGGTCTCGCCATGCACCAGGCGGCCGCCAATTCGCTGGAGCCCGTAGCGGATCTCGACCTCCGCGGTGTCGAGGTTCACCATCTGCCAGGTCAGCCCGAGCATCTCGCCACGTCTCAGGCCCAGCACCAGGATCAGGACGTATGCCGGGTAGAACGGGTCGCGCTCGTCGCGGGCACTCTCGAGGAAGCGCCGGGCTTCCTCCACCGACCACGGCTGGATCGTTCTGGTGCGCAGCCTGGGGATCTTGATCCCGGTGGCGACGTTCTTGGTGATGAGCTCCTCAGCCATGGCGTTCGAAAGCGCTGACCGGAGGACTGCCCGCACGTCGAGCACGGTCCGCCTGGACAGGCGCTGTTCGCAGCATTCGCCCACTGCACAACAGCTGCGGTTCTTCTCCGGCCGGGCTGCGTCCTTGCCTTGCTCGCAGCACTGACACTGGTCGGCCAACCTGTTCAGCCAGGTCCGGACGTCACGGACGATGATCCGGTCCAGCCGCTTTCGCCCCAGCCCGGGTTCGATGTACAGGCGGTGATGCATCTTGTAGGTCTCGGCCGTCTTCGGCTTGAGGCTGGGAGCCACGACCTCGCGCAACCAGTAGGTCATGTACTCCGACAGCGTGGGCGTTGTCGTCGACACCGGCCCCACCGCCGCAACCCGATGCAGCTCGAGCCACTTGGTGTGCACCAGCTCACGGGTCTTGCCGTAGACGTACTTGCGTCGTCGTTTGCCGTCCGGGGTCGACACCCAGACGTAGGCGGCGAACATGCCGTCGCGGTAGGGGTAGATCGAGCCTTCGCCGTTGGCGCGCCGGCCGGCGCTCACGCTGACTCTCTGGCGGTGACCGACTCGACGTACTCATCGACCCACTCGGGCAGGATGCGGCGATGCGCACCAACTTTGACCGAGCGAATCTCCCGCATCGCGATCAACAGCTTGGTCTTGGACAACCCGAACCCGAGCATCATGGCGACCTCAGCGGGTGTGTACCACTTCCTCGCGAACTGCAGTTCCATCGGGTTTCCTTTCGGCAACGCTGCTGAGCCGCCGGCCGCCGGTGCCCGTCCTGAAGAACTGTCCACAGAACGTCGGTCGCGCGGGTGGTCGATGTGGGCAGGGGGTGGATGCATGTCCCGCATACCCTGCGGGGGGTACACCATCGGATGCGCGGTGATGGGATGCACGCCTGACCCGCAGATCGGTGGATAAGTGCCGAGTGGCTCAGTGCAGCAAGTTCAGGGCTCCGGCATGAATCCCTGTAGTTGGGTGTATGGGTCGATGCTGAGTTGCTGCACTTGTTGCACTGCTGTGTCGGTCGTCCGTCGAAATCCATTGCCCCTTCAGACAATTCGACAAAGGTCATTGGGGGCAGCGGATATGGGCCGACCGAGGGCGGCGCGGGGACTGATCTCTCAGGCGAGAACGGCAGCCCGGGTTCTCGTCGCTGCAGGCTTCTCCATCCGCGGATCATCACGACCGTCGACCGGCCAGGTCACCTCGCCCGAAGCCACCGGGTCGACGAACTACGAGCTTGCCTCCTGGCCCGTCGCTCACCAGCCCTTCAAATCACCCCGCCAGTTGACCCACACCTCTGGCACTCACTTGGCCAAAGCCGCCTACCGCGGCAGCGGGACGGCCCGAGCCAAGCCAGTTCATCGGCCGTCAGGCCCCGCGTCGACGGGCCAAATACGAGCGTCTGACGGTGAGGAAACTGATCGTGACGGCGCATCTTGCCGCTGGCTACGGGCGCAGTATGGACTCGTTTTGAGTGTCCGATGGTGCGTCCTCAAGAGCGTCCGGGGGCGCAACTTGACGACGAATCCGGAGTGCTACCAGGTCGATTCATCGGCCAAAACCCTGCAGGTTTTGGCGCCGGCATCGGCATCGATCGCGTCACATACGTTACCCGCTTCACCCATTTCGGGATGCTTGGCAAGGCCCAGGAACCCCTCGCCGGAGACAGTTCGACCGACGCCCGCGGGCACAGAAAACGCCGGATGCCGAGCGCCTTGGCCTGTCAGGTTCCTGAAGCCATGTAGGCGGCGAGGATGTAGTTGGGGTGGCGGTCGAGGTTCTTTCGGGCACGGTCGTAGCGCATGGTGGTGCGTGGGTCGGCGTGGCGGGCGGCGATCTGCACGTCGCGTAGGTCGACTCCGGCGTCCAGCATCGTGGTCACGAAGGTATGCCGGAGCATGTGTGGGTGCATGCGCGGGAGTCGAACCCCGGCCGTGGCGGCCAGGCGACGCAGTCGCCGGGTGGCGGCGTGGCGGTCCATTCTGGCGCCTCGGGTGTTGAGCAGGATGGGCCCGGACGATCGGCCGTCGACCGCCCGGTCCACGGCTCGTCCCACGGCTGGAGGCAGCGGCACCAAGACGACTCGGGTGCCCTTGCCGACCACCCGCAACACGCGGTGTCCGTGTTCTTCACCGAGGTCGGTCACGTCGGTGCCGGTTGCTTCGAAGATCCGCAGCCCGAGCAGGCCCAGCATCGCGACCAGGGCGAAGTCGAACCTGTTC
>Ga0209587_1000388_pt1 | contig 21423 bp, 20 predicted proteins | sample NGEPerD_2_FD_184512 | JGI IMG/M metagenome (GOLD analysis project Ga0209587, IMG submission 184512) | Arctic peat soil microbial communities from the Barrow Environmental Observatory site, Barrow, Alaska, USA - NGEE PermafrostL1-D... | ecosystem: Environmental > Terrestrial > Soil > Wetlands >... | reverse complement strand
CCTGCGTAGCCAGGTCTCCTTCCTCGGCAGGGTCAGCGACGAACAGAAGGCCTGCGCCCTGAAGACGGCCGACATCTATGTCGCTCCGAACACGGGCGGTGAGAGTTTCGGCATAGTTCTGGTGGAGGGCATGGCCGCCGGGGCCGCGGTGCTGGCTAGCAGTCTTCCGGCGTTCCGGCAGGTGCTCGGCGGCGGTCGCTACGGGGTGCTGTTCGAGGCGGGCAGCGCCTCCGACCTGGCCACCCATGCGCTGGCCCTCCTCGCGGACGAGGCGCGTCGCAAGGCGTTGGCTCGGGCCGCCGGCCCGGCGGCCCGACGCTATGACTGGTCGGTGCTGGCCGGCCAGGTGGTCGAGGTCTACGAGACAGTCATCGGAACCGAGAGGAGCGGCGTGCGGTGATGACGTGGGTCTATCTCGTGACGGCGATCGCGGTACTCCTCGTGCTCGGGCTGTGGTTGTCGTGGACGGCGAACCGGCTGGACCGGATGCATCACCGGATCGACGTCGCCCGCGCATCGCTCGAGACCCAACTGCTGCACCGTTCCGGGACCACTTTGGAGCTGGCCACGTCGGGGGCGCTGGATCCCGCCCGGTCCCTGCTGCTCCTGGACTGCGCGCACTACGCCCGTGCGGCCGCTGCAGACGCCTTCGAGCCGGCCGAGTCGGATCTGTCGGAGGCACTGCGGGCCGTCTTCGCCGACGCTGAGGAGGTGGTCACCCTCAAGCAGGACGCAGGCGTCGGCGAGCTCCTCGTCGAGCTGGCCGGGGACTGCCGAAAAGTGGTGCTGTCGCGGCGTTTCCACAACGACGTGGTGGTGTCCGCGCGAGCGCTGCGCTCACGGCGCCGGGTGCGATGGCTTCGGCTGACCGGTCGCGCGGCCGTGATCGGGACCGTCGACCTCGACGACGCGCCCCCAGAAGGGCTGGCCGCGGACTGATCCTGCCGTTGCCGGCGTTCGTCGGTTCACGGTTGCGGGTCGTAGTCTTGGATCACCCTCATCTCACCGGCGGCCCCACCATGCCCGCCCGCACACGTGGAAGGTTGACCGTGACGAACGCGCAGCACGAGCAAGACCCAACAGTGAACCCGGCTCACACCACGGGGACTTTCGGGGTGAAGCGCGGAATGGCGCAGATGCTCAAGGGTGGCGTGATCATGGATGTGGTCACCGCGGAGCAGGCGAAGATCGCCGAGGACGCGGGCGCAGTGGCGGTGATGGCCCTCGAACGCGTCCCCGCCGACATCCGGGCGCAGGGCGGCGTGTCCCGGATGAGCGACCCGGACATGATCGAGTCGATCATCGAGACCGTGTCCGTCCCGGTGATGGCCAAGGCCAGGATCGGGCACTTCGCCGAGGCGCAGGTGCTGCAGAGCCTCGGCGTGGACTACATCGACGAGTCCGAGGTGCTCACCCCCGCCGACTACGCCCATCACATCGACAAGGCGATGTTCACCGTCCCCTTCGTGTGCGGCGCCACCAACCTGGGTGAGGCGCTGCGCCGGATCAGCGAGGGCGCGGCGATGATCCGGTCGAAAGGCGAGGCGGGCACCGGTGACGTGTCGAACGCCGTGACCCACATGCGCGCGATCGGCTCGCAGATCCGCCGGCTCCAGGGGATGGGCAACGACGAGCTGTACGTCGCCGCGAAGGAGCTCCAGGCGCCCTACCAGCTGGTTCGCGAGGTCGCCGAGAACGGCAGGCTGCCCGTCGTACTCTTCACCGCCGGAGGCATCGCGACGCCAGCCGACGCCGCGATGATGATGCAGCTCGGAGCCGAAGGCGTGTTCGTCGGATCGGGGATCTTCAAGTCCGGCAACCCCGCCCAACGCGCCGAGGCGATCGTCAAGGCCACCACGTTCTACGACGACCCCGACGTGGTGGCCAAGGTCTCGCGAGGCCTCGGCGAGGCCATGGTGGGGATCAACGTGGACGAGCTCCCGGAGCCGCACCGCCTGGCCGAGCGCGGCTGGTAGCCCGGTGGCCAACAACAACGGCAGCGGAAAGGTCGGTCCCGAGGAGCACGTGCGGGACTTCATCGGCTCGTGCGTGCGCGCGGGTCTGCTCACCGACAAGCAACTTCGGGTCGAGGCAGTCGAGGCGATCACCGCAGAGCTACCCGACCGGGCAGACTGCGCGGAGGATCTCGCCCACGCCTGGGTGCACGAGGCGAGGAACGAGCTCCTGCGAGACCAGGGGGGCTGGCCCGAGGCCACCGACTACGACCGGCTGCAGACGGCATTCTCCGAGCTGGAGACCCTGGACATCGTGGTGCTGCAAGGCATCGACGACCATTGGAGCGCGAAGGCCGAGCTGGAGCGTCGCGATGCCTTGGGCCAGCTCCCCGACGGGATTGCCTGGTTCACGCCCCCAGATGTCTGGCATGCCGTCACTGAGGGCATGCTCGAGGTGAACCTGTGGCACGGCACCACCGCGAACGCCGCTCGCGGTGACGCACTGCTCGACGACGCGCTCGCCGTCTTCGACAAGCACGGGGTTCCCGCGCACTTCGACGAGGGACGCATCGAGGTCACCGCACGCTGGCAGAGGCGGATCGCGGATACCGTGGACCATGGCCAGTCCGTCGACTCGCTCGAGCCGTAGGGCGCCTTGATGAGCGAGGTTCCGCGCATCGGCGTGTTCGCTCTGCAGGGCGATGTCCGCGAACACATCGCCATGCTCGAGCGCGCGGGCGCACGTCCGCAGCCGGTACGTCGGGCGCGGGACCTCGCCGGCCTCGACGGGATCGTGATGCCCGGTGGCGAGTCGACCACGATGTACAAGCTGTCTCGGACGTTCGACCTGTTCGAGCCGTTGCGCTCGGCGGTCCGTGCCGGACTTCCCGCGTTCGGGACGTGCGCGGGCATGATCATGCTGGCCGACCAGATCGAGAACGCGATCACCGACCAGGAGACCATCGGGGGCCTCGACGTTGTGGTGCGTCGCAACGCCTTCGGTCGTCAGGTGGACTCTTTCGAGGCCGACGTCGAGGTGGATCCGAAGGACCGGCACCCGCCCTTCTCCTTCCACGCGGTCTTCATCCGGGCACCGTGGGTGGAGAAGGTGGGGACCGGCGTCGAGGTGGTCGCGCGGGTCGCCTCCGGAGGTGAGGTCGGTAGGATCGTGGCGGTTCGACAGGCGCACCTGCTCGCCACGTCGTTCCACCCCGAGATCACCGGGGACCACCGAATGCACGAGCTGTTCGTCGGTATGGTCCGGTCGAGGCTCTCCGGCAGCTGAACACCCACGAGCAGGAACCCCATAGCCCATAGGATGGGAACGGGAGCGGAGGGAGGCGCCACGTCATGTCTGGCCATTCGAAATGGGCGACCACCAAGCACAAGAAGGCGGTCGTCGACGCCCGCCGCGGCAAGCTCTTCGCGAAGCTGATCAAGAACGTCGAGGTGGCTGCGCGGATGGGCGGGGGAGACCTCTCCGGGAATCCGACGCTCTACGACGCCGTGCAGAAGGCGAAGAAGTCCTCGGTCCCCAACGACAACATCGACCGTGCGGTCAAGCGAGGTTCCGGCGCCGAAGCGGGCGGAGCGGACTACCAGACGATCATGTACGAAGGCTACGGGCCGAACGGTGTCGCGTTCTTGATCGAGTGCCTGACCGACAACCGGAACCGTGCGGCCATGGAGGTACGCACGGCCATGACCCGCAACGGAGGCTCGCTGGCAGACCCGGGGTCAGTGTCCTACCTGTTCCAGCGAAGGGGGGTCGTGATCGTGCCCATGGAGCAGGACGGTGCCCGGGTCGACGAGGACGACGTGCTGCTCGCGGTCCTCGATGCGGGGGCCGAGGAGGTCAACGACATCGACGGCTCGTTCGAGGTGATCAGTGAAGCCACCGATCTGGTGGCGGTGCGCACCGCGTTGCAGGCCGCTGGCGTGGACTATGACTCCGCCGAGGCGTCGTTCGTGCCTTCGATGACCGTCGACCTCGACGCCGGCGCCGCACGGAAGGTCCTCGGGCTGTTCGACTCGCTCGAGGATCTGGACGACGTGCAGAACGTCTTCGCCAACTTCGACCTCTCCGAGGAAGTCATGGCCTCACTCGACGCCTGAGCCGGGCCCGCGTCGCCGGCAGGATGGTGTCGGCTCCCGGTCTGCGGGTGGGCGGCGCGTCGTACGCCGGAAGTGGGGGCGGAATCGGCTACGTTGAGTCCGAACAGGTGTTCGGACGAAAGGCGCTCATGCGTGTGCTCGGGATCGACCCAGGGCTGACCCGTTGCGGCTTCGGCGTCGTCGACGGCTCGGTCGGCCGGCCGCTGAGCCTGGTCGAGGTCGGGGTAGTGCGCACTCCTTCCGACATGCCACTCGCCCTCCGCCTGTGCCGCATCGAGGCCGAGGTCGAACGCTGGCTCGACCAGCACGCCCCCGACGCCGTCGCAGTGGAGCGAGTTTTCAGCCAGCACAACGTCAAGACCGTGATGGGGACCGCGCAGGCCAGCGGGATCGCGCTGGTGGCCGCGGCCAAGCGCGGGATCCCGGTCGCGCTGCACACACCCAGCGAGGTCAAGGCGGCGGTCAGCGGCAGTGGCCGCGCGGACAAGATGCAGGTGGCGATGATGGTGACCCGCCTTCTCAGGCTGACCGAGCCGCCGCGGCCGGCCGACGCCACGGACTCCCTGGCGCTGGCAATCTGCCACATCTGGCGCGGAGCAGCGAGGTCCAGGATCGACGCGGCGGCTGTTGCCACGGGGAGGAGAAACCTTTGATCGCCTTCGTCAGGGGCGTCGTCGCCGAGGTCACGCTCAGCTCGGCCGTGATCGAGGTCGGCGGTGTCGGACTGGAGCTCAACTGCACCCCCAACACATTGTCCACCCTTCGCCTCGGTGGTGATGCGACGCTCCCGACCAGCATGGTCGTGCGTGAGGAGTCGCTGACCCTGTTCGGGTTCCTCGACGACGATGAGAAGTCGCTCTTCGAGCTGCTGCAGACGGCCAGCGGAGTGGGACCGAAGCTGGCGCAGGCGATGCTCGCGGTCCTCTCGCCGGACGGACTGCGCGCGGCCGTGCGCGGTGAGGACGTCAAGACGCTGACCAGAGTGCCCGGCATCGGCCAGAAGGGTGCCCAGCGGATCATCCTCGAGCTCAAGGACCGGATAGGTGCACCGAGCAGCTCAGCACCTGGCCGTGAGCCGAGCCGTGGACGGGCCGAGGCCGCCTGGCGTGACCAGGTCCATGGCGGGCTGGTCGGGCTGGGCTGGTCGGCGAGGGAGGCCGACCAGGCCTTGGAGTCGGTGGCTTCCGAACCGGAGGCGGCCGCCGACCAGCCGAACGTCGCCGCTTTGCTCCGGATCGCGCTGCGCACCCTGAGCAGGAGCTGAGTCGATGACCGACCTCTCCAGGCACCCGGCCCGGGCTGACGATGACGTGCTGGAATCGGCGGAGGTCGCCCCCGCCGAGAGTCGTTCGCTGGTCGCTGCCGAGGTGGAGGGTGACGAGCGTGCGGTTGAGGCGGCGCTGCGGCCGCGCACGCTCGACGAGGTGATCGGCCAGGAGCGGGTCCGAGAGCAGCTCGCCCTGATGCTGCAGGCCGCCCGGGGCCGCTGTCGGCCCCCTGACCACGTGCTGTTGTCCGGGCCGCCGGGGCTAGGAAAGACGACCCTGGCGATGATCATCGCAGCCGAGATGTCGAGCCCGCTGCGGCTCACCTCGGGGCCGGCGATCACCCATGCCGGGGACCTGGCCGCGATCCTCTCCGGCTTGAACGAGGGCGACGTGCTCTTCGTCGACGAGATCCACCGGATGTCGCGACCGGCCGAAGAGATGCTGTACCTCGCCATGGAGGACTTCCGAGTCGACGTGATCGTCGGGAAGGGCCCCGGCGCGACCTCGATCCCGCTGGAGATCCCGCCGTTCACACTGGTCGGAGCCACCACCCGCGCCGGCCTTCTGCCCGGGCCCCTGCGCGACAGGTTCGGGTTCACCGGACATCTGGAGTTCTACGAGCCCGGCGATCTCGAGTTGATCATCCGTCGCTCCTCCGGCCTGCTCGACGTGCAGCTGACCGACAACGGCGCCGTGCAGATCGCCTCCCGCTCCCGCGGCACTCCCCGCATTGCCAACCGGCTGTTGAGGCGGGTCCGCGACTACGCCCAGGTGCGCGCCGACGGCAGGGTCACCCTCGAGGTGGCGCATCGCGCGCTTGACCTCTACGAGGTCGACCAGGCCGGCCTCGACCGGCTCGACCGGGCGGTGCTGGACGTGCTCTGCCGTCGGTTCGGCGGAGGGCCGGTGGGGGCGAGCACACTCGCGGTGGCCGTCGGCGAGGAACGCGAGACCGTCGAGGAGGTTGCCGAACCGTTCTTGGTCCGCTCCGGCTACCTCGCGCGCACGCCGAGAGGGAGGGTCGCCACACCAGCCGCCTGGCAGCATCTCGGCCTCGCCGTTCCGGCCAGATCGCCGTTCGGTGGTGGGCCGCCGGAGAGTCCTCCGGGGCAAAGTGCTCTCTTTGACGAGACCGATGATGGATAATCCGCGGGGACCTCCGTGAGCTGGGCACGACGGTTACACTTCAGCGGCGGGCTGGCTGCAGCGCGGCTGGGCAACGCCCCTCACCCATCGAAGGAGACTCTGTGTCACTCGAAGATCTGAGCGGGATCCTTCCCCTCCTCCTGATCGTCCTCGTGTTCTGGTTCCTGGTGATCCGGCCCTCGCGAAAGCGTCAGCAGGAGACGAGCCGGGTCCAGTCCACTGTCGCAGTGGGCGCCGAGATCATGCTCGGCTCCGGGATCTACGGCACGGTGCTGGCTGCCGGTGACGACACCATCCAGATGGAGGTGTCGCCGGGCACGTCCATCAAGGTGGCGAGGCAGGCCGTCGTACGCGTCGTGGAACCCGTCGTGCACGCGCAGGGCGACGACGGTGCCCCGCACGTCGGCGGCGAATCCTAGGCGCCTTCTCGCGGCGACGTGTGCGTGGCATGAGGAGCAGATGACAGTGTCGAAAGACGCGCTTCCGGGCCCCGCGCCGTCGTCAGCCCAGGACCTGGGCCGACACCTGGACATGCTGATCCGCGATGTCGCGGACTTTCCCAAACCCGGGGTGACCTTCAAGGACATCACGCCCCTGCTCGCCGACCACCACGGGTTCTCGACTGTGGTCGACGCACTCGCCCGCGCCGGACGGGACGAGGAGGGGAGGGTGGTGGTCGACAAGGTCGTCGGCATGGAGGCCCGTGGGTTCATCCTCGCGGCCCCGGTCGCACTCGCGCTGGGTGCGGGTTTCGTCCCGGTTCGCAAGGCCGGCAAGCTCCCCGGAGCCACTCATGCGGTTGAGTACGCACTCGAATACGGCGAGGCCATTCTCGAGATGCATCGTGACGCCGTTGCGCCGGGTGAACGGGTGCTCGTGATCGATGACGTGCTCGCCACTGGTGGAACGGTCGCCGCGACCGCTCAGCTGATCGAGCTCTGCGGCGGGCTGGTCTCGTCGGTCGCCGTACTCCTCGAGCTGACGTTCCTCTCGGGCAGGGAGGCGATCGGCGATCTCCGGCTGACGGCGCTCCGGTCCCTCTGAGCAAATCCCCCGGGGCAATCGGGGTGGCCGTGGTTGCTGAATCGTGCCCGGTTCAGATGCGGCATAGACTGGAGGTTCGGTCGAACGGGAGTGCCGGTGCCTGAGGAGGACGTAGCGAGTCTTGCCGCGGACACCCCTGCCCACGACGAGCCTGCCGCAGGGGGCCCCTCGGGACGGCGGATGCGTGCCCGACTGGCCAGGATGGCCACGAAGAACCAACCGGGCAACCCCGTTCTCGAACCCCTGTTCCGCGTCGTGCGCACCAACCACCCCAAGGCCGACCTGGCCCTGATCGAGCGTGCCTACCTGATCGCGGAAAAGGCGCACGGCACCCAGACCCGCAAGAGCGGCGACCCGTACATCACCCACCCGCTCGCTGTGGCCACGATCCTTGCCGAGATCGGGATGACCGAGTCCACCCTGTGCGCCGCGCTGTTGCACGACACGGTCGAGGACACCCACTACAAGCTGATGGAGCTTCGGCAGGACTTCGGTGAGGAGGTGGCCGTCCTCGTCGACGGGGTGACCAAGCTGGACAAGGTCAAGTACGGCGACACCGCTCAGGCAGAGACCATCCGCAAGATGATCGTGGCGATGAGCCGCGACATTCGCGTGCTGGTGATCAAGCTGGCCGACCGGCTGCACAACATGCGCACCCTGCGCTACCTCAAGCAGGACACCCAGGAGCGCAAGGCCCGGGAGACGCTGGAGATCTTCGCACCGTTGGCCCACCGGCTCGGCATGAACACCCTGAAGTGGGAGCTCGAGGATCTCGCCTTCGCGACGCTGCATCCCAAGATCTACGACGAGATAGTTCGTCTCGTCGCCGAGCGTGCTCCTTCTCGTGACCAGTTCCTCGCCCAGGTCATCGAGCAGGTTGACGGCGACCTGAAGGAAGCCCGGATCAAGGCGTCGGTGACCGGCCGGCCGAAGCACTACTACTCCATCTACCAGAAGATGATCGTGCGAGGGCGCGAGTTCTCCGACATCTACGACCTGGTGGGGATCCGGATCCTCGTGGAGTCCGAGCGAGACTGCTACGCCGTGCTGGGCGTCCTCCACTCGCGCTGGAACCCGGTGCCCGGCCGCTTCAAGGACTTCGTCGCGATGCCGAAGTTCAATATGTACCAGTCGTTGCACACCACCGTCATCGGCATCCAGGGCAAGCCGGTCGAGCTCCAGATCCGCACGTTCTCGATGCACCGCCGCGCCGAGTACGGCGTCGCCGCGCACTGGAAGTACAAGGAGGACCCCCGCGCCGTTGCCGACTCCGGTGGCCTTGTCACCTCCGGCGGAAGCACAGACACCGACATGGCCTGGGTCCGCCAGTTGCTCGACTGGCAGCACGAGACCGAGGATCCCGGTGAGTTCCTGGAGGCCCTGCGCTTCGAGATCAACTCCGCCGAGGTCTTCGTGTTCACCCCGCGCGGCGACGTGATCGCGCTCCCCACGGGTTCCTCGCCAGTCGACTTCGCCTACTCGATCCACACCGAGGTCGGCCATCGCACGATAGGTGCGCGGGTCAACGGGCGGCTGGTCCCCCTCGAATCCACGCTCGACAACGGCGACGTCGTCGAGGTGTTCACGTCCAAGGCCCCCAACGCGGGTCCGAGCCGGGACTGGCTCGGCTACGTGAAGTCCCCTCGCGCTCGGAACAAGATCCGCCAGTGGTTCACCAAGGAACGCCGCGAAGGGGCGATCGAGCAGGGCAAGGATCAGATCGCGAAGCTGATGCGCAAGGAGGGGCAGCCTCTCAAGCGCGTGCTGACCCACGAGTCCCTGTCCATGGTCGCGGAGGAGTTCCGGCTCGCTGATGTCTCTGCGTTGTACGCCGCGGTCGGTGAAGGCAACATCGGGGCGCAGACCGTCGTACGCCGGGTGATCGAGCAGCACGGCGGTGAGGAGGGTGCCTCCGAGGACCTGGCTGAGGGTGTCCTGATCACTGACGGGCAGAGCAGCGGCAGGCAGTCGTCCGGCGGTGACGCCGGGGTCATCGTCAGGGGAATCTCCGACGTTTGGGTGAAGTTGGCGAAGTGCTGCACCCCGGTGCCGGGAGACAAGATTCTCGGCTTCGTGACGCGGGGCTCCGGTGTCTCGGTGCACCGGGCGGACTGCACGAACGCCGAGAGCCTGAAGGCGCAGCCCGAGCGGCTCGTGGACGTGGAATGGTCACCTACGGCCCAGTCCTTGTTCCTGGTCAACGTCCAGGTTGAGGCGCTCGACCGGGCCCGGTTGCTGTCCGACATCACCAAGGTGCTCTCGGACATGCACGTGAACATCCTCGCCGCTTCGCTGTCGACCAGCCGCGACCGGGTGGCCAGGACCCGCTTCACCTTCGAGATGGGTGACCCCAAGCACCTCGGCCACGTGCTCAGGGCGGTGAGGTCGGTCGACGGGGTGTTCGACGCCTACCGGGTGACCCAATAGCGACCCATCAACGAAACCCAGTCCGCCCGAGTCGGTGAGCTCCCCCGGCAAGCCGGTGGTCTCGACAAGCATCACGCTCGGTGCGCTGTTTGGTGATCCGACTCCCAGGGCGCGCCAATCTCGTCCGTACGGACGATTGTGCGCCCAATATGGCCGAGGCCGGCGTGATTTTCGTCCGTACGGACGATGGTGCGCCGCCCATCCGTCACAACCCCGCACTCGCGTCCCCTCCCTGACCCACAGCCACGTCAGCAGAGCTGTGACTACGCGCCTTGGGGACTCAGTCCTTCGACTCCGCCAGGGCCAGCCAACCTATCGCGACGGCGGCGAGGCCGGGAACGGCCAGCAGGGCACCCTTCGGCTTTGACACCCCTCCCGAGGACGCGGCGAGCAGACCGGCCACCGCGTCGGCGGCGTCGACGACAATGCCGATCTTCACCAGATCGGTCCGAGCGGCCCCCGAGGCGGACAGGGTGGCTGCGCCGAGGGCGATGTCGCGGACGCCGAACAGGCGGAGGAGGTACGCCGACTGAGGGGCACCGTCGTCGAGCATGGCGAGGCGCAGGCTCAGTGCGGGCGCGGCCCATGAACTGACTCCGATGATCATCCGGGCCACTGACAGGCTGGTGATGGTGTCCATGCTGGGACACTACGACTCGACCTGCTCGAACTCCCCAAGGGGGTATCGCGAATGGACGGCCCAGTGCATAGCCCAGTGGATAGCCCAGCGTGGATCTCCTGGGCCGGCCTTGCAGCAGTCGTGGGCGGATTGAGCGCCGTCGTGCTCACCGCACCGTTCGCGAGCGCCTACTTCTTGGCCTATCCCGGGTATGACGCGGTGCCCTTCTGGGTGCCATCCCTCGAGGATCCGCTTCAGCCATTGCTCACGTTCGCTTCGCCCATCGAGCTCTACGAGCTCTACGGCAGGATCTTCAACTTCGTGTATCTGCTGTTCCTTCCCGCTGCCTTCGGACTGCGTCACCTGCATCGAGGACCCGGCAGTCGGATCGCGAGGCGGGGGTTCGCCCTTCTCGTCGGTGGGCTGATTGCTACGTTCATCGGCGTCGCCGGTGACTACTGGGCCAACGGGATAGGGTTCCCCATCGAAGTGCTGGGTCTGCTCACCTTGGCGGTCGGTGTCACGGTGTACGGCGTTGCCTTGCTCCCGAGCGGGGTCGTGCCGCGTTGGTGCGCTTGGCTGCTCGTCTCGTGTGGCCCAGGCGCCATCGTTTTCTCGCTCCTGATCGGGCACATTCCGAGCGGACCCACGTTTCCCTTTGCACTCGCGTGGCTGATGGTCGGGTTGATGCTCTTGTTCAAGCGAATGGGGCCGGTCAGCCGGAGAACTCGTCGAGCGCCTTCCGCGTCTGGGCCAGCCACGACTTCCGGGTATCGATCGCGGCGGTGAGCTCGTCGGCCTTCTTGGGGTTGCCTGCCGCGACTGCCTTGTCGTGCTTGTCCTGCAGCTGGCTGATCGAGGACTCCAGCTGCGCGCTGGTGTCGACGGCTCGGGCGAGCGCCTCCGGGTTGGATCGGCGCCACTGGTCGTCCTCGACGCCTCGGATGGCTTGCTCGACCTTGCGCATCCGGCCCTCGAGCTCCTTGGTCCGATCGCGGGGGACCTCGCCCGTCGCGTCCCACCGCTCCGAAACGCCGCGGAACGCCCGCTTGGCGGCCTTGATGTCGGTGACCGGGACCAGGGCCTCGGCCTCGGCCAGCAGCGCCTCCTTCTGCTGGGCGTTCGCCGCGAACTCGCGGTCGAGCTCGGCGTTGGCCGCGTCGCGAGCATCGAAGAACGTGTCCTGGGCAGCCCGGAAGCGCGCCCACATCTGGTCGTCGAGGGCCTTGGGAGCCGGTCCGGCCGCCTTCCACCGACGCATCAGGTCGCGATACTTGCCGGCCGTGGGGCCCCACTCGGTCGAGCTGGAGAGCTCCTCCGCGGCTTTGACGAGCTTCTCCTTGACCATGCGTGCCGCGTCGCGCCTCTCGTTGAGCTCGGCGAAGTGTGCCTTGCGGCGCCTCGTATAGGTCGTTCGGGCAGAGGAGAACCTGTGCCAAAGGGCGTCATCGACACGCTTGTCGAGACGGGGGAGCACCTTCCACGCGTCGAGGAGTTCCCGCAACCGGTTTGCGCCGGCGCGCCAGTCGCTACCAGAGGCGAGGGTCTCGGCCTCGGCGGCGATCTGCTCCTTGCTGACCTTCGCCTCGGCGACCTTCCTGGCCCGGTCGAGCTTGCGCTGCTCGCGGCGTTGGGCGATGGTGCCGGTCAGGACATCGAGGCGGGTGTTGAGGCCGCCCAGATCACCCACCGCCTGCGCCTCTCCGATGGCGCCACGAACCTGCTTCACCGAGGCTGTCGCATCCTCAGGCGCGAGGTTGCCGGCTTTCACGCGCTGCTCGAGGAGGGCGACCTCGAAGGCAAGCGTGTCGTACCGCTTCTTGAAGAACGCGAGCGCCTCGGCCGGCTCACCGTCCGGCCACTGGCCGACCGCGCGCTCACCCTCGCGGGTTCTCACGTAGACCGTGCCGTCCTCGGCCACCCGCCCCCACGGGTCGGTTGCTGGCTGGCCCTCCGAGCTGTTCAACGGGTTACCTCACTACCGACGACTGCCGTCCACGGAAGCAACATCCTACTGTCGGCGTACGCCTCGTCATCCCCCGTCGGTAGGCTGCACCTTCCGAGCCGAACGCAAACCCGAGCCTCACAGGAGAGTCACGCATGCTGATCGCAGGCTTCCCAGCCGGCCCCTGGGGGACCAACTGCTACGTCGTCGCCACGGCGGCGCACCAGGAATGCGTGGTGATCGACCCCGGCAAGGACGCAGCGGAAGCGGTGGCCGGGGTGGTTCGAGAGCACGGGCTCAAGCCAGTCTCGGTTCTTGTCACGCACGGCCACATCGACCACATGTGGTGCGTGGCTCCGGTCGCGGGCGCCTACGACGCCACCGCGTTCATCCACCCCGCCGACCGGCACCTGTTGTCCGACCCGATGCGAGGCATGTCCCCCGAGACCGCCGCGATGCTGCTCGGCGGTGGGTACACGTTCGCCGAGCCGGACGACGTTGCCGAGCTCGGCGAGGGTCAGAGGCTGCAGCTGGCCGGCCTCGACTTCACCGTCGACCACACGCCCGGACACACCGAAGGGTCGGTCACCTTTCGTTCGCCGTACACCAGCGACTTGGGCGCTGCGGCGGAGGTCGCCGAGGTGATGTTCTCGGGCGACCTGCTGTTCGCCGGCTCGATCGGACGCACCGACCTTCCTGGCGGTGACCACCCCACGATGCTGCGCAGCCTTGCCGCGAAAGTGCTCACCCTGCCCGACGACATCGTCGTGCTCCCCGGGCACGGCGAGCCGACCAGCATCGGGCGCGAGCGTGCCACCAACCCCTACCTGCTCGACCTGATCTCGCGTGGCGACGACGGGACCGACACCGGCGCGGCGCTGCCGGGCACCGCCCGAGGTCTTTGAGCGATGAGCAAGCCCAGCCCCTTGAGCGGGTTTCCCGAACTCCTGCCCGCGCAACGGTTCGTCGAGCAGAGCGTGATCGACTCGATGCGTCGAACCTTCGAGCTGCACGGTTTCGCCCCCGTGGAGACCCGGGCCGTGGAGACACTGGACCAGCTGCTTCGCAAGGGCGAGACCTCCAACGAGGTCTACGTCCTGCGCCGCCTGCAGACCGACCCCGACGACCCCTCGCAGCCGGGGGACCTGGGTCTGCACTTCGACCTGACCGTGCCGTTCGCCCGCTACGTGCTGGAGAACGCCGGCAAGCTCGAGTTCCCGTTCCGCCGCTACCAGATACAGAAGGTGTGGCGGGGCGAGCGACCGCAGGAGGGTCGTTTCCGGGAGTTCACCCAAGCCGACATCGACGTGGTGATGAAGGACGAGCTTCCGTTCCACTTCGACGTGGAGGTGGCCCGGGTGATGGCCGAAGCGTTGTCGGTCCTCCCGCTGCCCCCGATGCGGCTGCGGGTCAACAACCGCAAGCTGATCGAGGGATTCTGCCTGGGGCTCGCAGTCCCCGAGCCTGCGGATGTGATCCGCCTGATCGATAAGCTCGACAGGCTCCCGGAGGCAACGGTCGGCGATCTGCTGGTTGCCGAAGCCGGGCTCGACGACGCCCAGGCCCAGCAGTGCCTCGCCCTGGCAGCGATCAGCAGCATCGACGGCTCCTTCGCGGAGCGGGTCCGCTCGCTCGGTGTGCAGCACGAGCTGCTGGAGACCGGGCTGGCCGAGCTCGGCGCGGTGGTCCAAGGTTGTCGCGTGGTCAACAACGAGAGGTTCGAGGTCCAGGCCAGTCTCGGCCTGGCGCGTGGGCTGGACTACTACACCGGCACGGTCTTCGAGATCTACATGAAGGGGTTCGAGTCGCTGAAGTCGGTCGGTGGCGGCGGTCGGTACGACGCCCTCGCCTCGGACGGCAAGACCACCTATCCCGGGGTCGGCATCTCGTTCGGGATCTCACGGACCCTGATCCCGCTGATCACCCGCGGCCTGTTGTCCGGGAGCCGGGCGGTGCCTTCCGCGGTGCTGGTCGCGCTGCCCGACGAAGAGTCGCGCGCCGCAGCCGACGAGGTGGCCCAGCAGCTGCGAGCGAGTGGGGTTGCCACGGAGGTCGCCGCATCCGCGCAGAAGTTCGGAAAGCAGATCCGCCACGCCGAACGTCGAGGCATTCCGTTCGTCTGGTTCTTCACCGTCGCCGACAACGGCGCGATCGCCGGCCACAGCGTCAAGGACATTCGCACCGGGGAGCAGCTCGACGCCGATCCGGCCACGTGGCGGCCGGCCGACGCGGACCTCACCCCGCAGGTCATCCACGCACCGACACCCGCCGAGGAGACGTCGTGATCCGCACGCAGAACGCCGGGCGCCTGCGAGCAGACGACGTGGGAGCGACCGTGACCCTGGCGGGTTGGGTGGCCCGGCGCCGCGACCACGGCGGGGTGGCATTTCTCGACCTACGCGACGCCTCAGGGGCGGCCCAGGTCGTCATCCGTGACGAGACCGTCGCCCACAACCTGCGCTCGGAGTACTGCATCGCGGTCACTGGCGAGGTGGCGCTGCGTCCTGCGGGCAACCAGAACCCGAACCTGCCCAGCGGTGAGGTGGAGGTGATCGCCTCCGACCTCGAGGTGCTCTCCGAGGCGGCGACGCTGCCCTTCCCCATCGACGAGCACACCGATGTCGGCGAGGAGGTGCGCCTCGCGCACCGTTACCTCGACCTGCGCCGTCCGGGGCCCGCCGCAGCTCTCCGCTTGCGAAGCGAGGTCAACCGGGCTGCCCGTGAAGTGCTCCACTCCGAGGGTTTCGTGGAGGTGGAGACGCCCACCCTGACCCGGTCGACGCCGGAGGGCGCCCGCGACTTCCTGGTGCCTGCCCGGCTGCAGCCCGGCAGCTGGTACGCCTTGCCGCAGAGCCCGCAGCTGTTCAAGCAACTGCTGATGGTGGCTGGCCTGGAGAGGTACTTCCAGATCGCGCGCTGCTACCGCGACGAGGACTTCCGAGCCGACCGCCAGCCCGAGTTCACCCAGCTCGACATCGAGATGAGCTTCGTGGATCAAGACGACGTGATCGAGGTCGCCGAGCGGGTGCTGAGGTCGCTCTGGCGACTGGTCGGGGAGGAGATCAGCTCCCCCATCGACCGGATCACCTACGCCGAAGCGATGCGCAGGTTCGGCACCGACAAGCCCGACCTGCGGATTGGTCTCGAGCTGACCGACTGCACAGAGTTCTTCGCTGACACGCCGTTCCGTCTGTTCAGCCCATCCACGGCGACGTACGTCGGTGCGGTGGTGATGCCGGGGGGAGCCGGCCAGCCGCGCAAACAGCTCGATGCGTGGCAGGATTGGGCTAGACAGCGCGGCGCGAAAGGCCTGGCCTACGTGCTGGTGGGCACCGACGGCGAGCTGGGCGGTCCGGTCGCGAAGAACCTGAGCGAGCAGGAGCGTGCCGCCATCGTCGGCCACGTCGGCGCGGACCACGGTGACTGCATCTTCTTCGCCGCCGGACCGACCAAGGCCTCGCGTGCGTTGCTCGGCGCCGCCCGGCTCGAGATCGGCCGCCGCTGCGGTCTGCTCGAGGAGTCGGCGTGGAGATTCGTCTGGGTCGTCGACGCGCCACTTTTCGAGCCCGCCGACGAGGCCACAGCCGCCGGCGACATCGCCGTGGGCAGCGGCGCCTGGACCGCGGTGCACCATGCCTTCACCGCCCCGAAACCGGAGAGCCTGGACACCTTCGACACCGACCAGGGGGCGGCGCTGGCTTTCGCCTACGACATCGTCTGCAACGGGAACGAGATCGGCGGTGGCTCCATCCGTATCCACCGCGGGGATGTGCAGAGGCGGGTCTTCGCGGTGATGGGACTCAGCGACGAGGAGGCGCGGGAGAAGTTCGGCTTCCTGCTCGACGCGTTCGAGTACGGCGCGCCGCCGCACGGCGGGATCGCCTTCGGGTGGGACCGGATCTGCGCGTTGCTGAGCGGAACCGACTCGATCCGCGACGTGATCGCGTTCCCTAAGACCGGGGCGGGCTACGACCCGCTCACCGCGGCGCCGGCGCCGATCAGTGCCGAGCAGCGCAAAGAGGCCGGGGTGGACGCGAAGCCGACACGTTGACCCCTTGAACTCGCGGGCTGTGACGGGCTCGGCGAGTTCGACGGTCGCCCGGATCGGTCACGCTGACATGCTCCTCAGCCAACTCAAGCACCGGAAGCCGATATGCCCGCGCGGCACTCACCTGGCTTGCGAACGCGGATGGAGGGTGCAGCGGCCCCTGGCGGCCATGCCGCGGCGCACGATCGTCCGTACGGACGAAAATTACACGGCCTCGGCGCACAATCGGCGCACGATCGTCCGTACGGACGAAATTGACGCGCCCTTGGCTCGCGTGACAGCCGGGGCTGCCCGGTCTCCCGGTCGCCATCTGGGCGTGGGTCGGCCCTCGACGTGGTCTCGACTGGCTCGACCAGCCGGGGTCGGAGTGGTCTCGACAGGCTCGACCAACCGGGCCGGGCTCGACCAGCCGGGGTCGGAGTGGTCTCGACAGGCTCGACCAACCGGGCCGGGCTCGACCACCCGGGCCGGGTGCTCGAACCAGCCGGGCCGGGCTTGACCAACCGGGCTCGACCAGCCGGGGTCGACGGGCTCGACCAACCGGTGGCCGTTGGTGTTCGGTGAGCGGACAGATCGAGCCGGTATTCAATTGTTACCTGATAGGGGTCAAACCAGTGCCGCGCGTGTTTTAGAGTCACTTCGGCCCTAACGTCCAGACTGTGCCAATCCTCGCGAACTTGCCAGTGATGTAGACGTCCTGCCCAGAACAGAAAGGTGGCTATGGCATTCAGTCCGTCTGAGCTCGTGAACGAGCCTTCGACTGAGCAGCCAGCCGCCAAGTCACAAGACGTTGCCGGACGCTCGCCGACCAAGATCGCGCTGGACCGGCTGCGCCAGGACAAGATCGCCATGGTCTGCCTCGCCGTGGTGATCTTCTTCGTCCTCATCGCCATCTTCGCGCCGCTGCTCACCAGACTGTTCGGAGTCGAGCTCGACGGCGGGGTGCCGATCGAGGACACCAAGCCGGACAGCTTCCCGGTGATCGGACCCCCGGACTACGCCTTCACCTGGGAGGCGCCGCTCGGACTCCAGCCCAGCACCGGAGACGACAACCTGGCGGAGTGGTTCTACGGAGCCCGCACATCACTCGGTGTCGCCACCTTCGCCACCATCGTCTCGACACTGATCGGCATCGTGGTCGGCCTCGTCGCGGGCTTCAGCCGCGGCTGGCTGGACAAGGTGATCAGCTTCGTGATCGACACCTTCCTGTCGCTGCCCTTCCTGCTGGTGGCGCTGGCGATCGCCCCGATCATCGTGGTGAACTACGGCGACAGCCCGGAGAAGCTGGAAGTTGCTCAGATCAGTGCCCTCCTGTTCGTGCTCTCCGCGCTGACCTGGATGACCTTGGCCCGGCTGATCCGCGGCGAGGTGCTCTCCTTGCGTGAGCGGGAGTTCGTCCAGGCGGCGAGAGTGATCGGCGTGCCCACCCGCAGCATCCTGTTCAAGGAGCTGCTTCCGAACCTGATCGCTCCGATCATCGTCTCGATCTCCCTCGGCCTGCCCGCCTTCGTCACCGCCGAGGCTGGGTTGGCCTACCTCGGCATCGGTGTGGTCGGCATCCCGTCGTGGGGACAGACCGTCAACGACGCGGTCAACTTCTTCAGCACCTACCCGCTCTACCTCTACGCACCCGTCATCGGCATCACGGTGCTGGTGGTCGCGTTAAACCTCCTTGGCGACGCGGTCCGCGACGCCTTCGACCCCAAGACTCGCCGGTGAATCCAACATCGCACGAGAAGCAGCGAACAGCTGAGAAAGGTGAAACACAGATGAGGCCAAACAAACCCGCAGTGGCCATGGCCACTGCAGTGCTTCTGACGCTCGCCGCCTGCGGAGGCGGCAGCGGAAGTGGTGAGGAAGACAGCAGCGCCCCGCAGGACGTGGCTGAGGGCGGAGCCGCGGGATCCGGCAAGGACCCGGACGCCGAAGGTCCTGTCGAGGTCCCCGAGGACGCCACGGACGGCGGGACGCTCAATGTGGACACGATCCAGTCACCTACCACGTTCGACCCGACCCGAACCTACTTCGTCGACGGCTACGGGGTGCTCGGCATGGTGACCCGTTCGTTGACGCAGTACGCCTACATAGACGGCGAGATGGTGCTGGTCCCCGACCTGGCAACCGACCTCGGCCGCCCCAACGAGGACAACACCGAGTGGACCTTCACCATCAAGGAGGGCATCAAGTACGAAGACGGGAGCGAGGTGGAGCCCGAGGACGTTGCCTACGCGGTCAAGCGCTCGTTCGCGATCGAGGAGCTGCCTGAGGGCCCCACGTTCAACCTGACCTACTTCCTCGACGGTGACAAGTACAAGGGCCCGTTCCAGGACAAGGGTGAATACCGGGGCGTCGAGGTCGACGGCCAGGACGTCACGATCAAGATGCGCCGTCCGTTCGCCGAGATGGACTACTACGCCGCGCTGCCGGCGTTCACGGCGATCCCGGAGGACAAGGACGACCCGGAGACCTACGGCGATCACCCGCTCGCCACCGGTCCCTACAAGTTCGGGGACTACAAGCCCGGCACCTCGCTGAGCCTGGTCAGGAACGACCAGTGGGACCCCGACACCGACCCCGGCCGCATCCAGGCCCTCGACGGCTGGGAGTTCAGGTTCGGCCAGGACCAGGCCAAGGTCGAGAACGTCATCGTCAATGACACCGGCACGGCTCAGACCACACTCAGCTACGACAGCGTCACGCCGTCCACCTACCGGCTGCTTCAGGAGGAGGGTGGTGAACGGCTCGTCGAGGGCACCTCGCCTTGCACGTACATGTGGTATCTCGACCAGACCCAGATCGAGGAGAAGGAGGTCCGTCAGGCGATCGGCTGGGCGTACCCCTACCGCAACGCCTGGAGGGCCGCCGGCCTGATCGAGGGTGTGACCCGTTCCGGGGGCACCACGATCCTGCCGCCCGGCACGGACGGACGCAAGGAGTACGAAGCACTTCCCGGGCAGGACGGAACAGTGACCGACCCGGAAAAGTCGAAGGCCTTGTTGAAGGAGGCGGGCTACGCGCCCGGGGAGTACGAGATCAAGTTCTACTTCCAGACCGACGTGTCCACCTCGGTGGCCGCGAAGGAAGAGATCGTCAAGGGCCTCGAGGCCGGCGGCTTCAAAGCGACCCCGATCGCGTCTACCTCGGACACGATCCGGACCGACGAGAGCAACTACGACGCACCGATCAACATCCGCTCCAGCGGCTGGTGCAACGACTGGCCCGCTGGCGGTCAGGCGTTCTCCGCGCAGTGGGACGGTGACCTGGTCGGGGTCGAGGGCATGCCGAACCTCAGCAACCTCAGCGAGCCCGACATCCAGAAGGAGTACGACAGGATCCTCACGCTCCCCCCGGAGGAGGCGATCCCGGCGTGGGGAGGGCTCGACGAGATGATCCAGACGGAGTACTACGCGGCCGTCATCACCGGCTACGACGGCGTGGCAATGATCCACGGCTCCAAGGTGGGTGGCATGGAGAACAACAACGTGATTGGTCTTCCCACCTTCGCGATCATGTACGTCGCCGAGTAGTGGAAGGGCGCATGTTCGAGAGTGCTCAGCGCCTGAGATCTCGGGCACACTGAGACAACCCCGATGGGGGCGAGTGCCCACTTGCCCCCATCGGTCCAGTCAAGACCACAGGGAGCCAGCGTCATGTTCGGCTACGTCATCCGGCGACTCGTCTCGGGGTTCCTCGTCCTGATCGCGACGTCGGTTGCGGTGTTCGCCCTATTCTTCTACGGGCCGACCGACCCGGCGCTGGCCTACTGTCCGGAGACCCGTTGCACCCCGGAGCGTCTGGAACTCATCCGGGACAGTCTTGGGCTGGAACGCCCGGTGGTCCAGCAGTACGGCGACTACATGAAGGGGATCGTGGCAGGCAACGACTTCGAGGCCGGCTCGATCGTCATCCCCTGCGACGCGCCCTGCCTGGGCGTCTCCTTCAAGCTCCGCGTCAACGTCACCGACTACCTCCTCGAGCGGTTCCCCGCCACCCTCTCGCTGGCGCTGGGAGGAGCCGCGATCTTCCTGCCGATGGGGCTGACCATGGGGGTGTTCGCGGCTCGCAGGAGGGGCACCTTCTCCGACAAGGCGATCGTCTCCTCCGCTCTGGTGATCAACGCCATTCCCTACTACCTGCTTGCGCTGCTGGCCTATCTCTACCTGATCAGCGCGTGGGAAGTTTTCCCCGAGAGCGGCTACTTCCCGCTGCTTGAGGACGGTCCGGTGGCGTGGGCCAAGGGCCTCCTCCTTGCCTGGGTGATGCTAGGAATTGCCTACTCGACGCAGTACGCCCGGTTCAGCCGTGGGTCGATGATTGAGTCGATGGGGGAGGACTACGTCCGCACCGCCCGCGCGAAGGGGCTCAGCGACCGAGTGGTGACGTTCAAGCACGCCCTGCGCTCGGCGATCGTGCCGGTGGTGACGATCTTCGGCCTCGACTTTGCCTATCTGATCGCGGGGACGTTCTTCACCGAGAAGATCTTCGGCATCCAGGGCATCGGCCTGACCGCCCTGGACGCGATATTCACCAAAGATCTGCCCCTGATCTCGGCCACGGTGCTGATCGGGGCGACCTTCATCGTTGCCGCCAACATCATCGTCGATGTCGTCTACAGCATGATCGACCCGAGGGTGCGTCTGTGATGAGCGAACCCGACTTCCTGGCCACTCAGGCCACTCGCGAGGAGGGCCTCGATCGCACGGGCCCGTACCTGTCGGTGGACAACCTGACCGTCCGCTTCCCCACCGCGGACGGGACAGTGCAGGCGGTGACCGATCTCAGCTACAGCCTCGAGCTGGGCGGCACCCTGGGGATCGTGGGCGAGTCGGGGTCGGGGAAGAGCGTCTCGTCGATGG
>Ga0209587_1000387_pt1 | contig 21425 bp, 22 predicted proteins | sample NGEPerD_2_FD_184512 | JGI IMG/M metagenome (GOLD analysis project Ga0209587, IMG submission 184512) | Arctic peat soil microbial communities from the Barrow Environmental Observatory site, Barrow, Alaska, USA - NGEE PermafrostL1-D... | ecosystem: Environmental > Terrestrial > Soil > Wetlands >... | reverse complement strand
GCCGTCGAGCATACGCACGACCTCGCGCCGTCCGCCTGAGTGGCCGAACGCCAACGAGCGCTATTTGCGGGGTTCAGGCCGCCTGGCGACCGGCGTCGCTCGCCAGGCGCGAAGCGAAGTAGGCCGATCCCGACAGCGCGCGGTCAAAGCCCGACCAGCGCTCGCCCTCGGCCAGGCCCTTCTCGATCCGGTCGAAGCTGCCCAGCGTGCCACCCAGGTTGTCGATCATGTGGACGAGGACCGCCTCGCGCGTGCACGGCGTTACGGGGCTGCCGTGCTCGAGCTTGCCGTGGTGGCTGAGCACGATGTGCAGCACGGCCTCGGCGGTCTCGGGCGCGAAGCCGTCGATCTGCTCGATCGTGCTACGCACCCTGTAGTAGCCCAGCGGGATCTCGCCCTGAAGCCTGCCGGCGTCGGAGAGGTCGATCGCCCCGCCGGTCTGCTCGTAGGCCTCGATCTTGCCGATGTCGTGCAGCAGCGCTCCCGCCACAGCCACGTCGCGGTCGATGCCCGGGAACGTCGAGGCCATCGCGCTCACGCCCGAGGCCACGGACAGCGAGTGCTCGAGCAGCCCGTGGCGGTACGCCTGGTGGTAGACCTTCGCGGCCGGTGCCGCGCGCCACCGCTCGCCGGTATCCGAGCCCGCGGCCAGCAGGCGCTCCAGCAGCTCGCGCAGCTCGGGGCGGCGGACGGTGCCGATCAGCTCGTCCAGCGCGGCCAGCATCTCCGTCAGCGCCACGGGCGGGGCCTCGAGCAGCTCGGCGGGGTCGTACTCCTCGGCCGCCGCGGCCCGGCAGCCGCGCACGGTGATCGAGGGGCCGTAGCGCGAGTCGGCGGCGTAGCGCCCGGTGACCCACACCACGCTGCCCGGCCGGGCAGCGGTGGCGATCTCCTCCACGCCGTCCCACGCCACGGCCTCCACGCAGCCGGTCACGTCGCCGAGGGTGAGCTTGAGGAACGCCTCGCCGTTGCGCTTCTCGCGGCGCGAGACCTGACGGACATCGAAGGCGCAGTCCACCACCTGGCCGTCGGCCAGGTCGCGCACGAAGTGCTTGGTGGGTCCGATGAGGCTTGGCTGATCCACGGGGCTCACGAATGTAGGGAGGGTCGCGGACGGGTAAATTGCCCTGACATGACCGTTCTGGTTGCAGGAGGAACCGGGGCGCTGGGGTCGGCCGTCGTGCGCGAGCTGGCCGGCAGCGGCTACGACGTGACGGCCCTCGATCGCCACGGCGACGCCGAGGGCGTGACCACCGTTCACGCGGATCTGCTCGACCCCGCCGCCACCGCCGAGGCGGTCGCCGGCGTGGACGGTCTGGAGGCCGTCGTGAACCTCGTGGGCGGCTTCGCGATGGGCCCCAAGGTGGGCGACTCCGAGCTCGAGGACTTCGAGAAGATGCTCCGCCTCAACCTCGTCCCCGCGTTCAACCTCGCGCACGCGGCGATGCCGCGGCTGGCCGAGGCCGGGGGAGGGGCGTTCGTGTGCGTGGGCGCTCGCGCCGCCCTGGAGCCATTCTCGGGCGCAGCGGGGTATGTGACCGCCAAGGCGGGCGTGATCACCTTCATCAAGGCGCTCGACGCCGAGTACAAGGGCGCCGGCGTGCGCTGCAACGCGGTGCTGCCGAGCGTGATCGACACGCCCGCCAACCGCGAGGCGATGCCCAACTCCGACCGCTCTGGCTGGGTCGCGCCCGAGCAGATCGCGCGGGTGATCCGCTTCCTGGTCTCGCCCGACTCCGAGGTCACCAGCGGCGCGGCGGTGCCGGTGTACGGCACGGGTTGAGCGCGAGGGACCGAGGTGAGTGTGACGTTGAGCCCGCTATGCGGGCTCAACGTAGCGCTCGTGGCTCAGGCCGCCCCGTCGCTGCCGTAGTAGGCGAGCGCCCGCTTGCCCAGCTCCTTGGTGGAGGAACCGTTCTGCACGGCGCTGATCGGGGCGCCCACCACGGGGATCAGCCTGCCCGCGTAGCGCCTGGCCAGGCGCTTGCCGATGTAGCGCACGAGGCGTTCGCGCAGCCGCGCCTGATCCCGGCCGCCGAGCTTGGACTCGATCAGTGACTCGGCCATCGTCGGGCCCATTCCGTCGAGTGACTCGCGCGCGGCCGCGGGCGTGTCGTAGACCTCCCACAGCGCCAGCAGCTCCGCCGGGCGCATCGGGTGGGCGGGGTCGTAGCCGTGGGCCGCGGCGATGTAGAAGACCATCCGCGCCTGGATCCACAGCAGCCCGGCCAGGTTGCCGGCGCTGGTGACCACCCCGCCGAAGCCCAGCGCGAATCCCTCCACGCGCGAGAGGCGCACGTTCTTGGTGTAGGCGACCTGGGCCAGCGAGTGCCCGTCGTGCCCCGCGCCGGCAACCTGCACCCACCGCGCCGCGGGCGCGGCGAACCGCTCCGCGGCGGCCAGCGCGATCAGCTCGGGGGCGCGCTCGGGGTGGGCGAGGATCCGGCGCCAGACCGGATCCGGAACCTCGACCTGGCGCTCGAGTTGGGTGTCGGTTGACATGAGCCCTGACGATAGGGGGCAGGCGGCACGGCCGCGGGTACCATGGCGCGCTGCGCGGCGAGGTAGCTCAGTTGGTAGAGCACACGACTGAAAATCGTGGTGTCCCCGGTTCGATTCCGGGCCTCGCCATCGAAGCAACCCCGCTCCGACGCGGCGTTCGTCTCGTCGATCGCTAGGCTCGGGCCCGTGCGCCGCCTCCTCACGATCTCCACTCTGGGACTGGCCCTTGGCATCGCCGGCTGCGGTGGCGGCTCGGACAGCGGCGGGGCCCTGGACAACGCGCTCGGGTACCTGCCCGCCGACGCTCCCTTCGTGGCCACCTTCGACACCGACGTCGAGGGGAAGCAGGTCAAGGCGATCCAGAAGATCATCGACCGGTTCCCGTTCTCCGGCCAGGTGAAGGGCCAGCTGCGGCAGGGGCTCTCCCAAGCTGACCTGGACTTCGAGAAGGACGTGAAGCCGGCGCTCGGCAACGAGTTCGTGGTCGGCGCCCTGGACTCGAAGAGCTTCACCGCCGACGACACTGATGCCCGTATCGTCGGCGCGATCCAGGCCAAGGACAAGGACGCGCTGCAGAAGCTGGTCGAGAAGGCCAAGGCCAAGGAGATCGGCGAGAAGAGCGGAGCCAAGCTCTACTCCACATCCGACGACGACGCGGTAGCCGTCGACGACGACGTGTTGGTCGTCGCCAACTCGCGCGAGGACCTCGAGGCCGCTCTCGAGCGCCACGACGGCGACGACCGCATGACCGAGGACCGGTTCAACGAGGCCTTCGAGGGCCTGCCCGAGGACGCTCTGGTGCGCACCTTCTTCGACGTGAAGCAGCTGCTCGACACCGATCCCGACACCGAGGACGCGCGTAAGGTCGAGTACGTGTCCGCGATGCGCGACTTGGGGCTCACCGCGACGTTTGCCGACGACGCCATCGACGTGGACTTCCGCCTCGGCACCGAGGGCGATGGCCTGGAGGACGCCGACCTTCCGTTCGCCACCGGCGAGGAGAGCCCGCCCGTGATCGAGGCCGACGGCGAGATCGGCTTCGGGCTGCGCGACCCGGCCCGGATCTTCCGCTTCGGCGAGACGGCGGGCCAGGCGATCGACCCGGCAGGCTTCGGCCAGTACGAGACCGGCAAGCGCACGATCGAGCGCCAGCTCGGCGTGAGCATCGAGGACGACGTGCTGGCCCAGCTTACGGGCGATGTCTCGGCCACGACCTCGATCGACGGCAAGTTCGGTCTCCGCAGCGCGCTGAGCGACGCGCCGGCCTTCGAGCGCACGCTCGGCAAGATCGCCCGCGAGCTGCCCAGCATCGGCGGCGGCTCACTCGGCAGGGTCACCCCGCCCAGCGGCGGCGACGGCCTCTACTCACTCGCCACCCAGGACGGGATGCGGATCTTCTTCGGCGTGGTCGGCGAGAGCTTCGTGCTGGCCAACGACCAGGCCAAGGCACAGGGCCTAGCGGACGCTCCCACCACCGAGGTGGAGGGCGCGAAAGGCGCCGTCACGATGCGCGCCGACGCCCAGCAATTGGCCACCAGTGCGATCCAGGCCTTCGGCGGCGCTTCCGGCCTGGGCGAGGCGATCGGCGGTTCTCTCTTCACCGGCCCGCTGGGGCAGCTGACCGCGTCGATGGCGGTCGACACGGGCGCCGTGACCGGCAACGTGCGGCTGACCTTCGACTAGCCCGGCGCCCGGGGTGCCGGATACCGGTTAGGGTCGGTCCGACCCCGAGCCAGGAAGGATCGCCATGAGCGTCCTAATTCGCTTCGCCCCCTCGTCAGAGAGCACGGTGGAGCAGTACGACGAGTCCGTCCGTCGGCTTCAGGAGGCCGGGGACTTCCCGCCGGATGGGATGGACTACCACGTGTGCTTTCTCTTGGACGGGAACTTCCGAGTGAGTGAGATCTGGGACTCGCGTGAGCAGCTCGAGGCGTTCGGGGAGCGCCTCATGCCTCTCCTTGCGGAGATAGGGATAGACCCGGGCGAGCCTGAGGTGCTCGAGATCCACAACATCGTCAGGCGCTAGACCCCCGCGCACGTCCGCCGAGAAGTGGTCAGCCGGCGCCGGCCCAGACCCGCAGATAGGGCAGCGGGTCAACCGGGTGGCCGCCGGTGTACCAGCCGCCGCCGGTCCAGATCTCGAAGTGCAGGTGCGCGCCGAACGAGCGGCCGGTGTTGCCCACCTCACCGAGCTTCTCACCGATGCGCACGGTCTGGCCCTTGGTCACGGCCACCGATCCGGTGCGCATGTGCATGAACACGTAGTCGCGGTCCTCGCCGCTGCCGTCGAGTACCACGTAGTGGCCGGCGCCTCTTGCCTGGTAGGCCACCGCCTTCACCACCCCGCCGCGGGGCGCCACGATCGGGGTGCCCTCCGCGGCGGCCAGGTCCTGGCCCTGGTGGGTGTGGCCCTTGCGCGGAGCGCCGAAGCGAGCCCCGGAGCTGCCGTAGGAGTAGGTGCCCACCAGCGGGAAGCGGTGGCCGGTCTCGCGGGAAGGCGTGGGAGCCGGCGTGGCGCGAGGCTGGCGCTCCTTCGTCCGGCGGCGCGCGGCGATGCGCCGACGGGCTCGCCTGGCTGCCGCCAGCCGATCGCGCTTGCGACGCTCGGCGCGGATGCGGGGATCCGCCGGCACCGCGCCGCATGACTCCGGAGGAGGCGTCTGGCGGGCCTGCGGGGCTGTCGCGCCGCCGCTCCCGCCGGCCGCCGCGGTGGACGCGAACGACAGCAGCATGAGGATCGGGACGAGTAGCGGGAGCGCGCGACGCATCCAGAAAGCACTCGACCCCGCAGGCCGAGTCCTTGACGACCGGGCCGCCCCCTGCAACCGGGTTCAGGTCGCCAACAGCGACAGCAGCTCTAGCGCGCCGTTCTTGTTCAGCGGCTCGTTGAGGTTGCCGCACTTCGGCGACTGCACGCACGACGGGCAGCCGGACCGGCAGGGGCACTCCGAGATCAGGCGCATGGCGTCGCGCACGAGCGTCTCGAAGCGGTGGAAGCCCAGCCGGGTGATCCCGATGCCGCCCGGGTGGCCGTCGTAGATGAACACCGTGGGGCGACCGGTCTGCGCGTGGAAGTTCGTGGACAGCCCGCCGATGTCCCAGCGGTCGCACATGGCGATCAGCGGAAGGACCGCGATCTGGGTGTGCTCGGCGGCGTGCAGGGAGCCCAGCAGGTGCTCGAGCGGGAAGTCGCGTTCGAGCACTTCCTCGGGCAGCTCGTACCAGAGCGCCTGGGTGGAGAAGTGCTGCTCGGGCATGTCCAGCGCCACCAGGTCGAGGTTCTCGTGGTCGGACACGCGCTTGCGCTGGAAGGCGGTCACCTGCTCGGAGACCGAGACCGTGCCGAAGGACAGCGGGCAGCCGGCCACCTCGCGGTGGTCGAGCACCTCCTCGATCCAGGTGTCGGTCTCCTTCTTTGGCTGGGTGTAGTAGTCGCCGCCGAAGGAGCGCACCAGCGCCCGCCGCGAGTCCAGGTCGAGGTCGGCCACCTCATACGAGCTGCCCATGTGCAGGTAGATCGCGCCGGGGTGCACGGCCGAGTGGGCGCGCGCGGTCTCCACCGAGCCGATCACCTCGCCGGCGTCGGCCTCCACGACCGCCACCGAGTCGGGCGATGCGGAGCGCAGCGGAATCTCCGCCGCCGGGAAGCCCTCGCCGCGGGGCAGGTAGCGCCCGCCGCGCTCGCGCAGGCGCCCGAGGGACACCAGGCGGCGGGCCCCGGCCTCCCAGCGCGGCCCGAGGAACTCCTCGTCTCCCGCCGTGAGGGGCATCTCGTAGGCAGCGGCCCAGAGGTGCGCGAGGTGGATCTCCTCGGCCTCGGGGTCGAGGATCGCCGACTCCACCGGGCGGGCCAGGAACTCGTCGGGGTGGCGGCAGAAGAACTGGTCCAGCGCGTCGGCGCCCGCCACGTAGAGCGCCAGGCCGGTGTGGCGCCGGCCGGCGCGGCCCCACATCTGGCGCAGGCTTGCCACGGTGCCCGGGAAGGTCACGCAGATCGCCGCGTCGAGGTCGCCCACGTCGATGCCCAGCTCCAGCGCGTCGGTGGCCACCACGGCCAGCAGCTCGCCCGCCATCAGCCGCTGCTCGATCTCGCGCCGCTGGGAGGGCGTGTAGCCGGCGCGGTAAGGGGCCACCAGCTCTGCCAGGTCGCCGCGGCCGCGATCCTCCAGACGCAGGCGCGTGAAGCGCTGGATCAGCTCCACCCCGCGGCGGGACTTCAGGAAGCAGATCGTGCGCACCCCCTGCTCCACGAGGTCGGCGAGCAGGTCGGCCGCCTCGGCCAGCGGCGAGGCGCGCGCGCCGGTGCGCTCGTCCACCAGCGGCGGGTTCCACATGGCGATCCGCCGCTCGGCCCGCGGGGCGCCGTCGCGGTCCACCAGCGCCACCTCGCGCCCGGTGAGCCTCTCGGCCAGCTCGACGGGGTTGGCGATCGTGGCGCTGGCCAGCACGAACCGCGGCTCGGTGCCGTAGGCCAGCGCCACGCGGGCCAGGCGACGCAGCACGTTTGCCACGTGGGAGCCGAACACGCCGCGGTAGACGTGGGCCTCGTCCACCACGATCCAGGCGAGGTTGGCCAGCAGGTCGCCCCACGACTGGTGGTTGGGCAGCATGCCAACGTGCAGCATGTCCGGGTTGGTGAGGATCAGGTTGGACCGGCCGCGGATGGCGCGGCGCTCCTCGCGCGGGGTGTCGCCGTCGTAGATCGCCGGGCGCAGGTAGGGCAGCCCCAGCTTGTGCAGCGCACGCGCCTGATCCTGGGCGAGCGCCTTGGTGGGGTAGAGGTACAGCGCGCGAGCCGAGCGGTCGTGGGCCAGCGTGTCCAGCACGGGCAGGTTGAAGGCCAGCGACTTGCCGCTGGCCGTGCCCGTGGTCACGATCGTGTCCTGCTGGTAGGCGGACTCCAGGGCGTCGGCCTGGTGGGCGTACAGGCCCTCGATCCCGTTGCGCTCGAGCGCCGCGCGCAGCTCCGGGTGCAGGCGCTCGGGCAGCGGCTCGGTGAGGGCGTCCTGGTGGCGCTCCTTGCTCTCCGCCACCAGCTGCTCGCCCTTCCCGCGTTTGAGAAGCGCTCCCCAGGGCATCTGTTGGCCCGCCACGGTCACCGCCAGCCATCCTACGCACGACTTGATCCGCTCCTTCGCCCACACCGACTTCCCGCTCGAGCTGCTGCTCGAGCGCAAGACCGCGCCGATCTCGGTGGTGCTTCCCGCCCGCGAGGTGGCCGACACCGTGGGCTCGATCGTGGAGCGGGTGCTCGCGCTGGAGGGCCTGGCCGACCAGGTGCTGGTGGTGGACGCCGGCTCCCGGGACGGCACGGCGGAGGTGGCGGCGCGGGCCGGCGCGGAGGTGGTCCAGGAGGCCGAGCTGATGCCCGAGTTCGGCCGGGTGCTCGGCAAGGGGGACGCCATGTGGCGGGCGCTGAGCGCGGTCCGGGGCGAGCTGGTGCTCTACCTGGACGCCGACACGCGGGACTTTCAGGTGCGCTTTGCCACCGGTCTGCTCGGGCCGCTGGTGGTCCATCCCGAGTTGCAGCTGGTGAAGGGCAACTTCGAGCGACCGTACGTGCTGGAGTCGGGCGAGATGCGCCCGCGCGAGGGCGGGCGGGTGACCGAGCTGGCCGCCCGGCCGCTGCTGAGCGCCTTCTACCCCGAGCTGGCCGCGTTCGGCCAGCCGCTGGCCGGCGAGGTGGCGGCGCGCCGCATGCTGCTCGAGTCGATCCCCTTCTCGACCGGCTACGCCGTGGAGACGGCGATGCTGCTGGATGCCCGGGACGCGGTGGGGGTAGACACGATGGCTCAGGTGGACGTGGGCGAGCGCCTGAACCGCCACCAGCCCCTTCCGGAGCTGGGGCCGATGGCCTACACGGTGCTGCGCGTGATCCTCGAGCGGCTGCGTCGCGACGGCCGCCTGCTCGACGACCACGCTCCGCCTCTCCAGACCGCCGACGGTCGGTTGGTCCAGGTGGAGCTGGTGGAGCGGCCGCCGTTTCTCTCGCTTCGCGCCCCTGCCTGACACGCGCAGCTGGAGCACCCTAGATTTGCCCGATGGCACTGCGCTGCGTCTACACCGACCTCGACGGCACCCTGCTTGGCGCCGGCGCGTCGCTGTTCAGGGACGGCGAGGGTGGCTTCACCCTGCTCCCGGCCCGCGCGCTGGAGGCCTGCCATCGGGCCGGCGTGGAGGTGGTGCTCAAGTCCGGCCGCCGCAAGGCGCAGGTGATGGAGGACGCGCGGCTGATCGGCCAGAGCGCCTACATCTACGAGATCGGATCGGGCGTGGTGATCGAGGACGAGGAGCACTTCCTCTGCGGCCCGTACGCGCCGCGCGACGGCCTGAGCCCGCACGAGCTGATCGGCGACGCCGGGGCGCCGGCGCTCCTGGAGCGATCGTTCGGCGACGCCATCGAGCCTCACTCGCCCTGGCACCTCGACCGCTATGTGTCCCACCTCTATCGCGGCAGGCTTGACCTCGACGAGGCCAACGCGCTGCTGGAGCGCGAGGGCCACGGCGACCTGCGGCTGGTGGACAACGGCGAGATCGAGGACGGGCGCTCGGTCTACCACCTGATCCCGGCCGTGGCCTCGAAGGCGGCCGGGGTCGAGCTTCACATGAGGGCGCGCGGCTACGAGCCCGAGCAGTGCGTCGCGGTGGGCGACTCGCTGGAGGACCTGGGCGTGGCCGAGGTGGTGGGCCGCTTCTTTGTGGTGGCCAACGGCCCGGAGGCATCGGGCGCGAACGTGGAGCGCACCGAGTCCTCGCACGGTGACGGCTTCTACGAGGCCGTGGTGCGCGCGCTGCTCACGTAACAAACCGCACATTTGCGGGTACTTTCCGACGTGCCCCCGATCTAGAGGGGCCAACCTCAGGAGGGTTCTGATGAACCGTCTTTCCAACGCCCACCACTTCCGCAAGCAGGTGGCGGGCATCTGCATGCTGGTCGCCCCGGTGTTACTGCTCGCCGGCGTGATCATCCACCCGGAGACCGGCACGAGCGAGAGCTCGATCATGGCCGCGGCGGCGGGGAATCCCGACGCCTGGTACGCGGCTCACCTGCTGGTCCTGGGTTCTCTCGTCCTCGCGATCCCGGCCACCCTCGGCCTCATGCACATGCTGCGTGAGCGCGAGGTGGCCTGGGGCCATGCGGGTGGCGGACTGGCCCTGCTGGGCATCATCGCCTTCATCGGCATCGTGACCGTCGAAGGGTTCGTGGGCTGGCAGGCCGCCGCCGGCGACCGCGCCGAGATGACGGCCCTGCTCCAGCGCCTGTTCGACTCGGACGGGTTCGGGACGTTGTTCGGTGTGGCCTCGTTCGGATACGTGCTCGGCATCGCGACGCTGGCAATGGGCCTCTACCGCGCACGGGCGACGCAGAGCTACTTCGCGCTCTTCCTCGCCGCGGGCGCGGTGCTGCTCACGATCTCGGCCTCCTCGGCTTCCGAGCTGCTGGCCGTGGTCGGCGCGGCGTTCATCGTGGTCGGCTCGGGGATGGTCGGCCGCACGGTGCTCTTCGAGTCCGACGAGGACTGGGAGCACACACCGGAGTACCAGGGCTTCCGGCCGCTGGCCGGGATGCGCTAGGGGAGGATCGCGGGCGCCCTCCGGGGCGCCCGCCCTCTTTCACGGCTCGGCCAGCTTCCGTCCGGCTGCTTCGAGCCCCTCCTCGGTTCCCGCCTCGATCACCGTCACCAGGTCGAGGATGCGTGCCTGGAACTCCTCCAGGTTGTTGCGTCCCACCACGGCATGGCAGGTCACGCCCGACTGGCGGGACTGGGTGGCCACCTCGCCGGCCGCCTTGCCCTGAAGGGTCTGCTCGTCCAGCGCGCCTTCGCCGGTGACCACGAAGGCCGATTCGCGCATGACCGCGTGGAAGCCGATGGCGCCGAGCACGTAGGGCGCGCCCGGGACCAACTTGGCGTCGCGGTGGGCCCACAGGCCGCCCGAGAGCCCGCCGGCGGCGCCGGTCATCGGCACGCCGCGAGGGTCGCGGGGCGCCTTCTCCGCGAGCTCGGCCTGGCGGCGCTCCAGGCGCTTCACGGTGGCCGGGTCGGCGCCCTTCTGGGGAGCGAACACCCGTGGCGCGTCCTCGAACGGGGTGCGAACGTCGCAGAGCACCTCGAGGCGGGGGCTCACGCCGGCCTCGTCCAGCGCCTTCACGGCCCCCGAGCCACCGTCGGTCGTCCCGGACCCGCCCACGGTCACGATCACCCGCTCAGCCCCGGCCTCCACGGCCGCCACGATCACCTCGCCGGTCCCGTAGGTGGAGGCCGCCCATGCGTCGCGCTCGTCCTCAGCGACGAGTCCCAGGCCGCTTGCCTGAGCGGCCTCTACGAGCCCGGTGTCCCCGCCCGGAAGCAGCACGAAGTCCGCCTCCACCGGGCGGCCCAGCGGGTCGCCGGCCGTCACGGTGCGGCGCTCGCCGCCCAGCGCGGCCTGCAGCACGTCCATGGTGCCCTCGCCGCCGTCGGCCACGGGGAGCTCAACCGCCTCGCGCCCTCCGGCGCGCAGGCCGCGCGCAATCGCGGCGGCCACCTCGGCGGCGGAGAACGTGCCCTTGAAGCTGTCGGGCGCGACCAGTGCGGAACGGCTCATGAGCCGGCGGCCGCGCGGAACGCGCGCTCGGCCTCGTCGCCGTGCACGGCGAACACCACGCGCTCGAGCGTCTCAGGCTTGTGCTCGCGCGCGGCGCCCACCATCAGCTCGGCGGCCTCGTCCAGCGGGAAGCCTCCGACGCCGGTGCCAAACGCCACCAGGGCGAGCGAGCGGCACCCCAGCTCGTCCGCCTTCGCAAGCGTGGCCGCGGTCGAACGCTGGATGATGTCGGCGGAGGTGGGTCCGCCCAGCTCCATCGTGGCCGCGTGGATCACGTAGCGCGACGGCATGTCGCCGGCCGTGGTCTCCACCGCCTCGCCCAGGCCGATCGGCGCCCGCACGTAGGACTCGCGCTGCACGTCCGGGCCGCCGGCCCGGCTGATCGCGGCGGCCACGCCACCCCCGTGGGCCAGGTCGGTGTTGGCCGCGTTGGCGATGGCGTCGACCTCGAGCTTGGTCACGTCGGCAGGGAGGACTTCGAGCTTCACGCGCATATCGTGTCGCATATGGCCGAGAGCGAGAAGGTGATCCTGGAGTTGGACGGCCACGAGGTGTCCTTCTCCAACCCCGACAAGCCGTTCTTCGAGCAGGCGGGGATCACGAAGATGGGCCTGTGCGAGTACTACCTCGCGGTGGCCGACCCGCTGCTGGGTCACCTGCGCAACCGCCCAACGTCGATGAAGCGCTTCCCCAACGGCGCCGAGGGCGACTTCTTCTTCCAGAAGCGCGTGCCGAAGTCGGCGCCCGAGTGGGTGGAGCAGATGGTTGTGCACTTCCCGAGCGGCCGTAACGCCAACTACCTGCTGTGCCAGGACCGCGCGCACATCGCGTGGGCGTGCAACCTCGGGATCATCGACTGGAACCCGTGGCCGGTGCGCTCGCCCGACGGCGATCACCCCGACGAGCTGCGCGTGGACCTCGATCCCACGCCCGGCTCCAGTGAGTGGGCCGACGTCCGCGAGGTGGCGCTGTGCGTGCGCGAGGTGCTGTCCGACCACGGGCTCGAGGGCTACCCGAAGACCTCCGGCTCGCGCGGCATCCACGTCTACGCTCAGATCGAGCAGCGCTGGGACTTCACCGAGGTGCGCCGGGCTGCGCTGGCGCTGGCGCGCGCGGTGGAGCGGCGCATGCTCAAGGGCAAGGCCACGTCGAAGTGGTGGAAGGAGGAGCGCGAGGGCGTGTTCCTCGACTACAACCAGAACGCCCGCGACCGCACGATCGCCTCGGCCTACTCGGTGCGGCCGAACCCGGGCGCATTGGTGTCGGCGCCGCTGCGGTGGGACGAGGTGCCCGACGCGGAGATGGAGGACTTCAGCGTGGCCACGGTGCCGGGCCGCTTCGCGGAGATCGGTGATCCGAGTGCCGGCCTTCACGAGCATGCCGGCTCGCTGGAGGCGCTGCTGGAGCTGGCGGCCCGCGACGAGCGGGAGGGCCTGGGCGACGCTCCATGGCCGCCGCACTTCGCCAAGCAGAAGGGCGAGCCCAAGCGCGTGCAGCCATCGCGCGCGAAGAAGAAAGGCAGCTGAACCGGCGCCGGGCCCCGGACCGGCTGCCAGACTGCCGCCCCGTGCGCCTGACCCTCGTGCTCACGCTGCTCGCCGCGCTCGCCCTGCCTGCGAACGCCTCGGCGGCCACCCCGCGGATCTTTCCGTCGGACACCTTCACGGTCAAGGACAAGCGCCAGGTCACGGGCCGGCGGGTGAAGCTGCGGGGACCGAGCTGCAAGGCGCGGCCCTCGGACTGCCACGACCGCAGGCTGCTCAACCGCCTCGACGGCTTCGACCTCGACCCGCGCATCGAGGTCCGCTTCGACCGCAAGGTGAACGTGTCGAAGGTCACGCCACAAACCTTCTACGTCCAGATGGTGGGAGGGGGGCCGCGGATCGGCGTGAACCGGATCGTCTTCAGTCCGGCCCGCAACGCCCTCTACGCCCAGCCGAGCGAGTTCCTGCACGAGTCCACCCGCTACCGGATCGTCGTGGGCAGGGCGATCGGCGGCCGGCGGGCCACGAGCAGGTTCACCACGATGACCGCCACGTCGCCGCTGCTCCGCATGCGCGGCCAGCTCGACGACGGCTCGGCCTACGACGCCGCGGGCATCCCGGCCGCCCAGCGGGGGCTGGACTTCGTGCGCCCGGACGGGCTGCGCACCGTGTTCCCCGCGGCGGGCGTGGTGCGCATCCGGCGTTTCAACGACGTCGGGCAGGCCGCGCTGCAGGAGGAGGTCGTGCCCAACACCGCCGTGAGCAACGCCGGCACGTACGCCTTCGGTTCCTTCCTGTCGCCGTCGTGGCTGACCGGCAACCGGGTGATCCCCCAGGTGCCCACGCGGCAGGCGTCCAAGGTGCGAGGACGCGAGGAGGTGGGCTTCACCCTGATCGTCCCGTCCGGGACGACGCCTGCCGGGGGCTGGCCGGTGGCCGTGTTCGGCCCCGGCATCACGCGGTCGAAGTACGACCTCTTCCTCGCGGCCGACGAGAATGCCAGCCGCGGCATCGCCACTGCGTCCATCGACCCGGCCGGCCATGCCTTCGGTCCGCGCAGCGAGGCGGCGGTGGACTCGCTCACCACCGGCCCCGTGCGCTTCTCGGGCTTCGGCCGCGGCAAGGACCTCGACCGCGACGGCGAGATCACCGACCAGGAGGGTGTGCAGGCGCCGCGCCAGCCCGACTCCCGCGGCAGCATCGGCCTGCGCGACGGGCTGCGCCAAACGGCGCTGGACAACATGGCCTTCGTCCGGGCGATCGGCCGCGGCGTGGACGTCGACGGCGACGGCACGATCGACCTCCGTCGCGACCGCGTGAGCTACTACGCGCAGAGCCTCGGCGGGATCTACGGCACGATGGTGATGGGAACGGACCAGCTGGTCGGCGCCGGCCTGCTCAACGTGCCCGGCGGTCCGATCCTCGACATCGCCCGGCTTTCGCCGAGCTTCCGGGATCTGGTGGCGACCGAGCTGCGCAACCGCCGCCCCTCGCTGCTCAACGGCGGGCGGGAGGGCTTCACCGAGAGCCAGCCGATGTACACCGATCCGCCCGTCACCGCTCCCGCGCGCGGCGCTGTGCCGATCCAGGACGTGGGCGCCACCCCGCCTCGCGACCGAAATGAACCGCGCCCTCAAGGCCCTGAGCTCCGCAATCGGCAAGCGTGACCGGGCGCGGGCCGGGACCGCGGCGATCGACGTTGTGCAGTCGGCGCTCGACCTCGAGCTCCGCTACCGCCCGCCGGCCGAGATCGACCTTGGCCGCTTCGAGCTCTGGGCGAACCAGGTGCTCGTCGATGGCGCGGCCGGCGATGTCGGGGGAGTGAGGGGCGACGTCACGACCATGGAATGGATCCGTGACCGCTTTGCGCACACGGTCGACCCCGGCGACCTGACCGCCATCGACGCTCACCTCGTCACGATGCGCGAAAGCGTGGCCAATGAGACCGAGGATCTGAAGGCGGCGAGTGCGGAGGCTTCGGAGCTTCGTGATCCGCTGGCCCTCGGGCCGGTAACGGCTCAGGACTGACCGTGGCGAGCAGAGCGCACGGGCTCAGCCGCGCAGCTGATCCATCGAGCACTCCTCCGGCGCCTTGTCCTCGCGCCACCGCAGCAGCTTCGTCCCATGCCGGATGCGGTCACCCGTGATGTGGTCGAACGAGATCTCGGCCACCAGCTCGGGGCGCAGCCCCTCCCACATCAGCTCCTCCTCGGGCTTCCAGCGCGAAGGCTCCGCGGAGCCGCGCTCGCCGGTCCGGTAGGGCTCCAGGAACGAGATCAGCTCGCGCTTCTCCTTGGCCTTGAAGCCCGAGGTGTGGCCCACCACGTGCAGCTCGCCCGCGTCGTCGTAGAGCCCCAGGATCAGCGAGCCCAGGGTTCCCTCCTCCTTGCCGAACCGGAACGCCACCACCACGCAGTCCGCCGTGCGCACGCGCTTGATCTTCACCATCGCCTTGCGCTCGCCGGGCAGGTACGCCGAGTCGGCCCGCTTGGCCATCACGCCCTCCGATGCGCCCGTGAGCCACTGGCCCGCCGAGGCCACCTCGTCGGTGGCGGGCGTGAGCTGCACGGGCCCGAGGTCCAGCGCCTCGAGCCGCTCACGCCGGTCGGCGAACGGCGTGCCCATCAGGTCCTCGCCGTCCAGCTCCAGCACGTCGAACGCCACGTAGACCGCGGGCGTCTCGGCCGCCAGCTTCTGCACCCGCGACTCCGCCGGGTGGATGCGCTGGCTGAGCAGGTCGAACTCCTGCACCCCGTCGACCACGATGACCATCTCCCCGTCGAGCACCACGCGGTCGGCGGGCATCGCCCTCACCTGCTCGACCACCTCGGGGAAGTAGCGGTTCATCGGCTTGCCGCCGCGGCTCTGCAGGTGCACGTCGTCGCCGTCGCGGAAGGCGATCGTGCGGAAGCCGTCCCACTTGGGCTCGTACACCCAGCCCTCGCCCTCGGGCGGTTGCTTGGCCGATCGAGCCAGCTGCGGCTTGATCGGGGGAGAGAGCGAGAGCGCCATCTGGGGATCGTACGTACACAAGTAGGATTGACTCGATGTCCGACGCAACCGTCGCCGAAGAGGAGTACCTCCAGATCATCTTCTGGTTGCAGGAGGCGGGGCTTCCGATGACGGGCGCCAACGTGGCGCGCGCGCTGCAGGTTTCCGCGCCCACCGTGCACGAGATGGTGGGCCGTCTCGAGGGCGACGGGTACATCCAAAGGGGCGACGACAAGACGCTGGCCTTCACCCCCACCGGGCTGGAGCACGCCGAGGGCATAGTGCGCCGCCACCGGCTGATCGAGCGCTTCCTGACCGATGTCTTCGACATCCCGTGGGACCAGGTGCACGAGGAGGCCGAACGGCTGGAGCACTGGATGTCGCCGGTGGTGGAGGAGCGCATGCTGAACGCGATCGGCGACGCCGAGACCTGCCCCCACGGCCACCCGATCTACCTCGGACAGCGCGAGGAGGGCGTGCCGCTGGCCGACGTGGAGCTGGGCGCGAAGGTGCGCGTGCTGCGCTTCGAGAACGAGGCCGAGGACCTCCTGCACTACCTGATGGCCTCCGGCCTCACGCCGGGGCTGGAGGGCGAGCTGGCCGAGTCCAATGACGAGGTGGCGATCACGGCCGGGGACTCGCGCTACAGCGTGAGCCGCAGCGTGGCCGAGACGGTGTCCGTCGTCGCGGACCCCTCACCGCCGCCGCGCACCGCCCTGCCGGCGCAGCTCGTGCTGGCCGAGGACCACTGGGGGCGCTAGGCCCCTCCGGCGCGTTCGCGCGCCCGCAGGTCGTGGAAGAGCAGCGTGATCACCAGCGCCACGAATGGCGCGGTGATGGTGTCGGTCACGATCGTGCCCACCAGCGAAACCGCCTCCCGGTCGGCCGCCTTGGCGAGTGCCTCGAGCGGGACGATCACGAGCAGGCCGGGCAACGCCGCGGCGAGGTTGGACAGCAGCACGACTCCGAACGACCGCCACCACGAGCCCTCCACCAGGCGCCAGCTGCGGCGCAGAGCGTCGGCTCCGCGCGCGCCGTCGAGCATCACGGCCTGCGGGACGAACACCCAGCGCACGGCCAGGTAGACCGCCGGCAGGATCAGCGGCAGCCCCAGGAGGATGCCGGCGGCGGAGAGCAGGACGGCCAGCAGCAGCGGAGTGAAGGCCTCCAGGGCTGTCACGATCGAGGCACCGGGGCTCGGTGGCTCCCGCGCCGCGACGGACCGCAGCGCGTGGATCGTGCCCGCGGTCACCAGCGGCGCGATCAGGACGAAGCTCACGCCGGTGTTGATCGCCACCTCCACTCTGCGCGAGCCCTCGCGATAGGGGGCGGTGAGGTACTCCAGCCCCACGCCCGACACGATCAGGTGCACCGGCACCACGATCGCCGCCGACAGGGCCAGGAACGGCACAGGATGTGCGAGCAGGACCCGGAGGGCGTCGCGGAGCAGCTCTCCGACGTCGCGGGGGCGGCCGAGGTCGAGCCCCGGCCCTGCGCTCACGCCGCGGGTGCCCCGGCCAGCTCGCCGTAGGCGCCGGCCAGGCGGGACACGGCGTCGTCGATCTGGTCGGCCCGCACGCCCGAATAGGCGATGCGGAAGGAGCTCCCTCCACCCTCGAGCAGGAAGTCGGTGCCCTTCACGAACACCACGCCGCGCTCGCTCGCCGCTTCGGCCAGGCGCGCCACGTCGGTGCCGTCTGGCAGGTCCACCCAGAGGAAGTAGCCGCCCTCGGGCACCACGAAACGGGCGTCGGGCAGGTCGCGCTGCAGCGCGGCGCAGAGCACGTCGCGGCGCTCGCGCAGCGCCTTCTTGACGGTCTCGATGGAGCGGTCGATGGCGCCCGAGCGGCAGAACTCGGCCACGATCGACTGGGCCACCATGTTGGGGGAGATGTAGGTGCCGGTGGCGATCTTGCGGGTCTCGGCGATGAGCTCGGCGGGCCCCACGAGGTACCCCACCCGGATCCCCGGGCAGACCGTCTTGGAGAACGACGACGCGTAGACCACGTGGCCGTCGGTGTCCATCGACAGCATCGTGGGAAGCGGCTCGCCGGCGAAGCGCAGCTCCACATAGGGGTCGTCCTCGAACAGGATGAAGTCGTACTTGGAGGCCAGCGCCACCAGCTTCTCGCGCTTCTCCAGGGAGAGCGTGCAGCCGGCGGGGTTGTGGAAGTTGGGGATGATGTGCGCGAGCTTGGGCCGCACGTCGTCGTCCTGCAGGGCCTCCTCGAACGCTCCCACATCGATCCCGTCCTCCTGGAGCGGGATGGCGAGGAGCTCCGCCCCCAGGCCCCGCAGCGAGAGCAGGGTGCGGTCATAGGAAGGCGCCTCGACCACCACCACGTCCCCGGGTTCCACCAGCTGGCCGAAGAGGAAGGCGTCGGCCTGCATCGAGCCGTTGGTGGCGATCACCTGCTCCGGCGCCACGCCCTGGCGCTCCGCGATCCAATCGACCAGCGGCTTGTAGCCGGCCGAGGTCCCGTAGGAGAACGTGCCCGCCGGGTCGTTGGAGAACGCGGCGTCGGCGGCCGCGCGCAGATCGTCGGTGGCCACGATGTCGATCGAGGGGGCGCCGCGGGCGAGGGAGATGGTCTCTTGCTGGCTCACCGCGGTGACGATACCGCGACGTGCGGGAGGGGCCCGGCCTGCGGATCGCTAGGTTCGGGGCGCCGAGCCATGTCGCCGGGGCAAGACACCCGTCTCCTGAGCCGGCGCACCTTCCTCGGTGCGGCCGGCGCAGCCGCGTTCGCGGGGGCCGGCGCGCGCATGGCCGTTCCCCACGCCGTGCTGGCGCAGGCCTCGGCCACGGTTCCCACCACGCTGCGGAAGTGCGTGAGCATGGGCCCGATCAACACGCCCGACGGGGACGACCAGGATCTCCGCGCCCATGGCAACCTCGATCTGCTCACGTCCACGGGAACGCGGTGGGTGAAGCTCGTCGTGCGCTGGGACCAGGTGCAGCCCCTTCCGCCCAGCTCGGTTCCGTGGGACCGCCTCGACGACCCGGTGGCCAACCCGGGCCAGCCGTACCTCGCCGCGCTGGACGCCCAGGTGAAGCTGGCCCGGTCCCAGAGCCCCCGGATCGGCGTGATCGTGATGCCATGGCTGTTCCCCAAGTGGGCCAACGACACGGACCACCTGGTGGACGGCATCCCGGGCGACCTCGACTTCTTCCCGCAGGACCGGATGCGGCCGGAGGCGCACGCCACGGGTGACCCCGCCGCCACCGCGAAGAGGCTGACCTACCGCGTGCCGGCGCCGGAGGAGCTGGCTCCCGACGGCTACTGGGGACGCTGGATCGACTTCCTCTACCGCCGCTTCCTGCGCTACGGCGAGGGCGTCGCGCTCGAGGTGGCCAACGAGCCCAACATCCAGTGGTGGCCCCAGCGCGATCCAAGTCCGGAGGACGACCCCTTCGCGCAGGGCGAGCTGGCCGCCCCGCGCGTGGCCGCCAGGATGCTCGCCACCGCCCAGGAGATCGGCGACAAGTACTGCAACCGGATCCTCCTCGCGGGCCCCGCAACCTGGGACGGGCCCAAGGGGGAGCCGGAAGGGGTGCGCGACTCGCGGCTGTATACCGACTACGCCACGTTCACCGCAGCCCTGCTGGACGAGCTCGACGAGATCCACTTCGCCGCCCGCTCGCGCTTCGTGTGGACCCAGCACAACTACATGGATGTGCTCTTCCGCCACGGCAACCCCGGCGCCCAGCGCAACCGGGCCGCCCATGCCCGCTCCCTGCTGGTGGGCCGCTGGAGCGGCTGGCCGCAGCTGAACGGCGACAAGGACGCGCCGGGGATGTGGCTCACCGAGGGCGGGGCCGACCTCCGGGAGAAGAGCGTGGGCGGCGACACCCGGATGCAGGTGAGGCTGGTGCGCCAGAACTGGGACCGGATGGCCACCGGCGACGGTGACGGCGACGGCATGGAGATGGTGACCAACTACCTCGGCTACTCCGAGTTCCACTACGACACGGGGATGCGGGACCCGCTGGAGGCAGGTGGAGCACCGCGTCCGCTGGAGCAGACGTGGGCGAAGCTGCCCTCGAACGGCTAGGAGCCCAGGACGAGGTAGATCACCTGGGCCTTGATCACACAGGGAAACGGGGCGGCCCTCGGGCACCGGAACGCCGTGCTTCTCGAACAGCTGCTTGCCCTGGTATTCGAGCAGGTCCATGAGCGGCGGGGCAGCCTATAGCCCCGCTACGTAGAATGCCGCGCCTTGCCGCTTCCTAAAGATGTCCAATTCGTAACGTTCGACTGCTACGGAACCCTGATCGATTGGGAGACAGGGGTCTACGAGGCATTCCAGAAGGAGGCGGACCGGGACGGCTTCACGATCGACCGCGACGTGCTGATCCCGCGCTTCATCGACATCCAGCGCGAGATCCAGAGCGGGTCCTACGAGCTCTACGCCGAGGTGCTGCGCCGCACGGCCGTGCGCGTGGCCAAGGAGCTGGGCTGGGAGCTGGAGTCCTCGCGTGCGCAGTTCCTTCCCAACAGCGTGCCGCGCTGGATGCCCTTCCGCGAGACCAACGCCCAGCTCGAGCGGTTCGCGAAGAACCACGAGATGGGGATTCTCTCCAACATCGACGACAAGCTGCTCGGCACCACCCGCCGACACCTGCGCGGCGACCTCGACCTGGTCGTGACCGCGCAGCAGGTGCGCTCCTACAAGCCCGACGAGGCCCACTTCAGGGAGTGCGCGCGCCGGATCGAGAAGAAGAAGAGCAAGTGGGTCCACATCGCAAGCGGCTACCCGACCGACGTGGAGCCGTGCCTGAAGCAGAAGGTGGCGGTGATCTGGGTGAACCGCCATGGCGAGCAGCTCGAGCCCGGCCAGCGTAAGCCCACCGCGGAGGTCAAGTCCTTCCGTGAGGCGGGCAAGCTGCTGAACGCGGCCTAGCCGCCGGCTGGCGCGTGCGCGCGGTCTCGGTCAATCCCGACGCGATCGTGGTCACCAGCCTGCTGTGGCAGACCACCGCCACGGCCATCCGCGCGGGGGAAGAGGCGATGCTCGTGGACTCTCCTTACTTCCCGGACGAGCTGGAGCTGCTGCCCACCGTGCTGGCGCAGTCGGGCTTCGAGCCGAACGCCCTGCTGGCCACGCACGGCGACTGGGACCACCTGCTCGCACGGCTGGCGTTCCCCGACCTGTCGATGGGCCTGGCCGAGGGCACGATGCTGCGCATCCGCGAGCGGCCCGGCGAGGCCCAGCGCGCGCTGCGTGACGCCGACGCCGAGCACTACGTGCGCCGCCCGCGCCCGCTGGCCCTGGGCCAGACGCAGTCCCTCCCGGTGCCCGGCCACCTGGCCCTGGGCGAGCACGAGCTGGAGCTGCACCCCGCCGAGGGCCACACGCCCGACGGGATGGCTGTGTTCGCACCCTGGCTCGGCATGCTCGTGTGCGGCGACTACCTCTCCGACGTGGAGATCCCGATGCTCAACGAGGGCGGGTCGGTGGATGAGTATCGGGCCACGCTGGCACGCCTGGCGCCGCTGGTCGAGCGCGCGGAGACGGTGGTGCCGGGGCACGGCTCGCCGTCGCCCCGCGAGCGGGCGCTTGAGCTCCTGGAGGAGGATCTCGCCTACCTCGACGCGCTCGAGCGAGGGGAGGAGAAGCCGCAACTGCCCGACGGGCGGGACAACTCGCGCCAGCGAGCGGTCCATTCCGAGAACCTCGCCGAGCTGGGCTGAGCGGCCGTAGCCGGCTCTTGCGCGAACGCGCCAGCGGATGTAGTTTTGGCGCACCATGGACACCTACGTGATCCTCCGTCGAAGCGGCTGGCGGTCGCCGGAGGACTTGCAAGCGGCTGCCGAACGCTCCAGACAGGTAGGCGACGAGGAAATGGCGGACGACATC
>Ga0209587_1000386_pt1 | contig 21428 bp, 18 predicted proteins | sample NGEPerD_2_FD_184512 | JGI IMG/M metagenome (GOLD analysis project Ga0209587, IMG submission 184512) | Arctic peat soil microbial communities from the Barrow Environmental Observatory site, Barrow, Alaska, USA - NGEE PermafrostL1-D... | ecosystem: Environmental > Terrestrial > Soil > Wetlands >... | reverse complement strand
GCACCAGCCTTGACCCGTCCCGTCTCCGCCTGGAGGACGTCCTCGCCTCGGCCGAGGCGAGGACGTCCTCCAGGCGGAGACGGGACGGGTCAAGGCTGGTGCCGGCGTTCGCCGTCAGCGCCGCGATGACCACCTTGCGAATCCGGCGGCCGTCCATACCCGCGCAGCGCTTCCCGATGGTCTCCAGGCCGTCGGCGTCCTCCGCCAGCGGGGCCAGCGACGGCCAGGTGCGCGCCAGCTCCAGCAGCGTGTCACGGACGATCGCGGTGGCGTGCTCGGCGGAAGGCGGTTCGAAGCCCAGCACCAGATCGGCGCGCGACACCAGCGCCTCGTCGACGGCTTCCGGCACGTTGGTCGTGGCGATGATGAGCAGATGGGGGTGGCTGGCGGCGAGGGTGTCCAGGCCGGTCAGCACGGCATCCGTGGCCCGGTGCACGTCGACGGGGTTGGTCTCGAAGGAGGCCCGGCTGCGGCTGGTCGCGAAGGCCTCGACCTCGTCGACCAGCACCACCGTGAACGTGTTCGCTCCGGCCAGCTCCGGCAGGCTGCGGTCCAGCAGCCGCGCGGTCTTGCGCTGGCTCTCGCCCAACAGCTCGCTGGGCAGCGAGTGCGGGTCGATCTCGATGTAGCCGGTCGTGCCTCGGTCGACGAGCTGCTCGGCGACCACGTTGGCCAGACCGCGCCCCGCCGTGGTCTTGCCCGTCCCGGGAGGTCCGCTGAACAGCACCAGTCCCTGCAGGGCGGTCCGGGTGGCCCGCAGCTCGCTGCGGTGCAGCAGGCTGAACAGCGCGTGGTTGACCAACCGCTCCTTCATCCCTTCCGGCAGGATGAGGCTGTCCCAGTGATCGCTGAACTCCTCGGACGGCAGGCTCAGGATACGGGCAACGCCTTCGGGCGCTGCGGGGACCTGCGAATGGGAATGGGAATTGCTCACGAGGACTCCTTCGGTGCGGGATCGGTTGTGGCGGCCGCGCGGCTCAGCGGCTCACCGGTTGAGTCGCGCGTGCACTGCGCACGGCGAGAAATCGGAAGATCGCGTAGGCGGCCAGCATGACCACCGCGCAGATCTGGAACATGGCGGGGACGCCGAAGACCTGGGCGATGATGCCACCCAACGGCGGACCCGCGACCTTGCCGAAGTCCAGGCCCATATGCAGCACGGCGGCCACCATGCCCTGCGCACGCTCCCCATCACCTCCACCCTCGAAGGCCTCGGCGGCGCCCGTGACTCGCAGCAGCCCACGCGCGAGACCGGCACCCAGGAAGATGGGCAGCTGCCACCAGAAGGACCCGCGCACCAGCGGCAACAGCCACAGCGAGGCGGCACCCAGGACCAGCATCGGGGTGGTCAGGCGGGCCCCGTTGGTCCGCGCGAACAGCGCCCCGGAGGACATCCGTGTCGCCGACGACGCCAACGAGCGCATGCTGGTCAACGTGCCGATCTGGGTCAGCGTCAGGCCGGCCGCCAGGGCCAGCACGGGGTGGAAGGTGTTGAGCAGGCCGCTCTGGTAGTTGATGAAGAACATCACCAGCGCGCCGCTGTAGACCGCCATCGGCATGGTCCGCACGGCGCCGATCGCGCCGACCATGCTCGGCTTCGACTTGGCGGGCGCGGTCGCCCCGGTCGCCACCGGATCGGCTGCGGCGTCGAGCTGGGCCGGCAGCGCGCGGAACATCACCGCGGTGGCGAGCACCGGCAGCAGCGCGAGGGCGACGAAGCTCGGACCGTACCCGAGACTGTCGGCCACGATGCCCGCCGCGAAGCCGCCAGCCGCGTGACCCAGTCCGGTGAACCCCGAGTACCACCCCATCGCCGAGGCCACGGTCATGTCGACCGGGCGCGAGGCCACCAGCACGGCCAGCTGGGTGGTGGTCGCCAAGGCCCAGCCGACACCGTCGAGCACCATGATGGCGCCGAACCTGACGCTGCTCGACACGAGGGGCACGACTGCGAAGGCGCCCGCGGACAGCAGCCCGCCGGCGAGCAGCAACATGCGAACCCGCTGCATGGAGTAGAGCGCCCCGACGGGAAGACGCATCACCAGCGAGCTTACGGCGAATACGGCGCTGAGCACGCCGATGAGCGCCGGACCGAAGCCGAGATCGTCAGCCAGGTACGGCGGGACCAGCAGGTGCAGAGCCGCCTCGCCTGCACTGTAGAGCAGGATGCACAGGTAGGAGGCGGCGAGCGGGCTATCGCGTGTGAACGGGTTGCGGGTCCGAGGCGCCTCAGTCACCCGCCGGGATCAGCGAGCACTGCGACTCGGGGAAGGTCAAGGTGACCTCCGTCCCAGCCGGCAGGGAGTGCGTCGGGTTGGAACGCGCACGCAGCTCCAAGTCGCCCACGCGCACGACATGGTCCACCGACTCGCCCAGGAAGGCACGGTTCTCCACGACCCCGGCCCATTTTCCGACGCTGTCCATCGGCACCGAACCCTTGTCGATGACGATGTGCTCGGGTCGCACCGAGACCACCACGTCATCGCCCGCGGTCAGGTTCATCGATGAGGTCGCGCGCAGATCACCCTGGTCGGTGGTGACGTGGAACACTTCACCGCCCTCCACCGTCTTGACCTTGCCGTTGATGAAGTTGGACGTGCCGATGAAGTCGGCGACGAAGCGCGACGACGGCCGCTCATAGATGTCGCGGGGCCGGCCCACCTGCTCGATGTTGCCGGCACGCATGACGGCGATGACGTTGGACATCGCCAGCGCCTCCACCTGGTCGTGCGTGACGTAGACGGCCGTGAGGTTCAGGTCGCGCTGCAGGCGCTTGAGCTCGAAGCGCATCTCCTCGCGCAGCTTGGCGTCCAGGTTGGACAGGGGCTCGTCGAGGAGCATCAAGGGCGGCTCCATGACCAGCGCACGCGACAGCGCCAGACGCTGCTGCTGGCCACCGGACAGGTCCGTGGCCTGGCGGTCGGCGAGGTGGTCGAGCTGCACCACCGTCAGCACCCGCTCCACCCGCTCCCGGATGACCTTCTTCGATGGCCGCTCCTTGCGCGGCATGACCTCCAGCGGAAAGGCGACGTTCTTGTAGACGTTCATGTGTGGCCAGATGGCGTAGGACTGGAACACCATGCCAAGTCCACGCTCGTTGGCCCGCAGCCGGATGCCCTCGGAGCTCGAGAACAAGGTGCGGTCGCCCACCGTGATCGTGCCGTGGTCCGGATGCTCAAGACCTGCCACGCATCGCAGCGTGGTGGTCTTGCCGCAGCCCGACGGGCCGAGCAGGGTGAAGAGCTCGCCCGGTTCCACCTTGAGCGAGACGTCGTTGACGGCAACGACGCGCTTCTCCTTCTCCTTCTTGCTGCCCGGGAAGGTCTTGCGGAGGTTGTTGATCTGCAACATGCCACTCGGCTCCTTCGCGACGGTGTCGCGGTTTTTCGGGGTCGGGTCAGGATTCCTGCACGCCGACCTTGGCGCCAAGGCGCTGAGCGACGGCCACGAGGATGACGAGGGCGAGCACCATCAGCACGCCCAGCGATGCCAGCTCGGTGAACTGGCCGTTCTCCCACTGCTCCCAGATGAGGATCGACAGCACCTCGTTGCCGGGTGAGTACAGCAGGATGGAGCTGGACAGCTCGCGGACGGACACCATCACGATGTACAGCCAGCCAGCCAACAGGCCCGGCATGAGCAGCGGCAGGTTGACCCGTCGGAAGGTCTGCCACCACGTCGCCCCGCTCGTCTGCGCCGACTCCTCCAGCTCACCGGAGATCTGGTACATGGAGGTGGAAGCGTAGCGCATGCCGTAGGGCATGTAGCGGGTGAAGTAGGCGATGAACAGAATCCAGATGGTGCCGTAGACCGGGATGGGGAAGCGGAGGTAGACGAACAGCAGCGCGACACCCATGACCAGGCCCGGGATGGTGAGCGGCAGGAACGTGAGGTTGTCCACCGCCCAGCGCCCGGGCATCTTCGTGCGAATGACCAGCCACGACACGATCGCCATCAGGAACATGACCGTGGTGGCCGATCCGACGCCGAGGGTGAAGGAGTTGCGCGCCGCACGTAGCGCCTGGTCGTTCGTCAGCGTGTAGGCGTAGTTGTCCAGCGTGAAGGACGCGAAGCTGTCCATCGACGGAACGGAGTAGAACGGCTGGAACGACGCGTACAGCAGGATCAGCACCGGCGCCATCACGGCCACCAGGAAGTAGACCACCACCAGCCCGGTCGCCGGTTTGCGGTATTTGGCCAGGTCCATCGCATGCGGGCGGAAGCCCTTGCCGGTCACCGTCTGGAAGGACTTGCCCCTCTTGGAGAGACGGGACTGCCAGAACACCCCGACCGTGGTGAGCGCCAGCAGCGACAGGGCGTAGGCGCCGGCCTGGCCGTAGTTGGCCGGATACTGGTTGAGCACGCGCCAGATCCGCGAGGTGAACACCCACACGCCGTTGGGGATGCCCAGCAGCGCCGGCACCTCGAATGCCTCCAGCGCTCGCACGGCCATGATCAGGACCGAGGCGTACAGCGCCGGCTTCGACAGCGGCAGCGTGATGCGCCGCAGAACCGTGGGGAGTCGGGCCCCGCTCATCAGGGCGGACTCCTCCAGCGACGGGTCCATGCTGCGGAAGGCCGCATACATCAACAGGAACACCAGGGGCGACAGGTGCAGCCCCTCGACGAACATCATCCCCCAGATGCTGAAGATGTTGAAGGTGCCGGGGCCGAAGATCGGCTCGAGGATCTTGTTGAACACCCCGACGCGGGGGCTCGCCAGGAAGATCCAGGCGATGGTGTGCAGGATGCCGGGGACGATCAGTGGCACCAGCGATGCGGCGAAGATGAGGCCCTTGAACGGCACGTTGGTGCGGACCGTGAGGTAGGCCAGTGACGTGCCGAGGAACACCGACAGCAACGTGGCGCCGATGGCGAAGCTGAAGGAGTTGTAGATCATCTCCCCCAGCCCGAAGGCCGAGTAGGCCTCGCCGAAGAAGCGCAGGGTGATGCTGGCGCCGTCGTAGAAGGTGCCCCACAGCAGGTACAGCACGGGCACGAGCGCGAGGTACCCGACGAAGATCAGGACCCCCACGATGATCAGGACCTGCGGGCTGAAGAGCCTGCGCCACTGCCAGTTGGTGAAGCGGCCGGCTGTCTCGGTGTGCTGCCGTCCGGTGGTGGAGATCTCCGCCACTGCTTGCTCCTAGGTCGGGGGACGTTGCGGGGGGACGATGGAGGATGAGCCCTCGGAGGGCCCCGGGTGATGCGCGGTGATGCGGGGGGATGAGGATACGCGGAAACGCCGCCCGACGCTTGCACGCAAGATTTAAGGTCTAACCATTAGGTGTTCGACTGTCAAGGACTTCACCCCAACTAGCCGGGCGGGATGGGGGCTATCAACGGATCGGCGCCCGGCAGGTCCTCATCACGCTTGAGGGGATCGGCCGGGTCGGCCGGGTCGGTCGGCTCACCCACGTCCTCCTGCTCGGGCGCGTTCTCCCCCAGGGGCGTTCTCCCCAGGGGCATTCTCCCCAGGGGCGTTCTCCCCAGGGGCATTCTCCCCAGGGGCATTCTCCCCAGGGGCATTCTCCCCCGGGGCGTCCGGCTGGGGGGAGTTGGCGGCGGTCGCGTCGATCTCCGGGTGGTCGGTCATGCGCGGCTGCTCGCTCATGGCGGGTCCTCTCATTCGTGCTGGCACACCACGTCGACCAGGGCGGGCTGACCGGTGGACATGACCACCTCGGCGGCGCGGCGAACGGCCTCCCGCACCTTGCTGGGGTCGTCGATGGGGCCCTCCCCGTACCATCCGAAGGAGCGGGCGATGTTGGCGAAGTCCGGCGCCGGATCGTCGATCTCCATGCCCAGGTAGGCCTTCTCCACATCCGTCCCGCGCGCCTTCGCGATGCGCTCCTGGTGCTCCCAGTCGTTGTAGTACGCGCGGTTGTTGAACATCACCACCAGCATGGGGATCTTGTGGTACGCGGCGACCCACAGTGCACCAGGGTCGAACATGAGGTCGCCGTCGGGCTGCAGGTCGACGACGAGCTTGCCGCTGTCCTTGTGGGCCAGCGCCACACCGATCGACATGGAGATCTGCGTAGCCGTGCCCAGGCTGTCTCCGGGGTGGCGGTAGGCCTTGTCGAAGTCCCAGGTCTTGTGTGCCCAGCCGGAGGCCGTGCCCGCGGTCAGGACCCAGTCGTAGTCCTTGACGACCTCCCATACCTCCGCGGCCAGGCGCGCGGTAGACACCGGCGAGAGGTCCCAGTCATCCTTGGCCTGCTGTTGCCAGCCGGCCCAGGTCTGATCGTGGAGCTCGCCGAGCGCTTGCCGGCGCTGCTCACGGGCGTCGCGACGAGCGCTGCCATCGGCCTCGAGGGCCTTGCAGCGCTCGAGCAGCATGGGCAGGGCGACGCTGCTGTCAGCGGTGACCTGCAGGTCGGTCGGGTGCAGCTGTGTGAAGTCATGCGACCAGGAGGAGATCTCCAGGTCGTTGAAGCCCAGGTCGACGACCTTGGCGCTGTCGGGGATGCGCGAGGTGATCTTGCGGTTCACCTTGTCGAGGTCCTGCGTGGGCTTGCCGAAGTCCTTCACGTCGACGAACATCACCAGGTCAGCGTCGGAGACCGCGTCGGAACCCGTGACGTTGAGCGGATGACGGTTGGGGAAGTTCAGACGGATGCCCGTCTCGATGACACCGGCGCCGAGCAGCTCGGCGAGCTCCACGAGCTGGGAGAACGCCTCCGGGTCCCGACCGGCGTAGCCCGGGATGATGATCGGTCGCTGTGCGGCCACCAGCATCTGCGCGAGCTGCTCGAGTGCGGCCGGGTCAGGGCCGATGCGCGCCGGCACCTTGTAGCGCTCCGGGTCGATCCCAGGGATCTCCTCGGTGAGCTCGTCCTCCTGCAGGCCGGCGTCGAGGCAGATGTAGACCGGGCCCGCCGGCTCGCTGTTGGCGATGCGGTAGGCGCGTGCGACCGTCTCCGGCACCGAGCGGATGGTGGCTGGCTGGTCATCCCACTTGGTGTACTCGCGAACGACGTTGCCCTGGACGTTGGCGGTGTGGATCCAGTCGATGTTGGGACGCCGGCGCTCAAGCGCCATGGGGCCCGTGCCACCGAAGACGACCACCGGGGTCCGGTCGATGTAGGCGTAGTAGATGCCCATCGTGCCCTGCAGCAGGCCGACGACGTTGTGCAGGATGACGCCCATCGCCTCGCCCGAGGCCTTGGCGTAGCCGTGGGCGACGCCGACGGCCACCTTCTCGTGCGGGCATTCGATGATCTCGGGGCTGTTGCCACCGTAGTTGACGATCGAGTCGTGCAGGCCCCGGAAGGACGAACCGGGATTGAGGCTCACGTACTTGAGCCCTTGCGCCTTCATGGCGTCGACCATCACGTCCGAGCCGTATCGAGGCTTGTCATACGTCATGTGCGTCGATTCCTTCTGGACGTGGCGACATGGCAGTCTGGTCGCCGCCGATGATTGGATTAGCAGCTTCTGACGCTATCAGCCCTCGGCGGGGGCGGAACCGGATTCGCGCACGACTTCCTCGTACAACCCCTCCCACTTGTCGCGGTCGTCGAGCGCCGCGTCGAGGTCGACCGAGATCAGCTCGTACTCGTCGGAGATGCCGCCGTACTCGGAGTTGGCCGGCGTCCGTTCGAAGCCGGGCAGCAGCTCCTGGCCGTCGGTGAGCATCCACTCCGTGAACAGCAGCGCGCTCGCCGGCCGGTCGGTGTCGCGGTGGACGCCGATGCCGTTGGGCCGCATGACGATCGGCTCGACGGCCGGCTCCCAGGCGATCGGCGCGCCCTCGGCGGCCAAGCTCGCCATGCGGTGCTGGTAGGCGCTGGCGACGAGGGGAAACTCGCCGGCGATCATGAGCTCGACCATGGTGGTGTGGCCGTCGGCGATGGTCGCGTTGCGCGCGGCCTCCTTGAAGAGCTCCACCGCCTCCTCCTCCGTCATGCCCTCGTCCTCCATGAAGTGGTCCTGCACCAGGGTCATGAACCAGTCCCAGTCACCCACCTCAAGCGCCAGCTCTCCTGGAAACTCGGTCAGGACCTGCTCCCAGGAAGTCGGCTGCTCGCCTTCCGGCAGCGCCTCGGTGTTCCAGCCTGCGACGAACACGTTGAGGTAGGTCCCAAGCCAGTTGTCGTAGCGCGCGGCCTCCACGATGTCCTCGCTCACCGGCATGTCCAGCGGCAGGAGCAGCCCCTCACGCGAGAAGATTTGCATCTCCGTGCCGTTGGTTCCGACCACGTCCGCGCCCGCGTAGCCGGCTTCCGCCTCCTGCAACACCCGCTGCAACAGGTCGCCTGCGGAGGCTCGGTACAGGTCCACATCCAGGCCGTACTGATCGGCGAAGGCCTCGATCAGCGGGCCGGACTCGTCTTGGTTGGTGGAGGTGTAGAGGCTGAGTTGCCCCTCCTGCTCGGCCTCTGCCAGCTCCACCAGCCGGTCCGTGCGCTCCTGGCCCTCCAGGCCCTCGAGCTCGGCGTAGACCTCCTCAAGGCCGTCGCCCTCTGCACCGGCTTCGGGGGCGGCCTCGGTGCCGCCCTCCGCGGTCGCGTCACCGGCGGGCGCGCCGTCTGCAGGCGGCTCCTCGGCGGTCGGCGCCGGTTGCCCACATGCCGCGAGCGCCACGGCGGCGACCATCAGCACGACCAGGGCGTACATCCGGCGGACGTTCGTGCGGGTTCCGTTACTCATCGGCTACTCATCGGCTCGATTCCTCACGGTCGTCACTTGGGCGCGCACCGGCGGAATGTGTGCCATGCAAGTACGCGTGGACGTCGACCATAGATACTACCATTGTAGAGGCGGCTCCGTCAAGAAATTCACGGCCACGGGATTCACCGTGGAGTTGCCGTCTTCTCAACGTCGCCTGAGCCGACCGTGAGGAAGGCGGCGCGCGGGTCCTCGCTGAACACCAGCGACTTGATGGTCACCGGGACGGTGCCGGAAGGCCAGCGGATCGTCCCGAGATCGATGTAGTCGAAGTCCCACAGACTGACCCCGTCGATGACCATCAGCTCCCCGGTCACATCGTGCTCATCGCGCAGCACCGACCCCAGCGTCAGTGCGATGTCGCCCTCGAGCAGCAGGTACAGCGGCCGCTGATGCGCGATCCGTTCGGCGAGTCCGGCCGTGATGCCGTTTGCGAACGCGGCGATGCGCTCGTAAGCCGGTAACCCGTCCCACTCCAGTGCCAGGGCCACGTCGGCTTCTGGATGCTCGACGTCGAAGGCGGCCAGGTGTCCGAGGATGGCCGAGGCGATGTTCTCGGAGTCGACGGTCTCGCCGACCTCGTAGGCGGGGCGCAGCACCTGCAGGTTACGCCGTGGCAGCAGGGCCTTCGGGTCGGAGATGTAGCTGGTGTTGCCGCTCAGCTGCACGCTGTACTCCGAGGCGCCCAGCACCGTGGCCCGGATCCGCTCCCCCATGGGCAGCAGCGGTGCGGGCAGCTGACCGGCTGCGATCCGGCGACGGATCGCCGCGCCGAGCCGGGCTCCGAGGTCGCCGAAATCCCTGACCTCCTGCTCGTAGACGTACTCGGCGACGCCACCGGAGAAGATCACGCCGTCCAGTGCACCCAGGTCCTCCAGCGGCTCGGTCAGGTACAGCTCGCGCACCCGTGGCGGCAGCGGCGGCGAGCAGAGGGCGGCGATGAGGGTGTCGGCCATCACCTCGGCGACGTGATCGAGATCGGCGGGGTCGATGGTGTCACCGACCGACCAATCGAAGCCGGCGCGGGCGGCGTGGTCACGGCCGGCCGGTTCCAGGCGCACGATCCGCCCGGCGGCGTCGATCACCTGCAGGCGACCGCCGATGTGGATGGCCGCCGTGGCCACGACCTTGCCGTGCTCGAGAACGCCGAGCTTGGTCGTGCCGCCGCCGATGTCCACATTCAGGATGCGCGACGCCTGATCGTAGGACGTGCGCGCCGCGCCCGAGCCGTAGGCAGCAAGCATGGCCTCCATGTTGTGCCCGGCACTGGCGCAGACCAGCTCGCCGCCCTGGGCGGCGAGCACGTCGGCGATGCGCCGGGAGTTGCGCCGGCGCAGCGCCTCCCCGGTGAGGATCACCACGCCGGTGTCGATGCCATCCGGGTCCTGACCGGCGCGCTGGTAGGCGTCGTCGATGATCCGGCCGAGCGCTTCGGCGTCGATCTGCTTGTCGTCGACGTAGGGCGTCAACTGGACCTCGGACTGGAACAGCGTGTCCCGCCGGACCACCACATAACGGCTGGTCAGGTCCTCTCCCAAGCGCCGCAGGTGCAGCCTGGAGAAGGCGATCTGCGTGCCCGACGAGCCGATGTCGATGCCGACGCTGTGCAGCGTCACGTTGTCCTGCTGCCAGATCGGGTTCAGCTCGATCGGCTCGAGGACGTCGTCGTCGTCGGGGTCCACGGCGCCGCCCCAGGCGGTGAGCTGCTGCTCACCAGCCTGAGGCGCGCTGGGTGCGTGCGATTCCGTCACGCCGACTGCGCTGCGGCCTCGTCGGGCTTGGGCGGCAGGTCGACCAGCTCTGACTCGTAGGCCTCGTCCATCGCCGGCTCCATGCCGTGCTGGGCGAGCTCCTTGGCGAAGGTCTCGCGCACGAGGCCCGACTCGTCGGCGTAGTCGATCTGGTCACCGCCGACGCGCTGGCTGATCCACGCCTTCGGGACGCCCTGCGCGTTGCGGATGGACACGGCCTCGTGCTTGAAGGCCAGGTATCGGGCCGGGTTCGGGCCGGAGTTGAAGTGCTGGTGGTACCACATGTTCGGCGGCACGATCAGCGTGCCCTCATGCCAGTCGTAGCGCTTCGGCTCCTCACCTTCGGGCCACATGAGGCTGTACCCCTCCCCCGAAAGCATGATCACGTGCGCACCCGGACCATGGCGGTGGCCCTTCTTGTAGGTCGCGGTAGGGAACTGGGAGATGTGGCTGTTCATCGAGCCACGGGCCATGTTGAAGCGGATGTGACCTCCTCCGGCACCGCGCTCCTTCGCCTCGATCAAGGGCAGGTCGGCGGCGTTCGCGACGAAGTTCGTCACCAGCAGCAGGCCCTTCTGCTCCCCCTTGTTCGAGAAGTAGTCCGGCTCGCCGGCGAAACGTGACTTGAAGTCGTACGGGGTGTTGAAGACGAAGTCGATGTCTTCGTAGAGGTTGACGATCGGCGGCATGTTCGTGGAGGAGACGAAGCGAGCGGTGTTGCTGCCCGAGCCGTTGAAGTGCTGGTGCCAGGCGTTGAGCGGGATCGCGAACAGCGAGCCCTTGCCCCATTCAAAGCTCACCTTGTCACCGGCGTCGTTCCACACCGTGGTCGAGCCCTGGCCCTCGAGCACCAGGATCATCTCCTCGAACAGCTGGCGCTGGGGGGCGAGCTTGCCACCGGCGGGGATCTCGCAGACGTAGCAGTCGTTGGACGTGCGCGAGGCCTCGTGGTTGATGAACACCCCCGCACCACCGCGCCGCTCCCAGGGCTTGAGCTCGACGGTGTTGAGGTCGGGCACGTAGAAGGCGCTGATGATATCCAAGCCCTCGTCGGCCACCCAGCGGGTGTACGGCGTGTCCTTCTCCGTCTCGAACTTCTTCGCCATGCTTTCAGAGACGAGTGCGTCCTTGGTCATAGAGGTCTCCTTCGTGGTCGACCGGTTCGGTTGTGGTCCGCGTGCGGATGCCGTGCGGCTGGGCGGTCGGGTGCCGTGGCGTGAGGTTGGAGCCACGGCTGCGAGACGGTGCCGGCGTGTGGTGGCGAGCACCGGACTATGCGCCGAGCTCCGCAGCGCGAACGGTGCACCGCGGGCAGATGACGTGCGTCAATGGTATTACCATTAGCCGATCATCGTCAAGGGAACGGGGAACGGGAAACGGGAAACGGGGTCAGCCGGGCGGCGGTGGCACCGTAGAGGATTCGTCGTACCCCGATGGGGCCGCGATCAGTGCATGGTGGCGCCGCCGTCGACCACGAGCGTCTGCCCGGTGATGAAGTCGCTGTCGGAGGACAGGAAGAACACCACCGCCCCCACCAGATCCTCGGGCATCTGCACCCGCGCCAACGGCCGCGCCGACACCCGCTTCTGCCGCAGCTCGATGACCCCGGCGTCCGGCGAGTCCTCGCTCAACGTGCTGCCCGGAGCGACCACGTTCACCGTGATGCCATCCGCACCCACCTCACTGGCCAGGCTGCGCGTGAACCCCAACACCCCCGCCTTCGAGGTGACGTAGTGAATCCGCGACGGCGACCCGCTCAACGCCGTCCCCGAGGAGATGTTGACGATCTTGCCCGACTGCTGACCGCGCATCACCGGCAACACCGCCTTGCAGCACAAGAACAAGCCACGCAGGTTGACCGCCATCATCCGGTCCCACTCCTGCACCGACAGCTGCTCCAACCCCACCCGCGACATCGGCACCGTCGCGAAGATCGCCGCGTTGTTGACCAACCCGTCGATGCGCCCGAACGCATCCACCACCCGCGCGGCCATGTCCGCCACGCTCGCCTCATCCGCGACATCGGTGCGCACCGCCACCGCCCGCCCGCCCGCCTCGGTCAGCTCCCGCGCCACCTCCTGCGCCGCGTCGCCGTCCAACTCCGCGATCGCCACCGACGCGCCCTCGGCCGCCAACCGCCGACAGTACGCCTTCCCGATCCCGTGACCACCACCGGTCACAATCACACTCCGCCCCGACAACCGCGACATCTGACGCTCCTTGTTCGACCGTTTGCTGTGCCTGCTGGATTGCTGCGCTGATTACTCGTTGGACGTGACGATGGGGACGAACAGGTCCTCCAAAGCGGGAGCGGAAGCCACGAAGCGCTGCTCGACCAGGAAACCGAGCAGCGCCTCCAACGCGGCGCGGTTGCGGTCGAGGCCGTAGGGCCAAGGATCACCGCCGAAGAGCTCGTCGATCTCCTCGATGTCAGCGTGCAGCCACGGCAGCGTGTAACGGCTGGTGCCACTGAAACGCATCTGCTCCAGGCACCAGCGCTTGGACTGCTCGAAGGCCTTGAACAGGCTCTCCGCCACCCACGGGTGCCGCTCGAGCAGCGCCTCGCGCACCACGACGGTGTGCATGATCGGGAAGATGCCGGTGCGCTGGAACCAGGCACGCTCCTCGGCCCGCGGGTCGGCGAAGAGCCGGCGGACAGCCGGGTCGGTGCCCATCGCGTTCGGCCGGCGCGACCCCAAGTAGGCGTCGATCTCACCGCTGCGCAACAGCTCATCGATGGAGCGATCGGTGCCGATGAAGGTGATGTCAAGCGGCCCTTCGGGCCGGCGGTCCACGGCCGGGTCTGGCAGCCGGGGTGCGTTCACACCGCCTTCGAACCACCGCACCGCCGAGAAGTCCACGCCGTAGTCGCGCCCCAGGATGCCCCGAATCCATACCGCGGCGGTCTGGTGGTACTCCTGCACACCGATGCGCTTGCCGGCGAGGTCCACGGGCGCCTCGATGCCGGCGTCGTCGCGGACGAACACGTAGCCGTGGCGGAACATGCGCGAAGGGAAGATCGGCAGCGCCACGAAGGGCAGCTGCCCCTGCGAGCGCAGCTGCAGGTACAGCGACGTCGACATCTCGGCGGCGTCGAAGGACTCCTTGTGCACCATGCGGGCGAACAGCTCCGGCGGTGACTGCACCGGCACGTACAGCAAATCGATGCCCTCGGGCGCCACGATGCCCGATCGCAGCGCCTCGGTGCGATCGTAGGGACCGCAGGCAAGGGTCAGTCCGAGACGGGTCATCGGGTCATCGCCGCCGCAGCTCGGAATCCTGCTCTGGGCCGTTCGGATGCGGTGCTGGGACGGCGGGTGCGATGTCCACTGAACAGAATCTCCCTCGTTGCACCGGGACCACAGGCGTTGTCGTACTTGCGCGACCCCCGGCGCGATCCCGGCAATGCTCGCGGGCGGGCACGCCCGGCGCCAGGCAGGGCGTCCAGATGCTGAGACAGGCCGGGGGGGACGGCGCCTTCGTCGGCGCTGCTGGACCTGGACCTGCGCCGGGAATCGGGGCGCACTTTGCGGGGAGGTGGCGCGGATCGCGCACCGGGGGGTGTGCGCAATCCTTGGCACCTCCCGAATCGTGGCGCCCTGCAAGGAGGTGGCGCGGATCGCGCACCGGGGGGTGTGCGCAATCCTTGGCACCTCGGGAATCCGACCGGCATGGGGGAGCGGTCAGGGCGCGTAGGTCCCGCCGCGGGTCATGAACAGCTCGCCGTCGAGCTGCGTGCCCAGTCCTGCGTCCCGCGCGCGGCCCAGCGCGAGGGCGCCCAGGGCGGCGAACTGGATGCCCATGCCGGTGTTGTTGTGGTGGAACGTGATCTGCTCCGCAGCGGTCCGCGATGGTCCGCCGCCGGCCACGACCTCCGCCAGCTCGCCGATCTCATCCCATGCCAGGCGGCCAGACTCGATCAACGGCAGCAGCGTGGGTTGCCGGTCGATGCGGATCTGCTCGCGGGAGTTGACGATGACCACGTCGGCCCGTTCCACGGCCGCCTGGTCCAGCTCCGAGCCAGCCGTCTCCTTATCGCTGCCGACGATCGCGGCGAGGTGTGCGCCGGCCTCGAGCCATGCTCCGTCCAGCACCGGGCTGCGTGCAGCCGTCGCCGTCACGACGATGTCACAGTCAGCCACCGCCTGCCGTGCGGAGTCGACGGCGACCACGGGGCAGCCGGGCAGGGTCAGCTCCTGGGCGAAGGCCTCCCGGTTGGCCGCCGTGGGGCTGTATACCCGCACCTCGGTCAGCGGGCGGACCACGCGCAGCGCCCGCACCTGTGCCCGCGCCTGCTCCCCCGAACCGATCATGCCCAGCCGCGCGGCGTCCTGCCGGGCGAGGTGCCGGGCCCCGAGCGCCGTCGCGGCGGCGACCCGTCGCGTCGACAGCCAGTGGTCATGGAGGATGCCGACCAGCTCGGCCGAGCCCAGGTCGAACAGCAGCACCAGCCCCACGAAGTCCCCGGCCCTCACACGGCGGTTGCCGCGCTCATCGGAGATGAACCGGCTGAAGGCGGAGTCCAGGCGCACGGCGGCGACCCCGGCGGAGGGCGCCGCGCCCATGATGTTGTTGACCCAATAGCGCGGCGCGTCGCCCTCACTGGGCAGGTACATCCGGGCCCTGGGGGCGTTCGCGGCCGTCCCGGTGCCGAGATCGCGGTAGGCCTCCCCGACCGCGTCGATGATCTCGGCCTCGGCGATGTCCAGTTGCTCCAGGTCGGCGTTGGTCAGCAGCAGCGTCACAGGGTCTCCTCGGCGGGCCTTGCGGCACTCAGGGCCTATAGATCTCGGTGAACCACTCGGTGGGGATTTCGTGGCCCTCGCCGGCAGCGCGCACCGCCTCATACACCGCATGTGCGACCGCTGTGAACTGAATTCCAAGGCCCGAGCTGGCGCCCGTCCCACCCCCCGTGAACAGCGTGATGTCTTCCGGAGCGGTGCGGCCGGCCTTGCCGATGACGATGTCACCGAGCTCGGCCATCTTGGCCGTGATGCGCTCGTCGGGCCGCTTGCGTTCCGCGGCTTCCACGGGCGCGTGGCCGTCGGCGAAGTGGAACGTGGCCTCCTCCCGGCTGCGGACACCGACGAGGTCCGCGCGTTCCAGCGTGCCCCAGTCCAGCTCGTGTCCCTGCACCGAGCCGATGTGCTGGCCCGGAGCCAGCCAGGCGCCGTCGATCACCGGATCCTGCGAGTTGGTCGCCAGCGCCACGATGTCGGCGCCCTCTACCGCCTCCCTGCCGGACGCCACCGGACGGACCTCCTGGCCCAGCCGCCGGCTGAACTCCTGGCAGAACGCCCGGCAGCGCTCCGCGTCGGTGCTGTAGACGCGGTAGTCGGCCACGTCGCCGTGCTCGTGGAGTGCCAGCAGCTGGGCGCCGGCCTGCCAGCCGGTGCCGATCATGCCGACCACCCGTGACTCGGGTCGAGCCAGGAAGCGGGCTGCCAGGGCGCTGGTCGCGCCCACCCGCATGCGCTGCAGATACCCGTCTTGCATGATCGCCAGGGGGACGAGGCTGGCGATGTCGAACAGCAACACCAAGCCGACGTAGCGCCCGCCCGGCGCGGCGGGGACCTTCTCCCGGCGGCGCTTTCCTCCGCGCTCGAACTCGTGGGTGAGGTCCGACGACAGTCGGATGGCGTGGACCCCCAACGACTGGATGGCCCCGTCCATCGACTTGAACAGGTAGTGGCGGCCGTCGCCCACATCGGTGTAGGTGTGCGAGCGCGGGCGGTTCACCGCGCCACCCGTGGCGTACTCCCTGAAGGCGGTCTCCAGCGCGTCGATGCATGACCGCATCGTCAGCGTCCGCTCGACGGCGTCGTTCTCGATTATCAGCGTCATCGCTACTCCACGTCTTCCGCGTCGTCACACGCATCACACCATTACACGTGGCCGAGCGCGACGAGGCACAGCAGGCTGGTCAGGCTCAGCGCGCCCGCCAGCAGGAACCCCAGGTACAGGGGCCTCAACCCGGTCCGCAGGATCGCACGAAGGTCGGTGGAAAGCCCCACGGCCGCCAGCGCGACCAGGATGCAGACCTCACTGAGCACGGTAGCCCATGCCCGCAGGCTTCGACCTGCGACCTCTGCTTCCAGACTCCCCAGCGACGCGACCGCGGCCACTGCCAGGAACCCCAGCACGAACAGCGGGAAGGCCTTGCGCCCAGCCCCCGGCGAGCGAGGCGACCCCACCGACGACGCGATCAGGCCCGCGCCCAGGACGACAGGCGCGAGAAGGACGTTGCGCGTCAGCTTGACGATCGTGGCGACCTCGCCGGCACCGGTCGTGTAGCCGAAGCCCGCCGCCACGACCTGTGAGGTGTCCCCAATCGCAGTCCCGGCCCACATCCCGTAGCCGGTGTCTGTCAGCCCCATCACCGCACCGAGCACCGGATAGATCAGCACGGAGGCGAGACCCACCAGCGTGATGGTCGCCACGGCGAAGGACACGTCGCGCTCATCGGCATCCAGCACGGGAGCGGTCGCGATGATCGCGGTGTTCCCGCAGATGGCCGTGCCCACGGCGATCAGCAGGGGCAGGGGCCCGGACAGGCCCAGGACTCGCCCCAGGACCACCCCGCTGACCAGCGTCAGCGCCACGAGGGCGGTGACGAGGAGGATGGATGAGGCCCCCAGGCGGATGACCGCATCGAAGCTGAGCCGCGCACCCAGGGCGACGATGCCGATCCGCAGCAGCCGCCGCATCGCGAAGTCGATCCCCGGACGGATGCTCGGCGGCGGTCGCAGCAGCGTCGCGACCGCCGCGCCGAACACGATGGCGAGGCCGACATCGCTCACGAACGCGGGTAGCCGTCCCGATGCTGCGTGGGCGATCAACGCGACCAGCCCGGCGGCGGCCAGGCCAGGGAGAAGGACGCTGCCACGCCGCCACGTGGAATGCTGGTCCTGGGACGGGGCCCACCGGAGGTCCGTCATCAAAAGTCCGATCAAGCCACCACCCAGCGTCCCGCACTGGTCCTGGCTCGTTGCCTCGACTGTGTTCGACGACGTTACACCTGTTTTCACTACCAAATCAAAGCCGCTGCCGTGGCGCGCGGGCCCGGCGTGCTGTTGGCTGTGATGCCGCCGTTGGCGGCCCGAGCGGGTGAAGCGCTCGGCGGGAGCTCAGCGGCGGACGGCCACGCCGCCGTCGACCAGCAGGTCGACGCCGGTCACGTACGCGGAGAGGTCGGAGGCGAGGAAGGCGATCACGCCGGCGTAGTCGTCGAGGACGCCACGGCGTCGAAGGGGGATGCGGGCGGCGTCGCCGCCGCGCGAGGACCCGGAGAGCGTGCCGGGCTCCTCGTCCACCTTGCGCAGCAGCGTGGGTGTCTGGCCAGGGCTGAGCGCGTTGACCCGCACACCGTCGGGCCCGAGGTCCACAGCGAGCTGGCGTGCGGTGCGCACGACCGCGGCTTTGGTGGCGCCGTAGACGGTCCCCTTGGGATTGACCCGGAAGGCGCCGACGGAGGCGACCAGTATCATGGAGCCCCGGCCGGCGGCGCGCATGGGCCCGGCGGCGGCCTGCGCGATCAGCAGCGTGCCCTTGATGTTGACCGCGAGCATCTCGTCGATCTCGGCGACGGTCAGGTCGGCGATGTCGGTGTTGGTGTCTCCGATCGCGGCACAGTGCACCAGGACGTCGAGGCGACCGAAGCGCTGCACGAGCGTGCCGACGGCGGCGTGCGCGTCCGCCTGCACCGAGACGTCGCCGGGCACGGGCACGAGGCGCTGCCGAATCTGCTCGGGCGCCCCGTCGATGACGCTCCGCACCGCCTCCGCAGAGCGGCCCATCACCCCGACCCGCGCGCCGAGGCCGGCGAGGGCCTCGGTGGCGCGCCAGCCCAAGGACCCGGCGCCGCCGGTGACCAGGGCCACCGTGTCGCCGTTGAGCCCGGGGAGGCGGATCGTTGACCAGTCCAGGGCAGGAGGATTCTCTCGCGGACCACGCCCGCCGGTCGTGACGGTGGTGGCGGAGTCGCCGGCATCGCTCACTGGTGCACCATCCCGGTTTCGGTGGTCAGGGCTTCGTCCAGATGTCCTACCAGCTCGCTGGTCGAGCACAGCGTGGCGTACTTGCGTCCCATGTCGTCGAGGTTGGCGTCGTGGGCGGCGGCGTCGCGATCCGCCAGGCACTCCACGGGCATCACGACGTCCAAGTCGTAGGAGAAGGCGTCCGTGACCGTCGCGCGGATGCAGCCCGACGTCATCATGCCGACCACCACAAGGGTGTCCGCCTTGGCCGCGACGAGCTGGCTGATGAGCGGTGTGGCGAAGAAGGCGCTGGGCTTGCTCTTTGTGATCACGATCTCTCCCGGTCGCGGCTGCAGCTGCGGCGTGATCTCCATGGCCAGCGGAGCACGTTCCGCCGACTCCTCGACCCAGCCGTTCTTGCGCAGCCAGGCTCCGCGCTCAACCTCGGCCAAGGGGCTCGCCGAGCTCGTGTGCCAGCGCTTGCCGCCGCGGGAGAACCACACCGGCAGGCCCACGGCCCTCGCGGCGTCCAGCACCGACCGGCAGTGCTCGGCCGCTGGGGGGCCGGCGGGCACGTGGCCATCGACGTCCGGATCGGCCAGCGCCCGTGCCATGTCCACCACCAGCAACCCGACTCGTCCGGCGCCGAGCGCCGCCTGCAACTGCCCCATCCTGTCCTCCGGTGTCACAGGGACTGCAGCGCCCCTGATTGCTCCTCGACCCAACGTGTGTTGACGTGCCCCCGGCGGTAGTCGGGATGGGCCATGAGACCCGCCAGGAACGTGATGCCGGTGTCCACTCCTTCCACGGAAAAGCTCTCCAGCGCCGTCTGCATGCGTTCGATCGCCTGCGTCCGGTCGTCGCCGGAGGTGATGAGCTTGGCCAGCAGCGAGTCGTAGAAGGGCGGCACCCGGTAGCCGGAGAAGCAGTGCGTGTCCAGGCGCACGCCGGGACCCTCAGGCGGATCCCAGCGTGTGATCAGGCCCGGCGAGGGGCGGAACCCGGCGGAGGGCTGCTCGGCGGTGATGCGGCACTCGATGGCATGGCCGGTGAAGCGCACGTCGGACTGCTCGATGCCCAGCGGCTCTCCCCCCGCCACCCGCAGCTGCAGCTGCACCAGATCGATGCCCGTGATCTCCTCCGTCACGGGGTGCTCGACCTGGATGCGCGTGTTCATCTCCAGGAAGTGGAACTCGCGTCGCTGCTGGTCGTAGATGAACTCCACGGTGCCGGCGTTGGTGTAGCCGATCCCTGCCGCGAGCGCGACTGCGGAGTCCCGGATCTCCTGCCGAAGGGCGTCCGGAACGAGGGTGGCGGGGGCCTCCTCGACGATCTTCTGATACCGGCGCTGCAGCGAGCAGTCGCGCTCCCCCAGATGGATCACATTGCCCTGCTGGTCGCCGAAGACCTGGACCTCGATATGGCGACCGTCGGCGATGAAGCGCTCTGCGTACAGCGTCCCGTCGCCGAACGCCGCCTCGGCCTCCGCGGCGGCACTCTGGAACGTGCCGCGCAGCTCATCGGGGGCATGCACGATGCGGATGCCACGTCCGCCTCCGCCCGCGGCAGCCTTGAGCAGCACGGGATAGCCGATCGCCTCAACCACGGCAGCCGCGTCGCCGAACGTGGCCACCGACGAGGATCCGGGCACGACCGGCACGCCGGCCTGCTCGGCGATCTCGCGGGCCGTGAGCTTGTTGCCCATGGTCTTGACCGTCTCCGGTCGCGGGCCGACGAAGACGAGGCCGTTGCGCTCGCACGCGGCGCCGAAGTCGGGATTCTCGGCCAGGAAGCCGTAGCCGGGGTGGACGGCGTCGCAGCCGGCGCCGAGTGCTGTGGCCAGCAGCGCGTCGCTGTTCAGGTAGCTGGCAGCGGCGCGCGAGGGGCCGATGCACACCGAGCGGTCAGCCAGTCGCGCGGGCAGGCTGTCGCGGTCGACCTCCGATACCGCCACCACGGATTCGATGCCCAGAGCGCGGCAGGCACGGATGATGCGCACGGCGATCTCACCGCGGTTGGCGACCAGGAGGCGCTGCAGGCTCAAGCCGTCTCCGGGCGCAACAGGAACAGCGGCTGGCCGAACTCGACGAACTCGTCGTTTGACACCAGCACGCGCACCACCTCGCCGGCAACCCCGGCGGTGACGCTGTTGAACATCTTCATGACCTCGACCAGCCCCATGGTGGCGCCGGCGTCCACCCGCGAGCCGACCTCCACGAAGGCAGGGGCGCCGGGCTCGGGGGCCCCGTAGAACACCCCGACCACCGGGGCGGTCACGGGCACCAGGCCCTCATCGGCGGCGATGTCGGCTCCGTCGCCAGGGGTTTGGTCCACGGCCGTCGCGGCCGCAGCGGCCGGAGCCCGCGACGCCACCGGCAGGTCCGGCACCGCCGGCACGGCCGCAACGGCAGGAGCCGCTTGTGCCGGCGCCGCCGGTGGCGGTACCGCCGACGCTGTGGCCGCCGCCGTGGGGCCCTGCGCCGGCAGGACGCCGCTCTTGCTGGCTACCAGCCGCATGTCCCCGAGCGCCACCTCGAGGTAATCCACATTGCTGGCTTCCAGCAACTTGAGGATCTGCAGCACGTCTTCCTGGGTCAGCTCCATAGGGTCAGCTCCATCACAGCTTGTTCCTGACATGGCCAGTTCTTGCGCGCAGGTACCAGCGCGGGCAGCTCGTCGGCGGGCCGAGCAGCGGCGGAGGCCCTCCGCCCCTGTGCCCTGTGCCCTGTGGGAATCGCTCAGCCGCCGCGTGACGCGTCGGACTTGCGCATGGTCACCGACAGCCCGCTCATGGACAGTGCGACGTGGCGGTGCCCGGGATCGTTGGCGAGCTCGCGGATCAGGCACACCAGGGGCTGCTCCCCCGGCGCGGCCGGTTGCCGCCTCGGCGCGTCGCGTATGACGTCGACCGCGTCGTCGCCGACGATCGCCCGCAGGATCAGGTGCTCGTCGGAGATGTCCTGGCCGTAGCGCTGCCGCAGCTCCGCAAGCGTCGGGTCCGGCCGTTCGAAGCGCTCCAGCTCCCGTG